>Ga0070673_100002333_pt1 | contig 11530 bp, 9 predicted proteins | sample KBSM23metaG_FD_65342 | JGI IMG/M metagenome (GOLD analysis project Ga0070673, IMG submission 65342) | Miscanthus rhizosphere microbial communities from Kellogg Biological Station, Michigan, USA - KBS M2-3 metaG | ecosystem: Host-associated > Plants > Roots > Rhizosphere > Soil ...
CGCTGTTTCTCGACGAGGTGGGCGAGCTGCCGCTGTCGACGCAGGCGAAGCTGCTGCGCGTGATCGAGACGCGCGAGGTGGCGCGCCTGGGCAGCGTGCGGCCGCACCGCATCGACGTGCGGTTCATCGCGGCCACCAACCGCGATCTGGAAGCCGAGGTCGCGCGGGGCGCGTTCCGCGCGGACCTTTATTACCGGCTGAACGGGATCACGCTGACGATCCCGCCGCTGCGGTCGCGGCTGGAGGAGATCCGCCCGCTGGCCGAGACGTTCGCGCGCCAGATCTGCCGCGATCTGGGGCGGCAGGCGCCGCTGCTGCCGCCCGCCAGCGTGTCGCACCTGGAGACGTATGCCTGGCCCGGCAACATCCGCGAGCTGAAGAACGTCATCGAGCGGGCGGTGCTGCTGTGCGAGGGGCCGATGCTGGAACCGCAGCACATGCCGCTGGAGCGGCCGCTGACCGAAAGCCAGAAGCTGACGTCGTCAGGCGCGGGCCCGGCGCGCAACGAGCGCGATCGGATCGTCGAGGCGCTGGCGTCGTGCGCGGGTAACCAGAGCCGCGCCGCGAAGATGCTCGGCATCCCGCGCCGCACCTTCGTGACCAAGCTGGACGCCTACCGGATCCCGCGGCCCAAGAAGGGCGCGTAGGACCCGTGGGGAACCAGGGCGCGCATATAACCCCGCGTCGCGCTTGACTTTTCGAGCGGCTTCGCGCAGTGTTGGGCATCCAAGAGAGAGTTCGTCCTGCCTCCGCGCCTCCGCGGAACGCGCCAGGGACCGGTTGGCGGCGTCGCTGTCTGAACGGTTTTCGCACGGACAGCCACCCAACCAGAAACCAGACCGCGGCTCCTTCGGCACCCGTCGCATACGCGACGGTGGCGCAAAACCGATAGCCGCGGCGACGAAAGAGATTCCGCTCGTGACCACATCCTTTGCTCCATCATTTGAATCATCGACCACGCCTGTTGCGTCGTTCGCGACGCTGGGGCTGATCGATCCTCTACAACGCGCAGTCGCCGCCGCCGGCTACCTGAAGCCCACGCCGATCCAGGCGCAGGCGATCCCGCACTTGCTGGCGGGCCGCGACGTGCTCGGCTGCGCGCAGACGGGGACGGGCAAGACGGCGGCGTTCGCGCTCCCGATCCTGGACCGTCTCACCCGCGAGCCGCGCCGGCCCGGGCGGGGTCCGCGCGCGCTCGTGCTGACGCCCACCCGCGAGCTGGCCACCCAGATCGGCGACGGCTTCGCGGACTACGGCGTCAACGTCGCCAGCCAGTGCGCGGTCGTGTTCGGCGGCGTCGGCCAGGGCCCGCAGGTGCAGGCGCTGCGCCGCAACGTCGACATCGTGGTGGCGACCCCGGGTCGCCTGCTCGATCTGATGGCGCAGGGACACGCACGCTTCGAGGCGTGCGAAGTGCTGGTGCTGGACGAAGCCGATCGCATGCTGGACATGGGCTTCATCGACCCGATCCGCCGCATCATCGCCGCGCTGCCGCGGCGCCGGCAGAACCTGATGTTCTCGGCGACCATGCCGCGCGAGATCGCGCAGCTCGCCCACAGCATCCTGGTCGATCCCGTCAACATCGCGGTGGCGCCCGTGTCGAGCACCGTCGACAAGATCTCGCAGTGGGTGCTTCACGTCGATCGCGGCGACAAGCGCGCCCTGCTGCGCGAGGTGCTCCGCGATCCGAAGATGAGCCGCGTCCTGGTTTTCACGCGGACCAAGCGCGGCGCGAACAAGGTAGCCGAGGAACTGGACCGCAACGGCGTGCGCGCGGACGCGATTCACGGAAACAAGTCGCAAGGGGCGCGCCAGCGCGCGCTGGATTCGTTCAAGCGCGGCGGCATCCGCGTCCTGGTCGCGACCGACATCGCCGCGCGCGGCATCGACGTCGACGGCGTCACGCACGTCATCAACTTCGAGATGCCGATCGAGCCCGAGAACTACGTCCACCGGATCGGCCGCACGGCGCGGGCGGGTGCATCCGGCGTCGCGTTGTCGTTCTGCGACCACGAAGAACGGTCCGCCCTGCGCGCCATCGAACGGCTCACGCGGGCGCCCGTGCGCGTCGTGCAGGATCACCCGTTTGCGAAATCGCGCAGCGGAATGAGAGAGGAGAGAAACGGTGGGAAAAGCTGAAGAGAAGCGAGCAGCAATCCTGGCGGCACAGGCGGCGCGAGAAGCGGCGGAGAAGGCGGCGCGCGCTGCGGCGGGACCGACCACGCCGCCGCGAAAGCGACGCACCAGCTGGGGCGGCTCGCCCATGCGCGGCCCCGGACGCGGTCCCCAGAAGCCCCCGGAAGAATAGTCGCGTGGGGAGCCGGCCTGCTCGGGGCCGGCGTTCGTGCGAAGATGACGGTCGGTCGCGCGGCCGTCAGATCTTCATTCGCAGCGCGACGCCCAGGTCGAGCAGCACGGGGCTGAAAGCCTGCTCGGGAATGAAGTTGCACATCACCGCCGGCTGGCCGCTGGCCGTCGTGGTCGCCGTACCCAGCGTCTGACCGGGGATGTCGAAGCCTGCCCGGAACTCGCCGCCGCGCGTGCCGTAGTGGACACCCACGAACGCTTCCAGCGTGAGGTGAGTCAGCAGCGTCACCGAGTAGTCGACGCGTGAAACGAAAGACCTGTCCGACAGGTTTCCCAGCGTCGACAGCGTGAAGGTCGTGTAGTTCCACGAATACGGCGCCGGGAATGACGCGAACAGCGCGGCGTAGTGACGGCCGATGTAGAAGAAGTTCAACATCGGAGTGTTCGCGGTGTTGAAGATCAGGCCGGGATAGAGCTTCGGATCGGAGACGCCGGGCTGGTTGTAGAAGTACTCGCCCCCGATCACGAACATGTCGTTGTCGTTGTAGCGGTGCGACCAGTTGATGCCCCCCACCGCCTGCGTTTTGATGCCCGCGAGTGTCGTCAACTGGTAGTGCGACGACAGCGGATCGATGACCGCCCGCCCCTGGCTGGGATCGTTGACGTCGACCGCGCACGACATCTGCGTGGCGGGATCGGGGGTGATCTCGACGGGCGTCTGGAAGTCCTGGCCGGAACGGATGCCGACGTCGGCGTAGACGTCGAAGTCCCAGATCCCCGTCGAGATATCGATGCCGAAGCGCGGCTTGGTGTCGCGCTTGACCAGCGCGTCCAGGCCGATCTCGGCGCCCGCGATCACGATTTCGGCACGCGCCCCGGCCGAGACGGTGCGCAGCGTGTTACTGGCGACGTTGGGATCCTCGACGACGCCAAACGCGTAGAAGTTCCAGGCCCGCTCTTCCCACGGAAAGTGCAGCTTCAGCATCGACGTGCCCGGGCGCGCGTCGAACACGTCGAGCGGGTTGCGCTTCAGCGGGTGCAGGTAATCGGTCGGCTGCCAGAACCGTCCCGTCCCCCAGCGCACGTGCTGCTTGCCCGCGGTCACGAACACGCGCTGGGCGATGTCGGCGCGGATCCACATCTGATCGAGGATCGACGTCGGCCCGCGCGACGAGCTGAACGTCGTGAAGCCGGTGGGCGAACCGCCCGAGAACGCGCCTTGATTACCGGTGGGGAGGCCGTTCAACGTGGTTCCGGCGCCGCCCGAGGGCGGCGCGGTCGAGTTGTAGCTCATGCGGCCCTGGATGAACGCGCGCACGCGCGGATTGGGGCGCGCGTCGAAATACGCGTCAACCAGGCTGGGCGCGTTCAACGTCCAGCGATCGGGGTAGTCGCCCTGGAAGGCGGTGCTTTGCGCGCGCAGATAGATCTGCCCGCCGATCTGCAGCGGGTTCTCGGGCGCCTGATAGTCCGAAAGGTGCTGCGTCTCGCCGCCCGTGTTTCCCAGGACCGATCGATCCCGCTCGGTTCCGGTCGCCTCGGTCGCGGCCGCTGCCGCAGGCGGCGTCATTCCGGCGGGCTGGTTGGCGCCGGCGGGCGGCGATGTTGCTTCCGGCGCTGCGGGCGTTGGCTTGTCGGGCGCCCCGGGCGTGGCCGGCTTGGGCGCGGTGCCGCCGAAGATGTCCTGCTCGCTGGGCCGATCCTGCGCCCACGCGGAGCCGGTCCATGCGGCCAGCAGCGCCGCGAAACCGCCGGCTAGCAGGCGCCTCACCGCGATTTGCTCTCGAGCCAGGCCTTCGTGAACAGGTTCGCGGGCAGCGACTTGAGGTCGACCGCCTTGATCATCACCAGCGTCTGGTTGGCCTTCTCGACCTCGTCGTAGAAGCGGATCTCCTCCGGGTAATAGACGTCGCCGCCCTTGGATTCGCTGCGGACCTTCTTCCACTTCGGGTAGTACGACGTGCGCAGCAGCCGGCCCGACAGCGCGTACTCCTGCCGCTTGAGAACGTTCTTCGTCTCCTTGTCGATCCAGATGCGGATCATCGGAAACGCCAGGTCGATGCCGGACTTGCCCTTGAGCAGCAGCTTCTGCGCCGTGTACGCGCCCAGCTTCTCCTCGCCTTCGTCCGTCGGATCGTATTCCTCCGCCAGGCGCGACTCGTCGAAGTCGGACCGCCGCGAGTTCGTACCGCCGATGCGCTCGCGCTCGGTGCGGCGCTCCCACTTGCCCACGCTGGGGTCGTAGAACCACAGGTTCTTGTCGATGCGCAGGTAGCCCTGCCCCGCCGACGACTTCGGCTTGAGGAACAGGATCATGAACTTCTGGTCGGACGAGCGCCGGTAGTACTCGGTCTCGTAGACGACGTCGACCTTGTCCTTTTCCTTCTGTTCGATGTACGCGCTGGCGCGCCAGTCGCCGTTGTTCTTCTGGCGATCGTCGACAATCTTCAGGATGTCGACCATCTGCGGCGTGGTGAGGGCGGCGGCGGCGCGCCCGGGGACGGCCGCCGCGACGGCGAAGCCGGCGAGCAGCGCTGCGACGAACGTTCTCGATCTGGTGGCTTGTTTCATGGGTGGGTTCATCCGAAATGGGACATCGCGACCACGGGACGGAGGCGGGCCGCCCGCAGCGACGGGTAGAGCGCCGCGACCGTGGTGACGCCCGTGATGAGCACGACCGACCACGCGAGCGCCGAACCATGGATGGAGATGTGCAAGTAGGGGGACATCAGGAAGAATTGCAGGCCGGTCGGAACGTGGAGGTGCAGCGCATTGAGTCCGGCGGCGATGCCCGCCCCGGCGGCCACACCCGCGACCGTCGCGAACAGGCCGAGCATCACCGACTCGAGAAGGAACATCCACAGCACCTCGCGCCGCTGCATGCCGATGGCGCGCAGGGTCCCGATCTCGCGGGTGCGCTCGCGAATCGCGATCCACATCGTGTTCATGATCCCGATGATGATGATCGCGATGAGGATGACGAGCAGCACGAACGACAGTACGCGAAGCGCAGTGAGCGTCCAGGTCATGAAGGAGATCTCGTCTTCCCAGGTGGTGACGTCGAGCTTCTGGCCCGTCCAGTCCTCGCGCGTGACCGACTGGAACTTCATCCAGAACGCGCGCGGATCGGCCGCCATCACCCGCCAGCCTTCTTGTTCGAGCGCCTGGCGAAGACGAGCGGAGATCGCCGGGATATTCCGGTCGACGTCCTTGCGTTCGAGCATGATCTGCACGACGCCGGTGGAGTCCTCGTTGAACTGATAGAGCTTGCGCAGCGTTTCGATCGGGATGAACGAGTTCCAGGTGCTGAGCAGGCCGAGGCTGTGGGCGATCGCGACCACGCGAACGTCGACGGTGTTGTTCGTTCCCCGGGTGGTGGGCGCCGAGATCGTCACCGCGTCGCCCACCTTGACGCCGAGCTTATCGGCCTGGTTGTCGAAGATCAGGATCGTGCCCGGCTCGGCGAGGTCATCGATCTTGCCGCTCACGAGCTGTAACACCTTCGCGAACTTCGGCTCGCTGCGGACGTCGATGCCGGTCACCCCCATCTGCATCGACCCGGTGTCGGCGACGATCTTGGCCCAGCCGCGCCCGCGGTGGACGACGAAGGCCATCTCGGGAACGGTCTTCTTGGCCACCTCGATCACCCGCTTGTAATCGGTCACCACCGGCGCGGCCTGACCCACGGTCACCTTGAAGAAGCCGCCGACGTTGACGTGCCCCGTCGACAAGGTGGTGGCGGTGTCAATCATCGTCTCGCGAACGCCCGTGGTGAGGCCGTTCAAGAACACCAGCAGCGCGGTGACCGCGGCGATGGCGGTGGCGAGGAACAGCGTACGCCGCCGGTGCTGCACGAGGCTGCGGAAGGCGATGGTCAGGTCAACGAAGATCTTCGACATGGCTACTCGTCCTCCTGCATGGCCTGCCGGGGGGTGACCCGCATCGCGAGCCAGGCCGGGTAGAAGCTCGAGAACGCGCTGACGAGCAGCACGATGAAGAACGCGGCGATGATGTTGCTGGTGCCGATGAACGGGTGCAGGCGCGGACCCGCGAAGAAGAAGAACATGACGTCGGACTTGGCGGGGATCCCGATCCAACCGACCAGCTTCACGACGAGGGCGCCGACGCCCGCGCCCAGGCCGCCGAAGATCGTCCCGACGACGAGCGATTCGATCACCAGCATCGTCAGGATGAAGCGCCGCTGGGCGCCGATCGCGCGCAGCGTGCCGATCTCGCGCACGCGTTCGAGGGTGGCCATGACCAGCGCGTTGTTGATGATGACCAGCGCGATCAAGAAGATGATCAGGATCGCGATGATGAGCACGATCCGGATGACGTTGATGAACTGGCCGATCAGGCCGGCGGCCGTCTGCCAGTCGATCGCCTTCAGCGTCAGGCCGTCGGCCTTCCCCTGGGCTTCGATCGCCGCCATCGTCTCGCGGAGCTTCTTCGGGTTTTCCAGGATGACGGCGGCGTTCAGAACGACCCCGCGTTCGACCTCGCCGGGCGGAAACACACGGCTCCGCGCCTCCTCGCGTTGCAGCTTGCCACCGAGCGATTCACCGAGATCGCGCATGACCGGCGCTACGCCAGGAGTGGTCGTCGCCTCGACGTGGCGAGGCGACTTCTCGTTTCCCTTGTCCGTGGGTTGCGCACTGCCGAACAGCTCCGCCTCGGCGTTCTCGCGGTTGATCTCGCGCGCGCCCGCCGCCTTTTGCAGCGCCTGGATCTCCGCCATCCGCTCGCCGGTCATGAAGCCGTAGAGCTCGCGGAACGAGACCAGGTCCATCAAGTTCAGCGCGCCCGCCAGCGTCGACTTCTCGAGCCCCTGGAACTCGAAGGTTCCGTAGACGGGAACGTTGACCGACTGCACATAGCCGGACCGCGTGAACGCCTTGATGGTCAGCGAGTCACCGATCCGGACCCGGTAAAGCTCGAGCGACGGCGCCAGCTCCTTGTAGAAGAAGTCGTAGCGCTGGCGAAAGCTCTGATCCGTCGTCTGGAAGAACGTCGCCAGCAACTTGCCGACGTCGGTCTCCTTGCTGCCCAGCTCGCGCTGCAGCTTGGCGCGAAAGTCGGTGGTCTTGGCGGCGTCGAGCTGGAGCAGGATCTCGCGCACCTGCGACACGTTCTCGCGCACCATGCGCTGCAGATCGGGATCGGTCGCGATGGTCTCGCCCTGCGATTCGACCCCCTCGCGGATCTTGTCCAGGCGGCGCGCGGCCTTCAGCTTGACCTGCTCCTCGTAGACGTTCTTGGCGAACAGGAAGCCGCGCTTGCCGGGCGGGACGATCGTCCCGTCGACGATCTTCATACGATCGAACGACTTCTGGAACGACTGGAAGTCCGTGCCGACGTAGTTGAGGAACAGCAGATCGGCGTCGGCCGCCTGGCTGGCGATGCGGTTCTCGAGGAACTCCATCGAATCGAGCGGATCCTTGTCGAAGTCCTGCCAGAACTGATCGGAGGCGGCCCGCGTGACCGCCGCGGCGTCGTCCTTGTCGATGGCGCGTTCGTCCAGGACAGTCTTGGCGTTCTTGAGATCGCCCTGCAGCACGGAGACGATCTGCCGGACGTGGCCCTTCTCGCTGGCGACCTGGGCCTCGGCGCGCGCCTTGTCGGCCTCGTTCTTGGCGTCGCGCCGCGCATAGACCGCGTTGCGCAGCTTCTCGAGCGCGAGGTCGATTGTGTTTCCCGAGGTGACGAGCGCGCCGCTGATCCCCATCGGGACCACCGACTTGACGTTGGGCACCTTGAGCAGAGAGGCGCGCACCTTCGCGAAGTCGTCGAGCTGCGCGATGTCCGGGTCGCCCATCATCATCCGCCCCATCACCTCGAGCGGGTCCTTGGACTTGGCGTTGTAGACCTGGATATGGCCCGCGACGCTGCCGATCACGCTGCGGCTCATCGAGGCGACCAGGCTGTCGAGCAGCGAGTTCCCCGCGACGACCAGCAGTCCGCCGAAGAAGATGATGCCGCCGACGATGATCGTCTTGAGCCGGCTCGCGAACAGGTTGCGGAAGGCAATCTGCGCGGTGACGCCGAATGTGGCGAGCCACGCTCTCATACTTGCGCCCCGAGCGGCGACGCCGCCGCCTGCGCCGGCGTCACCCGATCGACCAGCTTGCCGTCGGCGAGGCGCACGATGGCGTTCGCGTGCGTCATGACCCGCTGATCGTGGGTCGAGAAGATGAACGTCGTCTTCTCGGTCCGGTTCAGCTCCTTCATCAGATCGAGGATGTGCTGGCCGGTCACCGAGTCGAGGTTCGCGGTCGGCTCGTCGGCGAGTACGATGCCGGGGCGCGTGACCAGGGCGCGCGCGATGGCGACGCGCTGGCGCTGGCCGCCCGACAGCTCGCTGGGGCGGTGGTTCGCGTATTCGCGGATCCCGACCCGCTCGAGCAGGCCCATGACCCGTTGCGCGCGCTCGGAACCGGACAGCCGCCGTTGCAGGAGCAGCGGCAGCTCGACGTTCTGGAACACGCTGAGCACCGACACCAGGTTGAAGCTCTGGAAGATGAAGCCGATGGTGTGCAGGCGCAGGGTGGTCAACTGGCGCTCCGACAGGCGGCGCGTGTCCTTCCCCTCGACCTCGACGGTCCCGGATGTCGGCGTGTCGACGCAGCCGATGAGATTGAGCAACGTCGTCTTGCCGCTGCCCGACGGGCCGGCGATGGCGATGAAGTCACCCTCGACCACGTCCAGGGTCACGCCGCGCAACGCGGGCACGACCACGTTGCCCAGCGTGTAGTTCTTCACGGCGTCCTTGACCGAAACGATGGCTTTCATTTCATGACCTCTGGTTTGCTTTGTGGCGTTTTGCGTCCGTCGCGTAGGCCACGCGCTTCTGCAGTTCCTTGCCGACGATCTCGCGTACTTCTACCCGGTCGGGGAGCGCTTTCAACTCGGTGACGACCCGGGCCAGCACCCTTCCGAACTGGGACTGGACCTCGCCGGTCAGGCTGGACAGCACGCGGGTGAACTCGCGCGTGCGGCGGTCGTTCGTCCCTTCGATCAGATCTCGCCCGGTCGCGGTGATCTCGATGCGCTTGTGCCGGCGATCCACCGGATCCTCGGAACGCCCCACCAGACCCGCGACCACCATGCGATCGACGAGGTGACTGGTGGCGGGCGGCGACAGCTTCAGGCACGCGGCGATCGACGACACCGAGACCGCGCCCAGGTGCGTGAGCAGGTGAAGGGCCACCATCTGGGCCATGGTCAGCCCGGCCTCGTTCATCACGGCCAGCGTGTCGTCGGCGGAGCGCCGGTGGATGTGGCTCATCATCTCTTCGATCAGGTGGGCCAGCTTGGCTGGTCTGGGTGCACGCGGTGCCATGACCAAAATAGTGTCACGCATCGAATTAATTGAAGCATGAGCCCTTGTCAAGCGACGGCGCGGCGGATGTTTGTGAAGAATTGTGAACGCTGGTTTCCTGAAATGCGGCTACAGTTTCGCGAGCTGTCCCACGTCGTGGAAGGAGGAGGTCATGAATCGTTCATCGATCGTGTGTGTCACCGTACTGCTCGCGGGCGCCGTGTCCGCCGCGCGCGCCGACGTCGAGTTCACGGAGAAGAAGCCGGCCGCGAAGCCCGCCGCCGCGCCCGCGCCGGCGCCCGCAGCCGCGCCCGCGCCGAGCATCGCGCAGAAAGCTGACATGGCGCCGCCGGCCGTCCCGGGGAAGCCGCCGGCGCCGCCGGCCGCCGCGGCGCCCGCCGCGACCACCGCGACCACCGCGACCTGGTGGGGCCACGCCGCGTGGATCATCCAGACGCCGGGCGGCGCGACCATCGCGATCGATCCCCATCTGGAAAACCCGATGGCGCCGAAGATCGAACAGCCGAAGGTGCTGGACGCGATCCTGGTGACGCACGGCCACGCCGACCACGTCGGCAACACCGCCGATCTCGCGAAGAAGACGGGCGCGAAGGTGATCACGTCCTACGAGCTGACCAGCTTGATCGGCGCCGCGAACTCGGAAGGGATGAACATCGGGGGAACGATCGTCGTGAAGGACGCGACCATCCACCTGGTCGAGGCGCTGCACTCGAGCGGGTTCGGTCAGGAGAAGACCGGCCCGAAGTACGGCGGCCCCGCGATGGGCTTCGTCATCGAGGTCGCGAAGGGGCCCGTCATCTATCACGCCGGCGACACCGACGTGTTCGCCGGCATGACGCTGATCGCCGAGCGCTACCACCCGACGATCGCGCTGCTCCCGATCGGCGGCCACTTCACCATGGATCCGACGGGCGCGGCGCTGGCCGCCAAGATGTTGAAGGTGAAGACCGTGGTCCCGATGCACTTCGGGACGTATCCGGTCCTGAAAGGCACGCCCGATGAGCTGACAGCCGCGCTGAAAAAGCAGAAGGTGTCCGCCAAGGTGATGGAGTTCCGCAGCGGCATCAGTCAGACTTTGAAATAATTTGGACTTCCTGCACATCGATCTCGCGCAGCGGGTGATGGTCCTGATCCCGATGCTGCTGTCATTGACCGTGCACGAGTGGGCGCACGCCTGGTCGGCCTACCGACTGGGCGACGACACCGCGTCCATGCAAGGACGGCTGACGCTGAACCCGATCGCCCACATCGATCCGATCGGCACGCTGATCCTGCCGTTGCTGGGGATCCCGTTCGGGTGGGCGAAGCCGGTGCCGGTCATGCCCACGCGCTTTCGGCGCACCGTCAGCATGAACACCGGCATGCTGATCACGGCCGCCGCCGGACCGCTGGCGAACGTCGTGCTCGCGGTGGCGAGCGCGCTCGCCCTCGGCATCGTCGCGCACAACTCGCCCGAGGTCCTGTGGAAGCCGGTCGGCATCGCCGCGCTGCTGAGAATGCTGATCAGCATCAACGTGACGCTGGCGATCTTCAACATGATCCCGGTGCCGCCGCTGGACGGCAGCCGGGTCGTCGACGGCCTCATCCCCTACGGCTGGCGATCACACTGGGACTCGATCGTGCGGCTGTCCCCGGTGCTGCTGATCGTGGTGATGGTGTTCGGCTCGGCGATCATCATCGGCCCGTCGAACTACGTGATGGGCCTGCTCGACCGCGTCATCATCTCGATGATCTGATTTACCCGGGCCCCGATCAGCGGCGTTCTTCGAGCTTCACTTCGACGACGAGGTCGCTGGCGAGGCGTTCGAGGCCGGTGCGAAGCGACGCGAGGTCGATGCCGGCGGGGACGCGCACGTGGGCGCGCGCCTCGAACAGCATGTCGCC
>Ga0070673_100002339_pt1 | contig 11520 bp, 5 predicted proteins | sample KBSM23metaG_FD_65342 | JGI IMG/M metagenome (GOLD analysis project Ga0070673, IMG submission 65342) | Miscanthus rhizosphere microbial communities from Kellogg Biological Station, Michigan, USA - KBS M2-3 metaG | ecosystem: Host-associated > Plants > Roots > Rhizosphere > Soil ...
TCCATCTCGCTCCCTCATTGTCGCGCCGGTGCTTCAAGGCGTCTCGCCCCGCCGAAGGCGGGGCAAAGCAAACACTGCATCTGGCGAGGCGAAGCCGGGAGGATCGAACGCGTAGCCTCGCCAGATTTGAGCGATCCATGACCGCCCATCCTACGCGGGTCCGAGTAGGATCTCGCCAATCCGTTACACGGGAGGGGTCCATGCGGGTTCGAACCTACGTCCTCACGGCCGCCGGCGCGCTGGCGCTGAGCTTTTCGCTGCTCGCCCAGCAGCCGCCCGCTGGACCACCGCAGCAAGCGCCGGCCCCTCCCCCGCTCGGCCCCCCGGCGCCGTTCTATCCACATGTGGTGGCCACCGGCCTTCGCGGCGGCTATCAGGTCGTGGCCGTCGACATGAACAAGGACGGCAAGGTCGATCTGATCGGCCTCGGGTCGCAGAATCCCGAACTGATCTGGTACGAGAACCCGTACTGGACACCCCACGTGATCACCCGTGACGCGACGCGCATGGTGAACGTGGCGGCCGACGATCTCGACGGCGACGGCATTCCCGAGCTGGCGCTCGCCTACGAGTTCAGCCAGAACTCCACCACCACCCCCGGCAAGATCGCCATCCTCACCGCGAACAACAAGGATCCGCGCGAGCTGTGGACGCTGAAGCAGATCGACGTCCTCAACATGACGGCGCACCGCGTGCGCTTCGTGACCATCAACGGGCAGAAGCTGCTCGCCAGCGCGCCGATCATCACCGCCGAATCCGCCGACGGCTTCGCGAACTCGAATCACACGGTGACGCCGCTGCACATCTATCGCCCGCCGGCGTGGAAACGCGAGACGGTCACCGAGGAAAACCGCGGCGTCGTGCACGGGCTGGTGATCAACGACTGGAACGGCGACGGCCGCTCGGACATCGTGACCACCGGCTACATGGGGATGTTCGTGCACAGCCTCGATCGCAGCGGGAGCTGGACGCGCACCGAGATCATCAAGGGCGATCCGGCGGAATGGCCGCGCGGCGGCGTCAGCGACGTGGCGATCGGGCAGTTCGGCGGCAAGAAATTCCTCGCCACCAACGAGCCGTTCCATGGCAACCAGGTGGTCGTCTATGTCCAGACGGCTGACGGTAGCTGGCCGCGCAATGTCATCGACACCACGATCAACAACTCGCACTCGCTGGTGCTGGTGGACAGCGACGGCGACGGCTCGAGCGAGATCGTGTCGGGCGGAACACGCGGAGCGCCGGGTACGGCGCGCGGCACCAAGCCCGGGGTGTTCTTCTACAAGGCGGCCGATACAGCGGGACAGAAGTGGGACCGCATGGTGCTCGACGACGGCATCGCCGCCAACAGCTGCGTCGCGGCCGACTTCAACGGCGATCGCAAGATGGACCTCGCGTGCATCGACGCCGGCCAGCCAAACGCGCTGAAGTGGTACGAGAACACGAGGAAGTAATCCGGAGGCGGAGAGGGCGGAGAGGGGAGAAAAAGCGAGAGGGAAATGCGCCCAGACCGGCACTCCAACCCATTCTCCACGTGCGCACGGGCACCGGGAGGGTCCTCCCCGCGACGAGTTTCGAGCCGTGCCGATGAACTCCTCAGGCGAGCGCGAGAAGGCTGTGGGGACCAACGGGGTTTGAGGAGGGCGTGAGCCCTCCGATTCCCGGGCCAGCGGCTGCACGGCCATCGCAGCGCTCGCCGGCGCGGCGAGCACGAGTTCGCGGGGAGGAGCCCTCCTGGTGGCCGGGCGCAGCTTGCACGCCAGCGCGCCGGTCTAAAGACCGGCAGCCACGAACGAACGCGCGCTCACTTCACGATCGCGTCGAGCGTTTGCGTCGTCACCGCGTGATAGCTGGGGCGGGCCGCGGTGTAGATGCGCTTCGCCTCCGCCTTGCCCCAGTCGGTCTTCATCAGGTCGTCGAAGAGCGGGCGCACGAACTTGCGGCGCCCCTGCGCCAGCAGGAAGCGCTCGAGCGCCGGCATCGCGGGCTGATAGTGGTGCCGGATCGCCATGCGCAGCCATTCGTAGAGCACTTCCGCATTCCGGCGCTCGGAGAAGCCGAACGTCTTGTCGAGTGCCGCCAGTCGATCGTTCGGAAGCGTCGGCGGCAGCTCCTGCAGGAAGTAGAGCCACTCCTGGGTGCTCCAGTCTTTCGTCCGCAGCGTTGATGCGCCGGCCCCGCGCGCGAATGCCGCCGCCTGCTCACCCGCCTCGGTGAGCGGCGCGGCCTTCGGCTGCACCGCGTTCACGGGAATGGCCGTCTGGAAGATCCAGTCTTCGAGGCGGATGGTGGCCTCGACCTTCTTGTCGGTCAGCAGGTGCGCCCGGATGTCGGCGAGAAACTGCGCCGTCGTGATCGACTGGAATTCGTGGCGCTTGAAGTAGTCCCTCAGGTAGGCGTCGAACTTCTCGCGGCCCACGGTCTGCTCGATGAGCCCCAGCAGCGCCGCGCCCTTCTCGTACGGCACCTGCGTGGCACCGTCGTCGGGATCGCGCCCCGTGAGATCGACGTGCAGCACGGTGTCCTTCGACTGCATGCCGCCGAGCCGCTCGATCTCGGTGGCGAGGTCGCGCCAGCCGAGCACGCGGAAGACGTCCGCTCGCGACTTGCCGTAGACGGCTTCCATGATGCGTCGCTCGACGTAGGTCGTGAACCCTTCGTTGAGCCAGAAGTCGCTCCACGTGGCGTTGGTCACGAGATTCCCCGACCACGAGTGCGCCAGCTCGTGGGCCAGCAGCGAGACGAGCGACTTGTCGCCGGCCAGGATGGTGGGCGTCGCAAACGTCACCATCGGGTTTTCCATCCCGCCGAACGGGAACGACGGCGGCAGCACCAGCACGTCGTAGCGCCCCCACAGGTACGGCCCGAGCAGCGCTTCGGCGGCGGTGACCATGCTCTCGAGATCCGAGAACTCCGCCGCGGCGCCGCCCACCACCGCCGGCTCGGCGTAGACGCCGGTGCGCGGACCAAGCGGCCGGAAGGCGAGATCGCCCACCGCAATCGCGATGAGATACGGCGGAATGGCGTGGGTCATCCGGAAGCGGAACGCGCGTCCGCCCGGCGCCTCTTCGCCGTCGGGCGTGAGCGGCTCGGCGCTCATCACCGCGCGCAGCTCGCGCGGCACCGTGATGCGCGCGTCGTACGTCTGCCGGATGCCGGGGCTGTCCTGGGTCGGGATCCACGTGCGCGTCAGGATCGCCTGCCCCTGCGAGTACAGATACGGGTGCGACTTGCCGGCGGTCTGCGACGGTGCCAGCCACTGCAGCGCCGAAGCGTCGGGCGAGGTCCGGTAGACCACTGTGATCGCGCCCGCGGACGGCAGTTCCACCGTGAGCGGACGGCCGAGAATCGGGTCCGCGGCGCCGAGCACGAACTTCAGCGCGGCTCCGTCGGCACCGCTCACGCGCTCGATCGTCAGCTCCTTGGTGTCGAGCACGATCTCCCTGGCGCCCGCGGCGCGCTGCACGTCGAGCACGGCCGACCCGGCCAGCGTCTTCGTGGCGAAATCGGCGGTGAGATCGAGCGCGACGTGGGTGACACGGGCTTCCCACGGGCGGGCGTAGGAATGGATGTCGCGATCAGCGGGAATGGTCTCGGTCATGGGCGGTTTCTCGCCGCTCGACGTACATGCGGCAACGGCCAGAGCGGCCGGCAGGAAAAGCCAGAGGGGAATGCGCATGCGTACGCAGGGGCCGCCTTCAGGCGGCCCGTCTCAATGCAGCGCTTTCGACAGGCTCACCAGGTTGGCGAACATGCGGTAGGCGCCGGGCACGCCGGCCGGGAGCTGCCGGAACCACGCGTACGACGTGTAGACGTAGCGCCCCTTGCCGACGTCGGCATACACCTCGCCGCCGTTCTGCGGCTTCTCGTCCGGGTCCGAGGCCTCGAGCAGCGGCGTGTACTTGCCGTCGAAGGTGCCGAACGAATAGAGGTTGCGCTCCTGCACCCAGCCCTGGAAGTCCGCGTCGGTGATCGTGTTCGGGAACGAGAACACGGGATGGCGGGGCACCAGGATCTTCACCGTCGCGGTTTCGTCGGTGACGCGCGGGTTGCCTTCCACCTTCACCGGATACGGCGGCAGATTCCGGTTGATGTAGTCCGTCTGCTGGTACTGCACGATGAGCGTGCCGCCACGTTCCATGTAATCGCGCAGCCGGCCGGTGTTGGCCACGAAGTCGGGACGCGCTTCCGACGCGCGCACGCCGACGACGATGGTGTCGAAGCGCGAGAGGTCGCCCGACGACAGCATCTCCTTGTCGATGAGCGTGACCTCGAGCCCCATCCGCCGCAGCGCGTCGGGCACCTGATCGCCGCTGCCCATGATGTAGCCCACCTTCACGGCCGCCACCTTGAGATCCAGCACCTGCACCTTCACGGCGGCCGGCGAGTAGATCCGGTGGGTCTGGATGTGCGGGTAGGAAACGGTCTGCAGATCGCTGGCGTAAGACACGCCGTTGATGACCGCCTCGGCGGCAATCTCGAGCGTGCCCTCGACCCGCTTGAGCGGAGCCTTCACGACAAAGGAGGCCGCGGTGTTCTCGCCTTCAGCGGCCAGCGACAGCGGCACCTCGGCGGGCTCGGCGGTCCAGCCTTGCGGCAGCCGCAGCCTCACGGTGCCCTTCACGGCCTTCTCGGTCAGGTTCGTCGTCCGGACGACCACGCGCTGCGTGTTCGGCGTGGATCCCGTGGGGACGATCATCAGCCGCGAGTCCACGCCCACCGTCACCGCCGGCACGACGTTGACGTCGCGGCGCAGCTCGCCGCGCACGCGGTCGCCCGTCCGGTATTGCACCGGCCGCGTGATCTGCACCGCGGCGCCGCCGATCTGCGCCGACACGTCGACGCTGAGCAGCGGCGCGTCGAAGGGCGTGGTGCGTTCGCCGCTGGCGGGCCACTGATACATGTCGCCCTTGCGCGGCTCGCGCAGGAAATACGGCTGCGTCACCACGGCGTTGGACGCCACGGTCACCGCGTAGCGCGTTTCCACCGTCGGCTGCTCACGACGTCCCTGCGGCCCGCCGCCCTGGTTGTTGGCGTTGGCCAGCGGCGGCGCTGGCGCGACGCGCCAGCCCGCGGGAGCGCGCAGCGTGGTGTTGGTAATGGTGACGATGCCGGGATACGGCAGGAACGTCCGCGCCGACACCGTGACCACGCCGCCCGGCGTTACCGTTTCGGCATCGCTCAGCGGATCGACCACGACGCCGGCCGCGCGGACCAGCGCGTCGGAAAAGTCTCGTTCCTTCGCGGCGAGCAGAAAGTCCGCGTCGGCCTTGGCATCGCGCCCGGCGTCGAGCGGCTGCAGCGCGCGGCGCGCGGCGCGGGTGGCCGAGAGACCCTCGGCCAGCAGCGGCACGATGCGCGACGGATCCAGCGGCTGATACGTGGCGAGCGCCTGGCGGGCCGCCAACTCGATCGCGGCCAGCTCGGCGCGCAGCGATCCCGCGGGCAGCCCCGAGGTCGCCGCGACTCCGGGCAGCGACACGTCGATACCGTCGAACACCGAGCGCTCGCGGGCGGCGTCGGCGCCGGCCGCGGGCGGCGACAGGCGGATGAGCCCGGATGCCGCCGGACCCATCGGCTCGATGCTGCCCATCTCCTGCGACTTGTGCTGGCTGCGCCCCTCGGCCGCGATCTCGGCGTAAGTGCGTCCCAGCGCCGCGTCCACGATCCCGGTCTGCACGTTGACCGTGGGCGGGTTCTGGGGATCGGCCCGGAACGGCGCGCCACGATAGAGCTTCTTCGCCTGCCACGGGCGCAGCCCTTCGGCGATCTGCTCGGGGAACTGCGCCGGGTCGGCGGCGGCCTTGAACGCGAGCGGCGTCAGATAGCCGGCCATCTGATGCTGGCCGTGGCCATCCTGCGGTGTGCCGGAGAACCGCGCGTAGATGACCAGCGGGCGGAAAGTGCGGATGACCCGCACCATGTCGCCGAGCAGCGCCTGCTCGTCCCACTTGGCCGCGGCCTCCGCGCGCGTCTTCGAGAAGCCGTAGTCGAAGGAGCGCGTGAAGAACTGCTCGCCGCCGTCGAGGCGTCGCGCCTGCAGCAGTTCCTCGGTGCGGATCACGCCGAGCGCGTCGAAGAGCTCGGTGCCGATGATGTTCTGGCCGCCCTCGCCGCGGTTGAGCGACAGGTAGGCGGTGCGCGCGTGATCGCCGCGCGCCATGCGGGCGAGGAAGCTCGAGTCCTCGTCGTCGGGGTGCGCGCCGGTGTGGAGCACGCTCGCGGTCGTCTGCAGCCGTTCCAGCAGCTGCACCAGGCCGGCGGCGCCCATGTCGTACACAGGGCGCACCTGCGCGCCGGCCGGCCCGCGCACGGAAATCGCCACGCCGACGAGCACCGCCACGACGACCGCCACCCGGGTCCGCATGCCGTCGAGGATATCAAAGGGAACCTGGGGCCGGGGGTTTCCGTCCCCCACCGGTGTCACGCCGCGCGGAACCGCAGGAGGCCCCATGCTGAACGACTTTCGCCAGGCGCTTCGATTGTTCACCCGTACGCCGGGATTTGCCGCCGCGGCGGTGCTGTCGATCGGGCTGGCCATCGGCGCCAACGCCGCGATCTTCAGCCTGTCGGACGCCCTGTTCCTCCGGCCGCTCGACGTGCCCGGCGCCGCGCGGCTGGTGACGGTCGGCACGCGGCCATGGACCAACGACGGCCGCCACTCGTTTCCGGACTACGTGGACTTCCGCGACGCGACGCGGTCGTTCGAGAGTGTGGCGGCCGCGCGGATCGTCCGCGCCGGGCTGGGGCGCGACGTGGGAGCACCGGCGGAACTCCGCATGGGGTTTGCCGTCTCGGCCAACTTCCTCCACACGTTCGGCGTGCCGCCGGTCCTGGGACGCGACCTCGCGCCGGACGACGACCGCGCGCCGGGCGGCAATGCCGTAGTGCTGCTGGGGCGTGACTACTGGATGCGAACCTTCGGCAGCGATGCCTCGATCGTCGGCCGAAGCGTCCGGCTGAACGGCCGCACGTTCGATGTCGTCGGGATCGTGCCGGACGCCTTCTCGGGGCTCTTCGATCTGGCGCGGCCATCCTTCTTCATCCCGCTCAGCCGCGCCTCGCAGCTCGAGGGCGTCGCCGGCATCGGCGAGCTGACCGATCGACAGCGGCGCACGCTCACCGTCAAGGGCCGTCTCAAGGACGGCGTCTCGCTCGAGGCCGCGAACGACGAGGCCGGCGCGATCTTCGCCCGGCTCGCCACGGAACATCCGGACAGCAATCGCGACGTGGCCGGACTCGTGGTCGGCGAGCTTCAGAGCCGGCTGGCCGGCAATCCCTACGTACCTCAGCTCCTGGCGCTGCTGGCAGTCCTCACGCTCGTGCTCCTCTGCATCGCCTGCGGCAACGTCGCCAACCTGGTGCTCGGGCGCGCCGCGGCGCGCACCCGCGAGATCGGCGTGCGGCTGGCGCTCGGCGCGGCACGTTGGCGGCTCGTGCGGGAGCTGATGGCCGAGAATCTGGTGCTCGCGTTCGCGGGCGGAGCCGTGGGTGTCCTGGTCGCCCTTGGCGGCCTCGGACTCTTGCGGCGGTTCGCACCGCCGTCGGGGGCCGACGTCCCGGTTCCGCTCGACGTCGCGCTCGATGCCCGCGCCCTGTTCGTGACCGCGGCCGCGGCCGCGGGGAGCGCGCTGATCTTCGGGCTGCTGCCGGCGCTGCGGGCGGGGCGCACCGACATCCTGCCCGCGCTCAAGCCCGGAGCGGGCGAGCATGGCCGCGAACGCAGAGTCGCGCGCGCGGCGCTCGTGGTGGTGCAGGTGGCCGGCTCCGTCGTGCTCCTCGTCTCGGCGTCGCAGGTGGCGCGCGGCTTCGCCTATGTCCTTGGAGAGGATCCGGGGTTCAGCACCGACCGGCGGCTGACGATGCGCCTCGACCCGCTGCTCGCCGGCTACTCGCCCGAACGAGCGATCGCCTTCTATCGCGAGCTGGCGTCGCGCGCGGCCTCGACGCCCGGCGTGCACGGCGTGACGCTCGCCTCCGGACTGCCCACGACCGTCTCCGGTTTCACCCTGCTCGCCGTGGCGCCCGAAGGCTTCGCCTTTCCGCCCGGCCGGGATCGTGTGTCCATCGTGTCGGCCTCGGCCGGAGAGCGATTCTTCGAAACGCTGGGAATACGGCTCGTGCACGGCCGCGGGTTCGGGCCGTCCGACACCGCTGACAGCCCGCCGGTCGTCGTCGTGGACGAGACGTTTGCGGCCCGGTATCTGGGGGCGAATCCCGTCGGTCAGCGGCTGCGGCTGGTCGAGCTCGGAGGAACGGCGGAAGTGGTGGGGGTCTTCCAGGCGAGCCGCCACAACTCGATCTTCATGCCCTCGCAGCCGTTCATCTACGTGCCGCTCGCGCAGCATCCGGTTCCGCAGCTCACGCTCGTCGCGCACACGGCCGGCGATCCGGGCGGCATGGCCGAGCCGCTGCGACGTGTGGTGCAGTCGATCGACCCGGGCATTCCGATCTTCCGCGTCGAAACAACGCAGGAGCTGTTCGACCAGCGGTCGGCGGCGGTCGCGCGCCTCATTACCGGCATTGCGTCGTCGGTCGGCCTGGTCGGCCTGGTGATGGCGCTGCTCGGACTGTACGCCGTCGTCTCCTACCAGGTGAGCCGCCGCACGCGCGAGATCGGCATCCGCATGGCGCTCGGCGCCGCGCGATCGGCAGTACTCCGGATGATGCTCGGGCAGGCAGTGGCGATCGGATTCACCGGCGTGGCGATCGGCGCCGCCATCACGTTCCTGGCCGGGCGTGGCCTCACGATCGCACTTGGGGCGCCGCGACTGGATCCGCTGCTGTTCGCGCTCGTGGCGATCGCGCTCTTCGCCACCACCGTGATCGCGGCGGCGCTGCCGGCGCGGCGCGCGGCGTCGATCGATCCACAGCGCGCGCTCCGGCAGGAGTAGCGACCGGGTACACTACCGGAGTTGTCCTTCTCTCCCCTCGAAGACGTTCTCGCGCGCTACTGGGGCTACTCGTCATTCCGCCCGCTGCAGCGCGACGCGATGGACGCCGTGCTCTCCGGGCGCGATTCGATCGTCGTCATGCCGACCGGCGCCGGGAAGTCATTGTGTTTCCAGGCGCCAGCCGCGGCCGCCGACGCCGGCCTGGCCGTCGTGGTATCGCCGCTCATCTCGCTGATGAAGGACCAGGTGGACACGCTGGTGAGCAACGGCGTGCCGGCGGCGCTCTACAACAGCTCGCTGTCCGGCGAGGACAAGGCCGACGTGATGCGCGGTCTTGCCGAGCGTCGCTTCCGCCTGCTCTACGTCTCGCCGGAGCGCCTGGTCGGCGAAGGCGGCGACCCCTTCCTGGCGCGCCTGGCCGCGTGCGACGTCCGCTTCGTCGCCGTGGACGAGGCGCACTGCATCAGCCAGTGGGGACACGACTTCAGGCCGGAATACCGGCAGCTGGCACGACTCCGCGATCGTCTGCCCGGCATCGCCATCCACGCCTACACGGCCACCGCCACCGCGCGCGTCCGCCGCGACATCGCTTCGCAGCTCGCTCTGCGTGATCCGCTGGAGCTCGTGGGCTCGTTCGATCGGCCCAACCTGATCTACCGGGTGCTGCCGCGTGCCTCGCTCAAAGAGCAGCTGCTCCAGGTGATCGAGCGGCACACGGGCGAGGCGGGCATCGTCTACTGCTCGTCGCGGCGCGAGGTGGATGCGCTGGCGGCATGGCTGTCAGCGTCCGGCCTGCCGGCCCTCCCCTACCACGCCGGACTCTCCGACGAGGAACGCACCGCGCACCAGGACGCGTTCCTGAGCGAGCGCGTCGATCTCATCGTGGCCACCGTGGCCTTCGGCATGGGCATCGACCGCTCGAACGTCCGCTTCGTCGTGCACGCCGGCGCCCCGCGCTCGCTCGAACACTACCAGCAGGAATCGGGGCGCGCCGGACGCGACGGCCTCGAGGCGGACTGCGTGCTCATCAGCTCGGGCGCGGACTTCGTGCGCTGGAAGATGATGCTCGAACAGAACGGCGAGCTCACCGACGGCGCCCGGACGCTGATGAAGCACATGGAGCGCTACGCCGCCGGCGTGGGCTGCCGTCACCGGCATCTTGCGACCTACTTCGGCGACACCTACCCCGCCGCCGAATGCGGCGCCTGCGACGTGTGCCTCGGCGAGCTGGAAGAGGTGCCGGAGCCGGTGCCGGTGGCGCGCAAGATCCTGTCGTGCGTCGCGCGCGTCGGCCAGCGCTTCGGCGTGATGCACGTCACCAACGTGCTGCGCGGCCAGTCCGGCGAGCCGGTGCTGTCGCGGGGCCACGATCGTCTGAGCACGTTCGGCCTGCTGCGCGACGAACCCGTGGCCGCGGTGCGCGGCTACATCGAGCAGCTCGTGGGCCTGGGGATGCTGCAGCTGACGGACGACGCCTACCCTGTGCTGTCGATGACCCCGCAGGGCGTGGCGCTGCTGAAGGACGAAGCGGCACATCAGGGCCTCACCCTGGCGCGGCAGCGCACGCCCGCCAGGGGCGCCGCGCGCTCGAGGTCCCGGATCGAAACCGAGTCGTGGGATCACGTGGACCGCGGGCTCTTCGACCGCCTGCGCGCGCTGCGCCTCGACCTGGCGCGCGCCCGCGGCGTGCCGCCGTATGTCATCTTCCACGACGCCACGCTGCGCGAGATGGCGCGCGTGCGCCCCACGTCGAAGGCGGCGCTCCTGGGCGTGAAGGGCGTGGGCGCCCGCAAGGCCGCCGAGCTCGGCGACGCCTTCCTCATCTTGATTGCGAGCCACGGCACCACGTAGTACGTGGGGACTGCCTTTAGGCAGCGCGTGCACGGGCCGCCTGAAGGCGGCCCCTACGATCGGGCAGCCTTTGGATACAGGATCGCGTTGAAGAGGAACTTGAACGTGCCGTGCGGCTGCGCGCGGTACGTGATCTCGGGGCCGAACACCAGTACACGCCCGCGCCCGAGCGGCGCGTCGATGACGGCCGCGCCACCGTTCATGTAGCGCTGGCCGAGCGCCCAGCCGCTGCGCATCGGCGCCGCGTTCGGATACCACGCCACCCGGCGCGCGGACGCGCCGGGCTCGAGCCGGAACACCGGGCTGGCGTCGAAGAACACGTCCACGTCGCGCTCGAAGCCGTAGCCGAGCGGCACGGTGTTGTCCACCGCGACGCGCATCACCGACCCCGGCACGTAGTGCTTGTCGCGCGGCAGCGGCACCTGCCGGCCGTCGGCCTGTGTTTCGACGAGCGCGTTCGCGACGCCGATGCCGAGACGCTCGGCGATCGGCGCCGCGCCGCCGATCAGAATGAGCGTGCCCCCCGCTTCGACGAACTGCTTCAGCCGCGGCACGGTGCGGCTCCACGTGATGGCACCGGCGCGGGCGCGAAATTCGTCGGGCGCGTCGTCGGGCACGAACGGACCGTCCGCCCGGCGGCCATCAAGAGCCGGCACGGCCTCGGAAGGCAGGATGAGCACGTCGAAGCGGCTCGACAGCCCCGGCGCGTCGAGGGTGTGCGGATACACGAGCTCGAACGGGAACTCGTAGCGCTCGAGCAGCCAGCGAATCCAGCCGC
>Ga0070673_100002341_pt1 | contig 11519 bp, 7 predicted proteins | sample KBSM23metaG_FD_65342 | JGI IMG/M metagenome (GOLD analysis project Ga0070673, IMG submission 65342) | Miscanthus rhizosphere microbial communities from Kellogg Biological Station, Michigan, USA - KBS M2-3 metaG | ecosystem: Host-associated > Plants > Roots > Rhizosphere > Soil ...
TCGCGTGGCGACGCGCGCCACAACGAACGATGCCGACCGTCGGCGGAAGCATCTCGCCAAGCACGGCCTGACGCTGCAAGCGATCCAGACGGGCTGACAGGCACGCTTGTCAGGGAACTGCGACCCCAGCGGGATTCGAACCTTTCCGGGCCGCTTCGACGACAACCGTGGCACGACGCGGACCTGCATCGATTGTCGAGGCGTTCCGGGGAGGTTCGGGCCTGGCGGGTCGTTCCGTGTCCATCCGCCGCGTTCCGCGGCGGGAACCCGAATTCCGAGGCGTCGTGGCAACCACGTGGCAACGGCGACAGAGGCTCCGCTGACCGCGGTAGCTACTTCGTGATCACTGCGGTGAATGCCGTGGTGTCGGCAGATTCGTTCGACTTGGGATCGAGGATGAAATCAACGGTGGTACCGACCAAAACGGTCGCGCTCAAGGCAAAGTCGACCCCCGTTGTGTCATCGAAGGCAACACTGGCGCTCCAGATCTCGTTGCCACCGACGCGAATGCGGCCGATGGTGCCGTCGCCGCAGCAGGGATCTGCCTTGGCGAGATGACCCCGGATCGAGATTGTCCCCGCGCCCGGGCTCGTCCAACGACGATCGCTCCAATGCGCCGGTGCCGTTGTGGAATGCTGCCTGTCCGAGAAGATGACGGTCCAAGGTGGGCGAGAGGTCGCTTCCTCCCAGGATGCGACGCCGGTGAAGACCGACAGCAGCGTAAACGGCTCGGCCCCGTTCGGCAGAAAGCCGTAAGACCAGTCGCATTTGTTCTGGGTGTCGGAAAAGCCGACCACAGAGTCTGCGAGGATCGTCGCACCACCCGTGCCGGGATTGGGCGCGGCGCAGCAGCCGACGGGACATGCTGGACCGCCCCCGGCTCCGCCTTGCGCGGAAGTTCCTCCGGAACCTGCGCCCCCGGCGGTTCCAGCGACACCGGCAGTTCCGGTCGCGCCGCCGCCTCCCGTTGTGCCAGCGCCTCCCGTTGTGCCAGCGCCTCCCGTTGTGCCAGCGCCTCCCGTTGTACCCGCCGCGCCCGGCCCGTCGTTGCAGATGCAGGCGCCGTAGCCGGCGCCGTCGCTCGTGCAAACCTGCGCGCCCATCCGCCCGGTGGTACAGGTGCACGAGACCGAGGCGCCGGGGGCGCACACCTTTCCCGTTCCGCCACCGCCACCGCACCCCACGATGACCGCCACCAGTATTGCCACTCCGATCGTTGACCGCTCCATTCCTTTCGCCTCCAATTGCCGGCGCTGGGTCGTCCCCAAGCAGCAGCGTCGCTCAGTGTCTCACGGCGCCGTCGGGGGCGTCGACGACGTGTGACTCGCACGCTGGGGCGATTTCGACGAAGAAGGATCAGCGTCCGCGCGATCTTGCTCTGGCGACCCAGCGGGTCACTATCCAATTTGAGACTGGAGATCCCGTTGAGTGTGGTGGCCTTGCGGGCCGCGTGAGCGCTTGGCGCGGCGAAAGGGGTCCGAGCTGGTGGTTCGCTGCCCATGCTGGCTCAGGCGCGCACCACCTCGAGCTGTCCCGGGGTGCCGGAGCCGAAGTTCTCGATGGTTTCACCGGTGTCCTGGATTGCCGCGCTGATCAGCGCGTTGAGGAGCCGGTTGTTGTTGGTGGAGCCGGCGTCCACGTATGCGCCTTGCTTCAAGTACCCACCGCCGTTGCCCCAAATGATGTGAGGCAGGTTCCTGAAGGAGTCGGACGGACACTCCCCGATGGCGTTCGTCCAGAGCACCAAAGCATTGTTCTGGAGGTCCCGCGCTTTGAAGTGGTCGAGGCCCGCAGCCAACGTTTGCATCCTCAAAGCGTCAATCTCGGCGTGAGCTTGCGCGGCCACCGGGTTATTGCCGGTCGCTGAATCACTCTGGATGCGATGGCAAATCTGGTTGAACGTCCACCCTCCGAGCGCTTCGTTCGACGGGACCGGGTACCGCGTCGAGTCCGTGCCGCCGCCCCACTGCAGCGTCGCGGTTCGGTTGTAGTTGCAGGCGAACGCCAGGGCGACGAGGCTCATTTGCAACCGCGCGATGTCCTCGATCATCCCGTCCGACTTGAACGCAAACGTCTGCAATGCTTGCAGCTTGCTGATCTCGACGCCACCCCAGGCGCAGCCCTTCACAATGGTGTTCTCCGCGTCGCGGATGGAGTCGAAGTGCAGCTGGAGCCGTTGTCGGTCAGCCGAGCTCAACCGCGAGTTCCCCATGAGGGCGCGTAGCTCGTCTCGCACGAGGTCGTGAATGCTCTTGCGACTCTCGAACAAGAGCCACTTCGCTTCTTCTGCGCCCGGCGCCGGTGTACCGTTGGGCGACACGATGCCAACGAGCTTTTGATAGAGCACGTAGGGGTTGTTGTCCGCCGCAGTCACGATGCCGGCCTCACTGAACGACAAACGCTCATCGATGTAGCCGCCCTTTTGGCCGGCATACAGCGTGAGGGGCGGAGTTCCCGGCTGCACCTTGCGGGCGATGACCCAATCCGCCGATGGACCTGCGGACGTCGCCTTGCTGCCAGTGGTGGCCGTCGGCATAGCTGTGAGCGCCATGCACAACGACTCGGCGTGTGGTTCGGCCTTCGGGCCCACCGGCCAGTTGATGCCTTTCACGAATAGGAGGTCCTGGGCGTGAGCCGCCAGCTTGCTCGTCGCCTTCCCGGCCGCCGCCAGGCCGTTGGACGTGAGCGGCCCGACCGCGCTCGGAAAGAAGCTCTCGGGCACGACGCCATCGACCGCGCAAATGAAGAGGCTGAAGACCGGAGCGTGACCCGCGGCCCAGGCGGATCTCTCGGGCAGGCTTTCGAGGAAGGGCAGCCCCAGCGCAACGCCGCCCGCGCCCCGCAAGAATGCACGGCGGTTCATGCTGATCGCGCCTCGCTGATTCCCGTCTTGGTCACGATAGCCCTTCCTTTCGGGTCCGGAACGCCGCGTCGAGGACCAGCGCGATGATATCGTTCAAAGGGTGGCCTTGGCCCACATTCGTCGGCGCGGGGTCTGAAGGCTCAGTGTGGTTGCGGCCGCGACGGTCTGGATCGTCCATTTGTTGGTGATGGTGTTCCACAGGCCTCCGCGCGGGCAGGCTTCGCGGAGGGCCTGACCTGCTGATCACCGCTGATCCTGTCCCGCGAGCGATCCATCGAGCGCGTCCGCAGAATCATTCACGAACTGGCGACCCCAGCGGGTCACTATCCAATTTGAGACTGGCGGTGCCCTTTGATTTCGTGGCGTTGCGGGCGGCGTGAAGTCGTCGGCGCGCGGATCGGGTCAGCGCGCGGAATGGGCCGGCGCCGCTTTCGGGGCGGGGCAGCGGGGCATGTTCGGATCGGGCCAGTTGCGGAGCCGGGCGATGTCGGCGGCCGTCCAGCCGAAGCTGTCGCGCGCGTCGGGGTCGGCGCCGTGGCAGATGAAGTACGCCGCAGCGGCCGCCGCCCCCGCGTCGTCCGTGTCGCAGACGGTGTGGAGCGGCGTTCGCCCCATGCGGTCGCGCGCTCCCACCTTGGCGCCGCCGCCGATCAGCAGGTCGTAGAGATCCCAGGCGCTGCTGTTTCGTAGCCGGGCGAGGTGCAGCGGCGTGCTCCCGCGGTCATCGGCCGCGTTCGCATCGGCGCCGGCTTTCAGGAGGACCCGCATGACGTTGACGTTCAGGGCCTCCGCCGCGATGTGGAGCGGCGTTCGCCCCTCGCGGTCGACGGCTCCGACCTTCGCGCCGCGCGCGAGCAGCACCTGCGCCGCGTCCGTGCTGAACATGACGGCAGCGGCGATGTGAAGGGGCGTCCGCCCCGTCGCGTCCCGGCCGTCGACCGGCAGGCCCCCGTCGAGCAGGGTCTTCATTAATTTCGTGTCGTTGGACACGGCCGCGACGTGCAGCCGCTCGTCGATCGGCGGGGGCTCGGGCCGCGCGGGACAGGCGTCCAGGCGACGCCTCCAGTCGGAGGTCGTGGCGCGCGCACCCTGGCGCAGGAGCACGGCCGCCACCGGCCGCTGGCAGGCGGTGATCGCCCAGTCGAGCGCCGTTCGTCCGCCCCGGTCCGCAATGTCGAGCCGGGTGGTGGCGTCGAGGCGGTCGCTCCTGGCGTTGAGGGAGATCGCATTGATCAGGCGGATCGCGGCCCACGGGCGCCCGAAGAAGGCGGCCCATTGCAGGGGCGTGCGGCCGTCGCCGTCCGGTCCGCCCACCTGCGCGCCGGGCGCGATCTGCCAGAGCACGTCCTCGTTCTCGTCCCGGTAGATCGCGAGGTGAAGGAGCGACGCGCCCCGTGGGCCCTGCGTCTGCCTGTTCGGGCGCTGCGCTCCGAGAAGCGTCATCCGCCGCAGATCGCCCATCGCGTGCCAGAACGCCGTCCGGCCTTCGCGGTCGGCCTCGTCGATCTTCGCGCCATGCCCGAGGAGCAGCTTGATCGTGCGCGCCCCGTCGGCATCGGGCTCGAAGCCGTGCCGCCCGCGCGCGAGCCAGTGCAGCGGCGTGAGCCCCGTCGCGTCTTTGTGCCCGGCCACCGCGCCGTGGCCGAGGAGCAGCGCGGCCATGTCAGCGTGTCCGATCCAGGCCGCCTCGTGCAAGGGGGTCTGCCCATCCTTGTCGGTCGCCTCGACGGGCGCGCGGGAGGCGATCAGCAGCTTCGCCATCTCAACGAATCCATCCCTCGCAGCGAGGTGCAGGGGCGTCTCGCCCCGGTCGTTCGTCGCCCGCGGATCGGCGCCGTGGGCAATCAACAATTTCGCGACGGCGACGAGCTGCGCGTAGCCTTTCCGATCCGACGCGTCTCCGCCGGCGCCGGCGAGCACGGGCCCCCCGCCCCCGACAGACTTGTAAGCCAAGACGTGCAGCGGCCCGTCCCCGCTTCCGTTCCGCTCGTGGACGTCGGCTCCGTGACGGAGCAGCTCGCTCACGATAGCGGGCGCGGGGTCGCGGATCACGTACCAGATCGTCTCCTGGTTTCCGTCGCGTCCGGTCGGACGCGCGCCGGCTTTGAGCAAGGCCCGGACGCTGGCCCAGTCGCTGCGCCTGGCCGCGTGAAACAGCGGCGTTGTCCCGAAACCGTCCGTCACGTTGGGATTCGCGCCGTGCGCGAGCAGCGCGCGCAGCAACTTGGGGTTGTCGTTCGCGTCCGCGAGCTGGAGAAGAGTCAGACCGGATCTGGTCGGTCCGTTCACGTCGGCGCCGCGCCGGACAAGGGCCTCGAAGATTGTGAGGCCGTGGGCGCTATCGGCCGCGCGGTAGAGAACCATCTCCAGGATGGAGTCACCGTTTTCGTCCACGCGTTTGAAGTCGGCGCCGTGCTCGATGAGCCACAGCGCCGCCTTCCAGTCTTCGTGGCCGACGCTCGAATGGAGGAGCGTGCGTCCTTCCCGATCGAGAGTGTCGATGTCGCAGCCTCGGGCGACGAATTTCTTCAGCGCGCCGAGATCGATGTTTTCACCCTTGCGGAGCGCCGCCGGGTCACAGGCGGCCGGGCCCGGGCGGGCCGCGCCGGGTGCCGGGCCCCAGCCCGCTGCGAGGAGGCCGACGAGCGTTCCGACCGTCCCCGCGCCAAGCATGGAACGATTGTATCCGCTCGGCCGTCACGCGACCGTGAGCGTCTCGTGGGCATTGTCGGTGGCCCAGGCCGCCCAGACGCCATGGTAGCGCAGTCGGTCGAACGGGCGGACAATCGGCCGGATGCAGAAAGGCATTGCCGTCGCTGCCCTGCTCGCTTTCGCGGCATCGCCGCAATTCGCCTGCAAGAGCCCCGCGGAGAGGGAAGCGGCGCGGAAGCAATTGGAGCACAACATGGCGGCCACGACGCTGGCCCGCCTGTGCGACGCCTATACCGAGGCGGCGAAGAAGAATTCAGATCCGGAGATCGCCTACAAGGACGTCGAGGACCACTTCATCACGATCTGGCCGCCGCTCGTGAAGATGAGGGCCGGCGTCCAGGGACTCGATCTCAGAAGCAGGTATCCGCTCTGGTTGAAATTCGCGCGGTACGACTACGAAGTCGCGAACTGGTCCTGCCCAGCACTGGACCGTCTGCTGCTCCAGATGATCGACCGGCAACCGAAAATGGACAATCCGCCGCCGTCCAAGTACCGGCATGCGATCGTGCGCGTGGCGCTATCCGGCGAGGTGTCGATCGACGGCAAGGTCGTCCCGCTCGCGTCGCTGACGGAAACCGTCCGCAAGGTCCACGACCAGGACCCGCCCGTCTTGATGAACCTGTACCGCGAAGGATGGATGACGAGGATGCACCCCAACGCGGACGTCGTGGTCGGGGACCTATTCGAGGTGCCGGGCACGTTCGCGATCTGCACGCAGCCGGACTGTCCGGAGTACCAGCCGCGCTAAGCAGACCGGCGGCGCGCGCGATCAATCGCCCAGCAGGATGAACGGGCGGTTCGGCTCGTGGGCAGTGAGTTCAAGGCCCAAAATCCAGCTGGGTGGAACGTCCGATAAGACGGTTTCCGTCAACCCGCGCTCCCTCCGACTGCCCCCAGAATGTCCGTTTTCACGGCGTGTGACGTTGAAGTGGCGCGCGCGCCCCTGAACGGGTCACGCATCTTGGGTCGGTGAGCAAATAGATAAGCGCGCTCGTGCTGTGAGACCGTGCCCTTGCGATCCGCGTGGACGGCCGCCAAGCTGTTCGTCGACGTCTAGGCGCATCCGAGAAGCGGCGGCTCCATGGAAGACGCGACATACATGTTCGCGGGGGTGGCGAAGACCCCCGACGCCGCGGACGCACAGGCTAGGCCACGCGATGCGGCTCGATAGACGGCAGGTCGGGTCGTTCGGCGCGTACGCGGCCGCGGCGTCACTGTCGATCGTTGCAGCTATCTGGGTGCTCCACCTCTGGCGCGCGAACCTCCGCGTCCCTTTCGACTACGACGACGACGCGCTGCTGTTCGGTTTCATCGTCCGGACGGTGGTCGATCGCGGCTGGCTGTGGACGAACCCGATGGGCGGGGCGCCCGCCGGATTCGACCTGCACGACTACCCGGTTTCTGCCCACGATACCACCCACCTGGCGATCGTTCGGATGATGGCTCTCGGGACTCACGACTGGGGCCTCGTCTTCAACCTCTATTTCCTGCTCGGCTTCCCCCTGATCGCGATCGCAGCGCTGGCCGTGTTCAGGCGCTTCGGCGTGGGGACCGTGCCGGCCGTCGCGATGAGCGTGCTTTACGCCTTCCTCCCCAGCCGCCTGCTGGTCGGCGAGATCCATCTGTTCCTGGATGTCTTCTTCCAGGTGCCGATCGCGGTGCTGCTAATGCTCCGGGTCTGTGCGCCGGATCCGCCGCTCGTCGCCCCCGCCGCGCCGGGCGCGCGCTGGCCGCGGCTCGACCTTCGCAGCGGGCGAACTTGGGCGGCTCTCGGCGGTGCCGCGTTGGTCTCCGCAACGTCGAGCTACTATGCGTTCTTCGCGATCTGCCTTCTGGTGGGCATCGGGGTCTGGGCGGCGGTCGAGCGCCGGAGCTGGCGCAACTTCGCCGCAGGGCTCGCGCTCGCCGGGGTCGTCGCCGCTGGGCTTTTCTTGCAAGGCCTGCCCACGATCGTCTACCAGGCGGGTCACGGCCCGAATCCGCAGGTGGGCAAGCGCTTTGCGTGGGAGGCAGAGGTTTATGGGCTCAAACTCGCGCCGCTGCTGCTCCCGGTGACCGGCCACCGCGTACCCCCGTTGGCGCGGGTGAAGAGTGAGTACGATGCAGCCGCCCCGCTCAATAGCGAAACCGGCGTGACGTCGCTCGGCGTGGTCGCGGCGGTCGGCTTCCTTTCGCTCCTGGGCGTCGCGCTGGCCGGTCGCCGCGCGCCCGGGGTGCCGGCCCCGGCGCCGTCCGTCGACAGGTCGGCGGCGTTGCCGCCGGAAGCGCCGCTTCGCCCTCTGGCGGTGCTCACGGTGCTGGCGATCTTGCTCGGGACGATCGGCGGTTTTGGGTCATTGTTCGCGCTCCTGGTCTCGCCGCAGATCCGGGCCTATTGCCGGCTCAACGTCTTCATCGGCTTCTTCGCGCTGTTCGCAGTGGCGCTGCTGCTGGAGCGCGTACGTCGTCGCCGCCCGCGCGTTGCCGCGATAGCGACGTTGGCGGCATTCGCGATCGGTCTTCTCGACCAGACTTCTTCGCTCGCTGTCCGCGACTATGCGGGCGTGGAGCGTGTGTTCGCCAGCGACGCCGCGTTCGTTCGTCGGATCGAAGCTGTGGTTCCGTCGGGCGCGGCGCTGTTCCAGCTGCCCGCGTCCACGTTCCCGGAGCCGCCCTCTGTCAACCGCATGGCCGGCTACGCGCCATTCCGGCCGCTGCTTCACGCGCGGACGACGCGTTGGAGCTACCCCGCGATGCGGGGCCGTGCCACTGCGACCTGGGTCGCGGACGTCGCCGCCCGCCCGCCAGCGCGAATGCTCGAGGCGGTTTCGGACGCAGGCTTCGAGGGGGTGGTCATTGATCGCGACGGCTACGCCGACGGCGGCGCCGCTCTCGCGAGCGGCTTTCGAGAGTTGCTCGGCGGCGAGCCACTGCCGAGCTCCGACGGGCGGCTCCGCTTCTTCTCCCTCACCGAGTACAGTCGGCGCCGCCGCGCACGCGAATCACCCGCGGCAGAGGCCCTCCCTCGATGATCGCGCAGCCGCCGCTCACCTGATGGCGAAACCGTCCGCCCGCCTGCCCGTCGCCGCAGCACCTCCCCGAATTAACCGACCACTTCTTGTCCTTCCTGCGAGAGCGATAACAGAATCACCGACCGCCTCGGCAGAATCATTCAGGAACTGGCGACCCCAGCGGGTCACTATCCAATTTGAGACTGGCGGTGCCCTTTGATTTCGTGGCGTTGCGGGCGGCGTAGTTGGTCAGACTCTCGCGACACAGGGCGAACTCCGTCAAACTGACTGCAGCGATGTATCGAGTCCTCGTGTCCAGCGGGGTGATCATGACGGCGCTTGCCGCCGGAGGTCCGGGTGTCGCTGCCCCCCGGGACGTCACGGTACCGCCCTCGACCGCCGAGATCACGTTGCGGAAGCCGCCCGAGCTGCGACTCTTCGTGGAGCGGCCTTCCTTGCCGGCCGTCGATATTCGTGGCTCTTCGATGGAGGTGCAGGTCGCTTGGCGGGCCTTGCGAGAGGCCGAGTTCGACGCGCGTGCGGGCTCGCCAGGGGACGGAACACACGCTCGCGTTGACGCCGCGACGGAGCGAGCGGCGGTAGTGCTCGAACGCGAGTCGGCTCGACTCGACGCCGCCGGCTGGCTCGCGCTGGCGGATCTACGCAGGCGGCGGGCGATGAAAATCTTCCAGGATGCCCGCGATGCTGCCGACCGGTGCGATCGCTGCCCGGAGCCCGTGTTCGATGGCGGCGCGGCCCTCGCGGCGTACGCCGAGGTCGAGCGGCGGGATGGGATTGGAGAGCTGGCGTTGATCGCTCGTTACTACGCTGCTGACGTCCTCGGCCAGTCTCCATCGGAAGAGGGGCGGGTAAAGTCGCTCGTGATGCTCCGCGCGGTCGCCGCGTCCCGCACACAGAGAACTCTGCGCACGCATGCACTGATGCAGCTCGCGTGCGCCGCAGTCGAGGATCGGCGTTGGCGTGAGGCGGCTGATCTTGCAGCTCGGGCGCTCGCTTCGGGCTCGCCTTCCTGGGCACGGGAGAGCATGACTCATCTGCGGGTCCTTGCTCTGCACCGTGCCAGGCGGAGCACCGAGTTGCTTGCCGTCGTTACGGACGCGGCGCATTGGTTTTCGCCGGGGGATGATCTTGACGAGATGCTCGATCTCGCCGCGTCGGCGCTCGACATTCTCGGTTCCACTGCGCCGGCGCCGGCGCGCATCCGGTTCGGACAGCGCCTCGATGAAATCCGTCGCCGGGAGGGCGCGGCCGACGCGGACATCGCGAAGGTGGCAGGCGCCGTTGTGGCGCGTTGCTTCCGCGTCGCCGATGCACCATGCGAGTCACACATCTTCGGAGGCGCATCTTGTCGCACCGTCGTGCTGGAGGGGACCCTGGCGGATCGCGGCCGCCTCACGACCCGGGTCCTCAGCGAGGGCCCCGTATTGTCGGAGGAGATTCGGCTTCGGCGGTGCCTCGACGGCCCGCAACCGCCGATGTACGGCAGCGGCCTGTCCCGTCCCTCTCGGTTTATCGTGCACGTGCGGGTGCAACGAGAAAAATGACAAGCGCTCGACGGGCAAATCGCTTTTTCCGCCTGCTGGTGTTGGCGCTTGTGAGCGCCACAGGCTGTTGCCACCAGTCGTTTCGCGGGGCGCTCAACGGCACCGTGGTCGACCGAGCGCAACGTCCAGTACCCGGGGCCCAGGTGGTGGTGTGCACGTCCAATGGGGGGGAGTCGCTTTTCAGCTGCCCTCGGCGGGCCGACGCCTACACAGGAGCCGACGGACGCTTTTCCCTGCCTCCACTCGCACCCGAGCCCTGTCCTCCCGGGGACGTGATCTCGGTTCAAGAGACGTCAATCACCGTTTGCGCGTCGGACGCTGACGGAAACTTCGTGTGGGCCCCGACGACCATGATTCATGGCGACAGGAGCGCGGATCAACGGATCGAGGTCGGACCCGCGGAGAAACGAAGCTCACAGCGCGCCTGTGACGAGCCAGGCGATCCGCGACATCGCACGCCGCTCGCCAGCGATCGAGATGGTGACCGAATTCCCGATTCGGTCGACCTCTGTCCCGAGGACTCCGAGGACTACGACGGCTACGAGGATGACGACGGATGCCCCGATTCCGATTGCGACGACTGCTGCTCGTCGATCATCTATCGGAGGATCGGCTTTCATGCTGGGCAATCAGCGATTGCCGAACGGGCCCGCCCGGTGCTCGATCACGTCGCCGCAGAGCTGCGAGATCGCGCGGAGATCGTTCGGGTCGAAATCCGGGGGACGGCGACGCGCGCGGCAGCGGTACACGATTATCTACTCGCGAACGGGGTGCCCGCCGCCAAGCTGGTCACCGCCGAGGCTGCTGGACCATTCGTGCAGTTCCGCATCCTCCAATCGACTTGCGTGCCCGGCGGCTGAGGCTAAAGGGACAGCGGCGCTTGCGCCGGCCGGCCCTCAACGCGACCAGCGATTCGCGAACGTCGTCGTCGCCGATGGCGGCCGTGTTCACCCGCGCGAGCGCATCGAAGGCGGCGCGAACCGCGGGCCTGGCCAGGAATCCGATCCCGGGTAAGTCGTCGACGACCGGGTGTTCACCCAAACCCGACTGGTGACCGGCTGCGGAGAAGCTCGCCTACCAGTACAACGCCCGGAACCGCGTCGGCAGAATGATTCAGGAACTGCGACCCCAGCGGGATTCGAACCTGATATTGGACCGAACCGTTTCGCCGATTTGCAGAGCAGGATCAAGAAGTTGAGAGTTCCGCTGGGGGCCGTTGGGATCGCTTGGAGACATCGAAAGGCGGTTGAAATTGGCCCGGCGTTGGCCCGAGGAGTCCGGCGACCCGGCCGGGTTGGCAACCCGATGGGGTCGCGCTGGGTGTGGGCACACGATCGAGGGCGACCATCGTCGCCGATTGTTCGTCAGCAGTGCGGTGTGGCGAGCGGG
>Ga0070673_100002344_pt1 | contig 11506 bp, 10 predicted proteins | sample KBSM23metaG_FD_65342 | JGI IMG/M metagenome (GOLD analysis project Ga0070673, IMG submission 65342) | Miscanthus rhizosphere microbial communities from Kellogg Biological Station, Michigan, USA - KBS M2-3 metaG | ecosystem: Host-associated > Plants > Roots > Rhizosphere > Soil ...
GTCCCGACTGCGCAGCCTCGGCCTGGTCAAGCTCGAGGCACAGGCCCGCATCGACACGGCACTCGTCGCGATCGCCCAGCGCCAGGCGGAGTTCGCGCGCGCCGTGCTCCAGCCGATGCAGGGCAGGAGCATCGAGGTCTGGTACTGCCAAGCCAAGCTCAGCATGCTGCTCGGTTGCGCGGACGACGCGATGCTGCACTACCAGCGCTACGCCTTCGAATCGATGGAACACGTGCGAGCCGGATCGGCCGCGGCCCAGCGGGGTGAGGCGCAGGCCCCGTCCGCAGGCGCCAAGGACGACATCGAGATGCGCCTGCCGGCAAAGTATCGTCGCGCGTACCGCTACATGCAGGAGAACCTGGATCACGCGGACCTCAGCGTGCGGGAGATCTCGGACTCCATCGGCGTCACGGAGCGCGCGATCCAGACGGCGTTCAAGGCCCACCTGGGCATGACGCCGGGCGAGGTCATGCAGCGCTGCCGCGTCGAACGCATCCGCGCCGAGCTGCTGCGCGAGGATGCGCACGACGCCAGCGTCATCGAGACCGCGGCGCGCTGGGGCATCCGCAATCGTTCGACTCTGCTGAGCTCGTATCGCAAGTACTTCAGCGAGACGCCGACGCAGACGCTGGCGCGACGCCGCTTCGCGGCCGCCGGGGCCGTGGCTTGACACCGGCGCGGCCGTCGCGCGGCGCCGCCGTGGCCTTCGGTGCGCTGCTCGCCACGGCGGCCGCGCCGGCCCGCGCGACCTGGGACTGCGCGGATGCGTTCGGCAACCACTACCTCGTGGCAGATCGATTCGGGGAATCGGCCGACGTCCGTTGCGCGCCGCTCGAGGAGGCCCCGGTCGAACCGGCGGTGGCAGCCGGCGCCGACGTCATGTCCGCGCACTTGTCCGCGCCCGCTCCCATCTCGAATGCGGCCGGAAACGGTCAGCTGGTGCTGGCCGCCGCGACGCCGCGGCCGGATGCATCGCTCCTGGCCGCCCGGCGGCGCCAGATCGATCCCCTGATCGAGGCCACGGCTGCGGAGTTCGGCCTGGACGCCGACCTGCTGCGGGCCGTCGTCGAGATCGAGTCGCGTTTCAATCCGAACGCGATCTCGCCGCGCGGGGCGATCGGACTGATGCAGGTCATGCCCTCGACGGCCGCGTCACTGGGCCTGGCACGGCCCAAGGAAGCGCTGCTGGATCCGCGGGCCAATCTGCGCACCGGCGCGCGCTACCTGCAACGGTTGTCGCTGCAGTTCGCCGGTGCGATCGAGCTGGTGCTCGCCGCCTACAACGCCGGAGAAGGCAGCGTGATGCGCAACGGCTGGATGCTGCCGCCCTACCCCGAGACCCAGGCCTACGTGCGTGACGTGCTCGAGGTCTATCACGGGCTGCGAGCGGTTCGTTGACGTCGGATTCGCGCGCTTTGCTTCGCAAGCCGCACGCCCGCAGCTCGCATCGCCGCATACGCTGACAGAACAGTCCACAGCACGCCCGCCATGTCCGACGAAAAGACCGAAGAGCCGACATCGCACAAGCTGCATCAGGCGCGCGAGGAAGGGCAGATGGCACGCAGCCAGGATGTCGCGGCCGCGGCGTCCATGCTGGGCGCCGTGGGTGCCCTGGTGGCCACGGCCGACACCATCTCGCAGCGCCTGCACGCGATCATGGGGCTCGCCCTCGACTTCAGTCGCGGCAGCTTCGAGATGGCTGCCATCTACAAGCGCATGGCCGCGATGGCGCTGGAGACCGTGATGGCGATCGCGCCCGTGGTCATTGCCGCCGCGGCGGGCGCCGCCTTCGGGATGGTCGCGCACGTGGGATTCCAGATCTCGCCCAAGGCCGTCCAGCTGAAGCTGGACAGCCTCAATCCCGCCCAGGGAATGAAGAAGATCATCTCCATGAAGTCGCTGCTGACGTTCGTGCAGATGGTGGTCAAGGCGGCCGTCATCGGCGTCGTCGTCTGGCAGGCCATCCTGCGCCTGTTGCCGCTGGTCGCGGGCGCGGTCTACGAGTCGCCCGACTCGATCGGAACGATCGCCTGGAAGGCCGTCGTGCAGATGCTGTGGTTCGCGCTGGCCGTCTTCGTCGTCTTCGGCCCCGTGGACTTCCTCATCCAGCATCACACGTTCATGAAGGGACAGCGCATGTCCAAGGATGAAGTCAAGCGCGAGCACAAGGGCCAGGAGGGCGACCCGGAGGTCAAGGGCCAGCGCAAGCAGCTCGCCCGCGAGTTCGCCGAGGAAGCCCCGAAGCAGGCTGTGGCGCGGGCGGACGCCGTCATCGTCAATCCGACCCACTACGCCGTCGCGGTGCGCTACCGCGCCGAGGAGCTCGGCGTACCCGTGGTGCTCGCCAAGGGCGTCGATGACTCCGCCCTGCAGCTTCGACGGTACGCCGAGGAGCTCGGCGTGCCTGTCTTCGCGCACCCGCCGCTCGCGCGCGCGCTGCACAAGGTGCCGATCGACCACTCGGTGCCGGAGGAGCTGTTCGAGGCGATGTCGGCCGTCCTGCGCTGGGTCGACGAAATCGGCGCCCGCCGCGCCGCTGGAGAAACGCCATGAAGAAGAGCCTGTCCTCGTTTGCCGGCGATGCCGCGCTGGTAGCCACCATCGTCGCGATCCTGTTGCTGATCGTGGTGCCACTGCCGACCCTGGTCATCGACATGCTGCTTGCGGTGAACCTGACGATCAGCACGCTGCTGCTGATGGTGGCCATGTACATCCCGAGCGCGGTCTCGCTGACGTCGTTCCCGTCGCTGCTGCTGTTCACGACGCTTTTCCGGCTGTCGCTCAACATCTCGTCGACCAAGCTCATCCTGCTCCACGCCGATGCCGGACACATCATCGAGTCCTTCGGCAAGCTTGTCGTCGGCGGCAACCTCGTCGTCGGCATCGTGGTGTTCCTGATCATCACGGTGGTGCAGTTCATCGTGATCGCCAAGGGCTCCGAACGGGTGGCCGAGGTCGGCGCGCGCTTCACGCTGGACGCCATGCCAGGCAAGCAGATGAGCATCGACGCCGACCTGCGCGCCGGCCATCTCACCGCCGACGAGGCGCGGCGCCGGCGCGCGATGCTGGCGATGGAGAGCCAGCTGCACGGCGGCATGGACGGCGCGATGAAGTTCGTCAAGGGCGACGCCATCGCGGCGCTGATCATCACGATGATCAACATCGTCGCGGGCATTCTCGTGGGTGTGGCCTACCACGGCATGACGGCCGGCGAGGCGGCCAACCGCTTCGCCATCCTGTCCGTGGGCGATGCCATGGTCTCGCAGATCCCGTCGCTGCTGATCTGCGTCTCGGCCGGCCTGATGATCACGCGTGTCGCGGACGAGGACTCCCCGCAGCGTTCGCTCGGCGACGAGATCTCCATGCAGCTGACGCGCAATCCGCGCGCGCTGTTCCTCGCCGCGGCCTTTCTTTGCGGCTTCGCGCTCGTGCCGGGCTTCCCGTGGTACGTGTTCCTTGCGTTGTCGGGCGCGCTGGTGGCGCTCGGGCTGCGGCTGAGCAAGATGCATCCCGGCGCGCAAGGCCACGGCGAGTCGGTCGATCCGCTCAAGGGCCTGCAGCGCGAGGGCGCCAAGATGCGCAAGGGCGAGCACGCGGCCATTCAGGAAAAGCCCGGGGCCTTCGCGGCGCCGCTCGCGGTCACGGTGTCGGCATCGCTGGGCAAGCGGCTGCGCGCGGAGATTCTCAACACCGCGTTCGAGGCGGAGCGAGTGCTGCTGCAGGAGCAACTCGGCCTGCCGTTTCCCGGCATCCGCTTGTGGACACGCGCCGCCCATGCGGACGACGAATACGAAGTGTTGCTGCACGACGTCCCGTACGGCAAAGGCACGCTCGTGCCGGGGCGAAAGATGGCCGACGGCGTCCCGCAGGAGGCGCTCGCGGGCTTCACCGAGGCAGGCCCGGCGGGGGGCGAAGCGGCGTCCTGGTGGGGCGAACCGGGCGCCGTTGTCAGCGAGGGACGCCTGCTCGATCACGAGCAGGTGGTCGCGCGGCATGCCGTGCGCGCATTGCTGGAGCAGGCGCATCAGTTCCTCGGCATCCAGGAAGTGCAATGGGTGCTGGAGCGTGTCTCCGCCGAATACCCGGGACTCGTCTCCGAGATGCAGAAGGTCGTCACGCTGCAGCGCATCGCCGAGGTGCTGCGCCGCCTGCTCGAGGAGCAGGTCCCGATCAGGAACATGCGGGCGATCTGCGAAAGTCTCGTGTTGTGGGGGCCGAAGGAGAAGGACGGCCTCATGCTGACCGAGTACGTGCGGGCCGACCTCGGCCGCTTCCTCAGCCATCGGGCGACCGGTGGCACCGGGGTGCTGTCCGCCGTGCTGCTGGATCCGGCCGTCGAGAAGCTGGTCAGGGAATCCGTCAAGCCGACGCCCGCCGGCAACTACCTGGCGATGGCGCCCGAGCATGTCGCGGCCATCGCTCGCCAGGTGCAGCAGCTGGCCGGCCCCAGTGCGCGTCCTGCCGTCGCCGTGGTCACGCCGATGGACATCCGCCGCTACGTGCGTCGCATCGTGGAAGCCGACAGTCGCTGGCTGTGCGTCTACTCGTTCCAGGAATTGGGCGCACAGGTGCGAGTGGAACCGCTTGGCCGGGTGTCCTTGTAGCCATGTACCGGACCCGACCATGACACGCCCACGCCAGATCGCCTTTCGAAGCCTGGTGGTCCATCGTCCGGATCCGGCGTCGGCGCGCCCGCTCGCCGCGCCCGCGGGATTCGAGGCCCAGCTTCAACGCCGCTCCGTCACGCGGCCGCAGCGCGCCGCCCCGCGGCTGCCTGCCGAACCGCCCAGTCCCGCTGCGCCTCAAGCCGTCGAGGCCGAGAGCCGCGGGCGCGGCGAGTCCTCGGACCACGAGCCGCCTTCGGACGACACCGGCGACTCCCAGTGGGCCAGTGCGCTGATGCCCACCCCGGAAACCCTCGACCGGCTGCTGGCCGATGCGATACCGGCTGTCGACGACCGCGCCCCGCCGCCGGCGCTGTTGGCGTCGATCGCGCAGACCATCGCGGGATTCTGCAACGAGCGTGCGGTGGACGACAGCGAGGGCTGGACCGTGCGCATGCCGCTGCGACCCGACGTCCTCGAGGACACCACGCTCGAACTGACGATTTCGTCGTACTGGCTGCAGCTTCGCTTCCTGACGCCCAGCACGAGCACGCGACAGCTAATTTCCAGGCATCAGGACGCCCTTCGCAGCCTGTTGAGCGGACTGCTGAATCGTCAGCGGGACATCGCCATCGTGACCGACTGACCTTGCCGCCCCATCCCCACTTGCCATGCTTGCCGCCCTGCCCCGCATCGAGTCCGACCTTGCCACCGTCCTGCAGCGCGTGTCGCCATCGGCCGCGCATGCATCGCGGCTGTTGCACGACGCGCGTCTGCGGCCGGTGTGGCAAGCCATCCATCATGGCGGCGATCTCGCGTGGCGGGCCGTGGCAGGTCCGGGATCCGCGCGCCGCTACGGCGTGACGCTCGAATCCGACTTCGGCAGCATCGAGTTCGGTCTCGCTTCGGACGACGACGCCATCGCCGCCATCGCCGCCCTTCGTGGTGGCACGGCGTTGCAGGCGCTGGCGCTCGAGGCGCTGTTCGAGCAGACGCTCGACCAACTTGTCTCGTTCGGACTGCAAGGATTGCGCATCGGGCGCATTGCACCTTGCGACATGCGCCCGGCGCCCGACGACGCCTGGACGGCATCGTGGAGGGACGATCGCGAGCTGTGCCGCGTGGCGATGCGCACGTTGCCGGAGCGCGCGTGCGATGCCTTGCGCGCCGCCTGCGCACCCTCGCGTCGCCCGCGCCTGCGCCCGAACGCGCTGCGCGTGCCCGGGGTGATCGCGGTGGGCGAACGGCAAATGCGCGTCGCCGTGCTGCGATCCCTCGAGCGCGGTGACGTCGTCCTGCTGGGACAGCCCGCCACCAGCCCTGGCCTGGAGGGCGCGCTCGCGACGCTGCGCGTCGACGGCGGGCAGCACCACCTGCATGCCCGCGGCCGCATCGACAACACGACCTTCACCTTGCTGGGAGATTCCTTCATGACCAACCACGACCCTGTGCGGGCGCCGAGCGGCGACCTGCCGGCCGCCGCCCTCGACGAACTCGAAGTGCCCGTGCATTTCGAACTCGAGACCGTCTCCATCGCGCTCGCCGACCTCGAGGCCATCGAGCCGGGCTACGTCATCGAACTGGCGACGCCGGCGTCGCAGGCGCGGCTGCGGCTCGTCTCCTGCGGCATCGTCATCGGCTCAGCCGACCTGGTGGCGGTCGCCGGCCAGCTCGGCGCACGCATCACCAACATGGCAGCCCACCATGACGCCGACCAGCAGCGGGGGTGAGCTCCTTCCCTTGCTGATCATCATCATGGCGATCGGGCTGGTGCCCTTCGTCGCGATGATGGTCACCTCGTATACCAAGATCGTGGTCGTGCTTGGTCTGCTGCGCAACGCGCTCGGGGTGCAGCAGGTTCCCCCCAACATGGTGCTCAACGGGATCGCGATCATCGTCAGCGCGTACATCATGGCCCCGCTGGGCATGGACGCCTTCGACAAGATCCGCGCCGAAGGCCTCGCACCGACCAGCGCCGGCCAGTTCGGACAGGTGCTCGAGGCGGCCCAGGATCCGGTACGCAAGTTCCTCGAGAAGCACGCGCAGCCGCGCGAGAAGGCGTTCTTCCTGAAGTCCGCGGCGGCCGTGTGGCCGCCGGAGCGGGCCAAGGCGCTGCACGCGGACGACCTCATCGTGCTCGCGCCGGCCTTCACGCTGTCGGAGTTGACGGCTGCCTTTCGCATCGGCTTCCTGATCTACCTGGCCTTCGTCCTGGTCGACCTCATCGTGGCCAATGTGCTGCTCGCGCTCGGCCTGTCGCAGGTGACGCCCACGCAGGTCGCGATCCCGTTCAAGCTGCTGCTGTTCGTGGTGCTCGATGGCTGGTCGATGCTGGTGCACGGGCTCGTCATGAGCTACCGCTAGGAAGTGCAATGGACTTCGACAACATCGTCAACCTGACTTCGCACGCGATGATCCTGTGCCTGCTGGTGTCTCTGCCGGTGGTTCTGGTCTCCGCGGTCGTGGGGCTGCTGGTCTCGTTCGTCCAGGCCATCACATCGCTGCAGGACCAAGCGATCTCGCAAGGCGCCAAGCTGATCGCGGTCGTCATCACGCTGCTCGTCTCGGCGCCGTGGGGGGCCTCGCTGGTGCTGGGCTTCGCCAGGCAGGCGCTGGCCGCGGCGCTGCAGTGAACTTCCCCAAGGAGCTCCTGCGCCATGGCCATCACACCGGTCCGCAACCTGACATCGTGGTTCGATCATCGAACCGTGGCCTCGGCCGCTGCGGCGGCACCGGCAGCACCGGTCATACCGGTCGCTTCGGCCGCCTCTATCCGGCGGGATGGTTCGCAACAGGAGATCGACAAAGACCACGACCATGCCCACGGCGACCATGGCCACGGCCACGCGCATGCGGTGTGCCACGGCCCGACGCCGCGGCCGCGACGCAATGCGTCGGCCAAGACCAACCGCAGCCGGCGCCGGCGCCGCGCCGGCCCGTCCGTCGAGGATGACGAGATCGACCTTCCCGACGCAGAACACCATGCGGTCGGCGTGGCGTCCGTCGGCTTCCAGGACGAGCATCCGGACAGCAGCAATGACGACAATGAAGGCGACCGCGAGCGCTCCCGCCACGAACGTCTCGGACTCATTCGCGGGCACGCGTCGGAGGCGGCCGAGCCGAGGGCGCGGACTGCACGCGGATCGAGCAAACGCTCTGAGAAGGCTGTCGAAGCCTTCATCAGCACCAGCTGTGACCTGGTGGCCGCGTGGCGGCCTGGCGATCGCGCCGCCCTGGCGCTGCAGCGGGCCAAGCTGCACCTGCTTCAAGCCGCGCCCGATGCAACGCAGCTCGACGCCGGCGGACTCTCGCGAGTCGCCGAGCACCTTTGCAGCCGCGTTCCGCCGCGCAATGGTCCCGGCAATCCGTCGCTCAACCTGATGCTGCCGCTGCTCCTGCTGCAGCTGCAGCTCAGGCGAACCGACGACCAGGTCGACGAGGCCATCGCCCGCGTGCAGGCAAGCGTGTGGGGCTCCCGGTGATGGAGACCCAAGAGGACACGGCGCAGCAGGCAAGCACGGACCCGAATCACCGGCGCTACCAGGAACTCGTGCGCGCCTTGTGCGAGGAGATGGACATCCCGGACGTCGAAAACGTCCTGCAGCGCCGCGGACTGGAGCATGAGACGTTCAACGTCATGCTGATGCACGTGGCCAACGATCCGGGTGCGCTGTACGTGCAGTTCGACTACGGAATCACCACCGCCGGCCGGACGCTGTCCATCCTGCGGCTGATGCTCGAATCCAATCTTCTGGTCTACGCACAGGACCAGGCCCAGCTCGGGCTCGATCCGGACACCGGCTCGACGCAGCTCATCGTTCGCGTGCCGATGACCGATGACATCGACGGCCCGTGGCTCGCCGATACGCTCAAGCACTACGCCGAACATGGGCGCTACTGGCGCGACCACTTGCTGCAGGCGCCCGACGAGATGTTCGAAGCCATCTCGTCGGGCGACTATCTCTGGCTGCGCGCGTGAGCCGCGCCCGCTCGCCCGAAGTGCGAATTGACCGACTTATGACCGGGAGTTGGCCAATGAACAACTTGGCACAGATGCCGACTGCGGAGCCACTCGAATGTGTGACTTCTTGGGGCCGCGCCCCTGTGCCAGGCTGGTGAGCGCCGCCACTCGCGCATAGACTCGCTGCCATTGCTGAAACTCGAGGCCGTGGCCCCAGTCGCCCTGCGTCAACATCATGGACACCGAGGTTTTTCGATTCGCCGATTGCGAACTGATCGTCGCCACGCGCGAACTCAGGCTTCGCGGCACGCCGCAGGCACTCGAGCGCCGCGCGCTCGACCTGCTCATCTACCTCATCCGCCACCGGCACCGGGTCGTCGGCAAGGACGAACTCCTGCTCGCGGTGTGGGGCCGCAACTGCGTCACGAACGGCGTGATCGCGAGTGCCGTGATGAAGGTGCGCAAGGCGATCGACGACAAGCTGGGGGCGCTGGTCCGTACCCTGCACGGTACCGGATACCGGTTCGTGGGCGAGGCGACGGACCTGCATGCGGCCAACCAGGCGCCTGCGCCAGCGGCCATCGACGGGCCTGAACGGAGGGCGTCGCTGGTGCTGCTGCCCATCGACAACCAGACCGGTGATCCCGATCTGGCCTGGGTCGAGGTCGGCCTGCTGCGACTGGTGGCCGGCGCTCTGGCCCGCGACGGTCGGCTGGAGCTGCCCTCACCGCCATCGATGTTGAGCATGATCGCGACCTTGCCGCGGGATGCGTCGCCGCAGGAACGCGCCGCGGTCGCGACGCGCCTGCTCGGCGCGACACACGTCGCGCATGCGGTGCTGCGCCGGCACGACAACGGCTACGCCCTCAGCTGCGGATTCATCGTCGGAGGCAGACCCGAGCCACTCGTGTTGCAGGCGTCGGAGCCCATCGAGTTCGGGGTCGGGCTGGCGCGCGCATTGGCGAGCGCCCTGCTCCCGGACGGCCCGCGCCCCTGCGTCGAATTCGAGTCCGCCGACGCCGCAACCAACGTGGCGCTCGCCCGGGCAATGCAGGCCGCGGCCGAGCACGACTGGCAGCGCGCACGCAGCCTGCTTGCTGCGGTGGTCGAATCGCAACCGGATCACATGACCGCAGCCGTGGAATATCTGCGCGCGCTCATCGCGCTTGACGCTTGCGAAGCCTTCAAGCGCGGCGAGCCGCTGCTGAACAAGGCCCGGCAGGCCGCCAGCGTGGAGGTGGAGGCGGAGATCCACCTGCAGCTCGCGCAGGCCTACGCCCGCAGGCGCCTCAATGACGAGGCCCAGCGCCACCTGGACAGCGCTCTCTATCTCACGCCTGGCCGCGAATCCCATGACTGGGCCCTGTCGGCGACCTTGGCGCGCGCCTGCGTCGCGACCGCGCAATGCGACTTTCCCGTCGCATCGGCTCTGTTGGACCGCGCCGAGTCCCTTTGCGCCCAGGGGGGCGACATCTTCCAGCAAATCAAGACGATCTCGCAACGCATCGTGCTGATGGCCGAGACCGGCAACATGCGGCTCGCGTGGCCGTTCGCCAGCCAGGTCGTGGCGCTGCACCGGACACACGGCATCCTCTCCGGTCTGGCGCGCGCCGAGTCGACTCTCGCCAACGTGTGCGCCACGCTGGGGCGCTGGCAACTGGCCGAACAGCACTGCCTGGCAGCGGTGGCGATCGCGCGCGAGCAGAAATCGCCGGCTGATCTGGTGGTGGGCCTCACCGTGCTGTGCGGCACCTATCGCCAGCTGCGCAGGCCGCAATCGCTGGCACGCGCGCTCGAGGCGTTGGACGCGGTCGACGCCAGCGGCGCGCCCGTCAACCGCTTGCTGGTCCTGCTGTGCCGCGCGCAGCACGCGCTGGCCCTCGACGAACCTGCCGAGGCAGCGCGCCTGCTGCAAGAGGCCGCCTCCGGGGCCGGTCAGGCCTGCCAGGTGCTCGAGAAGCATTTCGTGCTGCCCCTGCTGGCAGGCGCGCTGGTGCACGCCGGCAACGACACCGGGGCACAGGAAACGTGCCGCCACATGGAAGAGTCCGCGACGCAGCGCCGCGACCGCACCCTGCACCGAGCGCGGCTTCACAGCGAGGCCCAGCTCGCATTGGCGCGCGGAGATCGCAGCGGTGCGCTGGAACGCCTGCTGGAAGCGCGCCGCCTCGGCGCGGGCGACTGGTGGAGTTCGATGGCCAGCCTGGACGCAGCCTGGCTCACGGTGGAGGCGGGAGACTGCAGCGCCGCGGAACAACTGCTTGACGGCATGGAGCAATGGCTCGAGGAGCACCCCGTCGGCCTGGCGACGCGCGCCCGGCTCCTTCACGCCCAGGGGCGCCACGCCGAGGCGTTGCAGATGCATCGGCGGCTCGATGACCTCATCGAAGGCGAAGTCCCTCGCTACTGGGTTGAGCTGCGTGCGGCGTACGCTGCCGACGTGGCACATGCAAGCACCGAGCGCCTGCCGCTTCCGCCGGCACCGCGCCTGCCGACCTGGACCTGAAGCGACCCTTTCATGACCGCTCGAAGACTTCCGACTGACTGCAAACTGACGCCTTGGTAGCCTCAGGGGGAGAACCGCGACAGGAAATCGTCATGACATGCGGCGGCCGCCAGCGAATACTGTGCTTGAAGGCTGCACCACGTGCCTCCGGGCCATCCCAGGTTCGCGCCGTGGCAAGAGCACTTCGGCCACACGACGACCGGACATGACTTGGAGTTCCAGTGAAGAAAGCCGCCCTGCTGACCGATGACCGAGAAACCGTGCTGATCGTGGAGACGGCGCTTGAATGCGCGGGCTTCCAATGCGAGACCTACGGCAGCATGCTCAAGCTGATGCGCGGCACGAAACGCGACGAGCACGCGGTGCTCGTCATCGATGTCTCGCTCGACGAGGCGGACTGCACTGCCTTGCTCGATTGGCGCAGGAACTGGCTCG
>Ga0070673_100002345_pt1 | contig 11503 bp, 8 predicted proteins | sample KBSM23metaG_FD_65342 | JGI IMG/M metagenome (GOLD analysis project Ga0070673, IMG submission 65342) | Miscanthus rhizosphere microbial communities from Kellogg Biological Station, Michigan, USA - KBS M2-3 metaG | ecosystem: Host-associated > Plants > Roots > Rhizosphere > Soil ...
GGCGCGAATCCCTTCGCTTGCATCGCCGCCGGCATCGCCTGCCTGTGGGGCCCGGCGCATGGCGGAGCCAATGAGGCGGCGCTCAACATGCTTCGCGAGATTGGAAACGTGAAGCGGATCCCCGAATATGTCGCACGGGCGAAGGACAAGGACGATCCCTTCCGACTGATGGGCTTTGGTCACCGCGTCTACAAGAATTTCGACCCGCGGGCGAAGGTGATGAAGGCAACTGCCGACGAGGTGCTGAAGGAGCTGAACATCTCCGATCCGGTCCTCGATGTCGCCAAGGAGCTCGAGCATATCGCGCTCAACGATGATTATTTCATCGAGAAGAAGCTCTACCCGAACGTCGATTTCTATTCGGGCGTGATCCTGAATGCGATTGGCTTCCCGACCGACATGTTCACGGCCTTGTTCGCGCTTGCACGGACCGTCGGCTGGGTCGCGCAATGGAACGAGATGATCGCCGATCCCGACCAGAAAATCGGGCGCCCGCGCCAGCTCTATATTGGAGCGACGCAACGGGATTACGTACCCGTCGAGAAGCGCTAGGCCGCCGGCAGCGTCAAGGTGAAGCGTGCGCCTTCGCCGGGCGCGCTATCCAACGTCACGTCGCCACCCATTGAGCGCGCGAGCCGGCGCGAAATGGCGAGGCCAAGACCGGTCCCGTCGCCTTTCGACTGAGCACGTTCGAAGCGCTCGAAGATCCGCTGCTGATCGGCGGCGTCCACCCCATGCCCTTCATCGGCAACCGTAACCGAGGCACGGCCGGCGGCAGTCCGAAAGCTGAGCTGGATGATGCCGCCCTGCGGCGAATGACGAATGGCATTGCCGATCAGGTTGACAAGGATCTGGATGACGGCTCGCTCTTCGCCGCTGGCCTTGAGTGAACTGTTGCCGTCCGTCCGGATCGCGACGCCCTGCTCCTCGGCCGAGGATTCGAGCATCACTACCGCTTCCGCGGCAAGCGCCGCCAGGTCGATCGAGTGCTGGGCGGAAGCCGGCTGCTCGCTCATTGAGGTCAGCACCGACAGCAAGTGGCGGGCGGCGGCGGCGATGTCGTTGCCATAGCCGGCATAGTCACTGCGCAGCGGCCCGTCGGCGCGCTCGACGATTCGCTCGGCGCTCTCGATGATTCGATCAAGCGGCGAACGCAGCACCTGGTCGAGGGCATGATCGAAGGCTGCCGTTCGTGCGTCGGCCTGAGCCGGTGGCGCACCATTCGATTGCACCGAGCCGCGGAAACCGGCGAAGCTGCCGTCGGCGCCGGTCACCACCTCGCCGCTCAGAATCACTTCCCGGCCTTCATCGGCACGGCTGCGCGCATGCTGGCCGGTAAATCCCCGCCGCGCCGCAAGCGCACTGATCAGGGGCATCTCGCCATATTCGTCTTCCTCGAGGCGAAGCACTCGGGTCAGCGGCTGGCCGGCGACGCCGTCGGCATCGACATTCAGCATTTCCGCAAGATTAGGCGACAAGGAGATGATGCGAAGCTCCTCGTCGGCAGCCCATTCGTTACGCGCGCCGCCGGTCTCGGTTTCAGCGCCTCCGCCGAGGATCGCAGCGAGGCGCGGTCCTGCAGGAGCGCGCTCGGACCACCCCTCGAGCGATAGCGCGACCTCGTCGCCCTCGGGCGTGGCCGTAACCCAGAGCTCGATGTCATGGTCGGTCGACGCCGCGATCGCGGGACGCGAAACCGGCGTTCGAAGCTTACGAGCGAGTTCGGCCACCGAAGCGATCTGCGGCAAGGCCAGCGGCTGGCCGAGGGCCGAGCCGGCTTCGCGCTGAAGCGATTCGAGCGCCGGATCGGCAGCGATCAGCCGGCCTGCGCGATCGATGCGCCCGAACACCGGACGCGGCTCTGACGGAACGCTAGCCACGCTTGTCACCCAGCCGTTCGAGCGCCGAGCGATAGCCCGATGGTGTAACCAGCCAACCCCGGGCCGAGCGAACATCGTCGTCGCTCATGCGGTCGAACAGGGCAATGGCTTCGCCCGCCTCGACGATTCCGAGCAAATCGCCGATCCCGCCGAGCAGACCGGCGCCAAGTGTGCGCGAGGCGCCAGCGACGCGAAGCAATGTCATCAACCGCTCAAAGTCGCCGGACAGAAGCTCTTCCATCGCCGAATCGATCGAGATTCCCGCACGGCGGGCAAGATATTCGGAGACGAAGCCGACTTCGCCCTCATTGGCAGCGGCAAGGATCAGGTCGTCGGTCAGGCCGCCGCCTTCATCGAGAAAATGGACCAGAGCTGCGGTCAGCGATTCGACGCTCCGCTCGGAATCATGGCCTTCGAGCACTACATCAGACGCGTCGGTCAGCTCGGCATCGGCAATTGAAGGCCCGCGCGTAGCGGCAAGCTCGCTCCTGAGACCGGCCGCGATGGCGCAGACGAGATGCTCCGCGGTCGCCTCGGGCAAATCATCGAACGTGACCAGGCACTGGCCGAACCGGTCGCGACGCCGACCGCGCGCAAGGATCAGGGCCATGGCCGCTGCGGCAACCGCTCCATAATCATGACTGACAAGGCCCTGGAGGACGCGGGCTTCGCGGCGGCCGCTGCGTGCCCGGGCGGCGGTCGCAATCCGCTCCTCGTCGGCGCGGCGGAGGAGCAGCGCCATCAGGCCTGGCTCATCGAGCAGCCCCGACTCGGTTAATACCTGTACCAGAGCTGCATCGCCTTCGTCGTTGGCAGCGATCCTCCCGCTCGGAAGGGCGGCCCGGACCGAATCAGCGATGTCGCTGACGAGGCATTGCAGCATCGCGGTCATCAGCGCCCGCTCCTGCTCGGTCAGTCGCTCCCGCGGATTGAGGAAGAAATCGCGCCGAACGGTCGCCAAACGGCCTCCGCGCGAACGGCGCGCGGCGCCGTTCCCGTCCGCTGCCGGTGCAGCAATGGGCCATTCCTCGGGCATCATGCGTCCGCGTTAGCGGATTCCGGTTAAATTGGCGTCAACTCGTTATCTGGTGACGAACCCGCTGGACGATGAAGAAGGAAATCGCAGCATAAGCGAGAAGTCCGAGCAAATAAGCGGTCCAAGTGCCCGCAATTGCAAACGGGATCGCCAGCGCCACGGCATTGCGGCGCGACAATAGCCACAAATCGCCGCCCGGCGGCATTGCCGCCTTTTCGATCCGCATTGCCTCGGCAAAGGCGCAGGCTGATCCGGCGGCGACCAGCGCTCCCCAGCCCGGCCCATGGCGCATCTCCCACAGCCCGATCGCCAGCACGGCGACGCCTGCAGCTGGCCACAAAACGAGCCGCGACAGCATTTTCGCCGGCAACGGCTTCAAGCGGAGGCTCGCGAGGCGCCCTGCGATAAGGTCGAGCGGCGTCGAAAGGACGAGGAGGCCCAGGCCCGCGCCGAGCCAGCCGCGGCTGAAGCAGAACGCGCCACCGAGCGTGAGTGCAAGCGCCCCCCAAATCAGCCAAAGCGGCCGGACCTGAGTTTCCATCAGTTGCTCGGTGGCCAGATCCTCGATCGGAGCCAGCAGATAGCGGCTGGCAAAGTCGGTGCGTGCTCCGCGCGACGCCTGGACCAGCACGCGTTGGAAGCCGGCGAGCTGCTCGGCGCTCTCGACGAGCAAAGGTTCGCCGCCAGATTCTGACGCCTGCATCCGAACAGCACCTTCCTGGATTGCTCGCCGAAGCAGGGTCGATTGCAAATCCCAGTCGCCGAGCATAGCCGCTGTCGAGCCGAGCAGGCGAGTGTCGGCCATGGCGACGCCCGCCCAGCGCGATCCGGCATCAATGCGCTCATGCGAATCATGCTGCTCGTCGTCGGGCACGATGGCGACGGCGGGCTCAGGCTGCTCCGCCATATGCATCACCAGTTGAACCGGCGGCGCGATCCCGTCAGCGATGAGCAAGATCGAGGAGCCGGCCTCGAACCTGGAGATCGCTTCGTTGATGTCGCTTACCGGGAACACCGAGATCGAATCGAGGCGCAGGCGTTCAAACGCGTCCTGGAGCGCCTGCGGCACGCGCTCGACAATCACGACGATTGGGGCCGCGCCGGCAGCGGCCGCGCAACGCACTTGGTACTCGACCAAGGTCCGGCCGGCGAGTGGAAGCAGAGCGCGAAGCGCGCCGCTATCGTCTTCCTGATAGGCGCCGATCAGCGCCCCGACTGCCATGGTCCGGTGGTGTCCCGCTCCGTTACGCCCCATTTCTCTCTAACCGCTTTCGTGCGCGGTCAAAGATGGTAAACTGCACCTTGCGATGACACCCACCCCCAAACGCGCCGAATCCCTGCCCCCGGCCGACGACGCGGCAGAGACCAACAATTTGCTGTCGAACAGCGTCGACTTCGTCGAGCCGTCATTCGACCAGGACCAGTGGCTGGAGCGAACCGCCGAAGAGCGTGGCTCAGGTGGCCGGCAAGTGCTTGCCGGGGCATTGGCAGTGCTTGCGGCGCTATGGCTCGCATATACCGGATGGTCGGCCGGCCGGACGCTTGGCGGTCAGCCGCTGACGTCTCCGCAAATCGCGCAATGGGTCGCCGTCGCCGCCGGCCCGCTCGCGCTGATGGGGCTCGCCTGGCTAATCTTCGGCCGGACCCGCCGCAAGGAAGCCGAACGGTTCACGCGCTCGGTCATCACGATGCGCAGCGAGGCACGCTCGCTCGAGGCGCTGCTCGAGGTGCTGTCGCAGCGAATCAACGACAGCCGAACCGAGCTGACGATGATCGCCAAGCACCTGATGCAGCTCGGCGACGAAACGACCGGGAAGCTCGGAGGAATCACGCGCGAGTTCGACAGCAGCACCGAGAAGCTGGCGCGTCACGGTGAGGCGCTCGACCGCGCTGCGGGCGCGGCCAGGGTCGATATCGGCGTCCTGCTTGCCGACCTGCCACAGGCCGAACAACAGGCGCGCGCCGTAGCCGACCAGCTGAAGCTGATCGGTCGCGATTCGGCGGAAAAGGCCGCGACCTTCGGTCAGCAAGTCACCGAAATCGCCGAGCGTGCGCGAAGCGCCGACCAGATCGTCGCCGAAGCGACAGCGAGGCTCGCCGTTCGCCTTGGCGAAATCGAAACCGCGAGCGCCACTGCCGTGGCCGGCGTGGGACGGGCCAATGAGGCTTATTCGGGGACGCTGGATGCGCTGCTCGAGCGCACCGCAACCAGCCTTGAACAGATCCGCTCGGGAATTGACGTCCAGGCCGCTGCAGTCGCGTCCCTTGTTGCCCAAGCTTCGGCCGGAATCGGTAAGGCAGGCGCGGTTGCTGCTGAATCCCTGGCCGCGAACCTAGACCATGCCACCAACTCCCTCGAATCGCTTTCGGGTCGCGTGGCCGAGCAGGATCGGGCTTCGCAGTCGATGATTGCCGAGATCGAACGCGGCCTTTCGCTCATCGACCAGCGCTTCACCGAGCTTGCTGCAAATGGCGATGAGCGCGCCAACCACTTCCTGGATTCGCTGACCCGCGCACGCATCGAGCTCGACACGCTCGCGGCGCAGGCCAGCACACAGGATGGCGCCCTTGGGTCACTCGCCGAGCGCACGGAAACGCTGCGCGACAGCATCGAGCAACTAAGCGTCGACATTCGAGAAGGCGTCGGGACGTTGATTGGCGAATCCCAAGGCGCAGCCGACCGCCTAGTGGAAACCGCCGCGGCGATCCGGCCCGAGATCGACTGGCTGCGCAACGCTACGGTCGAGACTACCGAAAAGCTTGCTGCCACTGGCGCCGAAATCGATCAGCAGCGCGAGCGCTTTGCGACGATGCTTGCGAGCGTCGACGGCGGCGTCGAGGATGCACAGTCCAAGCTTGCCGAGCTTGCGTCGACCCTGGTCAAGGTCGAGCGCGAAGCGGCGACGCTCAGCTCGGAGACCGGACCGGCACTGGTCGCATCGCTGGTCCAGGTGAAGGAAGCCGCGGCGCACGCGGCTGAGCGCGCCCGCCAGGCGATCGAAGCGGCAATCCCCGAGGCGGCAGGCAAGCTGTCGGACGAGGCCCGAGTGGCGCTCGAACGAGTCATTCGCGAGAGCATCGAGGACCGGCTGCGCGAGGTCGAAAGCGTCGCCGCTCGAGCCGTCGATTCGGCCCGTGCGGCGTCCGATCGGCTTACCCAGCAGATGTTCACCTTGGGTCAGACCGCTTCAGCGCTCGAGGCGCATATTGAGCAGACCGGCAAGGAGCAGCGCGAAAAGGACAGCGAGGTCTTCGCCAAGCGCGTCTCGCTGCTGATCGATTCGATGCACTCGGCGGCGATCGACGTCGGCAAGATCATGGCCGACGAAATCGACGACAAAGCGTGGAACTCGTACCTCAAGGGCAATCGCGGCGTGTTCACCAGTCGAGCCGTCCGCCTCATTGGCGGAAGCGAGACCCGTGCAATCCGCACTCATTACGAGAGCGACGCGGAGTTCCAGCGCTCGGTCAACCGCTACGTCCACGATTTCGAGTCGATGCTTCGCCGCGTCCTCGCCGAGCGTGACGGTGGAATGATTGCCGTGACTTTGATGTCGTCGGACATGGGCAAGCTCTATGCGGCGCTTGCTCAGTCGATCGACAAGAGGCGCTAACTCGCCCTAACGGCGGTGGTAGAAGTCAAGGTCGTCCGGCGTGATCCAGCCGTACGTCCAGTTCGCATAATACAGGGCGAATAGCAGGGCACCGAGGATTGCCGCTTTGAGGAGGTGTCGCTTCAAATCGAACCGGTGCGGGGCGCTGTCCGCCTGTCCCGCGATCTTAGGCGTCCCAGCTTCTTCGTCAGTCCTGACTCCAAAGGGCAGCAGCACGAAAGCGCTGAAGGCGAAGAACAGGAAATAGATCGCGACTATCGAGGTGAGAGCCATTACGCGACCTGCAACAGCATGACCTCGACCAGCGGCTTCTTGCCGGTCCACAGCGTCGCACAGCGACGGACGGCGAGCCTCACCGCCTCGCGCACCTTTTCCTCGTCACCGCCGGGGCTGTAGGCGCGCCGGGCAGCGTCCGTTGCATCGGCGATGAAGTCATCGCGGTCTTCCTCGACGGGGACGCCGAATGGCCGGATGAGCGGATCGCCGGCAAGCCTTCCGCCATCGCCGACGGGAAGTGCCACGGTGATGAGCCCGCCATAGCCGATCCGCCGCCGCTCGGTGACGGTCGCTCCGTCGGCGGGCAGGATCACGTCGCCGTCGAGGACCAGACGGCCGACCCGGACTTCGTCGACCTTTTTCGGCTCACCGGGAGCAAGCCGGATAACGTCCCCATTTTCCTGCACGACCGCGTGGGGGACACCGTGACTCAGCGCAAGGCGAGCATGCTCCGCGAGATGCCGGCCTTCGCCGTGGACGGGAACGACGATCTGGGGCCGAACCCAATTATACATCTCGATGAGCTCGGGCCGCCCCGGGTGGCCGGAGACGTGCACATGCGCCTGGCGCTCGGTGACAATCAGGACGCCGAGGTCGGACAGCTGATTCATGATGCGGCCGATGGCGACCTCATTGCCCGGGATGATGCGCGACGAGAAGATGACGGTATCGCCCTCGCCGATCTTGAGGTCGTGACTGCCGGAGGCGATCCGGCCGAGCGCCGCGCGAGGCTCCCCTTGGCCGCCGGTGGCAATGATCAGCACCTCGCTTCTTGGGAGGCGCATTGCTTCGTCGAAATCGATCGGCGCTGGGAAGTCCTCGAGATAGCCGGTGGCCTGGGCGACGCGAAGGATTCGGTCGAGCGAGCGGCCGGCGATACAGACCCTGCGACCGGTCTCGAGCGCGACGCGGCCGATTGTCTGCAACCTGGCGGCGTTGGATGCGAACGTGGTGACAAGCACCCGTCCTTTGGCCTCGGCGACCTTGGCGAGCAGCCCGGCGTGGACGCTCTCCTCCGAGCCCGACGGCTGTTCCTGGAAAACATTGGTCGAATCGCAGACGAGCGCGAGTACGCCCCTGTCCCCGATCGCGCGCAGCGTGTCCGGGCTCGGCGCTTCTCCAATCACCGGCGTCTCGTCGATCTTCCAGTCGCCGGTGTGGAAGATATTCCCGAACGGCGTTTCGATGAGGACGCCATTCCCCTCCGGAATCGAGTGCGACAGCGCGACGAAGCTGACGCGGAAGGGTCCGAGCTCGATACTTCCGCCACGCTCGACGATGTTGAGCTTGACCTGACCGGTGAGTCCCTCTTCCTCAAGCTTGCCTGCAATCAGGCCCGCCGTGAACGGCGTCGCAAACAGGGGCGCCTTCAGCTCCTCCGCGAGATAGGGCAGCGCGCCGATATGGTCCTCATGTCCGTGGGTGAGGACGATGCCGGCAAGCCGCTCCTGCTGGTCCTCGATGAACTCGAGGTCGGGGAGGATCAGCTCGATCCCTGGATAAGTCGGGTCGGCGAAGGTCAGGCCGAGATCGACCATGATCCACTGCCCGCGGCAACCGTAGAGGTTGACGTTCATGCCGATCTCGCCGGAGCCGCCGAGCGCGACGAACAGCAGTTCCTCGCCGGGAATCATTGGAGGTTACGCGTCGCCATGTCGTACAGCAGGCTCAACCCCTGGATCGTGAGGTCGGGTTCAATGGCGTCGAAGACGTCGGTGTGCTTGTCGAACAAGGTCGCGAGACCGCCGGTGGCGACCACCGTGACCGGCCGCCCGACCTCGGCCTTGATGCGCTCGGTCAGCCCTTCGAGCATCGCGACATAGCCCCAGTAAATGCCGATGATCATCTGGCTGGACGTGGTTCGGCCGATGACGCTGTTGGTCGCCGGAGCTTCGATCGCGATCCGCGGGAGTTTGGCGGCGGCATTGACCAGGGCATCGAGCGAGAGGTTGATGCCGGGGGCAATGATGCCTCCGGTATAAGCCCCGGAGGAGTTGACGACGTCGAAAGTCGTCGCGGTTCCGAAGTCGATGATCAGAAGATCGCCGAGATATTTGGCATGCGCCGCAATTGCATTGAGAGCGCGGTCGGCACCGACATTGTGCGGTTCGTCGACGTCGAGCTGAAGCGGCCAATCGGCGGCGCCCTGCCCCGCAATAACGGGCTTCTTGCGGAAATATTTCTCCGAAAGAACTTCTAAATTGTGCAAGGCGCGCGGAACCACGGTGCCGATGATCACGCCTTCAACCTGGTCTCGCGTATAGCCTTCGAGCTCAAGCAGCTGGTGAAGCCAGACGCTATACTGATCGGCAGTGCGGCGAGGATCTGTCGCGATCCGCCAGCGCGCCTTGATCTCGCCCTTGTCGACCAGCGCGAAGACAAGGTTCGTGTTGCCGGCATCGATGGCAAGAAGCATGGCGGCGCCTTAGGCGAAGAAACAGCAGGCGCAAAGCGTCAGGCGGTCACCGCCGCCGCCGGTTGGGCGGGCATCTCCACCGCCGGCGTTTCGTGCGACCGGGCAAGATAAGCGTGGATGGCCGCGATGACCTGCGCACCGTCCCCGACTGCGGCCGCGACGCGCTTCACCGAGCACGCGCGCACGTCGCCGACCGCAAAGACGCCGCTGCGACTGGTTTCCAGCGGCAGCCGACCGTCGCCGACGTCGTCGCCGGTGAGAACGAAACTGCGATCGTCGAGCTTGAGTCCTGAGCTGGCGAGCCAATCGGTATTGGGCTCAGCGCCGATGAACGAGAATAGGTAGCGGACAGGAAGCCGCCTTGTCACACCTGTCGATCGGTTCACCCAGCTCACCGCTTCAAGCTTACCGCCCGTTCCTTCCAGGGACGAGATCTCGCACCCGATCACCACCTCGATGTTGGGCTGCGCGTGGATTCGCTCGATCAGATATTGCGACATGGTCTGCTCGAGCGGCCGACGCGCCAGCAAGGTGACCTTCTTTGCGCGCGACGCGAGGAACACGGTCGCCTGCCCCGCCGAATTGCCGCCGCCGACGAGCGCAATTTCCTGGCCGGCGCAAAGATCGGCTTCGAGCGGCGAGGCCCAGTAATGGACCGACGTCCCTTCGTAGTGGTCGAGATCCTGAACGCCGAGCCGCCGGTAACGTGCACCGGTCGCAATCACGACGGCCCGAGCCTGGACTCGCTCGCCTGTCGAAAGCTGGATGTGGCACGGATCGTTGCCGCATTCGAGCTTCACCGCTTCGTCCGGGATTGCGACCTCAACCCCGAACTTCTGCGCCTGGCTGAAGGCGCGGCCCATTAGCGCCATGCCGGAGATGCCGGTGGGAAAGCCAAGATAGTTTTCGATCCGCGCAGAGGCGCCCGCCTGACCGCCGAACGAACGACAATCGATCGCGAGGACCGATAGTCCTTCAGATCCGGCATAGACGGATGTGGCGAGACCGGCGGGGCCCGCGCCGATCACGACGACATCGTAGAGCTTGGTTGAGTCGAGCGGGCCCACAAGGCCGACGCAGCGCGCGAGTTGCGCTTCACTAGGATTGCGCAGCAGCTGGCCGCCGGGGCAAAGCACGATCGGCAACTCTTCAGGCTCGACCGCGAAGCGTTCGACCAGGGTCTTGGCGCAATTGTCATTCGCCGGATCGAGCTGCCGATAGGGATGCCCGTTGCGGCGAAGGAAGTTGGTCAGGCGAAGCACATCGCCGTTGTCCTCGCCGCCGACGACCACGGGCCCAGCCCCGGACTCGATCAGCCCGACGCGGCGAAGGATCAGCGCGCGCATCAGCCGCTCGCCTAAATCGGCTTCGGCAACCAGCAAGGCGCGCAGCCGATCCGGCGGGATCGCGACTGCCTCCACGTCGGTCAGCGCCTCCTCGTCGACGAGATAAGGCCGACCTGAGAGCTGGGCGAGCTCACCCATGAAATTGCCGCGCTCATGCGTGACGATGACCGACTTCCCGACGCCACTCGGCTGCGTGACCTCGACCCGGCCCGAAAGGATCAGCATCATTCCCGGACCGGGCTCGCCGATCCGGGCCAGCATGTCGCCTCTCTTGAAGCTGCGCGGCTCGCCAAAGCGGGAGAGCCGCTCGATCTCCGCCTCATCGAAACGCAGGAACATCTGCGCGCCACGGGTGTCGGCCAGTGTTTCGCCGTCGGCCATCTGCCGCGCCCTAGCTGTGTCCGCCTGCCATCACAACTGGACGTCGCCCGCGCGGACCATCTCTAGCGATCCGTCGTTTCGGCGCAGGCGCAGCGCGCCGTCGGGCTCGATTCCGTCGAAGGTTCCGCTGACCGTCTCGTCGGCGCCCGAATGGACGGTGAGGGGAGTTCCGACGGAGTGCGCGCGCGCGAGCCAGGCCTGGGCCAGCAGCGCCGGCTGGCTTTGCCGCCACAAGTCGAGCAGGCGTGTGAAGGTGCCCGCGAGAAGCGGCGCGAGGGCTTCGGGCCGAAGCGCCCCGCCAAGCGAAGCGATTTGCCGGTCAGGCAATTCGGGTGCGGCGGCAAGGTTGACGCCGAAGCCGGCCGCGACGCGCTCGCCGCTCCGCTCGAGCAGGATCCCGGCAAGCTTCCTGCCGCCAAGCAGCAAGTCGTTCGGCCATTTGAGCTGCAGCGGTTGGTCGGGCGCGACGAGATCGAGAGCTTCGATCAGGGCCAGCCCGGCGGCAAGCGAGAGTGTCTGCGCAGCCGGATCACCACAACGGAGTTGCACCAAAG
>Ga0070673_100002350_pt1 | contig 11487 bp, 10 predicted proteins | sample KBSM23metaG_FD_65342 | JGI IMG/M metagenome (GOLD analysis project Ga0070673, IMG submission 65342) | Miscanthus rhizosphere microbial communities from Kellogg Biological Station, Michigan, USA - KBS M2-3 metaG | ecosystem: Host-associated > Plants > Roots > Rhizosphere > Soil ...
TCGCGGGCGCGCCGGTGGCCGCGGACTTGTGTGCGGCGTCGTGCGAAGCCGCCCACATCGCCGGTTCTGCCCAGTCAGGGGGGCATGCCGGTCATCAGCATCACCACGCGTCGACCGCTGCGTCAAGCATCGGGCAGGTACCGCAACCCTGCGGCCACGATCACAACAGGGCTGTTGCAGCCATAGGGGCCTGCTCCGATGCCGCGCACCGGCGACCAGTCACCACCGGGAACGTCGCCGTATTGCCTGTGATGCTGCCGGCCGCATCGCTCTCGGCAGCGGTCTTCGACTTCACCACATCGAACTCTCCACCGGGCCCGTCGGTCCGCGGCTTCGCCTCTCCCATTCGCATTTAGAACGGCCTCGCACCGCAGGGATCCGGCTCTTTTGGGGGATCCGGCTTCGCCGGATTAATCCGCCTGAAGGCGGATCCCCCTCGAGCGGATCGGCGAGTGGCGGGTCCGAAAGGACCCGCCCTCCATCGAGTGTTGCTACGAGTTGGAGAGGCAGATGATTCCGAACCGGCGCCGGGCGGTGCTTTCCGCTCTATTCATCGTTGCCGCATTTTTTTCGCTGAGCGCAACTGTCATCGCGCAGGCCGTACCAGCCACGCCGAACGAACAGGCCCCCGCGACCGCAGGCGGCTGGCAGTTCATGCAGGATGGCATCGTGTTCGCCGAGTTCAACCGGCAAGGCGGTCCTCGCGGCGGCAGGGAGTTCGTCGTGCCGAACTGGTGGATGGGCATGGCGGCCCGAAGCGCCGGCAGGGGCATGGTGACGTTCACCGGGATGTTCAGCCTCGACGCGGCGACCGTCGGGAAGGACGGCTATCGTGAAATCTTTCAAGTCGGCGAGACGCTCCATGGCGCTCCGCTCGTCGACTGCCAGCATCCGCACGATTTCTTCTCTCAGCTCGCGGCGACCTGGCGGGTGCCCATCGCTGGCAGTACCGGCTTCACGATTGCCGGCGGGCCCGCGGGCGAGCCCGCGCTCGGTCCGGTGGCCTTCATGCATCGCCCATCGGCGTCTGAAAACCCCTTTGCCCCGCTCTCGCATCATGTCTTCGACTCGACGCACATTTCGTTCGGCGTCGTCACCGCCGCGGTCGATCATGGTCCGTGGACCGTCGAAGGCTCGGTGTTCAACGGCCGCGAGCCCGACGAGCACCGATGGAATTTCGATTTTGGCGCGCTCGACTCCGTCTCCGGGCGCGTCTGGTTGAGACCGGCCGAGCGGTGGGAGTTTCAGGTTTCGACAGGGCATTTGAAAGATCCTGAATTACTGGAACCGGGCAACATTCAACGGACCACGGCATCGGGGTCGTGGTTCAATCGCGACGGTGACGACTACACGGCGATCACCGTTGCCTACGGCGTGAACGCGACCGACCACGGCCGCCGGAATGCGGTGCTGGGCGAAGTCACCAGGCACGTTGGCCCGAACTCTTTCTTTGCGAGGAGCGAGGTTCTTCAGGTCGAAACCGCGGTGCTGCGCCGTGACAATTCAGCCGACGAGGGCCGGCGCGATACGGTCGGCGCGTTGACCCTCGGCGGTGTTCGCGACGTTCTTCGAAGGCGCGGATTCGAGGGTGGATTTGGAGGAGAGGTCACTTTCTATGCCGTGCCCGAACTGCTGAAGGGGACGCACGGCGAACGCCCGGTTTCGTTTCAAGTGTTCTTCCGGCTGCGCCCTCCAGCGACGGAAGGCATGGGGCGGATGTGGAACATGCGGATGTCGCAACCGATGGCCGGCCACATACACTAACGAGTCGAGGCAGGAGTGTCCATGCGGACCAGGCATTTCGTTCTGTTCGGCGCCTTTGCGGCCTTCGTCCTTCTGGCCGCCGTCGCGGTCTGGCGACCGAGCGGCCTGAGCACGCGCGTCCAACCGACTGCCATCGAGCGCGTGCTGGCGCGCGCGACGCGGCGATGGGCCGTGCCCCGCGACGGCCGCAACGCCACGAATCCCGTGTCGTTTTCTCCAGAGGTCTGGGCCGAATCGCGCGCCCATTTCGCCGATCACTGCGCCACGTGCCATGGCAACGACGGAAGCGGCCGGACTGAGATGGGCCAGCGCTTCTACCCGCAGGTTCCCGACATGCGCCTCGAAGAAACTCAAGAGCTTACGGACGGCGAACTGTATTGGATCATCGAAAACGGTGTCAGACTGACCGGGATGCCCGCGTGGGGACCAGGGGGCGGCGCGGATCTCGACACGTGGAAACTGGTCCACTTCATCCGGCGGTTGAAAGATCTAACGCCGGAACAGCTTGGGGAAATGAAAGCCCTCAATCCCAAAAGCCCGGAAGAGACCCGCGAGGAGCTCGACGATCAGCGGTTCCTGGCCGGCGAGTCGGTCGAACCGGCATCCTCCGGTGAATCACATCACCATTGAACCAAGGAGCAGTCATGAAAGCCCTCGGCATCCTTCTGATTTCGTTTATTGTTTCAGGCGCGCTCGTCCTCGCGCATGAAGGGAACGAACACGTCCGCGGCGTCGTCACAGAGCTGTCGCCGAAATCGATCGTGGTTCAGACGACCGACAAGAAAACGGCAATCCTGGGAGTGACCGCGAAGACGACCTTTCAACTCGCCGGAAAGCCCGCAACGCTCGCCGATCTGAAGATCGGCGACCGGGTGGTCATCGATGTACCGGAAAAGTCGTCCGACGCGTTGCTCGTCCAGATCGGGACTAGTCCAGCGGTGGCGAAGGTGGCGAAGGCCGGGCCCGCGAAGAAACTCGACATCGCGTTCACGAGCTCGCCGAAGCCGACGAAAATCGGCGACAACACTTTCGAGGTGATCGTCAAGGACGCCGCCGGTATGCCAGTGACGGGCGCCGATGTGTCGGTGCTCCTCTTCATGCCCGCCATGCCGGCAATGAAGATGGCGGAGATTCGCAACGATGTGAAATTGAAGCACGGCGGCGCCGGGAAATATTCCGGGAGCGGGCCGGTCATGATGGCCGGGACGTACACCGTCACGGTCAGCGTCAAGGAGAACGGCGCCGAAGTCGGTCAAAAGAAATTCAGCCTGACCGCGGCGAAGTAGTGCCGCATCGCGCTGGGCGTTGATTGAAGGTTGTTGGAAGGCTGTTGGAACCTTTGACACCGTTCTCCGGCGGTGCCACACTGGCGGTGGTGCGATTGCTTACTCATTTCGCGACGCGGGTAGGGCCGGCGGCTCTGGCGCTACTGCTTGCCGGCTCGCCGGTGGCGGAGTGCTTCACACCACCGGCCGGGGCCGAGATGCCCTGCTGCGCGAGCATGCATCACGACGAGGCATGCAATCAGGCAGGCAGCGCTGCCGAGTGCTGCAACCATGCCCGGACCGACGAGTCGAACGGCGTGGTGGTCGCGAAGCAGCACGGGGCGCCGAGTGCCGTCGTAGCGCTGCTCTCGGCCGCAGTCATGGCGCCGGGGCTGTCAAAAGTGCAGGCCTTCCACACGATCGTCGTCGACACCGGTCCTCCGCCTCGATCGACCCCTCTATACGTCGTCCTCTCTGTTTTCCTGATCTGATCGCCCGCTGATTTCCTGCACCGTGCCGCGCCAGACGTGTGTCTGACGCGACGTAAGCCGGGTGGAGATACGAAAGGCAGCGATCATGCGGAAGCTTCTCATCGGCGTTTTGTTGCTCGTCGCGCGTTCCGTTCAGGCACAGGAGCCCCTTCACGACCTGGATCAGCCCCGGTCTTACGGCGGTCCGCCGCTGTCCTTGACGGAAGCGCTCCGGGAGGCACAGGACAGGAACCCGGATTTGATCGCGCTGCGACGCCAATTTGAAAGCACCGGCTTTCGATCCGCCGAACAACGGTTTCTCGCGCCACCCACGGTCGAAGCGCAGATCTGGCAATGGCCGATCAACACGCTCAATCCGGCGAACGCGAACATGTACATGTTCATGGCGAGCCAGGACATCCCCGGCCGCGGCAAGCGTGCGCTCCGGTCCGCAGCGGCCGGCAAAGAGTCCGAGCTGGCCGAAGCCGACATCGCCGTCCGCGCGCAGGAGTTCCTGCATGGCGTCAAACAGCGGTACGCGGAGCTCTTCCTCGCCCGTCACTCCATCGACGTCCACCTCGCGAGCGTCGGTGTCGTTCGTCAGCTCGCAGACATCTCGCAGGCGAAGTACGCCGCCGGACGGATTTCGCAGCAAGACGTGCTCAAAGCGGTGATGGAGCTGTCGCGGGTGCACGACGATGTGATTACGTTTGAGGAGCAGGCGGACCTGGCCGCTGCGCGCCTGAACACCCTGCTCGATCGCGAGGCGGACGCGCCGATCGGACCGCTCACCGAGCCGCGCGAACAGATCCTGACCGTATCAATCGATGCTCTTCAGCGCGCGGCCACCGAGCACCACCCGGAGCTCGCACGCATGCGCGTACAGATTGAGCGCGCCCAGGCGGGCCTCGCAGTGACGCGCCAGGAGTACAAGCCCGATTTCTCGGTGCAGGCGGGCTACCTGCTGATGCCGCACGTCACGGATGCGTGGCTCGCCAAAGTCGCCGTCACATGGCCCCGCGCCCCCTGGTCCCGCGGCGCGATCGACGCTCGCGTCGCAGGCGGGAACGCGGAGGTCGAGGCGTTGACCGCGCAGCTCCGCACCGTGGAACGTGCGGTTCGTCTGTCGGTTCAGGATGCATACATTCGCGTGAAGGCCGCAGAGCGGCGCGCCGGCCTGCTCCGCACCACGATCCTTCCGCAGTCGCGGCAAATCCTCGACGTCTCGCGTATCGGCTATCAAACCGATCGCGTGGAGTTCCTCGCGCTCGTCGATAACGAGCGGACGCTTTTCGGCGCGGAGCTCGAGTACTCCCGCGCTTTGAGTGACCTCGAGCAGGCGACAGCCGATTTGGAGCAGGCACTTGGATCTGAATTAACCGCGGACATGCGCACGCCAGTGGACGCAGGCGAGGTGGGCCGATGAAACGCGCTGGCCTTGTTGTGATCTTTGCCGCCATCATTGCGGCGGTTGGCTATATGTTTCGCTCGAACATCAATCGCACTTTCTCGGACATCCGGCCAAACCCGGACGCCACATCTCAAGCTGCTCCCGCTGCCGGCATTTCTCGCGCCGAGATCTCGATCGATCAGCGGCGGCAGCAGTTGATCGGCGTGCGCACGGCGCCAGCCAGACGTGTGACACTGGCGCAGACCATCAGGACGACCGGAAATGTCCGTGCCGACGAATCACGGCAGACCGACATCAACCTGAAGGTCGAAGGGTGGATTCGAGATCTGTACGTCGACTACACGGGCCAGGCCGTGAAGAAAGGACAGCCTCTATTCACGTTGTACAGCCCGGACCTCTTCACGACCGAGCAGGAATACATCCTCGCGCTGAAGAGCCGGGATCAGATGCAGGCGTCGCCGATCGCGGAGGCGCGCGAGCGCGCAGATCAGCTTGTCACATCCGCCCGGCAGCGGCTGCTGCTCTGGGACATCCCGCCTGAAGAAATCACAGCGCTCGAAGATCGTCGCGAGCCGCAGAATGCCGTGCTCTTCCGATCGCCCGTTGACGGCGTCGTCACGGATAAGCAGGCCGTTCGAGGCGCGCGCGTCATGGCGGGACAAACCCTCTACAAGATCGCCGATTTCTCGACCGTCTGGGTCGAGGCCGACGTGTACGAGACCGAGATGCCGCTGATCCGCGTCGGCGCCCGCACCATCGTCACCCTCGACGCCTATCCGGAAGAACGCTTCACGGGCCGTGTGGTCTACATCTACCCGTACGTCGACGAAAAGAGCCGCACGAACAAAGTCCGCTACGAATTGGCGAATCGCGGCGGCCGCCTCAAGCCCGGGATGTACGCGAACGTCGACATCAGTGCCGCGCCCGCCGGGGCCGGAACGGGCATCGTTGTGCCAACCAACGCGGTTCTCGATTCTGGAACAGAGCAGGTCGTATTCATGGCGAAGGGCAACGGGTATTTCGAGCCGCGTCAGGTCAAGGTGGGCCGGCGCCTGGGCACCGACATCGAAATCCTCGAGGGGATCAAGGAGGGCGAGGAAGTGGCGACACAAGCGACGTTCTTCCTCGACTCGGAGAGCCAGCTTCGCGCCTCGCTGCGGGGATTCGAGGCCCCACCCGCAGCGCCGGGCGCCGCGCCCCGGCAGGAGCTCGAGATCACGTTGCGGAGCGAGCCGGATCCTCCGAAGACGGGCGACAACCAGCTTGAAGTCCGCGTGAAGGACGCATCGGGAAACCCTATCGAGGACGGAGACGTCAGCGTGCAGTTCTTCATGGCGGCGATGCCGACGATGAACATGCCCGCCATGCGGAATGAGGTGAAGCTTTCGCCGGCAGGCGGCGGGGTTTATCGCGGCGCGGGGCAACTGATGACGGCCGGCCGCTGGGAGACGACCGTCACCGTGACGCGCGGCGGCCAGCGTGTCGGCAGCAAACAACTGGCAGTGGTGGCGCGATGATCGAACGCATCATCGACTCGTGCGCGGCGAACCGGTTTCTGGTCTTTCTCGCAACCATTGCTCTTGTCGCCTGGGGCATCTGGGCAATGACCGTGACACCGCTCGATGCGGTTCCCGACATCTCCGACGTCCAGGTCATCGTTTCAACCGAGTGGATGGGACGAAGCCCCGATCTCATCGAGGATCAGATCACCTATCCGATCGTGTCCGCATTGATCTCGACGCCCAACGTGAAAGCGGTCCGAGGCTTCACCGATTTCGGCATCTCCTACGTCTACGTGATCTTTCAGGATCGGACCGACATGTACTGGGCCAGGAGCCGCGTGGTCGAGTACCTGCAGGGCATCCGCGGTCAGCTGCCCGACGGCGTCAATCCGGTCATCGGCCCGGATGCGACCGGCGTTGGCTGGGTCTTCGAATACGCGCTGGTCGATACGTCCGGTGAGCACAACCTCGCCGAGCTCCGCAGCTTCCAGGATTGGCACCTCAGATATTGGCTCGCCTCCGTGCCGGGCGTCGCCGAAGTCGCGAGCATCGGCGGCTTCGTCAAGCAGTACCAAGTGAATGTCGATCCGGTGAAGCTCGCGGCGTTCAACGTCGGCATCGGCGACGTCGTCCGGGCACTCAAAGCGAGCAACAACGACGTAGAAGGGCGCCTCCTCGAGTATTCGGGCCGCGAGTACATGGTGCGCGGGCGCGGCTACCTCACGTCGCTCGAGGACATCGAGAGCGTGTCGCTCGGGGCCGATCCGCGCGGCACCCCGGTGCGCGTGCGCGACGTGGCACAGGTCCGGCTCGGTCCGGACATCCGGCGCGGCGTCGCCGAGCTCGACGGCCAGGGCGAGGCGGTGGGCGGCATCATCGTCATGCGCTTCGGCGAGAACGCGCTCCGCGTGATTGACGAGGTGAGGGCGAAGCTCAGGGAAGTCCGGCAATCGATGCCCGCCGGGATGACGATCGTCCCGACCTACGATCGATCGTCGCTCATACGGGACTCGATCGGCACGTTGCGCCGCACGCTCATCGAAGAGGCCATCGTCGTCTCGCTGGTCATCGTCGTCTTCCTGTTTCACTTCCGCTCGGCGCTGATTCCGATCCTCGCCCTGCCGATTGCCGTCGTCGCCTCGTTCATTCCGATGTACTACCTCGGGGTCACGTCCAACATCATGTCGCTCGGCGGTCTGGCGCTCGCGATCGGCGTGCTCGTCGATGCATCGATCGTGATGGTCGAAAACGCGTACCGGCACGTCTCGGAGCCTGAGCAGGCCCTGCCCTACGAAGATCAGCCACGCGCGATTCTGGCATCGGCCAGACAGGTCGGCCGCGCGATCTTCTTCTCGCTCGCCATCATCATCGTGTCTTTCGTGCCAGTGTTCCTGCTCGAAGCGCAGGAAGGCCGGATGTTCCGGCCGCTCGCCTTCACGAAAACCTCCGCGATGGTGTTTGCCTCACTCCTGTCCATCACGCTCGTGCCGGTGCTGATGACGGTCTTGATTCGCGGAAGGCGGCTCAAGCCTGAATCGGCGAATCCCGTATCGAGGTTCTTCACGGCCCTCTACGACCCGATCATCCGGCTGGCGCTGCGGTTCAAGTGGACGGCGCTCCTCATCAACTTTGCGGTCGTGCCGCTCGCCATTCCACTGATCTTCCTCATCGGCAGCGAGTTCATGCCGCCGCTCTTCGAGGGCTCCATGCTCTACATGCCGACTTCGCCGCCGGGACTCTCCATTGCGGAGTCGACGCGACTGCTGCAGGTGCAGGACAAGATCCTGCGCACGTACCCCGAAGTCGAGACCGTATTCGGTACCGTAGGCCGCGGCACGACGCCCACCGACAACACGCCGATGGGCATGGTCAACACCACGCTGACGCTGAAGCCCAGAGAACAGTGGCGAGCCGGCATGACGCTGGAGAAGTTGCAGTCGGACATGGACGCGAGCCTGCAATTTCCCGGATTTCCGAACGTGTGGACGCAGCCGATCCGCAACCGGCTCGACATGCTGTTGACGGGCATCAAGACGCCGGTCGGCATCAAGATCCTCGGCGCCAGTCTCGACGAGATTCAGCGGCTCGGCGCCGCCATCGAACGCGCGCTGCAGTCAGTGCCGGGCACCCGAAGCGTCTATGCGGAACGGGTGGCGCAGGGATACTTCGCCGATATCCGTATCAATCGGGAGGCGATCGCACGGCACGGCCTGACGATCGGCGACGTGCAGGAGGTCATCCAGGCGGCCGTCGGCGGCGAGAACGTCACGCGCACGATCGAAGGACGGGAGCGGTATCCGGTCAATGTGCGATACGAAGCGGGATTCCGTCAGGACCTGCCGGACCTGCAGAGGATCCTCGTCAAGACGGCGATCGGCGCGCACATTCCACTCGCAGAGCTCGCCGACATCACGTTGACTCCCGGCCCAGCGATGATTCGAGATGAAGGCGGCCAACTGGCCGGCTATGTCTACGTCGATACGGCGACGCGGGACATCGGGGGGTACGTCGACGCGGCCAAACGCGCCGTCGCGGAGAAGGTGATGTTCCCGTCTGGATACACGCTTCAATGGACCGGACAGTACGAGTTTCAAGTACGGGCGCGCGAGCGGCTGAAGCTCCTGGTGCCGCTCGTCGTCTTCATCATCTTCGTGCTGCTCTATCTGACGTTCCATTCCGCGTCGGAAGCGGCCATCGTGATGCTGTCGGTCGTCTACGCGATGACTGGCGGCCTGATTCTTCAGTGGCTGCTCGGCTACAATTTTTCCGTCGCGGTGTGGGTCGGCTACATCGCGCTCTACGGCGTGGCGGTGCAGACCGGCGTGGTGATGGTCGTCTATCTGCACGAGGCGCTCGATCGGCGCCTCCGTCAAGGGGGCACGATGACCGCCGACGATATCCGCGCCGCAACCATCGCGGGATCCGTGCTTCGGCTGCGTCCGAAGCTCATGACCGTCTGCGTTGTCACGGCCGGTCTCGTGCCGATCATGTGGAGCACCGGCGTCGGCTCCGACATCATGAAGCCAATCGCCGCGCCGATCATCGGCGGGATGATCACGTCCACGATTCACGTGCTGATCATCACACCGGTCATCTTCTACATCATGAACTTGCGCGCGCTGAAGAAGGGCACGCTCACGATCCGGGACTCGCGTCGTGATGAGCGCCAGGGCGCCTGACGCCATGGGGCCGGCCCAACGCGGGATCACGAAAAACCTGAGTCTTGCATCTTTGTACGGGTGTAGCATGTGGGCCGCTTCGATACGCCGTCACCGGCTCTTTAAATAGGAGGAACCGATGAATCTCGCCCAGCTCGCCTCCCTTCGCAGGCGTCGCGGCCGCCCCCTTTCCCGTCGACATTTCGTCCGTTCCGCAACAGGCGCGTTCGCTGCGGGCGCCGCTTTGACGAGCGGTGTGTGGACGCCGTTCGTGTCGGCACACGAGCGTGAGCACGATCACGACCCCGCGAACCCCGTGCCGCTTCCGATCGGCAGCTTCGGATTTCACGTGAACGCGCCTGTTTTCCTCGATCCGGTCGATGCCGATCCGTCGACGATCACCGACTTTCAGGGGTTCACCGGGCTCGCATACATCAGCGGGATGGTGTCCCGCACCGACCGGCGCACACAGGCGAAGGTCGAGCTCCCGTTTCTGTCTTCCGACATGCGATTCATGGAGGGCGAATATCGAGGCTTCGACGGCCGTGTCCGACGCGGCACGTTCGGATTCATATGAATCGACGTCTACGAGGACGCCAGTATGGCGGCCCAACTCGATGACATGAATCCTGGGATTTCACTGACGGGGCTTTTCTGGACGATGGCTCTTCCCGAGGAGAGCGTCGAAGTCGACCTCGGCAAAGGGCGCGCCGAATTCCGAGTCGAGCGGGCCAAGATCCAGGACTACGGCACGTTCGTGAACTCACTGTTCGGTGGACCGTCGGAACCCGCGACGGTCTCGTTCGAGGTCCATTGGGCCGGCCGCTCCCCTCGGCAGCGGGTGGTGGACTCAGCCGGTGAGATGGAGGGGCAGTTCATCCGCAACGCCGCGACGATGGAATGGTCGGCAACGACCGCGAAATATGAGTTCGTGTCGCAACCCGCCGGGACATCGTCGAGCCTGTTTGCGGAGATCGGACACGAGCGAAACGGCGCCTTCTTTCGCGACCGATAAGGAGACCGACTCTCAAGGACACGCCGCGCAACATGTTCGGCCGCGCAAGGCATCCGATCCTTCCTTGGCGATGATCGGGACCATCGCCAGGGCCGCAACGGGATCGGCCCACCACCAGCCGAGCGAAGCATTCAGCACAAGGCCGAGCAGCAGGATGCCGGACAGATACGTGCAGAGCTGGGTCTGTCTGGCATCGGCCGTCAACGCCGCGCTTGCAATCTGGCCGGCGACGCGACGTTTCGCCAGCGCCAGCATCGGCATCACGATGAGCGACGCGACAGCAAGGACGATCCCCGGGAGGCTGCGCGTTGGCGCCTCATGTGAAACGAGAGATTGCAGTGCGTCGTAACTAACATACAGGGCCAGAAGCAGGAAACACACGCCGACGATCCGCAGCGCGACCGCTTCGTGACGTTCGCGCGTCCGCTCGCTCTCGTCGCTACGCAGACGCCAGAGGAGCGCCGCGCCAGAGGTCACCTCGATCGCGCTGTCGAATCCGAAGCCGACGAGCGCAATGCTGCCGGACAGGAATCCCGCAGCGAGCGCAATCAGCCCTTCGAGACTGTTGTAAATAATGGTGAACCACTCCAGGCGGACCCCGCGTCGAACATACCAGGCGCGGCCGAGGATTCCCGATGGGGCCATTCACTCAGTATAGGGGTGCGTTGCGTCGCGCGCGCGATATGGTATTCTTCTGCCGCAATTTCGGACCGAGGGGACCGTCGGTCGCACGACGGACTTCCACCGACTGACGATCCATGCACAGACCGATTACGGCTATCGTGCTAGCGGCAGCCCTCGCCGTGAGCCTGGTCACCCTGGTGGCCGCGATGCGTCTTCCCGGTGACAACCAGGGATACCAGCCGGTCCAGCCGATTGCCTACTCGCACAAGCTGCACGCG
>Ga0070673_100002353_pt1 | contig 11483 bp, 7 predicted proteins | sample KBSM23metaG_FD_65342 | JGI IMG/M metagenome (GOLD analysis project Ga0070673, IMG submission 65342) | Miscanthus rhizosphere microbial communities from Kellogg Biological Station, Michigan, USA - KBS M2-3 metaG | ecosystem: Host-associated > Plants > Roots > Rhizosphere > Soil ...
GCCATACGTGGGGACGGCGCCAAGCTGCAAGCCGTCGCGCCCGTGAAGCGCGAGCGAGATATCCCCATGGGCCCGCTGCGCTGGCTGAAAACGGAGCCGAACGGCCGGGCAAAGAATTGAATCGCCGCGCCGCGGCTAAGGCGGCCCTGCGTCCAGGCCAGAGGGGCTCAGGCGCGCGTCGCGACGACGACGGACTGTACGAAGCCGTCCTTGGGTCCGAAGTCGTACGATTGCAGCTCGAAGCCGCCTGACGCCAGCAGGTCCTGCGCTTCCTGGCGCGAGTGAATCAGCGAGAGCTCGGGCGGGTGCAGGCGCACGTTCTTGTGCAGGACGTTGTTCAGCACCCAGTGCGCCGAGTTGAGCAGCATGACGCTGGTCGCGTGCGCGTGCGGCCAGAACACCACCAGCTTGCCCGCCGGCTTCAGCACGCGGCGCACCTCGGTGAAGGCGCGCGTCAGCGCCTCGTGATCGAAGTGCTCGACGACGCCCAGGTTGTAGGCGCCGTCGAAGCTGCCTTCCGGGAAGGGGAGGTTGAAGATGCTGGCGTGCCTGACCGCCTCGGCCTCCGGGTTGTGCCGGCGGTACAGCGCCAGCGCCGACGGCGAGATGTCGATCGCCGTGATGCGCGCGTGCTTGTGCAGGTCCTCGTCGACCTGGCCGCTGCCGCAGCCCGCGTGCAGCAGGCGCGCGCCCTGGTGAAACTCGCGCTTGAGGGTCGCCTCCAGCCGCCGCTTGATGACCGCGTTGCGGTAAACGGTCACGAGCGTGTCGTAGACCGCCGTCGCCTTCGCGCTCCTGTCGTCCCAGTACTCGTTCCAGTTCTGCGGGTCGACCAGGCTGGGGTCGACCTCGACCGGCGGGCTGCCCAGCCGGAATCGGGTGCGGTTGCTCTGGTCCTGGACGAACAGCGAGAGCAGCGTGGAAACGCTGCGCCGGACCTCGGCGAGCGACATCTTGGAGTGGCCGTACGTCCGCTTGGGCAGCTGGATCGGTATCTCGGCGATCGCGAAGCCGTTGCGCGACATGATCAGCATGCTCTCGAAGAAGAACGCGTAGCCCCGGGCCTGGACCAGCTGAAACAGCTCGCGCGGGATGGTCTCCAGGTTGTAGGCGCGGAACGCGCCCGTCGCGTCCTGCGAGATGCCCAGCATGTTCTTGGTGAGGATGTGGCCGATGTTGGTCAGCGACTTGCGCACCAGCGACCAATCCGCGAGGCTGTCGGCCTCGAGGTAGCGCGACCCGACCACCGCGTCCGCCGTATCCAGGCGCGCGAGGAACGTCGGGATCAGCTCGGGCGAGTGCGTGAAGTCGCAGTCCAGCGTGACCAGCCGGTTGTAGCCTTCGGCGTACGCGAGCGAGATGCCCTCCAGGTGGGCGCTGCCGATGCCGAGCTTGCCGGCGCGATGCACGGCCCGCAACCGCGGATACTGCGCCGCCAGCTCGTCGAGGATCGCTCCGGTTCCGTCCGGCGACCCGTCGTCCATGAACACGAGGTCGGCGTCCAACCCGAGCGCCTGGATCTGCTCGCACATCGGGCGGACGTTGTCTCGCTCGTTGTACGTCGGGATGAAGATCAGCGTTCTGGGAGCCATCACAGGGTCGGCGCGCTGGCGGGCGGCGCGGACGAGGACGATGCCACGGGGGCGCCGGAGACGCCACCGGCAGCGTCGGCAAGAGCGTCGCAAGGACCCGCTGAGCCATGCATAATCAGGCCCTTTCATGAAATGGAGATGGCCGTCGCGACTCGGCAGCGTTCGCGTTCCGCCTGCGGTTGACTCGCTGGCCGCCGGCGCCATTGCGGTCGTCGGCGCGCTGTTCCTGCTGAGCTGGTTCGCGCGCGTTCGCCCGCTCAACGGCTGGTTCGTCCTCGACCTGGCGGTGATCTGGTTCTGGACGCTGGTGCTCAGCGCCGCGTGCGTCTCGGTGGGCCGGGTGGTGGTCGATCGCTTGCTTCCCGCACCCGACCGGACCGTGCTGGAGACGCTGGCGCTGTCGTTCCCGGTGGGCGTGGTCGTGTTCGTGCTGGGCATGACCGCCGGCGGGTTCGCGCATCTCTTCAACCGGCCCTTCGCGGTGGCGTGGCCGGCGCTGATGCTCATCGCGACCGCGCGACCGACGGTCGAGTGGTTGCGCGGGCAGGCGACGCCGCCGGGGCACGTCGCGCTGCGCGGGCTGCCGCTGGTGCTGACGATGCTCGGCGTCTGCCTGGTGCTCCTGCTCTATCTCGGCGCGCTGTCACCCCAGGCGGTCAACTACGACGCGGGCTGGGTGCACATGGTGATCTCCCAGGACTACGCGCGCGAGGGGCGCATCGTGGCCTTTCCCGGCGATCAGGTGAAGAACCTGCCTCACCTGGGCCCGATGCTGTGCACCTGGGCTTTCATCGTCCCTGGCCTCGACCTGCCGCAGTTGCGCTGGATGATGGCGCTGCACCTCGAGTTCAGCGTCTTCCTTTGGACGCTGGTGACGATCGCCGCCGTCGCGCGCTGGTTTGCCGAGCGCGAGGTGGGCGCGACCTGGACCGCGCTGATGCTGTTCCCCGGCATCTTCGTCTATGACAGCAACCTCGGGGGCGCAGGCGATCACTTCGGGGCCCTGTTCGCGGCGCCGTTGTTGATCGCCACCGCGAAGACGTTGCGCCGGTTCGATCGCAGGGCGGCGGTGCTGGCGGGAATCATCGCGGGCGGTGCGATCATGGCCAAGCTCCAGGCGTTTTATGTGCTGATGCCGCTGGCGGTGTGGGCGCTGGCGCGCGCCGGCCGGCTGGTGGTGCGCCGCTCCCGCGGCGACGTGGACGCGCCCGAGCCGCGCGCGATCGCGATCGCGTTCGCGTGCACGGCGGGCGTCGCAGCAGCGTTGCTGCTCCCTCACCTCGCCAGCAACGTCGTGTTTTTTCGCAACCCGATGTACCCGCTGATGCAGGACGTGTTCACGCACAGCACGCCGACGGTACGCGACGCCCCCTTCCTGGTGCGCAACGTGCTTGCGGACTGGGGCTCGCAGCCACCCGCCGCGCTGGGTCAGCGGCTCGCGCACGCGTTCGCGATGACGTTCTCGTTCTCGTTCATTCCCCACTATTCGTTCGTGAACGAGATGCCCGTGTTCGGGTCGGTGTTCACGCTGGCGCTGCCGCTGCTGGTGCCGATCGGACGCGCGCGCCGGGTGTGGCTGGGGGCGGCGCTGGTGCTCGGGATGGTGTTCACCTGGGCGATGTCCTACTGGGTCGATCGGAACCTGCAGGCCTTCCTGCCCGTGATGGCAGCGGTCACCGCCGCGATCCTGATTCGCGCCTGGGAGCTGGGCTGGCTGGCGCGCGCGGGCGTCGTGGTCCTGCTCGCGGTCCAGCTGGCGTGGGCGGTGCCCTGGTACTTCCAGGGTTCGGATCGGTTGATCGGCGCGATCAATCTTTTCAAGGCCAGCACGGAAGGGCACGCGCGCGAGATCCTACGCACCTACCGCGGCCAGTACGTCGCGCTGGGCGAGTCGCTGCCCAGGGACGCGGTCGTGATGTTGCACAACCAGCGCAGAATGCTGGGGATTGACCGACCGGTGATCCTCGACTGGATGGGCTTCCAGACCATCATCGACTACCAGCCGTTCAAGACCCCGCGCGATCTCTACGACCGCTTGCGCGAGATCGGCGTCACCCACGTCGTCTGGTCGCAGGGCGACGAGGAGGCCGCGACCATGCAGGCCGAGATCATCTTCGATGTGTTCGCTCAGGTTTACGGGCGAAACCGGCAGCAGTTCAGCAAGCTGACGGTGGCTGCGATGCCCTCCCCGCCACCGCCGGCGGAGGATGTCTACAAGGTCGTTACGGTCGGCGTACGAGGCTACCCGGACGGCCTTTACGACGTCGACGCGCTCTTCCGCAACGATCAGCTGCCGCCCAGCTACCGCAAGCAGGGAGCTCCGCTCGAGATCTCGCCGTCGCCGGCGGCGCTGCTGGACGACGCGCGGGTGGTGCTGATGGCGGGAGACGCGGCGCCGGACGCCGAGACCCGCGCGCGGCTGGCGCGCGACTTCCACGACGTGCCCGCGGGCGGCGGCCTGCGGCTGCTGCTGCGAAACTGAAAGCGTGCCCTTCCTCTTGGATCGGTTCGCTCATAGACTCGGCCGCGTCCGATGATGATGCCGGCCATGCTGCGAAAGCTCGACGACGGGTTGCTCCACGGTCGCGCCGTTCGCAACGCGCGCGCCGTGCTGGCGGCACGTACGCCGGCGCAGCAGCTGGCGCTGCGCCAGGCGTTGCTGCTGCTGGAGACGGCCACCCGGGTCGTGGAGCCGGTCGAGCAGCTGCCCGCCGGATCGCGCGCGGCGGTGCTCGTCAGTCTGTACCGGGACGCTGCCTACTGGGCGCTGCTGGCGGGCTGGACCGGGGAGGGCGAGGCGCCCTCCGATCTGCGCGCGCTGTGGGCGGAGACGTCGCCCGAGACGCTGGCGAAGGCCGGGCCCGAGAGCACGCTGGCTGCGGTGCGGGCGACGCTGGCCGATTCCGCCGGCGCGGTCCCGCTCGAGGTCACCGACGAGGACGCCGGGCGTGCGCGCGCCTTCGTCGAGGCGCTGGTCAAGGACCTGGGGGTGCCGCGCGCGCGCCTCGATCGGGCGCTGGCGCACCGGTGGATGCGCTTCGCCGGCGTTGTCGCCGTGGTGCTCGCGGCGGTGTGGGGCGTCCGCCAGCTTACGCTCGGGCCCGATCTGGCGGCGGGCAAGCCGTTCCGCACCAGCAGCTCATGGGCGGGCTGCGCGGCCGACCCGCCGTGCCCGGCGTTGATGTTCCACACCGACGACCAGGACAACCCGTGGGTCGAGATCGATCTCGGCAGCGCGAAGACGGTCCACCGCATCGAGGTCAACAACCGCACCGACTGCTGCTCGGAGCGCGCGATCCCGGCGGTCGTCGAGGTGAGCGTCGACCACACCAAGTGGAGCCAGGTCGGCCGCCATGACGACGAGTTCAGGAGCTGGGCGATCAAATTCCAGCCGCGGCAGGTGCGCTACGTGAAGGTTTCGGTCCCGCGCCGGACGACGTTCCACCTCAAGTCCGTCAAGGTTCGCTGACCGGTTCGCTGACCTCCAGCGCCGTCGCCATCATCATCGCCACCAGCGCGTCGAGGTCGACCCTCGGCGCCCATCCGAGGCCCCGCAGCGTGTCGGGCGCCGAGACGATCCGGGGGTACTCCGCCTTGAAGCCGGGGATCCCGCGCACGCGGCCCTGCGACGAGAGGCCGACGTGCGCGAAGCAGCGCTCGACCCAGGTCGCCACGCTGTAGGCCTGGCCCGTGCCGACGACCGCTTCGAACGCGCCGTCCTGCGCGGCCAGCGTCGCCAGCGCCTCCGCGACGTCGCCCGCGAATCCCCATTCCTTCTCGACGGACAGGTCACCCACCTCGAGCACGCCGCCGGGCGTGTGGCCGCGCGCGATCGCCGCGACGTCGTGGCAGATGCGCGCGCTGAGATGCGGGAGCGGGCGCAGCGGGCTCTCGTGGTGGAACAGGTACGCGACGTACGCGCGCAGGCCGCGGCTGCGGTAGTAGCGGGCCGCGTACGCGGAGTGGATGCGCGCCACCGCGTACGGGCTGGTCGCGGCGAACGGATCGGTCTCGCGGATCGGCTGCCCGCGGTTCTCGAACTGCAACCCGCTGCCGATCGTCACGACGCGCGCGTCCGGACAGTGCGCGAACGCGGCCTCCAGCACCGCGAGCGTTCCCGTGGTGATGCTGTCGTGGGTCGCCCACACCGCGTCGTGCCGGGTCGTCGACGCGGCGGCGAGCTGATAGATGACGGCGGGCCGGTTCGCGCGCACCACCTCGGTGACCGCCGCGCGATCCGCGACGTCCAGCGCGCTGACGCCGGGCGCCGCCGGCACCGAGAAGCCGAGCACGCGGTCGCCGCGCGCGCGGTGCAGCGCCGCCAGGTAGTGCCCGTCCTGTCCGGAGGCGCCGAAGATGACGACGGGACGATCCAATGCAACTGCCGATGCAGCTGCCGATGCAACTGCCGATGCAGGTGCGGACGCGGTCATCCCTCGATGCCGGCGAGCGCGCTCTGGATCCGGCCGTCGACCATGCGCACGATCTTCACCTCGGGCAGCGGGAAGATCATCGCCGTGCCGCGCTCGAGCACCGCGCGCTCGCGCTCGACGAACTCCTCGGCGAAGTGCCAGGGCAGGACCAGGTAGTAGTCCGGGTTCTGCGCGCGGGAGTCCTCCTCGCTGACGATGGGGATGTCCGAACCGAGCGTGCGCGCGCCGTGCTTGTCGGGATTGCGGTCGGCGGCGCAGTCCACCGTGCGGTGGTCGATGCCGCACCACTGGAGGATGGTGTTGCCTTTGGTCGACGCGCCGTAGATGTGGATCTTCTTGCCCGCGCGCTTGAGGTCGCGCAGCAGGCCCACCAGCTTGTCGCGGTGCACGTCGATGCGGTGCTGGAAGCTCACGTACGGGTTGTCGGTGTCCAGCTCCAGGTCGAACTCGGCGCGCCGCATGTTGTGGATCTCGCGCTGCCATTCGGGGTGGCGGTAGGCGATCGACGTCTCGTGGGTGGCGTAGCAGCGCAGGCTGCCGCCGTTGATGGCGTTCTCCTCGACGCGCACGATCTTGAGGCCCGCGCGCCCCATCATGTTCTCGATCACCGCCAGGCTGTAGTATTCGAGGTGCTCGTGGCAGATGGTGTCGTACGAGTTCATCGCCAACATCTTGGGCATGTATGACATCTCGAAGATCCACAGCCCGTCGGGCGCGAGGACGTTCTTGATCGCGCGGCAGAACGCGATCGGATCCTCGAGGTCGTAGAACATCGCGATCGAGGTGACGATGTCGACCTTGGCGCCGGCGAGCGCGTGGTCCAGCTCGGGCGACGGGAAGATGTCCTGGACGACCGTCGCGACATCCTTCGCTTCTTGCGCGACGTCGGAGGGGTCGACGCCGAACTTGCGAAAGGCGGCCGGATACGAACGCAGCAACGTCCCGTCGTTGCAGCCGATGTCGACGACGATGGCTTTGTCGCGCTTGGTGAGCTGGACGGCGGTGTCCGCGATCCCCTTGAGGTGATCGCGCATCGTGCGGTTGGTGCCGGAGCGGTACCAGTAAGCGGCGTAGAGCACCTCGGGCGGGACCGACTTCTCCATCTGGAGGAGGCCGCAGGCGTTTTCGAACTTCGTCGGATCGCAGCGCACCAGCTTGCATTCGATCTTGCGCAGCGGCGGCGTCTCCTTCGACGGCTTGGAAAACGATCCCTGCAGGTACTGCTCGCCGAGGTTGATGACGCTGCTCAGCTCGGGCGCGCCGCACACGCGACAGCTCTTACGGTGCTTGAGATGCATTGCCGCACATCGTACAACGATCCGCGGACGGCTACCGGTCAGTTGGGCCGCAGCCAGATGCGCTCGGCGACCTTCTTGTAGCCGTGTTTCTTCAAGAACGGCATGACCAGAAGGTTGATGTGCTTCTCGTTGAAGCCTTCGTTCTGGGTGTCGATGACCACCACCTTGGGCATGTTCTTCTCGAGCTGCGCCCTGAGGCCCGACAGCCTCTCCTCGTCGTTTTTTCCGGGGTAGCCATACAGCACGGCGTCGAAGTAGCCGCTCTCGCGCGTCGCGCTCCGCCTGTTCGCCTGCACGTACAGGCCGGGGGGGCCCGTCGTCAAGATTCGGTCTCCCGGCTTGGTGTTGTTCGCGATGAAGGTGAGGACGCCGGGCACCGACTCCTCGTAGGCGTTGGCGAACGATCGTTTGTCAGACCGGGCCATCTCCTTGTCCAGGCGCGGCGCGAGGGACGCCAGCACGCCGGCGAGGAGGACCCAGCCCACCACTCTGCTCATCCGGGGAGACGGCATGCGGTGGGCCATCGCGTCCAGCCCCAGGATCAAGCAGAAGAACAGGCCCGACATCGCCATGACGTAGTAGTGGCTCCACTGGCATTTGCTCGCGGTCACGGCCCACAGCGCGCCAGCGAATGAGAACAGCGCCGCCACCGTCAGCAGAATCGACCGCCGCGGAACGAAGAGCAGGAACAGCGCGCCGAACGGAACCACGTACGAGAGCACGGTGGTGTTCAAGAACTCGGCGCGAATCCCGTCCCACTGGTGGTGAAGGTCGGTGAGCGCGTCCGTGGGGTTGAAGCGCCCGAACATCGCGCAATACGAGTGCTGGGGATCTTTGTAGATCCGGGCGTAGCTTCGGAGGATCTGGAGGTAGTAGGTCATTCCGCCGGTCGGAATCAGATAGAGACAGAGCGCGGCGACGACGGCTCCTCCCCCGATCACGCTCAGCTTGAGGTAGCGCTTCGCGTCCTGGCCCAGCGTCGACCGCCGCGCGTCGAGCAGGAAACAGGTGATCCACGTGAAGAAGGCGGCGGGCATGTACGGCTCCTTCGAAAACATGCAGCAGACGAGCAACCCGACGCCGACGGCCTTCAACTTGTCGCCCAGGCGCGTCCGGGCAATCAGACAGGCGACCCCGAAGAAGTAATAGGTCAGCCCGATCGACTCGGTGTCGCTGAGCGCCGTGTCGTGAAACGGATAGGTCGTCAGCAGGTTCATGATCGCGAGGATCAGCGCGAGCGCGGCGACCTTGTCGATCTTCCGCGTCAGCATGGCGAAGTAGAGCGAGAACAGCGACGCCAGCGGAAAGTAGAGAAAGAACCAGCGGAACTGCAGATCGCGAAATCCATGCAGCGCCAACGCGAGCGCGTGCGTGAGAAAGGCGACCGGCGGTTTGTATTCGGAAAAGTCTCGATAGGGGACGAGACCCTTCGTGATGCTCCAGCCGCACCATACGAAGTACTGCTCATCGTGGCCGAACCCGGCGTAGAGGTACTCGTTGTCGAGCAGCTTGAAGGCCCAGCCCATGAGCGCCACCGACGCCACGAGGAGCATGACGTCGCGAACGCGAGGGTTCAGGACGCGCTGGGTGTCGGACACGATCGCCGACGCCACGTCTCCGATTCGGGCCACCACCGCCGCGCCCCGCGCGCGCAGACGACGGAGCGCGGCGAGTCGGTCGTCGTCGTCTCGGGCGGCCATCGCGCGTTTCGGCCGCGCAGTTTGCCACGGCTCTACGCCGGCGACGCGCTCATTCCTACGTCCGGCGTCCACTCTCGTCAGGGGCCCGCGGGGGGGACCGTGAAGCCGCCGGCGCGGGCGCTGTTGCTCCCGTCGCAGCCGCCGCCGCCCGGGTTGAAGTAGGAGAGGGTGTCGAGCGTGACGGCGACGCCCCCGACGACCTTCGTCTGGCGCGCGCCGATGAGCGCGCTCGAGCTGCCAACGGTGATCTGCCCCAGACCGTATGAGTAGTAGCACTGCGCCGGGTGGGTCACCGAACACCCGCCGCCGCTGGCCAGGGTGACGTCGTCCGTCACCTTCCCGGGCAGGTAGTTGCCCGTCAAACCAAACGCCACGAGCGCTCCCGCCCGTGTCAGGACAATCAGCTGGGACGACCCCTGCGGGAACCCTCCCGGCGAGGCGGTGAGCTTGAGCTCCAGCGCGTCCCCGGCCTTCACCAGATCGGCGGGAAGATCGGGCAGGCGCAAGTAGATGGTCCAGCGCTTCGCGGTGGTGGCGTCCTCCACGATCAGGCGCGACACGGTCGCCGCGCTGCCGGTCGAGGTGTTGCACTTCGGGCCCGCCACCTGATCGAAGCTGACGACGGTCACCTGCGCGGTCAGCGACATCAGGACCGCCGTACCGTCGTCGGCGAGCAGGCAGGCCTCGACGGGATCGACGAGGGTGCCGCCCATGCAGGCGGCGCACTCGGGCGTGGTGCCGCCCGCGCCGCCGCAGCTCGGTCCGTCGCCGCCCGTCCCACCGCCCCGGCCGCCGACGGCGCCGCCTCCCCGCCCGCCGACGGCGCCGCCCGATCCGCCACCGCCCGATCCGCCGCCGCCGGTGCCGCCCGCGACAGTCCCGGCGCTGCCGCTCGTCGCAGTCCCGCCGCTGCCGCCCGTCGCGGTCCCGCCGCTGCCGCCCGTCGGCGTGACGGCGGGACCCGGGCTGGAGCTACACCCTACGATCAGGACCAGCGTCGCTGTCGCACGTCTCAGCATTGTGATCGCGACCATGAGCAAAGGAGATGCCGCGTGCAAACCCGCGTGCATCCGGGCGCGCCGATCGCCACGCGCCGCCGATCCGCGACATTCGGATCATCCCGCAACAAGCTTCGGCCGCCGGATTCGCGGTGGTGCCGTCGCAGGCGTTGGCAACGCGGCGCACGCAGGCGCCGGGGAGCCAATTAGTCGACGGCCGCGTCGATCCCGCTGTCGCAAACGTTGGGCAGGACCCCGCAGGAAACGGACGTTGGAGCGCCGGCGCTCGTGATGCAAAAGTCGCCGCAATACGCGTGTACATCCTCGCAGCGGCGAGCCCAAGCGAGCGCGCCTTCAAGATCGTACGCGCAGGTGATCGCATAAGGACCCGGGATGTACACTGTGGCCTGGAACGACCCGCAGCGACCGGCCTGGGCGCAGAACTTGGCGGATTGCTCGGCGTACGTCGGGGAACAGTTGAACGGCGGATCGCTCGCAGGAATATCGGCGCAGTTTCCCCCACCACCGCCGGTCCCACCTCGCGCGCCCGCGTCCGGCGCTCCGCCCATCCCGGTGGTCCCGCCCGTTCCGCCGCTGCCGCCGCTGCCGGCGGTGCCGTCGTTGTAACGGAAGCCGGCCATCGCGCGAGACCCGACCATGTGACAGCTGCTGCCGAACCCTTCGCTGCTCACACCGTTCGTGAACGACAGCCAGCCCACCCGGGCGGTCCAACCCCCGCTGACGGTGGCGCTCTGGCCGGCGACGGTCACGTCGGCGGCCAGCTTGCGATAGCCGCAGAAGGGTGGTCCCGACGTCGTGACGGTCTCGCAGTAAGGGGCCCCGGCGGTCACGTCGATCTGGAAGTCACTCAGAGACGGCAGGCCGACGCCGCTGACGCCCGCGCTTGCAAATGCGAACAGGACCAGATCGGATCCATGCGCGAGCACGACTGTCTGTTGCACCACTCCGAACTGGTAGTCGGTGAGCGACGCATGGACGGTCAGGTTGAACGCGTCGCCGACCTGGACGAAAGCCGCCGGCATGCTGGTGTTGTAAAGGAAGAGCGTCCACTGCTGTGCGCTCGCGCCGGTGAGCACGATCCGCATCGCAGCCGTGCTGATGTGGGGTGCGAGGTAAGACGGAAACGATCCGGTGAACGATTCGGGGCAGCCGACCAACCAGCAGCCGTCGACGCTGGTGACGGTGACCGCGGCCTGCACGGTGGTGTCGGTCAGTTTGCCGTCCGAGCCGACGATCGCGACCTCGACCGAGTCGCCGATCCCCGCGGCGCCGCCGCAGCCGGGGAGCGTTCCGCCGGTTCCCCCGACGCCACCGCCGCCGGTTCCCCCGACGTCACCGCCGCCGGTTCCCCCGACGCCACCGCCGGTTCCCCCGGTGCCGGTGGTCCCACCGATCCCGGTCGCTCCGGCGACCCCGCCGGTGCCGCCGCCGGGCGTTCCGG
>Ga0070673_100002354_pt1 | contig 11482 bp, 8 predicted proteins | sample KBSM23metaG_FD_65342 | JGI IMG/M metagenome (GOLD analysis project Ga0070673, IMG submission 65342) | Miscanthus rhizosphere microbial communities from Kellogg Biological Station, Michigan, USA - KBS M2-3 metaG | ecosystem: Host-associated > Plants > Roots > Rhizosphere > Soil ...
CTTCATCGACCTGCGCGACCGCACCGGCATCGTCCAGCTGGTCTTCAACCCCGACGAGGCGGGCGGGGCCTTCGAGCTCGGTCACAAGCTGCGGGCCGAGGACGTGCTGAGCGCGACTGGCGCCGTCGTGCGGCGCTCGCCCGACACCGTCAACCCCGACCTGCCGACCGGCGAGTTCGAGCTCAAGGTCGGCAGCGCGGAGCTGCTTGCCGACGCCGAGACGCCGCCCTTCCAGATCGAGGGCTTCGCCGGCGACGCCGGCGAGGACGCCCGCCTTCGCCATCGCTATCTCGACCTGCGCCGCGAGCAGATGCAGGAGGCGCTCGCCCTGCGCCACCGGGTGACCGCGGCGATGCGCGAGTTCCTCGACGGCGAGGGCTTCCTCGACATCGAGACGCCGGTCCTCACCCGCTCGACGCCGGAGGGCGCCCGCGACTTCCTCGTCCCCAGCCGCCTGCAGCAGGGCTCCTTCTACGCGCTGCCGCAGTCGCCGCAGCTCTTCAAGCAGCTGCTGATGGTCGCCGGCTTCGAGCGCTACTACCAGGTGGCTCGCTGCTTCCGCGACGAGGCGACGCGCGCCGACCGTCAGGTCGAGTTCACCCAGCTCGACGTGGAGATGTCCTTCGTCGGCGTCGACGACGTGATCGACGTCAACGAGCGCCTGCTCGCCCACGTCTTCGAGCGCGTGGGCGGCCCCTCGATCGAGCTGCCGATGCCGCGGATGGCCTACGACGAGGCGATGGACCGCTTCGGCACGGACCGCCCGGACCTGCGCTTCGGGCTCGAGCTGGCCGACCTCGGCGAGGCGCTGGCGCAGACGGAGTTCAAGGTCTTCCGCTCCGTCCTCGACGGCGGCGGGGCCGTGCGCGGCATCAACGCCGGGCGCCGGGAGCTGCCCCGCTCGGAGCTGGACGGCCTGATCTCGCGCGCGCAGGAGCTCGGCGCCAAGGGATTGGTATGGGCCTTCCGCGAGGGCGAGGGATGGCGCTCGCCGACGGCCAAGTTCCTCAGCGAGGAGGAGCTGCGCGACCTCAACCGGCGCCTCGGGGCGGAGGAGGGAGACCTGCTGCTGCTCGTCGCCGACGAGCGGCCGGTGACGGATGCCGTGCTCGGCCAGCTGCGGATCGACCTCGCCGAGCGCTTCGACCTGATCCCGGCCGGCGAGGACCGCCTCGTCTGGATCGTCGACTGGCCGCTGATGGAGTGGAACGGGGGGGAGGGGCGCTGGGACGCGCTGCACCATCCCTTCACCGCGCCGGACGGCGAGTTCGACCCCGACGATCCTGGCAGCGCCCGTGCCCTGGCCTACGACGTGGTCTGGAACGGCCAGGAGCTCGGCGGCGGCTCGATCCGCATCAACCGCGCCGACGTCCAGCAGGCGGTCTTCGCGGCGCTCGGCATCGACGCCGAGCAGGCCGAGGCGCGCTTCGGCTTCCTGCTCGAGGCGCTGCGCTACGGGGCGCCGCCCCACGGCGGCATCGCCTACGGCGTCGACCGCATCGTGCAGCGGCTCAGCGGCGCCGAGACGATCCGCGACGTGATCGCCTTCCCGAAGACCGCCTCTGGCTTCGACCTGCTGACCGGCGCGCCGGCCCCGGTCGACGAGATGCAGCTGAAGGAGTTGGGCATCGCGCTGCACCGGCGCCGGCTCGCGGGACACTAGGAGAGGTGAACCTCTTCCAGCGCATCCGGGCGGTGTTCGGGCCGCGGATCCCCGGGCCGGGTGCGACGCCCGTCCACGTCGACGACCCGCGCTTCGACGACTGGGAGGTCGTGCGCGACTACGCCGACGTGAAGACGGCCCGGGCCTGGCACCAGGCGCTGGAAGACTCCGGCATCGAGGCGGTGCTCACCGCGGACTGGCCGCTCGACCGCTTCGGCCACGGCGACATCGCCCTGCGCGTCCAGGACGGCGACTGGAGCGAGGCCGAGCTGCTGCTCTCCAACCTCGACCTCGACGGTTGACGCTCGGAAATCGAACCGAGACTCCAGCCCGCCGGTACCGCCTCTGGCTTTGATCCCTTGAAGTAAAGGGTGGGCGCCTCCTCGCAACCCCACGGGGTCTAGAGAGATGGGCTCCCGCGCCGTTTGTGTTGGGTCAAACGGTGAGACGGCTCACGCACGGGCTCGAGCCTCTGCGCCAACCGTATCACCGCCTGGCACCATGTCCATGGGCATCATGGACCGCGAGCTCTTCGACGCATACCTGCATGACGAGACCCGGCGCGGAGCGCCGGTCGACGGCGCGCTCACCGGTGCCGCAGGTGGGGCTGCGTGCGGCGATCTTTCGCGCATCTCGCTGCTCGCCGAGGGCGGCACGATCCGTAGCGTCACCTTCGACGCGGAGGGGTGCGGGGCGACGCGGGCGGCGACCGCGGCCGTGGCGGAGATGGTCGACGGGGCGGCGGTCCTGGAGGCGGCGCGGATCGGCATCGCCGAGGTCGACGGTGCGATCGGAGGCTTGACGCCAGCCAAGCGGCACGCGGCGCAGCTGGCGGCGGACGCGCTGCACCGGGCGCTGGCCCGGGTCGCGGCGTCGGCCGAGAACCTCGCCCCCGGGTCCGGCGATCGTGTCCTCGTCGCCATGTCGGGCGGCGTCGACAGCGCCGTGGCCGCGTTGCTGGAACGCGAGCGGGGGGCCGAGGTCGTCGGCGTGACGCTGAAGCTGTGGGCCGACCCGCAGACCGACGGCGCCAAGGCCTGCTGTTCGCCGGAGGCGGTGCTCGGCGCCCGCGCGCTGGCGCACTCGCTCGAGATCCCACACCTGACTCTCGACCTCGAGGAGGAGTTCCGGCAGCGGGTGGTGGCGGAGTTCGTCTCCGGCTACGCCGCCGGCACCACGCCCAACCCCTGCATCGCCTGCAACGGCGAGGTACGGATCGCGGCGATGGTCGACCTCGCCGTGAGGGTCGGGGCTACCCACCTGGTCACCGGCCATTACGCCCGCATCGTCGACGACGGCGCCGGTCCCCTCTTGGCCGCGGCATCGGACGCGAAGAAGGACCAGAGCTACATGCTGGCGGCGCTGCCGCCCGCCATGCTCGAGCGGGTCCGCTTTCCCCTCACCGACCTGACCAAGCCGCAGGTGCGGGAGATCGCCGCCCGTCATGGCCTCGCCGTCGCCCGCAAGCCGGAGAGCCAGGACCTCTGCTTCCTCTCGGGTCAGGGCAAGGCCGACTTCCTGCGGCGGCACGGCGGCCTCGGAGAGCGGGAGGGGGACCTGCTCGACCGCTCCGGCCGCGCGATCGGGCGCCACCGGGGGCACCATCACTTCACCGTCGGACAGCGGCGGGGGATCCGCGTCTCGGCCGAGGAGCCGCTCTACGTGCTCGCCACCGACGCCGCGGCGAACACGGTCACCGTCGGCACCCGGGCCGACCTGCGGGAGACCGCGGTGCGGATCCGCGACGCGGTGCTCCACAGGGACGGCGCCACGGTCGACGCGGTGCGCCTGCGCTACCGCTCAAACCCCGTTCCCGCCGCCTTGGAGGCGACGGGAACGGGTCGGCATCCCAAGCTCGACGTTCGGCTCGAGGAGGAGTTCGCCGGCGTGTCCCCCGGCCAGACGGCCGTGTTGCTGGCCGGGGAGACGATCGTCGGCCATGGCACGATCTGCGCTTAGGTCGTCTGCTCCTCTTTTTCTTCCTGCTGTTCGTCGTGGCGCAGCTTGGCGACCGCCGTCACGCAACGGCTGTACTCGGTGCCTTTCTCGCCTTTGACGTGTTTTTTGCTTTTGCCCTTGCAGACCTGGCCGGGGCTCTGGTTTTCATGGTTGGCGGCGTGGGCCATGGTGTTCACGCAGCGTGAGAAGGCGGTGCCTTTCTCGCCTTTGACGTGTTTTTTGCTTTCGCCCTGGCAGTACTTCCCGTATGCCTTGGCGTGCGAAGGGGGCGCGGTTTCGTAGTGGGGCCCTTCGCCCTGCCCTTGGCCGTTGTTGGCGAGCGCGGTCGCGGGGATCATCAGCGCGATTGCCGCCGCCGGGAGTACGAGCTTTGCTCTCAGCATGGTCCTGCCTCCTTCGACCTGGGGTCGAACGTTGTTTTGTCCTATGCCTGGAACGCGCCGATCGGCCGTTAGTCAGGGGCTACTTTCGGCGCTTGACTGCCCGGCTTTTGCCTCGCCTTCCCCGCTGGACGAAGATTTGCTCGTCGTGGGCGGTGGCTTTGACCGGGCTTGGGCGGAGTTGCCTTTCGCCGGTTTCTTGGGTGGCTTTGACGGGGCGTGTGTGCGGCGGTGCGAGGAGCTCTTGCCCCTGGAATGCGGGTGATGGCCCGGCCCGGCGCTGTGTGTGCTCGACGCGCCGTGTTCGGACCCCCGATGCCCCTGGGAGCCGCCACCGCCATGCGCCGCCGCCGTTTCAAGGCCATGCGCGGATGCCGCCTCGGGGCTGCCGGGCGCGGCGGGCGCGTTCCCCGCGCCGGTCTTCTCGGCGGCGCTCTTCCCACCCGCCTTTTGACCGCCCTTCTTCGCCTGTGCGGCTTTGGCGCCGTCAGCTTGATCGTCCTTGCCCCGATTCGTCTGTCCGGCCGATGCGCCCGTCGCTTCAGAGGCGCCGCCTTCCTCGGCGGACGACGCTTGCTGTGCCGGTGCAGCGCCTCCCGAGCCGCTGCTCGGCAGGTGGGCATCGATCAACCCCGTACGGTCGCCGGCCGAGACCCCGACCGCGGCGACGACGGCGACCGTGGCAACCGACTTGGCGACGAAGCCGGCGCTGGCCGCCTTGCCCGCCCCGGCCGCGACGGTGGCCCCGCTCGCGCCGGCGACCCCGCCGGCCGCTCCGGGCGTGCCGCCGAGGATCGCGTGCAGGATGCCTGCCGAGGCGATCGCCGGCAACGGGGCGAGGGCGGCGAAATCGTGCCGCCGCGTCTCGATCGCCTCCTGGAAGGCGCGGCAGTCGGGGCAGGCGCGCAGGTGAGCGCGCAGGTCGCGCCTGCGGCTCACCCGGCCGTCGGCGTTGGAGAGGCGGTGCATGACTTCCTCGCAGCTCATCTCACGCCCCTCTTCCAGGCCGCGCAGGCTCACCCGCGCCTCGTAGACGGTCTGCCGGGCGACCGCCGGCGAGGTTTCGAAGACCTCCGCAATCTGAGCGAACTCGAGGCCGCCCAGCTCGCGCATCAGCAGCGCGGCGCGCTGGCGTTCCGGCAGGTCGGCGAGGTCCCGCAGCAGCTGGCGAAGGCGCTCGCGCTGCGCGGCGGTCTCCGCCAGCCCGTCGCCCGGGGCGGCAAGCTCGGGGTCGATGACCGCCACCTCGTGCCGGCGGCGCAGGAGGTCGATCGATTGGTTGTGCGCCACCCGGTAGAGCCAGGGCCGCAGCTTGATCTCCCGCTCCTCGCCGGGCAGCGACTGCAGGGCCTTGACCATCGTGCTCTGCAGGGCGTCGCGGGCGTCCTCCGCGTTGCCCAGGATCGAGAGGCAGAAGCGGTAGATCTCCTGGTTGTAGCGCCGGTAGATCGTGGCGAAGGCGCGTTCGTCGGCTCGCGCCGCCTGCCTGGCAAGCCGCTCGTCGGTCTGCGTCTTCATGTCCCCGTCGTTTCGGCACCGACAACCATCCGTTCAAGGGTAGGGGTCCATCCGTCCACTGTTTGAACGCAGCGCGGCGGGCGAATGTCAGCCCACACCGCGACGGCCGGGCGATACTGCGCACGACGCCCGAGCCGCTTAGGCTCTGCCATCCATGAAAGCCGCCGAGATCCGCGGGACATATCTCTCCTTCTTCGAGGAACGCGGGCACAAGATCGTGCCCTCCGCCTCGCTGGTCCCCTCGGTCCACGATCCCTCGGTGCTGCTCACCACCGCCGGCATGCAGCCGTTCAAGCCCTACTTCCTCGGGCGGGAGGAGCCGCCCGCCCCCAGGCTCGCCGACGTGCAGAAGTGCTTCCGGACCACCGACATCGGCGAGGTGGGCAACACCGCCCGCCACCTCACCTTCTTCGAGATGCTCGGCAACTGGAGCTTCGGCGACTACTTCAAGGAGGAGTCGATCCCGTGGGGCTGGGAGCTCTCGACCGAGGGATTCGGCATGGACCCCGAGCGCATCTGGGTCACCGTCTTCGGCGGCGACGAGGAGCTCGGGCTCGGCCCAGACGAGGAGGCGATCGCCGTCTGGCGGCGGGTGGGCGTCCCCGACGAGCGGATCGTCCGCCTCGGGCGCGAGGACAACTTCTGGCAGGCCGGGCCGGCCGGGCCGTGCGGGCCCTGCTCGGAGCTCTACCTCGACCGCGGCGAGGCCTTCGGCGAGGCGGGCGAGCGGCCCGGCGACGACACCGACCGCTTCCTCGAGTTCTGGAACCACGTCTTCATGACCTACGACCTCGGCGCCGACGGCTCCCTCGCCGAATTGCCGATGCGCAACATCGACACCGGCATGGGGCTCGACCGGATGGCGGCGATCCTCCAGGACGCGCCCTCGGTCTTCGAGACCGACCTGGTCCGGCCGCTGGTCGACCTCGCGGAGGAGATGTCGGGTCGCTCCTACTCGGAGGGCGGCGCGGTGACGCGGGCGATGCGGATCGTCGCCGACCACTCGCGCGGGGCGGCCTTCCTGATCGCCGACGGCGTCGTTCCCTCGAACGAAGACCGCGGCTACATCCTGCGCCGCATCATGCGGCGGGCGATCCAGCAGGGGCGGACGCTCGGCCTCGAGGCGCCCTGGCTGGGCCGCTTCGCCGAGCGCACGATCGAGATCATGGGCGACGCCTATCCCGAGCTGGCGGCGGAGCGCGCGACGATCGCGCGCTGGGTCGGCGACGAGGAGGAGAGCTTCGGCCGCACGCTCGAGCGGGGGAGCGAGCTGCTCGAGCGGCTGGTCGCGGAAGCCGATGAGGGCGAGACGTCCTGGATCGACGCCACCGACGCCTTCAGGCTGCACGACACCTACGGCTTCCCCTACGACCTGACCAAGGAGCTGCTCGCCGAGCGCGGCCTTTCGGTCGACGACGGCGGCTTCGAGGAGCTGATGGAGGAGCAGCGCCAGCGCGCCCGCGCCGGCGCGGCGACCGCGCACGGCTCGGAGGAAAGGCACGAGCGCGTGATCGCCTTCGCCGCCGGCGCGGATCGGACCCGCTTCGTCGGCTACGAGGCCCTGCGCACGACGACAGGCCTGGCGGCGGTCGCGGCCGACGACGGTCGCGCTCTGGTCAAGCTCGAGCAGAGCCCCTTCTACGCCGAGGGCGGCGGCCAGGTCGCCGATTCGGGAACGCTGCGCTGGGAGGGCGGGGAAGCCAAGGTCGTCGACGTGTACCGGGTCGGCGAGGACCAGGCGCTGGAGGTGGAGCCGAGCGGGACGCTCGAGGCCGGCGTCGCCGTCGAGGCCGAGGTCGACAGAGAGACCCGCCACGCCACGATGCGGAACCACACCGCGACGCACCTGCTCCACGCGGCGCTGCGCGAGGCGCTCGGCACGCACGTGCGCCAGGCGGGGTCGGCGGTGCGCCCGGACAAGCTGCGCTTCGACTTCACGCACGGCCAGGCGCTCTCGGCGGAGGAGCTGCGCGGGATCGAGGACCGCGTCAACGCGTGGGTCAAGGCCAGCCGCCCGGTGCGCTGGCTCGAGATGGAGCGGGCGGAGGCCGAGCGGCTCGGGGCGATGGCCCTCTTCGGCGAGAAGTACGGCGACTGGGTCCGCGTGGTCGAGGTCGACGGCGTCTCGCGCGAGCTCTGCGGCGGGACGCATGTGGCCAACACCGCCGAGGTCGGCATCTTCAAGCTCGTCTCCGAGGGGTCGAGCGCGGCCAACGTGCGGCGGATCGAGGCGTTGACCGGGCCGGCCGCGATCGACTGGTACCGCGAGCGCGAGGACGAGCTGCGCGCCGCGGGCGAGCTGCTCGGCGCCCCGCAGGACCCGCTGGGGGCCGCCAGCCGCGCCGCCGAGCGCCTGCGCGAAGCCGGGGAGGGCGCGCAGGAGGCCCAGAGGCGCCTGCTCGGCGAGGAGGCGGATCGTCTCGTCGACGAGGCCGCGGAGGTGGCCGGCGTCGCCGTCGTCTGCGCGAGCGCCGCCCTGGCCGACCAGAAGCAGCTGCTCGAGCTGGCGAACCGGGTCCAGTCGAAGCTGGGCGGCGATTCCGCCGTCGTCCTCGCCGGCGCCGACGGCGGCAAGGTCGCGCTCGTCGTCCTGGCTTCCAAGGGGGCCGTCGGCCGGGGGATCTCCGCCGCGGAGATCGTCCGCGAGGCGGCGCCCGTCGTCGGCGGCGGAGGCGGAGGTCGCGACGACATGGCACAGGCCGGCGGCAAGGACCCGACCAAGCTGGACGACGCGCTGGTCGCGGCCCGCGCCGCGATCGAGCAGAAGCTCGCCTAGCCATGCGCGTGCTCGCGCTCGACCATGGCACGGTCCGGATCGGCTGCGCGATCTCCGATCCGAGCGGGACGCTGGCGACGCCGTTGCCGGTGATCGAGCCGCCCGAGGCGCGCTCGGTCGCGGAGCTGGCGGCGGAGCACGGAGTCGAGCGGATCGTGGTCGGGCTTCCCGTCCACCTCAGCGGAGAGGAGGGCAGCCAGGCGGCGCTGGCACGCACCTTTCGCGCCGAACTCGAAGCGATGCTCGACATCCCCGTGGACACCTACGACGAGCGCCTGACCACCCGCATGGCCGACGCGAGCAGGCGGGCGGGCGCCTCGGCGGCGCGCGACTCCCTCGCCGCGGCGCATCTGCTCGAGGCATACCTGGCGAGTCGCTCCGAGGGCGAGGACGAAGTCGATGGATAGGCGTTACAGGCGCCGCCGGCTCGTCGCCGCGGGCGTGCTGGTCGTCGTCGCGGCGGGAGCGGTTGCCGTCGCGGCGCTCGCCTATCGGCACTTCCATCGCAGCACGCCGCCGCCCTCGGTCGAGATGAAGACCGTCACGGTCACGATCCCCGAGGGCTATGACCGCTCGCAGGCGGCCGAGCTGGCGAGGGAAGACGGCCTGCGCGGCAGCTACGAGAAGGCCACCGTGCGCTCGCCGTACCTCGACCCTGCCGAATACGGCGGCGCCGGCGCCGAGAACCTGGAGGGCTTCCTCTTCCCCGACACCTTCGAGCTCGAACGGCACGCCAAGGTCGGCGACCTCGTGCAGCGGCAGCTCGAAGACTTCAAGCGCCGGATCGCCGGGGTGGACATGTCCTACGCGCGCTCGAAGAACCTCACGGTCTTCGACGTCCTCATCATCGCCTCGATGATCGAGCGCGAGGCCGGCCTGGCGAGCCAGCGCAAGCTGGTCGCGGCGGTGGTTTACAACCGGCTGCACGAAGGGATGCCGCTCGGCATCGACGCGACGACCCGCTTCGCGACCGGCAACTACACGCAGCCGCTGACCGAATCCGAACTCGCGGTCGACTCCCCCTACAACACCCGCACGCACGCCGGCCTGCCGCCCGGGCCGATCGACAGCCCGGGCCTGGCCTCGATCGAAGCCGCCGCCCACCCGGCAAAGGTCGACTACCTCTACTACGTGGTGGAGCCGGGCGCCTGCGACAAGCTCGCCTTCTCCAGCACCGAAGCCGAATTCTTCGCCGACGCCGAACGCTACGAATCGGCCCGCGAGGCCGCCGGCGGCAACTCGCCGGACACCTGCGGGGAATGATGAAGCGGCTCGCCGTTCTCGGGCATCCCGTAGGGCACTCGCGCTCCCCCGCGATGCACAACGCCGCGCTGGCGGCGCTGGACATGGGCGGGGAGTGGAGCTACGAGGCGATCGACGTCGCCCCGGACCGCTTCGAGGAGCGGGTGCGGGCGATGCCGGGCGAGGGGTTCGCCGGCGCCAACGTGACGGTTCCCCACAAGGGCGCCGCCCTGGCGCTGGCCGACGAGCTCTCGGAGCCCGCGCGTGAGATAGGCGCCGCCAACACCCTCGTCTTCGGCGACGCGGGGATCCGCGCCGAGAACACCGACGCCGAGGGCCTGCTCCGCTCCCTGCCCGCCTCGCCCGCCGGGAAGCGCGCCCTCGTCCTCGGCGCCGGCGGGGCCGCGCGCGCGGTGGTCTGGGGGCTGCTGCGGGAGGGCGCCCGGGTGGCGGTGTGGAACCGCACCGAGCTGCGCTCGCGCCACCTCTGCGAGGAACTCGGCGGGGAGGCCGTCTCCGACCCCGATCCCGGCGCCTACGACCTGATCGTCAACTCCACCGCCGTCGGGCTCGAGAGCGAGGATCCCTTTGCCGAGCTTCCGCTGGAGCGCGACCGCTTCCTCGCCGGGCAGGTCGTGGTCGACATGGTCTACGGCGCCGAGCCGACCGCGTTGCTGCGCGTCGCCGCGGCCGCCGGGGCGGCGACGGTGGACGGCATCGAGATCCTCGTCCAGCAGGGAGCCCTCTCCTTCGAGATCTGGACCGGGCGCGAGGCGCCGCTCGACACGATGCGGTCCGCGGCCCGCCTATAGCCTTGGCACGTCCATGAGCGGCTTCAGGTTCACAACGGCTGGCGAGTCACACGGGCCCGGCCTCGTCGCGATAGTCGAGGGGATGCCGGCCGGCCTCGAGCTCGACCGCGAGGCGCTGGACCGCGACATGGCGCGCCGCCAGCTCGGCCACGGGCGCGGTGGCCGGATGAAAATCGAGACCGACGCGGTCGAGGTCCGCTCCGGTGTCCGTCACGGCCGCACCCTCGGCAGCCCGATCGCGGTGCTCGTCGCCAACCGCGACTACGCCAACTGGGAGGAGCGGATGAACCCCTGGCCGGTCGAGGCCGAGGTCGACGAGGTTCACCTGCCGCGGCCGGGCCATGCCGACCTGGTCGGCGCCCAGAAGTACGGCCACGGCGACATCCGCAACGTGCTCGAGCGGGCGAGCGCACGGGAGACCGCCGCTCGCGTCGCCGCCGGCTCGATCGCGCGGGGCCTCCTCACCGCGCTCGGCGTCGGCGTCCACAGCCACGTTCTCCAGATCGCCTCGGTGCGCGCGCCGGAGCAGCCCGACCTCGGGCCGGACGACTTCGCCGGCGTCGACGAGGACCCGGTGCGCTGCCTCGACGCCGAGGCGAGCGCCGCGATGGTCGCCGAGATCGACCGCCTGCGCAAGGCGAACGAGAGCCTCGGCGGGACCTTCGAGGTGCGCGCCTTCGGCCTCGTTCCCGGCCTCGGCTCGCACATCTCCTGGGAAGATCGCCTCGACGGCCGCCTCGCCGGCGCCGTCGCCTCGATCCAGTCGGTGAAGGGGGTCTCGATCGGCGAGGCCTGGGAGGTCGCCGGCCGCCCCGGCTCGGAGGCGCACGACGAGATCTTCTGGTCGGAGGAGCGCGGCTACCACCGCGAGACCAACCACGCCGGTGGCCTCGAGGGCGGGATGACGAACGGGCTGCCGCTCTCGGTGCGGGCGGCGATCAAGCCGATCTCGACCCTGACCAAGCCGCTGCGCTCGGTCGACACCGAGACCAAGCAGCCGGCGCAGGCGCTGCGCGAGCGCACCGACTCGACCGTGGTCCCGGCCGCCGCGATCGTCGCCGAGGCGATGGTCGCGCTGACCCTCGCCCGCGCCTACCGCGAGAAGTTCGGCGGCGACCACATCGACGACGTG
>Ga0070673_100002357_pt1 | contig 11478 bp, 10 predicted proteins | sample KBSM23metaG_FD_65342 | JGI IMG/M metagenome (GOLD analysis project Ga0070673, IMG submission 65342) | Miscanthus rhizosphere microbial communities from Kellogg Biological Station, Michigan, USA - KBS M2-3 metaG | ecosystem: Host-associated > Plants > Roots > Rhizosphere > Soil ...
TACTGCACCGAGATGACGGGCAGGTCGCGGTGGCGGAAGCCCTCCACCGTGCCGTCGTTGAGGTTCACGTGGGTCAGGATGAACTCCGGCTTCTCGAAGAGCTTTGGGTCCACGGAGAAGCCGTGGTTCTGCGACGTCACCTCCACGTGGCCTGTGTTCAGGTTCTTCACCGGGTGGTTGGCGCCACGGTGGCCGAACTTCAGCTTGAAGGTCTGTCCGCCGCAGGCCAGGCCCAGGATCTGGTGGCCGAGGCAGATGCCGAAGACGGGCCGCTTCTCGATCAGCTCCTTGGCCGCCTCCACCGCGTAGCGGCAGGGCTCCGGATCGCCGGGACCGTTGGAGAGGAAGATCCCGTCGGGGTCCAGGGCCAGGGCCTCGGCCGCCGAGGTGGTGGCGGGCACCACGGTGACGTCGCAGCCCGCGGCCGCCAGCATGCGCACGATGTTCTGTTTCATCCCGAAGTCGTAGGCCACCACCCGGAACGGCTCTTCGCGGCGGCCCTCCGCGCCCGTCGCGGCCACCGAGTAGCGCTCGGCGCAGGTGACCTCGCGGGCCAGGTCCAGCCCCAGCATGTTGCGCGAGGCGCGGGCCCGCGCCACCAGGTCCGCGGCGTCGTCGGTGAGCGTGGAGATGATCCCGCGCTTGGCCCCGTGCGTGCGCAGGTGTCGGGTGAGGGCCCGGGTGTCGATCTCGCTGATGCCCACGATGCCGGCCTCGTCGAGGTAATCGGCGATTGTGCCCGCCGACCGCCAGGAAGAGGCCACCGTGGAGGCCTCGCGCACCACGAAGCCGGCCACTTGCGGGCGGGCGGACTCCACGTCCTCGCGGTTGATCCCGTAGTTGCCGATGTGGGGATAGGTCATGGTGACGATCTGGCCGGCGTAGGAGGGATCGGTCAGCACCTCCTGGTAGCCGGACAGCGCGGTGTTGAACACCACTTCGCCCGTGGTCTCGCCCGCCCGGCCCAGCGGCCGACCGGTAAAGACCGTGCCGTCCTCCAGGGCCAGCGTGGCCCGCATCCCCCGCGCCGTCATCCGCTCCATCCTTGCATCGGTCGTCTCGGCCTCCCGCTCAACGGTGTAGGATAAACGCTCTGCGGTTTCAGGCACAACCATGACCTGGATCAAGACGGTCCCGGCGGAGGCCAGCGAGGAGCTGCGGGCGGCCATCGACGCCCAGCGCCTGCTGTATCCCGTGGAGTACTCCCAGCCGGTGCACCCCACACCGGACGGCACGTCCGGGATCGTGGCCTCGCACAGCCTCATCCCCGCCGCCCTTCACCACGCCTTCTCCACCTTCGGGGCCCTGATGTCGCCGGAGCTGCCGCTGACGCGGCGCCAGCACGAGATGATCACCACCGTGGTCTCGGCCACCAACCGCTGCCACTATTGAATCGAGTCCCACGCAGAGTTTCTGCGTCGCGTGACGTTGGACGAGCCGCTGGTGAAGGCGATCCAGGACGACTACCGGACGGCACCCCTATCGGACCAGGACCGGACGATGCTGGAGTACGTCGAGAAGATCACGCGCGACGCCACGCAGGTCTCGCGCGAGGACCACGATCGGCTTCGCGCCGTCGGCTTCGACGACAAGGGGATCCTGCAGATCACCCTCATCGCATCGTGGTTCAACTACATCAACCGGGTGGCGGACGCTTTGGGAGTGGGGAGAGAGTGACGGTCTAACGGACAAGGGACCGGCACTGAAGACCGCCTGGCAACGTAGTGAAAGGGACTGAAGTGACGCAGCTCGGGACAGCGTCACTTCAGTCGTGTCAGTGGATGAAACCCACTTTGGGTAGCGGCCAGAACCGGAAGAAGGCCTTGCCGTAGATGTAGCGCTCCGGGACCTCTCCCCAGTTGCGGCTGTCGTTGCTGCTGTTGCGGTGGTCGCCGAGGACGTAGTAGTAGCCCTTCTTCACGGTCACCGGCGGGTAGCTCTCGTCGTCCCGGAAGCTGGGGCGGACGTAGTCCTCCTTCAACCCCTCGCCGTTGACGTAGAGGACGCCGTTGCGCAGCTCCACGGTGTCGTCGGGCATCCCGATCACGCGCTTGATGAACGAGACCGACGGGTCCTTGGGGTACCAGAACACCACCACGTCCCCGCGCTCGATGGGGTGGAAGCGGTAGACGAACTTGTTGACGATGATCCGCTCGCCGTCCTCGAGCATGGGCAGCATGCTCGTCCCCTGCACCCGGAAGGCCTGGGCCACGAAGGTGATGAGGAAGAAGCAGAAGAGGACGGCCACCGAGAGGTCGTGGACCAGCTCCCAGAGGGCTCGCCAGACGTGGATGCGGGGGGCGGTGCGGGCGCCGGGCAGGACCAGGCCCTGCTCGGCAGCGACAGGCTCGATTCCGCTCGGCTCCAGGGTCAGGTCCTCCGCCAGCGCATTACCCGCGTCCCGGCCAGGCGGTCGTGCAACGCGCTGCCGCCCAGCGCGATCATGAGGAACCCGATCCCGAAAAGGGCCCCGGAAAGAATATAACCCAGGAGCCGCATCGACGCGCGGGGCACGCCGATGGGGTGGCCGCCGTCCTCGCCCTGCACGACGAGATCCAGCACACGCTTGCCCGGCGTGGCCCCTTTCACTCCCCAGTAATAGATGTAATAGAGCGCGCCCAGGGCCAGGGCGAGCGGCACCAGGCCCAGCGACAGCAGGATGGGCCAGAACCCCACGTCCGCGGAGGACTGCGGTGTCTCCCGCGTCCACCAGTACACCAGGGCCGGGGCGATCACCACGAGCTGCCCCACGCCGACCACCGCCGTGTCGATCAGGCCCGCGGCGAAACGCGATCCGAAGCCCGCCGGTTGCGGCTCGCCGTGCAGCGTCTCCAGCCGCGTCTCCGCGGGTCGCGACGGCACGGCGCGCGGCCCTGCCGCGGACGGAAACGCGGCCGCCGCCGGTGGCGGTGCGGGGCTCGCGGCCGGGCGCGGAAGCGCGGCGGGTCCGGGGGGCGGCACGGCCGCCGGCGATGGGGCGGAGCGCCCGGCGCGCGACGGGGCCGCCGCAGACGCCGCCGCCTCGACCGGCGGCCGCGGCTCGGGCTCCGGCACGCGCGCGGGTGGCGGCGGGCTCTCGCGCGGCCCGGGGCCGGGGTCCGGGTCGGGCGCCGGGTCGGCGGGGATGGGATGCGGCCGGGTGGCCTCCGGGCGCGCGGCGTCCACCTCGAGGGCCTTTCCGCAGGCGTTGCAGAACCGCGCGGGCAGGGCCACCACCGTACCGCAGGCGGCGCACACCGCCTTGGGCGGCGCGCTCGGGGTCACCGAGCCGCCGCACTGCCGGCAGAAGACGTCGCCCTTGCGGTAGTCCGCCTGGCAGGCCGGGCACACCAAGCGGGGCGAGGACGGGTGCTGGACGACCTTGGCCGCCGCTTCCTCGGGCGAGACCTCCTCGCGGAAGAGGAGGCGGGCCGTGCCGATGGCCACCAGGTCCCCGTCCCGCAGGCCGCGCTCGCTGACCTTGTCGCCGTTGACCAGGGAGCCGTTGCTGGAGTTGCAGTCCCGGATGAAGTACTGCGTGCCCCGATGCTCGATCACCGCGTGGCGCCGCGACACCATCGCGTCGGGCAGGACCACGTCGTTGGACGGGTCGCGTCCGATGGAGAGCAGCGCGCGGGCCAGGGGAATCTCGCGGCGGGCCGAGGACGTCGGGTTGACGATGAGCTTGGCCATGCCGCGTCAGCCCGTGGTGAACGTCTGCCGGAACGGCAGCCGCACCTTCACCTTCACGCCCCGCCGCGTCGCGGGCGCGTACTTCCACTTGCGGATGGCGGCCGCCACCGACTCGTCGAGGGACTTGTTCGCCGACTCGGTGATGCGCAGGTCCGTCACCTCGCCCCTCTCGTTCACGACGAAGCTGCCGCCGACGGAGATCCGCTCGCCGGACTTCAGCTTCGGGGCCGGGGCCCATTCCCCGCTGAGCTTGTTGGGCCGGGCGTCCACCTCCGCCACCTCGTAGACCCTCGCCGGGTCCACGGCCTCGACCGTGGGCTGGGGAGCCGGGGCGTTGGGCTTCAGCTCGGCGTCCACGCGCGTCCGCTTGCCCGGCGTCACGGTGACGGTGCCCGACCACGACTCGTGCCCCGCCTTCGCGACCTCGACCTTGTGCGTGCCCTGCTTCAGCTTCCAGCTCATGAGGGGCGTATAGCCCACGGCGGCGCCGTCGACAGTGACCACCGCGCCGGAGGGAACGGAGAGGATGTCGGCCTGCCCGGTGGTCGGCGCCAACCGCGCCAGCGGCAGCGTCAGCTCGGCGCGCGGCGCCTGGCTGGTGAGGGTCACGCTCCCGGAGCGCGGCTCGTAGCCCTTCAACTCGACCTTCACGGCATGCGCACCCAGGCCGAGCCCCGTCACGTCGAGGGGCGTCACGCCGCGGGCCTGGTCGTCGATGCTGACGGCGGCCCCCGGCGGGTCGCTCTTCACGTGGACGGTGCCCTGGGCCTGCGCCGCCGGCCCAGGGGCTGGAGGCCGCGGCTCGGCCGTTGCGACCGCTTCCGCGGGAGCGGCGGCCTCCGGCACGGCGGCCCTCGGCGTGGCCAGCCGCCGGTACAGCGCCGCCATACCCAGGACCACGGCCACCACCGTCAGCACGCCCGCGATCCCCAATATCACGCCGGCCGAGACGCGGCTCTTGCGCGCCGGGACCCGCGCCGGCGGCACAACCGCGGCGGGTACGGCGACCTTCCGCGTCGGCTCGTGCGCGGCGGCCGCAGCCGCCACCGCCGCGGCGGCCACCGGAAGCGGGACCTTCTCGGTGACGTCAGGGGCCGGCATCGGTGCGCGCACCGTGGGCGCCGACGGCACCGACTTGAACGTGGCGTCGGTCGGAGCCGTCTGCGGGCCCGCGCCCATCACGATCGTGGCGCCCATCGGCGCCGCCGCGCGCGCGGGAGCGGTAATGACCACCGTCGCCGGAAGGGGCTCCGGCTCGGGCGCGCCCGGCGGCAGGGTGTCGTTCGGCGCGGCGTCCGGCGCCACCGCGGGCGTTCCCGGCAGGAACGGCGGGATCATGGGGAAGGAGGCGGTGCTCTCGTCCTTGCGTCGGGGATGGGCGGGCCCGGACCGAGCGGTCGGCGGTGGCGCGACGGCGGCCGGCGCGGCGGGGGCCACGTGCGTGGCCTCGCCGACCAGGTCCTCGGGGAGGCCTCCGAACCAGGCCCCGAGGCAGTACTCGAGGTCCTGGACGAAGTCCGTGGCCGTCTGGTAGCGGTCGTCGGGGCGCTTGGCCAGCACCTTGCCGAAGACCTCGTGCCACTTCTGGGGGACGAGGCCGTTCATCTCGAGGTTGTCGGGCTCGACGGGGTCCACGTGCACGAGCTTGTAGAGGATCGACGTGACGTTGGTGCCCGGGAACGGCTGCTCCCCGGACAGCATCTCGAAAGCGCAGACCCCGAGCGAGAAGATGTCACTGCGGCCGTCGAGCTTGTCCCCCATGGCCTGCTCGGGCGACATGTACGATGGCGTCCCCAGGAGAGTGCCCGAATGCGTGATCTCGGCGTCCACCAGCTTCGCGATCCCGAAGTCCGTCACCTTGACCCGCTCGGCCTCGTAGAGGATCAGGTTGGACGGCTTGATGTCGCGGTGGATGACGCCCTTGCTGTGGGCGTAGTCCACGGCCGAGGCGATCTGGCTGATGAGGCCGATCACCTTCTCCGGCGGGAAGCGCACGCCGCGCTCGAGGATCGAGGAGAGGGTCTCGCCCTCCACGAACTCCATGGCCAGGTAGGGCACCCCGCCCTCCTCGCCGATGTCGAACAGTGTCACGATGTTGGGATGCGAGAGGGTCCCCGAGATCCGGGCCTCGTGGTAGAAGCGCTCGATGAAGGACTTGTACTGCGGGCTCTGGCGCGGGATGTCGAGGCGGATGGTCTTGATGGCCAGGGTCCGCTTGATGAGCGGATCGAAGGCCTTGTAGACGGCCCCCATGGCCCCGTAGCCGATGCTCTCCTGGACCTGATACCGGCCGATGGTCGGGGGGATCTGTTCAGGTGGGCGCTGGGTCTCGTCCATGTGCGTGCGCCTGGTTGGCGATCCTTTCCCCGAAGCGTTGCGCCAGCGCTCCGCCCGAGACGGAGGACTGTAGCACCGCGGTTAAAACGTGTCAACGATCGGAGCCTTCAAGTCTCAACAGGCCAACGGCTTGCGGTCCTGGCCGCGGAACAATCCGCGCCCTCCGGGCGTACCTGGATGGCGTGCCATATAATCCCCGCACCGTGACGGGGCGCCCCCCCATCGTCCTCGACTACGAGTCCTTCCAGGAGCCCCCGACGGCGCTCTTCCGCGACTATCTGAAGGGCGAGGCGCGCGTCCGGCCGTTCTACGAAGACGGCTGGGACGCCGAGGCCCTCATCCGCTCGGCGGACCGGGCCGCGGCGGGCCCCTCCGGGCCGCGGCGGGCGCTGGCGGAGGCCCTGGTCGCCCAGCAGCAAGGACGCGGCGCCACGGCGGCGGCGGCTCGCGCGGCCCAGCTCGCCGACGAAGGCACGGCCGCCATCGTCACCGGCCAGCAGCCAGTGCTCTTCGGCGGACCGCTATTCGTGCTCTACAAGGCCGTGGCCGCCGTGAAGCTGGCCGCGTACCTCGAATCGCGGCGGGGCCGGCCCGTCGTCCCCGTCTTCTGGTCGGCCTCGGAGGATCACGACTTCGCGGAGATCCGCTCCGTATCCATCCTCGACGAGTCCGGGCGCATCCGGACGCTGCGGTACGAGCCCGTGCGCGAGCCGGCCGGCCAGCCGGCCTCTCGCATCGTCCTGGACGAGACGATCACGGGGCTGGTGGCCGAGGCCGAGCGCTCCCTGCCCGCGGGGCTCCATCGCGACGAGGCCATGGGCCTGATCACGCGGTGCTACCGGCCCGGGTCCACGCTCGCGGAGTCCTTCGCGCGGCTCGTCTCGGCGCTGGTGCCCGGCCTGGTCGTCCTCGATCCGTCGGACGGCGCGGCCAAGGCCGCCATGGCCACGGTGATGTCCCGCGAGCTGCGCGAGGCCTCGCCCACGTCGCGGCTGGCCGCGGAGGCCGGCCAGCGCCTGCTGGCCGCGGGCTACCACCAGCAGGTGCCGATCCGGCCGGGGTTCCTGAACCTCTTCGTGATGATGGACGGCGAGCGCCGCGCGCTCGGGACCAGCGACGGCTTCGTGGAGGTCCGCGGCCTGGGCCGCAAGATCGCCGTGGCCGACGCGGTGCGCATGCTGGAGGCCGATCCCGGCTCCTGGAGCGCGGGCGTGCTGCTGCGTCCGCTGGCCCAGGACCAGATCCTGCCCACGGCGGCCTACATCGGGGGGCCGGCCGAGATCGCCTACCACGCGCAGATCGGCGCCTCCTATGCCCACTTCGGGATCCCGCGGCCAGCGCTCGTGCCCCGTCCCAGCGTCACGCTCGTCGAGCCGGCCCAGGCCCGCGCCCTGGAGGCGGAGGGCCTGGAGCTGTGGGACCTGCAGGCCGATCCCGAGGTGGTGGCGCTGCGGTGGGCCCGCGAGGCCCACCCCCGCGTGGAGGCGGCCTTCGCCCGCACGCGCGAGGCCCTGGAGCGCGAGATGGCCGAGGTGGAGGAGGCGCTGGCCTCGCTCGATCCGACGCTGCGCGCGGCCGCCGACTCCGCGCGCGGCCGGGCCCTCCACCAGATCGAGTCCCTCCACGAGAAGTCCGTGCGGGCCCTGAAGAAGAAGGACCAGACGCGGGCCGACCGGCTGCGCCGTACCCGCGACGCGCTCCTGCCCGGCGGATCGTTCCAGGAGCGGGGGCTGGGCCTGCTCAGCCTGCTCGCCCGCTACGGCACCGCGGTCATCGGGGAGATCGCCGAGCGCGTGGACCTCTGGGCCAAGGGCCACCAGGTGATCCAGCTGTGAACATCGGCATCGCCTGCTATCCGACGGTCGGGGGATCCGGGGCCGTGGCCGCGGAGCTCGGCAAGCAGCTGGCCCGCCGCGGCCATGCCGTCCACTTCGTCTCCTACCGCCTGCCCTTCCGCCTGGAAGGCTTCCAGGAGAACATCAGCTACCACGAGCTGGACCTCTCGACCTACAGCCTCTTCGAGTACCCGCCCCACGACCTGTCGCTGGCGGCCAAGATGGCCGAGGTCTCGCGCGACCACCAGATCGAGCTGTTCCACGTCCACTACGCGATCCCCTACGCGATCACGGGCTACCTGGCGAACAAGATGCTGGGGGACAAGGCGCCGAAGCTCGTGACCACCCTGCACGGCACCGACATCACGCTCGTGGGCCAGGACCGGTCGTTCTTCGAGATCACGCGCTTCGGCATCGAGCAGTCCGACGGCGTCACCGCGGTCTCGGAGTTCCTGAAGAGGATGACCGTGGACGAGTTCGAGGTGGGCCAGGACATCGAGGTGATCCCGAACTTCGTGGACCTGTCCGCCTACTGCCGTGGGAGCGGCTACAAGGAGCGATCCGCCTTTGCTCCCAAAGGCGAGAAGATCCTGCTTCACATCTCGAACTTCCGGCCCGTGAAGCGGGTGCTCGACACCGTCCGCATCCTGGAGCGCGTCAACCGCGAGATCCCGGCGGTGCTGCTGATGGTGGGAGAGGGGCCCGAGCGCGCCTCGGCCCAGGCCCTGGCCCGACGCCTCGGGCTGGAGGAGCGCGTCCGCTTCCTGGGCCGGCAGGACCGGATCGAGGAGCTGACCGGAGTGGCGGACGTCTTCCTGCTGCCTTCCGAGCTGGAATCGTTCGGGTTGTCCGCGCTGGAGGCCATGGCCTGCGGCGTGCCGGTGGTGGGATCCGACGCCGGCGGCCTGCCCGAGGTGGTCAAGCACGCGGAGACGGGTTTCCTGCTCCCCGTGGGCGATATCGAGGGGATGGCCGCGCGCACCATCGAGATCCTGAAGGACGAGGAGCACTGGCGCAGCCTGGGCCAGGCCGGCCGCCGCCGCGCCGCGGCGCTTTTCGGCGCCGACCGCGTGGTGAGCCAGTACGAGCGGTTCTACGAGAAGGTCATGGCCTCGTGAGCGACGCCGGTTACGACATCGCCGGGATCTGCGCCCACCCCGACGACGCCGAGCTGATCATGGGGGGCACGGTCGTCCTGGAGTCGCGCCGGGGCCGGCGCATCGTCTTCCTCGACCTGACGCGCGGCGAGTCCGGCAGCCGCGGGTCGCCGGAGCAGCGCGAGGCGGAGGCCACGGCCGCCGCGCGCGTCCTCGGCGTGGCCCGCCGCGAGTCGCTGGGCCTTCCCGACGGCGCCCTGGCGCCCACCACCGAGCAGAAGGACACGCTCGTGGCCGCCCTGCGGCGGCTGCGCCCGCGCGTGGTCATCACGCAGCACTGGGAGCAGCGCCATCCCGATCACGCCGCGGCCAGCCGCATCGTCTACGAGGCCTCGTTCCTGGCCGGGCTCAAGAACTACCGGCCGGACCTGGGGCCGGCATTCCGGCCCTTCAAGATCGTCTATGCCCCGGGCGTGACGGAGCCAGTGGAGGTCCAGCCGACGTTCGTGGTGGACATCACCGCCGCCTGGGACGCGAAGATGCAGGCCATACGCGCCTTCGCCAGCCAGTTCACGCCGGGGCCGGGCGAGACGGTGTCCCTGCCCTTCGACCGCTTCCAGCACGCCGTGGAGGTGGCCGCGCGCCGCCAGGGCCAGCGCATCGGTGCGGACTTCGGCGAGGCCTTCGTGACGCGCGAGACGATGCAGGTCGACGACCTCGTCTCCCTGCTTGTCGCGTCGATCTAGCCCTCCCGCTCTCCACGCGGGGCGAAGAGACCCTCGAGGATCAGCAGGGTCACGCCCACCGAGATCGCCGAGTCGGCGACGTTGAAGTCCGGCCACTGGTGGGTCCGCCAGTAGACATGGATGAAGTCCACGACGGATCCGTAGCGGATCCGGTCGATGAGGTTCCCCACGGCGCCGCCGATGACGAGCGACAGCGCCACCAGGCGCAGCCGATGGACGGGCGGGACGCGCAGGGCATAGGCCGTGAGGGCCACCACCGCCACCAGGCCGAGGAGCGTGAGGGCCAGGGCCTGGTACGGGAGGCTGCCCTCCGACAGGACACCGAAGGCGATCCCGGGGTTGCGGCCGTGGGTCAGGCTCAGGAACCCGTCGATGACGGGCCGGCTGCCGTAGGCTCCGATCGAGCGCTGCACCCAGGCCTTGGTGAGCTGATCGAGGACGACCACGGCGGCCGCGATCCCCAGGTACGGTGTACGGGCTGTCATGCTTGCGGCCTTGATTATGTTTCAGAGCAAGATCCGGATGGATCCGGGCCGTCCGACCTGCGATATTCCCTGACGTGATGACCGGGATGCCGGCGGCCAGGACGCGGGAGGACGAGCGGCGGTGGCGGGCGGTCCAGGCCCGCGACCCGCGCTTCGACGGGGCCTTCGTGTTCGGCGTCCGGTCCACGGGGATCTACTGCCGGCCGACGTGCCCGGCCCGGCGTCCGCTGCGGCGGAACGTCGTGTTCTTCCCCGTGGCCGAGGCGGCGGAGGGCGCCGGCTTCCGCTCCTGCCGCCGCTGCCGGCCGCGCGAGGCGTCGCCGCGGGACCGCGAGGCGGCGCGAGTGCGCACCGTGTGCCGCCGCATCGAGGCCTCGGCCGACTCGACGTTGAGCCTCAAGGCCCTCTCGGCCGAGGTCGGCTGGGGGCCGCACCACCTCCAGCGCACGTTCAAGAGGATCGTGGGCGTCAGCCCACGGCAGTACGCCGACGCCGTCCGGCTGCGCTCCCTCCGGGAGCGCCTGAGGAAAGGAGACCCCGTGACCACCGCGATCTACGACGCCGGGTACGGCTCGAGCAGCCGCGTGTACGAGCGCGCCCCGGCCCGCCTGGGCATGACGCCCGCCACCTACCGCCGCGGCGGCCGCGGCGTGCGCCTCGCGTACGCGATCGCGCCGTCCTCGCTGGGGCGGCTGCTCGTCGCGGCTAGCGAGCGCGGGGTGTCCGCGGTGCGCCTCGGCGATTCCGAGGCCGGCCTCGTCGACGCGCTGCGCGCGGAGTTCCCCGCCGCCGAGATCAACCGTGACGACGCCGGCGTCGGGGCCTGGCTCAAGGCGGTGCTGCAGCGCATCGAAGGCGGCCCGCCGCACGCCGATCTCCCCCTCGACATTCGCGGGACGGCCTTCCAGCAGCGCGTGTGGGACGCCCTGCGCGCCATCCCCTTCGGCGAGGTCCGGTCCTACGCCGACGTGGCCCGCTCCATCGGCCAGCCTACCGCCGCGCGCGCCGTGGCCCGCGCCTGCGCCACGAACCCGGTGGCGGTGATCATCCCCTGCCACCGCGTCGTCCCGGGCAGCGGCGGAACGGGCGGCTACCGCTGGGGCGCCGAGCGCAAGCGCGAGCTGCTCGAGCGGGAGAAAGCCCTGGCCCAGTTCGTCCCGGCGCGGATGCGCCGGTCCTAGCGGAGCCATCCGCCCCGGGGCGGATACGGAAGTCGTAAGCGCCGACTCGTTCCGGAACGGGTAGACGAGTAACGATTATCCCTGCGAGCAACTTGTTCCGGAACAAGTTGCTTACATAACACCGG
>Ga0070673_100002365_pt1 | contig 11471 bp, 10 predicted proteins | sample KBSM23metaG_FD_65342 | JGI IMG/M metagenome (GOLD analysis project Ga0070673, IMG submission 65342) | Miscanthus rhizosphere microbial communities from Kellogg Biological Station, Michigan, USA - KBS M2-3 metaG | ecosystem: Host-associated > Plants > Roots > Rhizosphere > Soil ...
CAATCGCCACGGCAGAACCGGCAAGTTCTCCAACCGCATCGTAGCGGCTTTCAATCTCCGTTGCATCGATCGATGGTCGCATCATCCACGCGCGCAGCAGTCGCGCACCCATTCCGGTGTGAGTCCGGTTCAACACTCCGATCAGAGTATCTTTGACGTGGCCATCCCCGGCACCGCCGGGCGATTCAAACAGTTCCAGGTTTCTAATAGTGGCGGAATCCAGAATCAGGTAGTTTGCCGAATCGTGGTAGACGATGGAATTCACGTGCTCCAGCGCCGCTTTCTGTGTCTGACGGACATAGTGAACGATGGCACCGCAGGCGCCGACGGCAGCCAGCCGGCCGGTCAGGCCAAATCCGTCAAGCGTGGCGGTTTGCATCTGGTCCTTGAGAATGCGATCGGAGTAATCCGCGTCAAAGAGCCAGTCCTCGATGCTGGTTTTGGCGACGCCAATCAAGACCTGCACTGCGGTTTTCAGACGTTCGGGGAATACAACTTCCCGCGGCGCAAAGTGGTCCGACTCCAGCATGAGGAGGTCCCAGCGATGGGGGCCTGCGAATTCAACGGCGCGAAATTCTCCGGTCGACACATCGAGGAATGCGCAGCCCAGGGTTTCTGCGATCTCTGTAACGGCGAGCAGATAGTTGTTTTCGCCCGGCGTTAAGACGTTGCTATCCGTAATCGTGCCGGGAGTTACGACACGGGTGATTTCGCGGCGCACGATTTTGACGCCCTTTTGCGGCGCTTCCATTTGATCGCAGATAGCAACCTTGAAACCTTTTCGAAGGAGTCTGGCGATATATCCGTCGGCGGCGTGGAAGGGAACCCCGCACATGGGGACCGGATTCTCACGTTCCTTATGACGGGCCGTGAGCGTGATTTCCAGTTCGCGAGAAGCGGTTACGGCGTCTTCAAAGAATAGCTCATAGAAATCGCCAAGCCGGAACATCAGAAGCGCGTCGGGCACTTCCTGTTTCATGGCATGGTACTGGCGCATCATGGGGGTGAGATCCTGCTCGGGCATCGCGATACTGTAGCAAAGTAAACGTCGGGGCCGAAGGTGCTGTCCAAATCCAGGTCCACCCTCTCCCGACGTGAAATGGTGAACCGCGCCAGCGGGCGAAGTGAGGCGTACCAGGAATCGGAGCTACCGCGCCATCTCCTCGCGTCGGAAACGGATTTCTCCCAACATCCACTTCAATTTCTAGATAATAGCCAGACATGAAAATTCTGGCCGTCGACACGAGTTCGGAACGTGGCAGCGTCTGTATCACGCACGACGACGTGGTTCTGGGCGAAATCCGCCTGGCGTCATCGGTGCAGCATGCCGAACGCCTGTTCCGTTCTGTGGAATTCCTGCTGACCTCGCTGCCGATCACTCTCGCGGACATCGATCTGTTTGTGGCGTCTCGCGGTCCGGGCTCGTTTACAGGTCTGCGTGTCGGACTTGCCGCCATGGAAGGTTTTGCTTCCGCACATCGCCAGCGCGGTGCAGGCATCTCGACATTGGAAGCGCTGGCGTGGAAGACCGGTATCGAAAACGAACTCATTGCATCTGTGATCGACGCCAGGCGTGGCGAGGTTTATGGCGGACTATACCGCCGCGTTTCGAACAGCCTGGTGGAGGAGCGCTCGCCGGTAGTGCAAAAGCCGGAAGTGTGGTTTGGATCTCTGCCGGACTCGCGCATCCACGTCTGCGGAGACGGTGCATTGAAATATCGATCATTCGTCAATCGACCGGGCTGGCTCTTCTGTGATATGGATCTTTATCTCGCGGTAGCGATGGCGCAAATGGCGTCCACGGTTCATTGTGGTCCGTTGGAACCTTTGTATGTGCGCAGAACCGATGCGGAGAAGGCATTGGAGGCACGACATGACAGCGTTGCAGGTCCAGGTTCGAAAAGTCAGAAAGTCTGACATCGATCGAATTGTCGACATTGAGAGATCGTGGTTCCACCTTTCCCACTGGTCGATCGATAGTTATTACCGTCTCCTGAATGACGACGGTTTCACCACAAGCTTCGTTGCCGAGATGGAAGATGAAACCGGGAGACTATCCATTGTGGGGTTCGTGATCTTTCATGTTGCCGCCGGAGTCTCGGAAATCTACAACATTGCGGTGGATTCCAGCCACGCGAGGCAGGGAATTGGCCGTCGGCTGCTGGCTTCCGCCATTGAAGAATCGGAGAATCGCAATGCGTCCCGAATTGTCCTGGAGGTCCGAAAGTCCAATAGTGGGGCGATCAAGTTCTATGACGAGTTCCGGTTTACCGTGATTGGCGAGCGCAAGAACTACTACTCAAATCCCATCGAAGACGCCTTTGTTATGGAATACAGGATTCCTGAATCCGGGTGGCGACTCCAAAGTTGAAGTCGACCGGTGCGTGTGTTAGGTTGGCGTCACAGAGAGGAGCGTGCCCATGCAGGAAGAGGAGATCAAGGAACACCTGATGTCTTCAAGTCCGGAATTCCGCCGTCTGGTAGAGGAACACCATCAATTCGAAAGTCAGTTAAAGGAACTCCAATCTCACCATTTCCTTTCGGAGAAAGATCTGATCGAAGAAGCCACTCTGAAGAAGAAAAAACTGCATCTGAAAGACGAAATGAACACGCGGATCCGGAATTTTCGAAACGAGATGAGTCATCAACATTCGTAAAATCACTTCCGCCAGGCCGGAGGCCCCTGCCTCCGGCTTCGCATTTGTGCTGAGAAATACCCTTCCACCACGATGATCGCTCCAGACGCCTTTCGATTTCTTATACCGCTGCTCATCCTCACCGCCGCCGCATTCGGAATGGGCTGGGTCGCCGTGGGCGTTTTTCTGTTACTCCTGGCGTCCTTCGTGGCATTCTTTTTCCGTAATCCTCCTCGAACCATTCCAAAGGATCCGTCGATTATCGTTTCGCCGGCTGACGGGAAGGTCGTGAAAATTGACAGGGTTGGAAGTGTTACGAAAGTCAGCATCTTTCTTTCGCTTTTTAACGTACACGTCAACCGCAGTCCGATTGCCGGGAATATCGAAGCGCTGGACTATCGGAAAGGGAAGTTCAAGGCGGCCTACAACCATGCGGCCAGCGTCGAAAACGAACGGAATACGATCATGGTCAGCAATGGCCGAATCAATCTCGTATTCATTCAGATCGCCGGTGTTGTCGCCCGCCGCATCGTATTCTGGAAGCGTATCGGGGACAGAGTTGAAAAGGGCGATCTTGTGGGACTGATACGTTTCGGCTCCCGTGTGGATATACTGTTTCCCGCGGGTACCGAAGTCACGGTGGCCGTAGGTGACAAGGTTCGGGGCGGATCGAGCCCAATTGGCGTGATTGTCAAAACAAATGGCTGAACGACGCGGAAGACGCAGACCTAACAAGAACCGGCCGAACCCTCGAAGCGAACGCCTGCAAAGCGGACTGTCGCTGATCCCGAGTCTGTTTACGATCGGCAATATGTTCTGCGCCTATTTCTCCGTCATTTCCACATTCAAAGGCAACTATGATCACGCGGCAATGGCGATCGGCGTCGGTGTCGTGCTGGACGGCCTCGATGGAAGGATCGCCCGTATGACCCAGACATCGAGTGAGTTCGGAGTGCAGCTCGATTCGATAGCCGATGTGTTGACGTTTGGAATTGCGCCTGCCGTTCTTGCTCTCATCTGGGGACAGAACCATATCGCAGGGCTGACGAGTCCTTCCACCGTACTGTCGGATTTGCAGTCCGGCATCGCAATTTACGTTACCGCGCACCTGCGGCATTGGAGTTGGATCGTCACATTCGTCTTTATGGTCTGCGGCGGCTGGCGCCTGGCTCGATTCAATGTGCAGTCCCAGAATCCCCTGGACACCGGCGGCAAGCGAAACTTCGTCGGGCTTCCCATACCTGCCGGGGCAGGATTGATCGCGGCAATCGTTCATTTCTTCAAATCGCCGATCGTTGACGTTATCCCCGCAATGTTCTGGTATCTGCTGGTTCTGCTGACGGGGTTACTGATGGCCAGCACCATCCGATATCCCAGTTTCAAGGAGCTCCATTTTCTGAAACGCGGCTCAAGATTGACGCTGTTCGCCACGGCAAGTCTTATTGGCTTGATCTACTTCTACTCGGAAGTCATGCTCCTGTTGATCTCGATGGCTTATGTCTCCTCCGGTCTCGTGATGCACACCCTGCGCCGATTCGCTCCGCATGCACCCACTCTGGGCGAACCTGCGCATGGTAATATCAAAACGTGAACCTCGACAGACTTCAGAGAGCTCCAAACATCGCGATTGTCGGCTCGTCGTCTCCTGTAGGGAAAGAACTGAAAGATCTCATTCAGGAGTCCGGGCTGCCCGTCGGCAACGTCAAGTTGACGGACACCGAAGAGTACGCGGGTTTGCTGCAGGAATTTGCCGGACAGATCCAGATCACGCAGGTGATCTCTCCGTCTGCATTTGAAAATGTCGACATCGCTTTCTTTACATGCAGTCCGGAGATCATGAGGGCATTCTCCGCCAGTGGGGCCGCGATTCCGGAAGTCTCGATCGATTTGACCCAGACCGGCCGTGAGGGAACACTCTTTCTCAATGGGCTGACGAGTCTGAGTCTTATCAGTCCTATCCGTGACTCTGCATGTTTCATCAGTCCCCATCCTTCGGTTATCGTACTCGCCCGGATTATATCCGCCCTTCACCGCCGATTCCCGGTGGAATCCATTTCGGTGACCATACTTGAACCGGCCTCTGAACGAGGCGCTGCCGGAATCGACGAACTGCAGGAACAGACGGTCCGGCTCTTGAATTTTCAGCCAGCAGGAAGCAAGTTGTTCAAGGGGCAGATTGCGTTCAACATCCTCTCGGAAACCGAAGCCGCCGCTGGAACCGAAAGTCTCATACGAAGTCAGCTTGCCGCGATCCTTGGAGCTTCCATTCCGTCTCCCAGCCTGATGGTGCACCAGGCACCGGTGTTTCACTCGGAATCGTTCTCCATGTTTGTAAAATTTGCGAAAGCGGCCGCGCCAACAACGGATGAACTGCGAAGCTGCCTTGCCGATGCCGGTGGGGGCATTGTGTTGAACGAGAATCCGGAAGACGGGCCATCGCCAGTCAGCGTTGTGGGCTCGGACAAGGTTCATATCGGCCGTATTGCCCGGGACCCTGGCGAACCGTCAACGTACGGCTTCTGGATCGCTGCCGACAATCTGCGAATAGCGGCCTCCAACGCACTCGGTATTGCAGAGAGCATCATGCTGTCCGCAGCAACTCCACGCTGAAAACTCGGCGCCTGAAGGGAGGTCAATTACCACCCAGGGTTCTTCAAGACGAGAGATCGTGGACGGTCATAGACTATCCCTACAAGAAACGGAGCATCAGGTCATCACGCATGGGAGTCGGATATTTTTTAAAGTCCGGATTCGTTCTTGCCAACCATCGGCTCCGAATTCTGTTTCTCGACATGCTCTGGAAGATCATTCATGTGGTATCGACAGGCATTCTGATCGCCGCGACAACGCTATGGTTGATACAGGACCTCGCAAAATACCAGTGGCAGGGACCGGAACTGACACCTTCCAAACCTATTCTGCTGGCCATGGCTTTCGCGGATTTGTGGACGAGATATTCCGGGACTCTCGCCTGGGCAGGCCTCGGCGTTGTCGTTGGTGCCGTTGCACTGTGGATTTTCTTTGAAGCTTTCTTCAGAGGGGGAGTTGCAAATTTCTGGATCTACGCCGGCACCCGCGTTGCATTTCTTTCAATCATTGGATCCTCGCTTGTGGTGCTCCTTGCATTGACCACACACGACGATCGGGCCGTTTCCGGGGGATGGTTCCAGGCAGGGATCGTTTCCCTCGTGATTCTTCTCGGAATCTGGTGGATCCTCAATGTTGCCGAAACGCTCATCCGTCGTGATGCGGTGGAACTTCTTGCAACCCACCTGGAGACTGTGTCCGGGGCTATGGCGTGGCTTCTCGGATTGCAGCTGCTTCTGTCGGTGGCGGCCCTTACCACGCTGGGTTTCAGCATCCGGATGATGTTTCATTCATCGAGCCCGGCACCTTTTCTCGCGGCTGCATTCCTGATGACGGCCGCATTGCTGATCTGGACCGTTGTGCATAGTTACCTGGTCGTCGTGCGCTATTCGACGATTGATATAATGAGGGGCAATGTCGTCGAATCTTGAAACCATTCTTGTTCTGGATTTTGGATCTCAATACACACAACTGATCGGACGGCGAATTCGTGAAGCGAGTGTCTATTCCGAAATCATTCCGTTCAATACCTCCCTGGACGCGATTCGCGCGCACCAGCCGCGAGGGATCATCCTTTCGGGCGGGCCAGATTCGGTTTATGAGGCCGGCGCTCCGGCTTGCGATCCGCGCGTGTTCGATCTCGGGATTCCTATCCTCGGCGTCTGCTACGGCATGCAGCTGATCGCAAAAGAACTCGGCGGCAAAGTGGAGCCGTCGACTCACCGGGAATACGGTTCGAGGGAAATCCGGTCGACGGGAACGTCGTGTCTGCTTGATGGAATGAAGCGTGTCTGGATGAGTCACGGGGATCTGATTCTGGAACCACCATCGGGATTCTCGGTCACGGCGCGAAGCAATACGGCAATGGCCGCGATGGAAAACCCGTCGCGTAGAATCTTCGGCATCCAATTCCACCCGGAAGTCACACATACGGACAACGGAACCGCGCTGTACCGCCGTTTCATTTTCGATATTTGCGGATGCAAAGGCTCGTGGACCATTGGATCCTTCATCGACCGCGCCATCGAACGCATTCGCGAACGCGTGGGCGACGGACGCGCGATTGTGGCAATCAGCGGCGGGGTCGACTCCACCGTCGCCGCAGCTTTAGTGCATCGTGCTATCGGCGATCATCTCACTGGAGTGTTTGTCGATAACGGGCTGCTCCGAAAGAACGAGTTCGAAAAGGTCCTCGCCATTCTTCAAAACAATCTTCACCTTAATGTGCGCGGTGTCGACGCTTCCGATCGTTTTCTCAACAAACTGGCGGGAGTGACCGAGCCCGAGAAGAAACGAAAGATCATCGGCGCGGAGTTCATCAGCGTTTTTGAAGAGGAAGCGGCGCGAAGCGAAGCGGTGGATTTTCTCGTCCAGGGAACGCTTTATCCGGATGTCATCGAATCGGTTTCCGTCAAAGGGCCGTCACAGACCATCAAGTCGCATCACAATGTGGGTGGCTTGCCGGAACGCATGCGACTGAAGCTCGTTGAGCCCCTCCGCGAACTCTTCAAGGATGAGGTCCGGCGTGTGGGAATGGAGCTGGGCCTGCCGGAAGACATGGTGTGGCGGCAACCCTTTCCTGGACCGGGACTCGGCGTACGCATTATGGGTGAAATCACGCGGGAAGGAGTTCGTCTGTTGCAGGACGCCGACGAAATTCTCGTTGCCGAAATCAAGAAGGCAGGCCTGTACCGCGACATCTGGCAATCCTTTTGTGTGCTGCTGCCGGTAAAGAGTGTTGGAGTTATGGGCGACAACCGCACCTACGATCACACGATTGCCGTGCGCGCGGTGCACAGTACGGATGGAATGACGGCCGATTGGGTCCGGCTGCCCTACGATGTTTTGAATTCCGTCTCGACTCGAATTGTCAACGAAGTGAAGGGCATCAACCGCGTCGTGTACGACATCACGTCTAAACCACCGGCAACTATTGAATGGGAGTAGACGTGTCGCAATTCGTTCATCTTCATCTGCATTCCGGATTCAGCCTGCTTGACGGCGCCTGCAGTCATGAGGCACTTGCGGAGAAGGCAAAGAAGTCCGGCATGCCCGCCATTGCCGTGACCGATCACGGGAATTTGTTTGGAGCGATGGGCTTCTATGACGCCGCAACGAAGGCCGGCGTGAAGCCCATCCTCGGCTGCGAGATGTATGTGGCCAGGACAAATCGGCTGGATCGCGATCCATCATCGGGCAGGCCAAACCACCTGATTCTTCTCTGTGAGAACGAAACCGGGTACAGGAATCTGGTCAAGCTGGTTTCCAAAAGTTACCTCGAAGGGTTCTATTACAAACCACGCATCGACAAGGATCTGCTCGCGGAACACAGCGAGGGCCTCATCGGCTTGTCCGCCTGTCTGAATGGGGAAGTATCCGCGAACGTTCTGGCTGGACGATTCGATGAGGCGCGCGCCGCCGCCGGACGGTTTCAGGACATCTTTGGCAAAGACCGGTTCTTTCTCGAAATTCACGACCACGGTCTCGATAAGCAGCGGAAGATCATTCCCGACATGCTGAAGATATCCGAGCAGACGGGAATCAAAACGACGGCATCCAATGACTGTCACTACATGGAACGCGACGATTGCCGCGCCCATGATGTTCTGCTGTGCATTCAAACCGGGAAGACCATCAACGAACTGAACCGGATGAAATTCTATACGGATCAGTTCTACGTCAAGACGCGACAGGAAATGGACGAAGTCTTCGGCGAAATTCCCTACGTGCTCGATCAGTCCGTTGAGATTGCCGCGCGTTGCAGTCTGAAACTCCAGAAGGTGGGAAATCCGTTTCCCGAATTTGCCGTTCCTCCGGGCTTTACGATTGATTCCTACTTTGCAAAAGTGGTGCAGGACGGGTACGAAGAACGGATGCAGTTCCTCAAGCCGCTGTCGGACAAAGGGCTGCTGAAAAGTCCGATTGCCCTGTACGAAGAGCGCATGAATCGGGAAGTAAAAATGATCCAGAACATGAAGTTCTCCGGATATTTCCTGATTGTATGGGATCTCATCCGATACGCGCGGGAATGCGGCATTCCTGTCGGCCCGGGCCGCGGTTCGGCGGCCGGAAGCCTGGCGTCGTACTGCATGCGCATCACGGACATTGATCCGCTTCAATACGGCCTTCTTTTCGAGCGCATGCTGAATCCCGAACGTGTTTCATTGCCCGATATCGACATTGACTTCTGCACCAATCGCCGGGGTGAAGTGATGGACTATGTCACACGGAAGTACGGCAGGGAAAACGTCGCACAGATCATTACCTTTGGGACGATGGCCGCGCGCGGCGTCCTGCGTGATGCCGGGCGAGGTATGGACATGCCTTATGCCGAGGTGGACCGGATCGCGAAGATGGTTCCCACCGAGCTTCACATTACGCTCGACAAGGCCATCAAGGACAATCCCGAACTCAAGAGCCTGGTGAACGCCGACCCTCGAGTTCGTGAATTGATGGACATCGCAAAGCGCCTCGAGGGCCTGGCGCGGCACGCGTCCACTCACGCGGCTGGCGTGGTGATCTCGCCGCAGCCGCTCACCGATATCGTTCCTCTGTACAAATCCAGCAAGGACGAGATCACGACGATGTACCCGATGACGGACATCGAGAAAATCGGCCTGCTGAAAATTGACTTCCTCGCACTGACCACGTTGACCATCATCGATGACACGCTGAAAATGTTGAAGCAGCAGGCCGGACTCGAGTTGGATATGGACAGCCTGTCTTTCGACGACGAAAAGACCTACGAGCTGTTCTCCGCTGGTCTCACCAATGGCGTGTTCCAGTTTGAAAGTTCGGGGATGAAAGACATCCTGCGTCGGTTCAAACCGTCGAGCCTGGAACACATCACCGCGCTTAACGCGCTGTATCGTCCTGGCCCCATCGGCGGAGGAATGATCGACGACTTCATCAGCCGCAAACACGGCAAGAAGAAAGTCGAGTATGAGTTGCCGGAACTGAAGGGAATCCTGGAGGAAACCTACGGCGTCATCGTCTACCAGGAACAGGTGATGCAGATTGCCAACCTTGTCGCCGGCTATTCACTCGGTGAAGCCGACTTGCTTCGACGCGCGATGGGTAAGAAGAAAGTCGAGGAAATGGCCGCACAGCGGGCGAAATTTGTCGCAGGTGCGCAGGAGAAGGGTTTCAAGGATGCAAAGAAGGTCACGCGGCTTTTTGACCTGATGGAGCAGTTCGCCGGTTATGGATTCAACAAATCGCATGCCGCCGCGTATGCCGTACTCGCCTATCGAACCGCATATCTGAAAGCACACTATCCGAATTACTTCCTGGCAGCGATTCTGACCAGTGAGCGCGGGAGTCAGGAGAAAATCGTCAAGTACATCAACGAATGCCGCGAGATGGGCATTGCGATCCTCCCTCCGGATGTGAACCACAGCGATGTGTACTTCACGCCAACCTCCACCGGGATTCGTTTTGGCCTGACGGCAATCAAGAATGTCGGAGAGAATGCCATTGGTTCGATCGTCGCCGGCAAGCCGTTCAAGTCTCTCTTTGACTTTTGCGAACGCGTGGATCTGCGGGCCGTCAATAAACGTGTCGTGGAAAGCCTGATCAAGTCCGGCGCATTCGACAGCGTCAACAGCGAACGTTCGCTGCTTTATAACAACGTCGATCGGGCCATGGATTGGGGACAACGCACCCAACGCGAAAGGGAAGTCGGACAAGGCGGTCTCTTCGGCATGATGATGTCCAATGCCTCGGTCGCCGGCGGAGATTCCGAACATCCGATGGACATTGCGGAGGCGTGGGCCGAATCGCTGAAGCTCAAGCACGAGAAGGAAACTCTTGGCTTCTACATCACCGGGCATCCCCTGCGAAAGTATGCCGATGAAGTGCGGGCATATGGGAATGCGACCACAGGCACGCTTTCGGAGAAACCATCCGGTTTCGAAGTGTCGATTGGCGGAATCGTTTCAGCTATACGGATCACGCGAACAAAAAAGGGCGATTCGATGGCCATCGTCCAGCTGGAAGACTGGGAAGGCATTGTCGAGGTCCTGATGTTTCCGGATACGTATTCGAAAGTGCATCGGCTGTTGGAGGCGGATGCGGCCATCATCGTTAAAGGCAAGCTCGATAACGATGAGTCGTCCATGAAGATCCTGGCGACGGACGTTCATCCCATGGAGCGGGCCAGAGAGATTCTGAGCCGAACCGTCACGATTCAAATCGATGCTGCGACTGCACCAGCGGATCTCGCCGAGCAGATGCAACCGATCATCGATCGTAAAAGAGGGTCCGCGGAAATCGTCTTCGCACTGAACTTCCGCGACCGATTTACGGCGTTCGTTCGGCCGAATCCCTATGTGAAAGTCCTGCCCGATCGTGAACTGATCGAATCCATCGAACGAATCTGTGGAACCAACACCGTCACGCTTCAGTGATGGTGTTTCGAGAGGGCCTCATCGCCGTGCTTCACGGCAGTCGCGGCAATGAATCCGGCCAGGATGATCAGATCGGACAAAAAGGGCGGAAGGACCGCAGGAATAAACGACATCACTGGAAAATTCCGAATATCAGTTTCCACATTCAAAAGTCGCGGTCCCAGGTCCCAGTCGCACCGGTCCCTGACGACTCTTGCCAGGTCCGCACCCCTGAGTTTTGCACCCCGCAAGAAGCTCCGCAACTCGCTGGCTAACTTCACCGCGTGGTGTCAGCAGAGTCGTCACGTACCTTTGCGGGAATTGTTCCCGTTGTTGAAGCTCAAGCTCCGTGGGTACTACA
>Ga0070673_100002368_pt1 | contig 11468 bp, 6 predicted proteins | sample KBSM23metaG_FD_65342 | JGI IMG/M metagenome (GOLD analysis project Ga0070673, IMG submission 65342) | Miscanthus rhizosphere microbial communities from Kellogg Biological Station, Michigan, USA - KBS M2-3 metaG | ecosystem: Host-associated > Plants > Roots > Rhizosphere > Soil ...
TGAAGAACTTCGAGAAGCGCAGATCGACGTTGGCGAAGCCCGGGCAGTCGACCTGGGTCACCTGCGTCAGGTTGCGTCCGGCGCGAATCGCGTTGATGGCGTCGAGGTTCAGGCCCCGGCAGCCGGTGTTGGGCAGCACGCCCGCGGGCAGGTCCCCCGTGTAGCCGTCGCGGTTGATGTCGCCGAGCGCGCTGGAGATCCCGAACGGCAGGCTCGAGCGGAAGTCGCCGATCGCCGAGATCTGCGCCATCCACGGCAGCTGCACGATGCCGCTCACCACCAGGCGGTGCCGGCGATCGGCGACGCCGTAGCGATCCACCTGGAAATACCCGTAGCGATCGCCCAGCGAGTTGGTGAAGCCCTGGTCCTTCGCGGACGAGAGCGTGTACGAGGTCAGGAACTGGTAGCGGTTCGACATCCGCTTCTCGACCTTCACCAGCAGCGCGCGGTAGGTGTTGTCCGACGTCGACTGCCAGAAGCTGACGCGGTTGAACTGCGGATACGGCCGCGTGCCGGTGTCGATGTTCGGGATCGGCAGGTTCGGATCGACGGTGTCGCGATCCGAGTAGCGGTTGACGTAGCTCCAGTCGACCGAGACGGCGTATTCCCGCGCCACCATGCGGTTGACGCCGATGTCGAACTGCTGCGCGTAGGGATTGACCGTTGCGTTCGACATCACCGAGATGTTCGGCGGCGCGGTCGAGACGAACTGGTCGCGCGACTGTCCCTGGTAGGGATCGGGGTACGACGGGCGGTTGATGATGACGGTCTGCGACTGCGGCCAGGTCAGCTCGCCGAAGTTCTGCAGCGTCCGCATGTTGTCGTAGAACATCCCGTAGGCCGCGTGAATGTTCATCACCCCGTTGTTCTTCGGATCCCAGGCGACGCCGACGCGCGGCCCGAAGTTGTTGAAGTCGCCGCGGCCCGACGTCGGCTGCGGAATCACCGACGGATCGATCGGGAAGCTGCCGTTGCGTCCCAGCTTGTCCTCGATCTTCTGCAGCAGTCCGGGGATGTCCTCGTTGAACGAGCCGCGCTGCAGGTCGTAGCGCAGCCCGAGGTTGAAGGTCAGCCCGTCACGCGCCTTCCAGTCGTCCTGGATATACGTCGCGAAGGTGTGCGTGGGAATGTTGGCGTAGGTCGGCAGCGACTCTGTGTAGCTGGTCGGGAAGGTCGTCGGATCGGCGGCGTTGTAGACCGCGTCCTTCGGGAACGTCCAGCTGCCGAACGGCGAGTTGGTGAGGTCCCCTTCGAACGGGATGTAGCTGTAGTCCATCCCGATCTTCCACTGGTGCGACCCGCCCCAGCCCTGCATCAACTTCGAGAAGTCGTCCTTGATCTGATACCGGTGCTCGGGCCCCATCTGCGCGTTGCCGCAGCCGCCGACGATGACCGACGGATAGCTGTTGACCGGCGTGCAGTAGGTCAGGCGCGCCTCGAAGTCGCCCGGCGCCCAGTCGCCGTGGCTGTAGGGCGGCGCGACCTGGTACTTCGAGTAGGCGTACTGAAAGCGGAAGTCGTTCAGCGTGCTTGGATTGAGCACCCACGAGTGGCTGAGGACCGCCGACTGGCGCGGCACGCCGAAATCGAAGCTCGCGCTCGGCGTCGTCCGGCCGCCGGTGGTGATGATGGGACGGTACTCGTCCTCCGCGCCCCACCGGAAGAACAGGCTCTGGTTGTTCGAGAGCTGGTGATCGATCTTCGCGTTGTAGGTCCAGCGCGTCTGCTTGCTCGGGAACACGCCTTCGTACTGCGGCCAGATGCCGTTGGTGTTGATGGTGAAGTTCTGCTGCTCCTTCGTGCCTTCGTAGGCAAAGAAGTAGTGCGTCTTGTTCATCAGGATCGGCCCGCCGATCGTGCCGCCGTACTGGTAGCGATGGTAGTCGGGCTCGTTGGTGCCCTCCGGCACGTTCTGCTGCTGGTCGAGCTGCTTCTGCGGGTATTCCTCGGCCGTCAACGCGGCGTTGCGGAAGAAGAGCAGTCCGGACCCGTGCATCTGGTTCGTGCCGGACTTGGTCACGACGGTCAGCAGGCCGCCGGTGGCGAGGCCGTACTCCGCCTTGTAGTTGGAGGTCGAGACCTTGAATTCCTGGATCGCGTCCATCGCGAAGTTCTGCCGCGGCTCGCCCATCTCGGCCCACGTGTTGTTCACGCCGTCGACGATGAAGCCGTTCGAGTATTCACGGGCGCCGCCGCCGATGTTGACGTTGCCGCGATAGAAGAAGCCGCGGATGTTGTCCTGCGACGTCCCCGGCGTGAGCATCGCCAGGTCGATCCAGCGGCGCGACGCCACCGGCAGGTCCTGGATCTGCTGCGTCGAAACCGAGGTCGAGACGTCCGACTTCGTCGTGTCGACGATCGGGGCCTCGCCCGTCACGGTCAGGGCCTCGGCGACGGCCGCCGGCTTGAGCGTGATGTTGAGCACCGCGTCCTGGTCGATGATCAGGACGACGTCGGGGCGCGTTTCCTTGCTGAAGCCGGCCAGCTCGGCGGTGACCGAGTAGGTGCCGGGCGGCAGCGAGGGAACGCGGAACTCACCGGTCACCGAGGTGACCGCCGTGCGGGTCAGGCCGGTCTCGACGTTCTTGGCTGTGATGGTCGCCCCGGGCAGGACTCCGCCGGTCGAGTCTTTCAGCGTGCCTGACACCTGGGCGTTCTGGGCATGGGCCGTGCTGCTCGCCAGCAGCAGGATCAGTGACAGGAACCACGTGCGCATGGGCAGCTCCTCCTGTACTTGTAACGAACGCGGCGAGCGTAATGAGGTGTTCCTGCGCTGTCAAATGAAGCGTGACGGGTAACAAGTCCCCTGCGTGCCGCTACATGCGGAGCACGGACGCAATCGTCACGATGCTTTCGAAGAACGTTCCGAGGCGCAGGTTCTCGTTCTCCTCGTGCTGGTTGTTGTCGAAGTTCACCGTCGGCACCAGGACGGCGGGAAAGCCGAGGGCCTCGATGAACGGGGCGATCGGGACCGTGCCGCCGAGCGTGCGGAGCTGCACCGGCGGCGCGCCGAACGCGCGCGTGAGCGCGGCGGCGACGGCGCGCGCGTAGGGATCGGACGGCGGCGTCCGGAAGGCGGCGGTGGTCGGGCCAAGGACCGTGAGCTGCGCGAGCCGCGCGTGCGCGGCGCGCGTGCGGTCGTCGGGCGAGCCGTCCTTCATCTCGGCGTCGGTCACGAGGTGGTAGCCCTGCTTCTCGACGTGCGCGCGCAGCTTCGCGACGAGATCGGCCGCCGTTGTTTCCTTCACCAGGCGGATGTCGATCGCCGCCGTCGCCCTGTCCGGGATGATGGTGCGCGCCCCGGCGCCGACGAACGAGCTGGCGAGGCCGCGGACGTTCAGCGTCGGGTACTGCATGGCGTCCTGCAGCCTGGGGAACGCCCGCTCCGGCTGCGCGACGCCGAAGGTGCGCAGCATGCGCTCCGTATCCTCGGGCACCGCGTCGAGCATCGCGCGCTCCTCGGCCGTCAGCGGCGCCACCGCGTCGTAGTAGCCGGGCACCGTCACCTTGCCGGTGTCGTCCTTCATCGACGCCAGCAGCGAGGCCAGCCGCATCGCGGGGTTCGGCATCCAGTTGCCGTAGTTGCCGCTGTGCACGCCGCTCTTCGGGCCGAACACGGTCAGATCGACTGTCGCGATGCCGCGCGCGCCGTAAACCAGCGTCGGGCGGCCGCTGGAGTGCGTCGGCCCGTCGAGGATCACCATCAGGTCGGCGCGCAGCCTGTCCTTGTACTTGCCGATCGCCGGCACCAGGCTCGGCGAGCTCGCCTCTTCCTCACCGTCGAGAATCACGCGCACGTTCGAGGACGGCGCGAGGCCTGAGGCCTTCAGCGCGTCGATGGCTGACAGCAGCGCGACGATCGGCGCCTTGTCGTCCGAGGCCGATCGCGCGTAGATGCGCATCTCGGGATCGAAGCGCGTCACCGACGCGGGGTCGATCGTGGCGGGCTGATCGGCGAGGAGCCCGCGCCGCAGCACCGGGACGAACGGGTCCGGCTGCTTCCACGCCTTGGCGTCCACGTGCTGGCCGTCGTAGTGGCAATAGAACAACACCGTCCGCGTCGCCCCCGGCACGGTGAGCGCACCGTAGACCAGCGGGTTGCCCTCCGTCTCGAGCAGCTCCGCCGCGAACCCGCGCCGCGACAGCAGCCCGCGCAGGTGCTCCGCGTTCCGCCGGATGTTCGGCTGGTCGTCCGCGACGTTCGGGATCGCGAGCGCCTTCAGCAACTCCCCGACAATCTCCCGCTGGTGCGCGTCCACCCACGCCGTGACCGTCGCCTTGAGATCGGGCTGCGGCAACGCGAGCACCACCGTGGCGATGACTGCTATCAATCGGCGCATGTGGGCCCCATCGTAGTTCTGAAACACCCTGGAATGCGCGGCACGCAGGGTAACTGCGGCGTGTGGGAAACAGGAGAGCAGGAGGACAGGAGCGCAGGAGAAATACCTCCTGATCTCCTAGGCTCCTGATCTCCTGTACTCCGACAAGCGAACAATCATCCGATTCACACCCGGCGATTACTAGAGAGCAGCCGAGACGATCAGAACTCGATGAGCACGCCCACCGACGGCACGATCGGAATCATCGTATCGAACGGCCGGGTCGTCTGCCCTGTAATCACGCTCACCCGCGGAGGCCCGAAGCGGAGGTTGTCGCGGTTGAGGACGTTGATCACTTCGGCGAAGAGCGTCAGGCGGCGGCGCGACCAGTTGAAGGTGCGGTTGGCGCGCAGGTCGAGGCGGCTGTAGAGCGGGAGGCGCGTGGTATTGCGCACGTCGGTGATGCGGTACGCGCCGTCGGACTCGGCGTAATACCCGGGGATGGGAAAATTGCTGCCCATCCGCAGCTTGCCGACGAAGCTGGCGCGATCGGAATGCCGGTAGGACGCCCAGGCGTTGAGGGTGTGGCGCTGATCGAAATCACCCCAGAAGGATTCCCCGTTCACGACGTCGTGATAGCGGTTGCGCCCGTAGGCGTATGACAGCCATCCCGAGACGCCGCGGCCGCTGGTGGTGCGCTGGAGCATGAGCTCGACGCCGCGCGCGAACCCCTCGAGCCGGTTGTCGTAGCGCGCCGCGGCGCTGCCGCGGACAACGCGCGTGCCGACGAGCCGTGTTTCCAGCCCCGGACGCCGCAGCATCTCGTGCTCTTCGCGATCGTAGAGCGTCGCCGTGACGCGCAGCCCGTGGCCGATGCGCTGCTCGAGCCCGAGATCGTACTGCCCGGCGCGTTCGGGCTGCAGGTCGACGCCCCCCGAGACGCCGAGCACGTTCTCGAAATCGGCGAACTGCTGGTAGCGGCCGGCGCTCGCGCGCACGGTCGGCCCGCGCGATGGCCGCCACTCCGTCTGGATCCACGGGGACGTCGTGGACTGTTCGGTGAGCGTCCACCGATCCGCGCGCACGCCCGGCGCGATCGTGATCGACGGATGCGGCTTCCAGCGCGCAGAGACATACGCGCCGGCGAGCAGCGCGTCGCCGCTGTAGTCGTCGAGCTGCACGAGATCGACCCGGTTCGGCGCCAGCCGCCGGCGCACGCGGCTGTCGTCGCGGCGCTCCACTTCGCCGCCGCCGCCAATCTCCAGCGAGGACTTCAGCGGCGCCGTGACGTCGCCGCGCCAGGCGAACTGACGGTCCCGACCCTTGTCCAGCTCGACGCCGTCGCTGTTCTCGTTGTGAAAGCGATTGTCGGCCGCGAGCAGGCGCTGCGACAGCACCAGGCGCGGCGTCGTGAAGCGCCAGCCGGCCACGCCGACGACCGACGCGTTGAGCCCGGCGTGCAGATCGTCGATGTCGCGCGCGATGGGATCGTTCTCGAACCGCGAGCGCCCCGCGAGCACGGTGAGATCGACGCGGTGCCGCGGCGACAGATCGTAGGCCACGCGCCCCTGCGCGTCGGTGAACCCGAAACTCGCCGAACTGTCGGTGATGCGGTGGACGATGAGGTCGAGATACGACTGGCGGGCCGAGACCAGCCACGATCCTCGGCGCGCGCCGCCGATCGGTCCTTCCGCGACGGCGCCGGCATTGGTGCCGCTCACCGCGACGTGCAGGGTCCGCCGCTCGCGCGAACCGTCGCGCAGGCGGAAGTCGACCTCCGACCCGGTGTGCCCGGAATACCGCTGCGGGTAGCCGCCGTTGAGCAGCGTCACCTCGTCGATGACGTCGCTGTTGATCATCGCGACCGAGCCGGTCGGGCCGCGGTCTTCGACCCCGCGAACCGTGTGCAGCAGGTACGGCGTGGCAAAGCCGTCGAGCGTGAAGGTGATGTGGCGGAAGTCGCTGCCGCGGACGGTGAACTCGCTGCGCAGGTCGTCGCCCGTGGCAACGCCAGGCAGCACCTGCACCGCCCGCAGCGGGTCGTCGGCCAGCACCCCGCGCAGGTTCATCAGGTCGGCGCTGCCGAGGATGGCCGAGGACGGCACCGCGTCGGTCGTCGCGCGAAAGGCGTCCGGCGTCACCGTGACCGTTTCGCTATAGGCCGTCGTCCCCTCCGACAGCCGCAGCAGGACGTCCCGGGACGAGGGATCGGGACCGATGGTCACCTCGCGCCGGAGCAGCGCATAGCCGACCACGGACACGTACAGGTGGTGTGGCCCGGCAACCACACCGGGGATCGCGAACCGTCCGTCCGCTCCGGTCTGGGCGGACTGGCCGGTGTCCTCGACGACGACGAGAACCTTTTCGAGCGGCGTCCCGGTTCGTCCGTCGATCACCGCGCCGGCGAGCGTCATCGGCGCCTGCGACGCGGCAAAGCACGCCACGCACAGCGGGATTAACCAAAACCGTGATCGGTGTGCCGAAATTTGGCGCTCAGCTGTAGGCACGATCGGAGGAATTGCAGGAAAAAACAGCGGTACACCGCTTGCTCAATATGGGGGTGCAGACGGCCTGAATATTTGCGGCAGGGAGCCGTGAGTTGCTGGGGAGCCGGGCCGTCCGCAACCTAACCGGGGCACCGCCTAAAAAGCGGTGCCCTTTTTCTTTGTCCTACTCTCCCCTATCCCCTCGCCTTGGCCCTATCCCCAGGCCCTCTGCCCGACAGCGCGGTCCAACAGCGCGGTCGCTAGACCGCGGCTCCCTCGGGATACTGCAGCGCGAGACGCAGCTCCTTCGTCAGCGAATCGACCGTCGTCCCGCCGCGCTTCCACGCCCCTTCCGTCTCGAACCGCAGATCGCCGATGCGGCGGCCCCACGGCGCGATCACCCGGCCGATGGCGCGGAAATCCGTGCGGTCGGCGTGCTCCTGGTCCAGGCGGCGGACGACGTCGGGAGCGACGCGGATGAAGGCGCGCAGCGCGGTCGCGCTCTTGATGCTGTACTTGCGGCCGTTCCATGCCGCGCCGAACACCTGCGCCACCTGCTTCAGATAGTTCACGAAGAACTTCTTGCCCTCGTCGAGGAACGCCTCCCCCTTTTTTCCGGCGCCGAAGGCCTCGGCGGCGAACAGTTTCTTCAGCTCCTGCGCCAGCGGGGCCTGCGCGACGCGGCCGGTGCCGACGCCGAGGAGCTTCACCTCGTCGTAGAGCGGTGAGTCCTCCCGATCGTTGAGCGCGCGGACGATATCGTGCGCGGCGGCGAGGTTGTCGTCGCGATAGAGCTGGCGGCCCGAGAGGGAGACGAGGTGCGACGCGTTGAGCCGCGTGTGCTTCGCGTTGATCGTGACGAACATCTGCACGACGTGATCTTCCGGCAGCCGGTCGAAGATGATGGCCGGAACGGTGAAGCGCTCGTCGCCGAAGCGGTCGATGTCGGCGTGCAGGGCGAGGAGACGATGCTGGCCGTCGATGGCGCGCAGGATGCCTTCGCGCTCCGGGACCTTCAACGTGCCGAGCGGCGACCCCTCGTCTACCGGCTCGAACTTGAGCGCCTCGTCGCAGCTGATGATGACGGCGCCGGCAATCGACGGCAGGTCGCGCGCCTGGCGGCACTGCTCGTAGTACTGCACCAGCTCGTCGATCTTGCGCCGGATGATGGCGCGCTGGTAGGCCTTGTCGCTCGACGCGATCCGCCGCTCCAGGAGATCCCAGTTCACCTTGGAGGGGGCCGTCGTCTTCTTGCGGCCGCCGCGGACCGGCTGCGCCTGCTCGCCGTAATCGAGCACCTCGAACCTGACGAGCTTGTCGATGTCGTTGGCAGAAAGGGACGCCTGGTAGAACTGCACCCCGAACTGCTGCATCCGGATGGCGGCAACACTGATCAATGGGCCTCCAGTAGCACTGTTTATATTGTGTCGTGGTTATAACATCAAGGCTTGAGCCTGGCGCCTGAGCTTTCCCCGTAACTGTCGATGCTCGTGATATTTGGCCACGATCCACTGCTTCAGGACGGCCGCCCCGAGCATCAGCGTGCAGAACACCCCCAGCGCGGCCCACGCCCCGGCGACGGAAAATGCCCCCTTCAGCGGCGTCGCAATCAGCCCGTAGACCAGCTCGACGTGGATCCAGTAGATGAACAGCGAGGTCCGCCCCATCAGCTGGAGCGGGCTCCACGGTGGGCGCTGGCCGGCCGGCACCGCCCGGACCGACGGACGCTGCTCCCAGAGCCACGCCGCCGCCATCCCCGCGACCATCGTCCCCAGGCGGATGCCGAAAAAGCTCAGCGAGGTCGTCCAGAAACGGGAGCGCGGATCGAGCGCCGGCAGGAACGAGGCTTCGTAGGCGACCGCCACGAGCGCGATCCCCCCGAGGCCGAACGCGAGGTGCAGGCGACGGTCCTCGTCCTCCGTGCGCGCGGCGTCGATCAGCACACCGAGGAGCGCGCCCGCGGTGACGAAGGCGGTCCACGGGAAGATCGCGAAGTTGGTCAGCTCGGGAACCGGGCGCAGGTAGCCTTCGAGCCAGTCGGGCAGGATGGCGAGAAGCGAGATTCCGCGCACCGCCGGCGTGACGAGGACGATCCCGGCGGTCAGGATCGCGAACATCGCCACGCGCGCGCGGGTGGTCCGCACGAGCGCCCACGCGAACGCGCAGAACACGATCGCCGGTCCCATGATGTTCAGGATGTCGACCTTGAGCAGCGTCCACAGCGGGCCGTGGCTGAGGATGCACGACTGCAGGCGGAAGAGGAACGCCAGGCCGAAGATTTCGAGGCCGCGCCGCTGCACCATGCGCGCCGCGGCGCGATCGTCGCCGAGCCGCCGCGCCTTCGAGCCGGTCGACATCCCCACGGCGACGCCGGCGAGCAGCAGGAAGAGCGGCGCCCCGAAGCCGCCCAGCACCAGCGACTGCGCGAAGGCGTGCGAATGCCGGTCCTCGGCGCGCGTCCACGAGTCGATGACGTGCGCCTCGATCATCACGAGGACGGCCACACCGCGCAGCAGGTCGAGGGACGTCCGCCGCGCGGCGGGAGCGCTCATGCGGTGACGGAAAACGTTGTTTCGAAGGGGATGTCCTGGCGCATCGAATGCCAGACCGAGCAGTACTTCTCGTGCGAAAGGTCGATGGCGCGCTGAACCTGGTCCTTCGGCACGGCGCCGGTGACGGCGAAATCCGCCTTCACCGACGTGACGCGGTGAGGATCCCCGGGGGCGCGCTCGGCGACGAGCGACACCTTGAGTCCGCGCAGCTCGTGGCGCCCTTTCTGGAGGATGTAGACCACGTCCATCCCCATGCAGCCGGCGAGTGCGAAGACCAGCGCCTGGACCGGCGACGGCCCTTCCTTGCCGGCGCTGTCGAGGATCATCGAGACGTCGCCGGACCAGCCGGCCATGACCAGGTCGTGTTCCCAGACCAGGTCAATCGCAACGGGCGGTTTCACGCCGCTATTGTATGCGGAGTGTCTATGCCGCCTGCGAACGCTGGCCCTGGCTCTTCCCGCCGAACAGGCTCGAGATGGCGAGCCACCCGAGGGGCAGCGCGACCAGCAGGTAGGTCAGGTAGTGCCCGTAGACGCCGTCCGGCCCGTAAGGCTCGGTCGCCCAGTGCAGCGCATCGCTGTTGGGCAGCACGTGCGCTTCGGCCAGCTCGTGGAAGCCGTAGATGAACAGCTGCACGACGAACACGAGCAGGAAGATCGCGGTGACCTGGAAGAAGCGGGCGAGGTTGACGCGGTGGCCGTAGCGCGACCAGAGGTAGGCGACGAAGCCGGACAGCAGCGTCCCGGCGACTGCGCCGCCCACGATGTTGAGCGCCTTGACCTGGAAGATGAGCGCGTTCATGAGCATGGCGGTCTCCATGCCCTCGCGCGTGATCATCAGCAGCGTGAAGCCGAACACGCCCCAGAACGCCGCGGCGCCGGACTTGATCGACGAGGCGGCGAGCTTCCCCTCGATTTCCTTCTTCATGAACCGCCCGGCGCGCCACATGTGAACGGTCAGCGAGGCGACGAGGAACGCGGCGACGATCCCGAGGACCCCTTCCCAGAAGGACTGGTTCCGCGCCTGCGCCAGCAGCAGCCCGGCGCCGATGCTCAGCAGGATCGAGGTGGCGATCCCCCAGTGAATGGCCGGAATCAGCTCGCGGCGGCCGGTTTTTCGGAGGTAGGCGAGGCTGATGGCCACGATGAGGAAGGCCTCGAGTCCCTCGCGGAGCGTGATGACGAACGCCTGCAGCATATGAACCTGCTCAGCATAGTCACGCGAAGTCCGACCGGTCAAGTCGCCTTTCGTGCCGGTATAGTCGGCCCCATGAAAATGCTGCCGCCGGCCGTCCTGGTGGTCCTCGGGCTGACGCTGCCGGCCCAAGGGTGGCTGGCACCGCCGGTGCCAGCCACCTCCAGTGCCAGCCACCTCGGGGAGCGGCCGCCAACGGTGGCAGGCACGGCGCCGGGAACGTTCGACGTGACGGAAAGGACGATCGGGGAACTGCAGGCCGCGATGCAGGCCCACGTGGTGACGTCGGCCGCGCTCGTCGATCAGTACCTCGCGCGCATCCGGGCCTACGACCGCACCGGACCGCGGCTGAACGCGATCATCGCGGTGAACCCGCGCGCCCGCGAGGAGGCCGCGGCGCTCGACCGTGAACGCGCGTCGCAAGGCCCGCGCGGACCGCTGCACGGCATCCCGCTGGTCATCAAGGACAATTTCGATCTCGCCGGCATGCCGACCACCGCGGGCACGATCGCCTTCGCCACGCTCTATCCGAAAGACGATGCGTTCCAGGTGAAGAAGCTGCGCGACGCGGGCGCGGTGATCCTGGCCAAGACAAACCTGCAGGAACTGGCGTCGGGGATCGTCACCGTCGGATCGATGGGCGGCCAGACGCTGAACCCCTACAACCTGCTGCGCAATCCCGGCGGCTCGAGCGGCGGAACCGGCGCGGCGGTGGCGGCGAGCTTCGCCGCCGCGGGGCTCGGCAGCGATACCTGTGGATCGATCCGGATCCCTGCATCCCACAGCGCGCTCGTCGGTATGCGGAGCACGCTCGGGCTCTCCAGCCGCGACGGCGTCGTGCCGCTCTCGCACACCCAGGACATCGCAGGGCCGCTCGCGCGATCGGTCACCGACGTCGCGATCCTGCTCGACGCGAC
>Ga0070673_100002377_pt1 | contig 11455 bp, 10 predicted proteins | sample KBSM23metaG_FD_65342 | JGI IMG/M metagenome (GOLD analysis project Ga0070673, IMG submission 65342) | Miscanthus rhizosphere microbial communities from Kellogg Biological Station, Michigan, USA - KBS M2-3 metaG | ecosystem: Host-associated > Plants > Roots > Rhizosphere > Soil ...
GCCTTGGTCGCGTGCATCGCGTCCTCGACGCGCGCCTTCTTCTCCTTCATCTCGGTCTCGGTGGCCGCACCGACCTTGATGACGGCGACGCCGCCGACCAGCTTGGCCAGCCGCTCCTGCAGCTTCTCGCGGTCGTAGTCCGAGGTGGTCTCCTCGACCTGCGCGCGGATCTGCTTGACGCGGCCCTCGATCGAGCTCTGCGTGCCCGAGCCCTCGACGATGGTCGTGTTGTCCTTGTCGATGGTGACCTTCTTGGCCTTGCCGAGGTCATCGAGCTTGATGTTCTCGAGCTTGATGCCGAGGTCTTCCGTGAGCGCCCGGCCGCCGGTGAGGATCGCGATGTCCTCGAGCATGGCCTTGCGGCGGTCGCCGAAGCCCGGCGCCTTCACGGCCGCCGCCTGCAGCGTGCCGCGCAGCTTGTTGACGACCAGCGTCGCCAGCGCCTCGCCGTCGACGTCCTCGGCGATGATCACCAGCGGACGGCCGGCGCGCGCCACCTGCTCGAGCAGCGGCAGCAGGTCCTTCATCGAGCTGATCTTCTTTTCGTGGATCAGGATGACCGGGTTCTCGAGCACCACTTCCATGCGCTCGGGATCGGTGACGAAGTAGGGCGAGAGGTAGCCGCGGTCGAACTGCATGCCTTCGACGACCTCGAGCGAGGTCTCCATCGACTTGGCTTCCTCGACGGTGATGACGCCGTCCTTGCCGACCTTCTCCATCGCCTCGGCGATGATCTTGCCGATCGTGTCGTCGCTGTTGGCCGAGATCGTGCCGACCTGGGCGATGGCGGCGCCGCTCACCGGCTTGGACAGCTTCTTCAGCTCGGCGACGACCACTTCGACGGCCTTCTCGATGCCGCGCTTGATCTCCATCGGGTTGGCGCCGGCGACGACGTTCTTGGCCCCCTCGCGGAAGATCGCCTGCGCCAGCACGGTCGCCGTGGTGGTGCCGTCACCCGCGATGTCCGAGGTCTTGCTCGCCACTTCGCGCACCATCTGCGCGCCCATGTTCTCGAGCGAGTCCTTCAGCTCGATCTCCTTCGCCACCGTCACGCCGTCCTTGGTGATGGTGGGGGAGCCGAACTTCTTGTCGAGGACGACGTTGCGTCCCTTGGGGCCGAGCGTGACCTTCACCGCGTTGGCGAGCTGGTTCACGCCGCGCAGGATGGCCTGGCGGGATTCCTCGCCGTAAATAATCTGCTTTGCCATGGTTGCTTGACTCTCCTACTTCGTGACGACGCCGAGGATCTCTTCCTCGCGCATGATGAGGTACTCTTCGCCGTCGATCTTGATCTCCTGGCCCGAGTACTTGCCGAACAGCACGGTGTCGCCTTCCTTGACGTCGAGCGGCGTCACCTTGCCGTCCTTCTCGACCTTGCCCTTGCCGACCGCGACCACCTTGCCCTGCTGCGGCTTCTCCTTGGCCGAATCCGGAATGATGATCCCGCCGACCTTCTGTTCCCCTTCTTCGATCCGCGAGACGATCACGCGGTCGTGCAGGGGACGGATGCTCACCTTTGTCGCTGTTGCTGCCATACGTCGTTCACTCCAGTTGAAAATGATTGCCCGCCGGCGCCCGCCGCCTCCCGTTTGCACGGGCGGCTGGCAGTCACCCTGGCCGACTGCTAATTCTATTGGGGGCTCACGCGCCTGTCAAGCAGTCTCCGGACTCGACTGCTAGCCGCCGCCGGCGCGACGGGGCTTTCACCGGCCAGGAGGCCTAGGCCGTGCGTTTTATGCGGTATTCCGCGATTTTCCGGGCGATTGTGTTGCGGTGGAGGCCCAGCATCCCGGCCGCCTCCCCGACGTTGCCGCGGGTCCGCTGCAGCGCCCGGGCGATGAACAGCTTCTCGAATTCCTGCCGCGCGTCGTCGTAGAGGACGCCCTTGTCGAGCATCTCCGAGACGAGCCGTTCCAGCTGATCGCGCACGTCGGCCTACGCGAGCTCGCGGCCCGACAGGCGCCGGAACGCTTCGACGTACTTCTCGCGGGTCCGCGCGATCACCGGCTCGGGCAGCGACGGCACCGGCGGCTGCTTGTTCCACTTGATCTCTTCGAGGTAGTCCCGTACGAACTGCTTGTCGAAGCTGGGGACGGCGCCGCCGGGCTGGTACTGATCCTTCGGCCAGAAGCGCGAGGAATCCGGCGTCAGCACTTCGTCGATCAGGACGACGTCGGTGGCGGGGTTGCCGTCGCCGACCAGCCCGAACTCGAATTTCGTGTCGGCGATGATGATGCCCTTCGACTCGGCGTGCTCGCAGCCGCGGCGGAAGATCTCGAGCGTCAGCGCCTTGAGGCGCGACGTGAGCTCGCGGCCGATGATCTTCGCGGCCTCGTCCTCGCTGATGTTGATGTCGTGGCCGCTCTCTTCTTTCGTCGCCGGCGTGAAGATCGGCTCGGGCAGCCGGTCCGATTCCTTCAGCCCTTTCGGCAGGGCAATACCGCAGACCATGCCGGTCTTCTGGTACTCCTTCCATCCGGATCCCGACAGGTAGCCGCGCGCGACGCACTCGATCGGGATCGGCCGCGTGCGGCGGCAGAGCATCGATCGGCCGCGCAGCGTGCCGGCGTGCGGCTGCAGCGCCGCCGGGAACTCCGCCGTGTCGATGGTGATCATGTGGTGCGGCACCAGCTCGCCCATGCGCTCGAACCAGAACGCGGAGAGCTGCGTGAGCACCTTGCCCTTGTCGGGAATCCCCGAGCCGAGCACGTAATCGAACGCGGAGATGCGATCGGTGGCGACGAGCAGCAGCTGATCGCCGACCTGGTAGATGTCGCGCACCTTGCCGCGGCCGTGCAGTTTCAGATCGGGAAAGGAGGTCTCGAGGAGTGGCGCAGTGGAGATCACGTTGTTGGCGGTTGACAGTTAGCGGTTGACGGTTAGCGGTTGACGGTCAGCGGTTCGCAGTTTACCGCAAACCGTGAACTGCAGGCCGCGAACCGCAAAGGGCAAACCGCAGACCCGACTAGGTTATTTGCCCTCCGGCTTGCGCACGGTGATGTCGCCGCGCGTCGCGCGCAGCGAGAGCGTCGGTCCGCCGCCGCGCACGGCGCCGTTGATCCGCGCGTCGCCCTCTTCCTGCGGCTTCAGCGTGCCGTCGCCGATGTCCAGGCGCCCTTCGGTCGCGATCGCGTCGAGCGTGTAGCCGGTCGGCGGCGCGGTCACGTGGATGTTCTCGCCCGTGTTGTAGATCGTCAGCGGCGCGGCCGCCTGCATCACCACTTCGATGTCGGTGTTGCGCCCGTCGATGCGCGCCTCGGTGCGCAGGCTGCTGACGTGCAGCTCGCCGCCGCTGCCGTTGAAGCGAAACGGCGGCTTCGCCGTCTTCGCCGCGTCGAGCGTCAGCTCGGTGTTGCGCGCCTCGACGTCGAGCGGGCCGGTGACGCTCTCGAGGCGGAGCTCGCCGCCGGTGAGATCGAGCGTCGCCATGCCGTTGACGCGCGCGATCGTGCCGTTGCTGTTGCGCGAGCTCAGCTTCAGCGAGTTGACGCCGTCGATCTCCAGCTTGCCGCCGGAGTGCGCGAGCTGGAGATGGCCGGCGATGTTCTGCAGCCGCGTCTCGCCGCGCGATCCCATGATCTCGGCCGACGCGAGGTCGGTGGCGACCAGCCGGCCGACGTGCGGCTCGATGCGCAGCGCCAGCCGCCGCGGCACCTTGAGCACGATCGTCAGCTGCTCCAGGCGCGTGTTGCGCGGCATCGACCGCGGCGTCGCCTGATCCATGCTCACCACCATCGCGTCGCCGTTGCGCTCGACGCGCAGCGTCGCCGTCGCCGCCATCGTCTTCGCTTCCGAGTCATCGTAGCCGCGCCCGACGGCGTGCAGCTCGGCCGAGATATCGCTCCGGTCCTCGCCGGTCACGGTCAGGTCGCTGGCGCGCGAGAGGTTGATGCGCAGCTCGCGGACGGCGGCGTCCACGGGCACCGCCTGCGTCGAGTCGGCCGGCGCGGTCGCGCGCGCCCCCCGGATGTTGCGGCGGATCTTGTTGACGATGCCGCCGATGCTGACGTCTTCGCCGCCCGCGTCCGGCGCGGTGAACTGGTAGACGCAAATGCCCAGCACCACGAAGATCGAAATGAGGACTAACTCACGCTTTCCCATAGATTTGGAGCGAGTTCCGTAGTAGAGTTCCGGAGGATCTCTACCCTGGCCACCCGGATTCTAATCCCGACCGTAACCGTTTGATGCCGTCTCGACTTCGTGCGGCCCTCGTCCTCGTCCTGACGGCCGGGCTGCTGGCGTTCTTCCTGCGCGGTGTGGACCTCGGCGCCGTCTGGGCCGAAACACGGCATGCAGACGGCAGGTTGCTCGCTCTGGCGGTGTGCCTCACCATGACGACGTATGCGCTCCGCGCGTTCCGCTGGCAGTACCTGCTGGCGTCGATCGGCCCGACGCGGTTCTCGACCGCGTTCCGGACGACGGTGATCGGGTTTGCCGCCAGTTTTCTGCTGCCGGCCCGGCCGGGCGAGGTGCTGCGGCCGTACCTGCTCGCGCGGCGGGAGAACCTGCCGCCGACGGCGGCCTTTGCCACCATCATCCTCGAACGCCTGCTCGATCTGGTGACGGTACTCGTGCTGTTCGGCGTATTCGTCCTTGTCGTCGATCCGACGACCCTGTCGGGCGACCCGGCGCTGTACGGCCGGGTCAAGACCGGCGGCCTCGTGGCGGCCGCCGGCGCCATGGCCGGCCTGGTCGTGTTCTTCTTTCTCGCCGGCCATCCCGAGCGCCTGGGGCAGTGGGCGCTGAAGTTCGAACGGGTGCTGCCGGCCAGGCTTGCCGGCCTCGTCGCCCGGCTGGTGGAGGCCTTCGCGCAGGGACTCGCGGTGATGCGGCAGCCGGCACGGCTGCTGGTGTCGTTGGTGCTCTCGCTTCCGCTCTGGCTGTCAATCGCGGCGGGAATCTGGGTCACATCGCGGGCATTCCATATGACGTTCGGGTTCCTGGGTTCGTTCCTCGTGATGACGCTGCTGGTCGTGGGCGTCGCGATGCCGACGCCGGGGCAGGTCGGGGGCTTTCACGCGATGTACAAGGTGGCCGTGGTGCAGTTCCTCGGCGTCCCGACGACGACCGCGGTCGGCGCGGCGATCGTGCTGCACGCCATCTCGTTCGTGCCGGTCACGCTGCTCGGTCTCTATTTCATGGCCCGCGAGGGCCTGAGCGTCGGGCGCATGCGCGAGCTGGCGAAAGACTCTCAGGCCGGAGCGATCGAACAATGAAGTGTCCGTTCTGCGGCCATCTCGGCGACAAGGTGGTCGACTCGCGCGAGAGCAAGGAGGGCCACAGCATCCGCCGCCGCCGCGAGTGCCTCAATTGCGGCAAGCGCTACACCAGCCGCGAGCACATCGAGGAGATCGAGTACCGCGTGATCAAGAAGGACGGGCGCCCCGAGCCGTTCCAGCGGCAGAAGCTGATTGGCGGCCTGGTGCGCGCGTGCGAGAAGCGCCCGGTCAGCGTGCAGCAGCTCGAAGGGATCGCCGATCGCGTCGAGTCGGAGCTGCAGGATCGCCCGGATCGCGAGATGCGCACCACCGACATCGGCGCGCGGATCATGGAAGAGCTGCGACGCATCGACCAGGTCGCCTACGTCCGCTTCGCGTCGGTCTACCGCCAGTTCCGGGACGTCGGAGAGTTCCAGCGCGAGATCGACGAGCTGCAGAAAAGCAAGCCGAAGTGAACACCGCGCGCCCGCCGGATCGTCCGAAGCTGCCGCCGCGCCGGCCGGCGCGGCCGGTCGTGCCGGAGCGCCGCCCGTTTCGCGACAACCCGCGCCTGATTCTCGCCGGCATCGTCCTGCTGCTGCTCAGCCTGATCGCGATCATCCAGCTCTCGGCCCGCACGACGCGCCTCAATCCCGACTTCATGAGCGAGGTGCTGCTGTACTCGCTCTCGATTGCCGACGTGACGATGCTGCTCGCGCTCGGCTTCGTGCTCGCGCGCAACGTCATCAAGCTGGTCGTGGAGCGGCGCCGCGGCCTGCCGTTCTCGCGCTTCCGCCTGAAGCTGGTCGCCGCGCTGCTCGGCCTGACCATCGTCCCGTCGGTGCTGGTGCTGCTGGCCGGCAGCGAGCTGATTCGCCAGACCACGGCGCGCTGGTTCAGCCAGCCGGTGTCCGACGTCCTCACCTCCGCGAACGCGATCGCCGCCACCTACTACCGCGATCGCGAGAACGCCGCGGCGGCGCAGGCGGCGCGGCTGGCGGCGGCGATCCCGCCGCAGACGCTCGCCACGGGCAGCATCGACGACATCAAGGCGGCGGTCGTCGGCCCGATCACCGACGGCGGCGTGGGCATGGTGGAGATTTACCGGCTGCAGCCGTCCGCGGAGGGGCGCCCCGAGGTGATGCCGATCGTCGCGCTGCAGTCGCCGACGCTGCCGCCCGGGCACCTGCGCGCCTCGTCGGACCGCATGGCGGCGAAGATTGCCGCCGGCAGCACCGACACGCAGGCGCACGAGCCGCTCGAGGGCGGCGGCGAGCTGGTGCGCGCCGGCATCCAGGTGCGCGACGGCAATGGCGCGCTGATCGGGGTGGTGATCGCCAGCGACTTCCTGTCGGGCGATCTGGCCAGCCACGCGCGGCGGATCGCCGAGGCCTACGAGGACTACAACCAGCTCCGCGTCTTGAAGAACCCGCTCGAGGGCGTCTACCTGTCCTTGTTCCTGATGATGACGCTGATGATTCTCGTCAGCGCGACGTGGCTGGGGCTGTATCTCGCCAAGCGCATCACCCGTCCCGTCGGCATGCTCGCCGCGGGCGCGAAGGAGATCGGCGCGGGGCACCTCGACCACCGCATCGAGCCGGAAACGCGCGACGAGTTCGGCTCGCTGGTCGAGGCCTTCAACTCGATGGCCGGCGAGCTGGCGACGAGCCAGCGCCGCCTCGAGCGGTCGCGCGTCGAGATGGAGCGGAAGAACTCCGAGCTCGACGAGCGCCGGCGTTACATCGAGACCGTGCTCGAACGGATCGCGTCGGGGGTGATCTCGATCGGCCCCGACGGACGCGTCAGCACGATCAACGCCGCGGCGGTACGCCTCCTCGACGTCGATGCGGCGAGCGCCGGGGCTCCGGTGGACGTCGTGCTCGACCGGGAAGACCTGCGGCCGCTGTCGGCGCTGCTGCGCTCGGCGACCGCGGGCGCGGGCAAGCCGGCGGCGCAGGAAGTCGCGCTGGCGCGCGAGGGGCGGGAGGTCCATCTCGCCGCGGCCGCGACGGCGCTGCACGGCGACGCCGGCGCGGTCCTCGTCTTCGACGACGTGACGCCGCTGGTCAGGACGCAGCGCGTGGCCGCGTGGCGCGACGTCGCGCGGCGCCTGGCGCACGAGATCAAGAACCCGCTGACGCCGATCCAGCTGTGCGCCGAGCGCATGCGGCGGCATTTCGGCGGGGCGCCGGAGGCGACGCGCGCGCTCGTCGACGAGTGCACGGCGACGATCGTCGGCGAGGTCGAGTCGCTGAAGTCGCTGGTCGACGAGTTCGCGCAGTTCGCGCGCATGCCGGCGCCGCGCGCGGTCCCGTCCAACCTGAACGCCGTGCTGACCGAGACGCTGGCGCTCTACAACGGGCTCTTCACGCAGATTCACCTCGAGCGCCGCTTCGCCGCCGCGCTGCCGCCGGTACGGCTCGACGTCGAGCAGATTCGCCGCGTCGTGATCAATCTCGTCGACAACGCGATCGAGGCGCTGGGCGGCATGCACGCCGGACCGCGTCCCGGAAACGAAAAGCCGGAAATCCTGATCGAGACGCACCACGACGCGGCCAACGCCGTGGCGCGCGTCGTCATCGCCGACAACGGCCCCGGCGTGCCGCCGGCCGACCGCGAGAAGCTGTTCATGCCGTATTACTCGACCAAGGGGCGGGGCAGCGGCCTGGGGCTCGCCATCGTGCGGCGCATCGTCGCCGAGCATGGCGGATCGATCGAAGTAGGGGACAATAGTCCTCGGGGATCCCGGTTCGTCATCGAGCTTCCCTGCTAAGGGCCAAGGGCAGAGGGCCTGGGGATAGGGCCGGGAAACGGGAAACGGGAAACGGGAAACGGGTAACGGGCAACGGGCAACAGGCAACGGGTGACTGGCGACGGCTTCATGCGGCATTCGGTTCTGATCGTCGACGACGAAGCGGGCGTGCGCAGCGCGCTGAGCGGCGTGCTGCGGGACGAGGGCTACACGGTCGACGCCGTGGAGTCGGGCGAGGCGTGTCTCGAGCGCGTCACGCGCGGATCCTACGACGCGATCGTCCTCGACATCTGGCTGCCCGGCCTCGACGGCCTGGCCACGCTCGAGCGCCTGCAGGAGCGCCGCGTCGAATCGCCGGTGATCATGATCTCCGGGCACGGCAACATCGAGTCGGCGGTGCGCGCGATCAAGATGGGCGCGTTCGACTTCGTCGAGAAGCCGCTGTCGCTCGACAAGACCGTGGCCGTGGTCGGCAACGCCGTCCGGCAGCGCCGGCTCGAGGCAGAGAACCGCGAGCTGCGCGCGACGGTGGACAAGCGGCTGACGATGGTGGGCGAGAGCCACGTCGTGCGGCAGCTGCTCGAGCAGGTGGCGATGGCCGCCCCGTCGAACGGGCGCGTCCTGATCTACGGCGAGAACGGCACCGGCAAGGAGCTCGTCGCGCGGACGATTCACATGCGCAGCCGCCGCAGCCGCGGGCCCTTCATCGAGGTCAACTGCGCCGCGATCCCCGAGGAGCTGATCGAGAGCGAGCTGTTCGGGCACATGAAGGGGGCGTTCACCGGCGCCACCTCCGATCGGCGCGGCAAGTTCGAGCTGGCCGACGGCGGCACGCTCTTCCTCGACGAGATCGGCGACATGAGCGTGAAGACGCAGGCCAAGGTGCTGCGCGCGCTGCAGGAGCAGGTGGTCGAGCCGGTCGGCGGCACCTCGAGTGTGCGCGTGGACGTGCGCGTCATCGCCGCGACCAACAAGGACCTGCCGACCGAGATCCGGGCCGGGCGCTTCCGCGAGGACCTCTACTTCCGCCTCAACGTGATTCCGATCTTCGTGCCGCCGCTGCGCGATCGCGACCAGGACATCCCGCTGCTGGCCGAGCACTTCATGGCGGAGCTCGCGCGCGAGTACGGCCGCCGGCCGAAGCGGCTCGACCCGGGCGCCGCCGCCGGGCTGCGCAGCTACCGCTGGCCGGGGAACGTGCGCGAGCTGCGCAACGTCATCGAGCGGCTGATGATCATGGTGCCCGGCGAGGTGATCTCGCTCGGCGACCTGGCGTTCCTGGAAGGGGGCGCGATCGCCGCCGCCGATCAGCCCGGGGCGCCGGCGCTGACGCTCCACGACGCGCGCGAGAAGTTCGAGCGGGAGTACATCCTGCGCGCGCTGGCGGCGCAGCACGGCAACATCTCGCGCACCGCCGACGCGCTCGGCGTCGAGCGCAGCAACCTCTACCGCAAGATGAAGGCGTTCGGCATCGCGCCGGCGCGCCGCGAGGAGGAAGCGGCTACGTAGCCCGCAGCTTGTTCTCGAGCACCTGGTCCGGCTTGAAGCCGGCGATCTGCAGGTAGAACTCCGCCGCCGCGTTCAGCGCCGCGGCGGGGACCAGCCCCACGATCTCGCTTTCCAGGATCGACACGCCGTAGCGCTCCGCCTCGCGCCTGACGGTCTCGAAGACGCGGAAGATCGGCGTCTTCTCGTAGTTGGTGAGGTTCATCGAGACCTGGACGATGCCGCGGTCCTTGAGCTCGAAGCCGGCGGCCTTGACGAAGCGGTAGCCGCCGCTGCTGTGACGGATCGCCGCGGCGATCTTCTTCGCGACGTCGAGGCGATCGGTGTTCAGGTTGATGTTGTAGGCGATGAGCGGCATGCGCGCGCCGACGACCGAGGCGCCGGCTGACGCGTGCGGCACGGACGGCCCGAAATCAGGCGCCCAGCCCTTCGACGCCATCTTGGCGGCCAGCCCCTCGAACTCGCCGCGCCGGATGTCCTCGAGGTTCTTGCGCGCCGGGTCGCTCGACGCGTCCTCGTAGAGGTAGATCGGCACGCCGAACCGCGACGCCACTTCGCCGGCGACGTCCCTGGCCAGGTCCACGCACTGCGCCATCGTCACCCCTTCGATGGGGACGAACGGGACGACGTCCACCGCGCCGAGGCGCGGGTGCTCGCCCTGGTGCGTGCGGAGGTCGATGTGCGCGAGCGCCTGCTCGTACATCGCGAGGATGGCGGCCTTCAGCGGCGCGGCGTCGCCCGCGAGGGTGAACACCGATCGGTTGTGCGACGCGTCCGACGAATAGTCGAGCAGGCGCACGCCGGGTACCGCGCGGATGGCTGACGCGATCGCCTCGACGACTTCCGGGCGGCGACCTTCGCTGACGTTGGGAATGCTCTCGATGATTGGCATGGAAGGCTGTATAATCCCGCACATTCTGTCATGCCGGATTCGCTTCGCGATCACGATTCGACAACGGCGAGCGCGCCGGAACGCGAGTCGCGGATCGAGGAGCTGCTGCTGGCGGGCCTCGACCATTACTTCAACGGTCAGCACGAGCTCGCCATCAGTGTCTGGACGCGCGTCCTGTTCCTCGATCGCAGCCACGCGCGCGCCCGTGCCTACATCGAACGCGCCCGCGGCGCCGTTGCCGAACGTCATCGTGAAGGGGAAGAGCTGCTGCAGAGCGGCGCCGCCGCTTTCAGCCGCGGCGATGCCGAGGACGCCCGCCGGCTGCTGACGTCGGCGGTCGAGCGCGGCGCGCGCCCCGAAGAAGCGCTGGCGATGCTGGAGCGGCTCGACCGGCTCGCGCCGGCCGAAACGCTCGAGCCCGAGCCCGATCTGCCGTCGCGCCAGCGCCGGCGCGGGTTGATCGGGCGCGTCGACGGCGCCAGCGAGCGGCATGGCATCCGCGCCGCCACCTTGCTGCTGGTGCTGGCGATCGGCCTGGCGTCGGGCGTGCTGATGATGAACGCCTGGAGCTCGGGCCTGCTGCCCTGGGGCCCGCCGCCCGCGAGCACCCCGACACCTGGCTACATCGCGCCGGATCCGCTGCCGGTGCCCACGGCGTCGGAAGTGTCGCTGGCCCGCGCCCGCACTCTGAGCAGCGGCGGGCGCCTGCGCGACGCGCTTGCCGCTCTCGACGCGATCCGGCGCGGCGATCCGCTGCGCGCCCAGGCCGACGAGCTGCGCGCCAGGATCCAGCAGCAGCTGCTGGACGCCGCTCGCGCGACGAGCGCCACACGATGATCCGGGAGCGAGCGACAGCGAGCGAGCCACGCGGGCGGAGCGGGGGTCGGGGCCCCCGCGAGCGCGCGTGTCGGGGGGGCCGGCGGGGCGGAGCCCCCCGGCCATAAGATGAAATGTCCCAAGTGTCAGTACATCAGTTTTGACAGCGGCGATCGGTGCCGCAACTGCGGCTACGAATTCTCTCTCTCCCCCGATCTCGCGCTCGACGATCTTCCCATTCAGAACGGCAGCGAGCCGCTCGGGCCTCTCGGCGATCTCTCGCTGAACGAG
>Ga0070673_100002384_pt1 | contig 11443 bp, 9 predicted proteins | sample KBSM23metaG_FD_65342 | JGI IMG/M metagenome (GOLD analysis project Ga0070673, IMG submission 65342) | Miscanthus rhizosphere microbial communities from Kellogg Biological Station, Michigan, USA - KBS M2-3 metaG | ecosystem: Host-associated > Plants > Roots > Rhizosphere > Soil ...
GGTTGCCACTGTCAGGGCGCTGATTGCCTCGGGCGGGCTGCGTCGGATCGCCGGAACGCCGTTTATTGCGCCGGAAGACGCCGTCGTCGCGGGTCGTAGACTCCGCGAAAACATCAACGCCGCGCTGGCGCAGGCTTCGCCTGCCGTGGATGAACCTCTTTTTGCGCGCGTGATTCGGAAATCCGGGTTCGCAGAACATCGGCGTGGCGTCCATGCTGTCGGGTCGTCGGCGATCCACGTTGCCCTCCTTGGCGTGCTCCTCTGGTGGACCTCTGGATCCAGCCAGACCGCCACGGTCACGGAGCAGCACGAACCCACCCGGATGGTGTTTCTTGTCACCCCTGGTCCGGGCGGCGGTGGTGGTGGCGGCGGTCTGAAAAACCCGCTCCCCGCTCGAAAGGTCGAACGCCAGAGCCCCAAGCCCTCGAAAACTCAGGTTCCGAAGGTAACTCCCGAACGCGTACTGGCATCACGGCGAGTGGTGGAAGAACCGCCACGGCCGGTACCGCCTCCAGTACCCCAACCGAAGCCGATTGAGAAGGCGCCAGATCCTCTCCCCTCACGAGTTCTGGTCGCGCCCGTCGTCGCAACGTCAGGCAGCGACCGCGACCGCGAAGGCGTCGTGGAGCGCGGCAAACCCACTGGCGAGAGCCAGGGGTCCGGGGTCGGTGGCGGCGCCGGAACCGGTCAAGGAGCCGGCAGCGGTGAGGGACTCGGTGCAGGCATCGGCGATGGGTCGGGAGGGGGTACGGGTGGTGGACCTTTCCGGCCCGGCAGCGGCGTTGATCCACCGCGACTGCTGCGTGAGGTCAAAGCCGAGTACACGGACGAAGCGCGGCGCCGCGGGATTACGGGCGATGTGGTGCTCGAAATCGTCGTCAGGCGCGACGGCTCGGTCGGCGACGTCACGGTCCTGCAGGGTCGCGGCGCCGGTCTCGACCAGCGCGCCGTTGCCGCCGTGCGCCAGTGGCGCTTCAGCCCGGCGCGACGGCGCGGCGAGCCCGTGGACGTGATCGTTGAAGTGGCCGTGGAATTCACCCTGAGGTAACTGGAAATGTCCCTGCTGGTTATATCGATCGTGGCCGTCGTCGCTGCCGTTGCCGCGCTGTTGTACACCTGGCGCCTTGCTCGCGCCGAGCGGCTGCGCTCGGAGGCGCGCGTGGCCTCGCTCGCGGCGGCAATCGACGGAACGCCTGCCGACGAGGAGTCATCGCCGATGTTTGAGCGGGCTCCGCGTTCAGGCCTGCAGAGCCGGCCGCTGCTCAAGCTGGGGGTCGGCTTCGCGATGGCCGTCCTGGTGATCGTCCTGGTCGCCATGAACAGCGACCGCCATGGCCCAAGCGCCGAAGAACGACAGAGCGTTTCGGCGGAACAGGCCACCCCGGCGTTGGAGCTGCTGTCGATGCGGCACACGCGCACCGCAGACGGTCTGACCGTTACCGGACTCGTCCGCAACCAGAGTGCCGCAGACACAGCCTCGATCACGGCGGTCATCTTTGTCTTCGACCACGAGGGTGGTTTCGTCGCCAGCGGTCGAGCGCCTTTGGAGTTCGGCTCGGTAGCCCGTGGCGATGAATCGCCGTTCAAGGTCACAATTCCAGACGTGAAAGACGTGGGCCGCTACCGCGTCAGTTTCCGGAGTCCGGCGGGCATCGTGCCGCACGTCGACCGTCGTGCGACACTTCAGGTGTCCAATTGAGGGCTGCCATGCGAATTCACCCGCTGCTTGCCGCGCTCGCAGTTGTCGCCGCCGTCGCCGTATCGGTAACCGCGCAGTCCTCGGATGGATTCAGGTTTCGCAGTGGCGTTGAGCTCGTCAACGTGACCGCAACCGTCAGCGACGATACCGGACGCTTCGTCTCCGGCCTGGAGAAGGATGATTTCACCGTCTATGACGATGGAGTCCGCCAGGAAGTCACCTACTTCAGCAACGATCGGGTTCCGGTGAGCCTCGGGATTCTGCTCGACGTCAGCGGCAGCATGACGAGCGACAAGCTCGCCACCGCGAAGGCCGCTATCGACCGTTTCATTTTTGACCTGCTGGGCAAAGACGACGAGCTGTTTTTCATGGAGTTTGCGAACCACCCGCGTCTGACGCAGCAATGGACCCGCGACCGCCGCATGATCAGCCGGGCCGTCGATCGCGCCACCGCCTCAGGCGGGACGGCGATGTACGACGCCATCGCGGATGCGATCCCGTTTGCCAGCGCCGGCGAAAACCGCAAGAAGGCGATCCTGGTGATCTCGGACGGCAACGACAGCAACAGCAACACCAGTGTCAGCGAGCTGCGGCAACTGATTCGTGAGAGCGAGGTAATGGTCTACGCGCTTGGTGTGGATGGAACGAGTCGGGGCAGCTCGAGCGGACGCGTCTCGCCGCCGCCGGTCCAGATTCCGTCGCCGTTTCCGTTCCCGATTCCGCGCGGCAGGCGGCCGGCGTTCCCACAGATCACCGGCGGCGTTTTCAACCGCAACGTGAACGGCGAGCGGGTCAATGGCGAAGCGCTGCACCAGATTACTGACGACACCGGCGGCCGAACGGAAATCGTCCGTGGTTTTGACGGCCTCGAAGCAGCCACTGCACGCATCGCCGACGAATTGAGCAAACAGTACTACCTGGGCTACGCGAGCAACGGCGACAAAGACGGCCGCTGGCACGCCATCCGCGTGGAAGTCCGCGATCGTCGTTTGACCGTGCGCGCCCGACGCGGCTACGTCGCGTCCTGACGGACGCTCCAACTCCCAACGTCCAATTCCCAACTCCCAGCCACTCCTGGCCTCGTGGTTCTGGGAGTTGGGAATTGGTAGTTGAGAGTTGAGGTTATCATCCGATCTACGTGTATCTCTCCCTCATCGCCCTTGGCCTGAGCGTGCTTGGCGGCCTTGGGGGTCTCCTCGTCGCGTCGGGCATTCTTCTCATCAACGACTCGCTTCGCGCACGGTTAATCCCGTCGCTCGTGAGCTACGCGGTCGGAGCGCTGCTCGGCGTCTCAATGCTCGCGATACTGCCGGAGGCACTCGAGCAGCTCCCTGCGTCACGCGTGCTTGCGACGCTGCTTGGGGGCATCCTCCTGTTCTTCGTGCTTGAAAAGCTCGTTCTCTGGCGGCACTGTCACACCCACGACTGCGAAGTTCACGACGGCAGCGTGTTCCCGGTGCTCATCGGCGACGCGTTCCACAATTTCGTCGATGGTGCGGTGATCTCCGCGGCGGTGATGACCTCGGTGCCACTCGGAGTCAGCACCGCGCTGGCCGTGGCGGCGCATGAGATCCCGCAGGAAGTGGGCGACTTCGCGATCCTGCTCCACGCCGGCTATTCGCGCCGACGCGCTCTCCTGCTCAACGTGACATCCGGCCTGGCAAGCGCCGTCGGCGCGCTGGTGGCGCTCCTCGCGCTGAAGCTCGTGCCGCTGCTACTGCCGTATTGCCTGGCGCTCGCTGCCGCGAGCTTTCTTTACGTGGCGATGGCGGACCTGATCCCTGGCCTGCATCGCGGCCGCACAGACGCCCATTCCATGCGACAGATTCTGCTCATCGGCGCCGGCGTGGCGACCTCGTTCGTGTTCGTCCCATAAACGTCCACACGGTGCGTCCCTCACCGGGGACAACCGTCCGGCTTCGGCAAGAAATCGCGCCCCCTGCGAAAGTGTCGGCATGGCAACGCCTTTGCCGGATAGGCGCTGGAGGTCTGGCGCGCCGCACGGTACACTGCGGCCGCGCGTCATATCCGTTTCATAGCCGAGATCGCGCCGGCCTCCACCTCAGGAGGAACGACATGTGGACCCGATTTCTCACCGCATCCTCGCTGGTTCTTGCGCTGACGTCCCCCGCAGCCGCCCAGACGAACGCACTGCCGCCGATGCCGCCGCAGACCGCGTTGCAGATCTTTCGCAGCGTCCAGCGCCAGGTCCTGACCTATCCGCACTTCACGGTCTTTGACTCGATCAATGCCAACGTCAAGGACGGCATGGTGACCCTGACTGGCAAGGTCACGATGGGGTTCAAGCGCAAGGATCTCGAGGAACGTGTGAGCAGCATCAAGGGGATCAAGGGCGTCAATAATCAGATCGAGGTTCTTCCGGCGTCCCAGATGGACGACGAGCTTCGTAACGGTATTGCCAATGCGATATATGGCAACTCCGCCTTCGCGAATTACGCCAATCAGGTGAACCCGCCGATTCACATCGTCGTCGAGCGCGGACGCGTGGTGCTGGAAGGCGTCGTCGCCAACAACGTCGACCGCGCGCTGGCGTATTCGATCGCCTCGCGGTTCCAGGCGTTCTCGGTGAAGAACGCGCTGCGGACCGAGGAGGAAGTCAAGAAGGAGCTGGCGGGACTCTAGGTCTGGAGATCCTTCGACAGCTGGATTTCGTCGACGATGGGAATGTCGGCAAAGCCGAGGAGTCCAGCGTTTCTGGGCTGCGCCGCGATGACGCCAGGTAGCACTCGCGTCAGCCGATATCCCCGCCGCTGGTAGAAATACTGCGCGGGGATGTTGTCGTTCGAGAGCGTGATGATCACGCGCATCAGTGACAGGCGGCGTGCGAGCAATTCGGCTTCGGCCAGCAGGTAGCTGCCGACGCCCGCTCGCTGCCACATCGGATCCGTCGCCAGCACAACAATGTGGAGCGCGTCGGCCAGACGGCGCCACGCCAGCGCCCCGGCCACACCTCCTTCGGTTTCGGCGATAAGCAGATCCGCATGTTCCAGAGCGATCGGTTGACCATCAGCAACGAGCTGGCGGCCGCCGAACTCGCGGCGGAAGATGTCCGCGGCGAGCTCGCGATCGACAGGTGTCGCTTCGCGGACAAGCGGAGGAGCCAGATCGACACGCTGCCGGCATCCGCACACGACCTGCAGTCTCGCGTCCGACCACGCCGCAACGCGTCCACATCGCCCACAGCGCAGCACCGGTGTGTGCGGTGACTCGGGGCGCATCAGGGGTGAGACTCCGCTTCGGCGGGCTGCCGGCCACGGCGGGCGACCCACCAGAGCACTCCGGCGAAAGCGGCCGCCGCAAGCAGGATGGTGGAACCAAACAGCAGCAGCGTCGTGTACAGAATCGACTCAGGCGCCATCTGCACGCGCAGGTCGAGCGGCTCTCCACGCAGTCGCGATGCGAGCGGCTGCTCCCATTCGAGGATGTTGCCGCGGCGGACCTTGCTGGGACTGTTTTCGAAGAGGATCTCGCTTGGCAGATGCATGCGAAAGGCGACGATTTCACCGCCGTCCCAGTCGACGCTTCCTTCAGCACGAGAGCGAGGCGGGCCGACAGTCTGGTGGTAATCCACGCGATCGGCGTCGCGGCTGAACATGTACGTCGACCATGAAAACGGTTTGATCGCCGTCAGTTGGCGGACATCGTCCGCCCGGACGCTGACATGCACGAAACGACGGCCATGCCGGCGCGACAGGCTGAGCGTCACCTCCGATCCCGCATCTGCAAACAGCCGCCGCAGCTGCTGACGATCGAGTCGTGCACGAGGGTCTGTAGGCAGGTCCACGCCGCGCAACGCGACCAGCGATGCGACGGACGCGTTGAGATTCAGCGTCGCGGAGCCATCGAGATTGAGGTACAGCTCCTCCTCGTACTCGTACTGTGGCTTCAGCACGCGACCGCTGCACGCGGCGGCTATCGCACTACAGCAGAGCACGACGCACAAAGCGACGCGTCCTGCGATCGGCATGACCCTCAATGATATCTGAGATACTTCCTCACAGATGCCCCTTCGATCCGCTGACGCTCGCTCAGGACAGGCCCGGCGCACGCTCTTTCTGATCGACGGCAGCTCGCAGATGTACCGCGCCTATCACGCGTTTCGCGGACGCGGACTGTCGAATCAGGAGGGACAGACCACACACGCCGTCTACGTATTCGTGACGATGCTCCGTAAGCTCATTGCCGATCATGATCCCGAGTACATGGCGGCGTCGTTCGACCTCGCCGGCCCCACGTTTCGCGATCAGCTCGTCACCGACTACAAGGCCAACCGCGCCGCGATGCCTGACGATCTCGCAGAGCAGATCAACTGGGTGCATCAGGCGTGCGAAGCGATGGGCGTACCGATTCTTACCGCGGCCGGGTATGAGGCCGACGATGTGATCGGCACGATGGCGATGCGGGCGAAAGCCGACGAGTTCGACGTCGCGATCGTTTCCATCGATAAGGACTTCTTTCAACTGGTGGGTCCCGGAATCCGTGTCTACGATCCACGCGAGGAGGGCGCGTGGTTCGACAGCGACGGCGTTGTCGAGAAGTTCGGAGTGCGACCGGAGCAGGTGACGGACGTGCTCGCGCTCGTTGGCGACACCAGCGACAACGTCGCTGGCGTGCCGGGCATCGGCAAGAAGGGCGCGATCGATCTGGTCACACAGTTTGGCGGACTGGATGCGATGCTGGAGCGGCTCGGCGACCTCAAACCGAAGCAGCGCGAGGCATTGTCCACGCATCGTGCCGATGCGCTGCGCAGCCGCGAGCTGGTCACCATCCGCACCGATGTTCCCCTCGACTTCGACCTGGAATCGCTCCGCTACCGTGGCCCATCGCGCGAACGATGCTACGAGCTGTTCACCCGTCTCGACTTCCGAATCATCTTGAACGATTACGCACCGCCGCCGGCGACCGCGGACACGGTGGAGAAGGATTACCGGCTCATTACGTCGATGCCGGAGCTCGAGGTCCTCATCGCCGAAATGCGGCAGGCCGGCGAGTTCGCCTTCCGTATCGTTCCCGACACTGCCTCGGCAATGCGCGCCGGCATCGTCGGCGCCGCGTTCTCCACTCAGGATCGTCAGGCACGTTACGTTCCGCTCGGTCACGTAAACAGCGACACGACGGATGACCTCCTCGCGAGTGCATCGGCCCCGGCGCAACTCGATGCGACGCTGGCTCTCGACCGGCTGCGCGGCATCTTCGAGGACGACACGGTTCGCAAGGTTGGCCACGATCTCAAGTTCGAGATGCTCGTCCTGGCACGCCACGGCATTGCGCTTCGAGGCCTGGCGTTCGATTCGATGCTTGCCAGCTACCTGCTCGACGCCACGCGTCCGGGCCACCCGCTCGAGGAAACATCGCTCGAACATCTTGGTTATAAGGCGCTGACCGACGAAGACGTCTGCGGCCGCGGGGCGAAGACAATACCGTTCGCGCGGCTCGCACCGGCGACACTGCTCAACTACGCTGGCGAGCGGGCGGACCTGGCGCGTCAACTCGCCAACCGACTGGCACCGCTGCTCGTGACGGACCACCTCGAGGCCGTCTACCGGGATCTGGAAATGCCCCTGGTCCCGGTGCTCGCGGATATCGAGCGAGCAGGCATCCGCCTGGACGGTCCGGCCCTCGCCGGCCAATCGCGACACCTCGAACAGGAGCTGGCGAGCTACACCGCGCGAATCTTTGAGCTCGCCGGCGAGGAATTCAACATCAACTCGCCCCAGCAGCTCGGGCGCGTTCTGTTCGAGAAGCTGCAGCTGACGCCGGGGAAGAAGACGGGGAAGACGCGGTCAGCGTCCACGGCCGCGGAAGTGCTTGAGGAGCTGGCTCTGTCACACGACCTGCCGCGCCTCGTGCTCGAGTGGCGCGCGCTGCACAAGCTGAAAAGCACGTACATCGATGCGCTGCCGCAGATGGTGCACCCCGACACCGGCCGCGTGCACACCTGCTTCAACCAGGCCGTGGCCGCAACCGGCCGCCTGAGCAGCTCCGATCCGAATCTGCAGAACATTCCAATCCGCACCGAGTTGGGCCGTGAGATCCGGAGGGCGTTCATCGCAGCGCCCGGCCACACGCTGATCTCCGCCGACTACTCGCAGATCGAGCTGCGAGTGCTTGCACACATGGCTGGCGAAGAGGCGCTCATCGAGGCGTTTCGATCGGGGGAAGACATCCATGAACGCACCGGGCTGAAGCTGTTTGGCGCCAACAGCGGGCTCGACAGGCATGTCCTGCGCAGCCGCTCGAAGATGGTGAATTACGCGGTCCTCTACGGAAAGACGCCGTTCACGCTGGCGCGCGACATCAACGTCACACAGGAAGCCGCGCAGGAGTTCATCGACGCCTACTTTTCCGGATTCCCGCGCGTTCGCGCGTTCATCGATCGGACGCTCGAAGAGGCGCGGCAAACGGGAGTGGTCAAGACGATGGCCGGACGACGACGCCTGGTACCCAATCTGACCAGCCGGAATTTCCAGATGCGGGCGCAGGCGGAACGCGAGGCCGTGAACATGCCGATTCAGGGATCGGCGGCGGACATCCTGAAGAAGGCGATGATCGATCTCCATGCCGAATTGCCGCGCCGCGGCCTGAAGACGAAGATGATCCTCACCGTCCATGACGAACTGCTGTTTGAGGCTCCGGCCGAAGAAGCCGACGCCGCAGCGGAGGTCGTCCGCGAGCGAATGGAGAATGCGATGTCGCTCAGCGTGCCGCTGACCGTGGATGTCGGGGTCGCGGAAAACTGGCGAGACGCGAAGCCATAGGCAGGCCTCACGATACAGCCTCAGGGCTGATCCCTGAGGCTTACTTCCAGTCCGCCTTCGCTTTCTCCCACTCGGCGCGCATGGCAGCGGCCGCTTCCTGTTGCTCGCGTTGAGGCCGCGTCCGCGCACGTTCGGGAATGAGCGCGTCGCTGACGACGCGATCAAGTTCAGCACGGAGGTCTGCGGCATCGGAACCGAGCGATGCGCGGACCCAGCCCGCCACCGCAGCATCCCACGATCGATCGAGATCGCCGGCGCCGCGAGCGGCAACGACGAGCCAGTAGTTGGCGATGACGCTGCCCGGTTCATTGCGCAACTCGGTTTCCATTCGATCGACGATGCGGGTGAACGCGGAGAGGCGTCGATCTGGCGGTCGCGCCTGCGCCTGCCGATCGAGGGCGGTCGCCCACCAATCGAGCAGCTTGCCCCGATCCCGCGCGCTCAGTATCGAGGCGCGTCCCAGCGCGCTGTCAAAAACGTCGGCAGCCGCTCCGAAGGCCTCACTGAAGTACAGGGTCTGACCCAACCCGATCAGCTGATCCAGCTGATCGCGGGGCGACAAGGCGGTCGTACGCACGGCGGCAAGTGCAGTGCGTGCGGCCGTCAGGTCGGCGACTCCGCCAGTCGCTCGAAAGCGCTCGAGATGTGCACGGGCCAGCACCAGCGCGGCGGCGTCTTCCGCCTTCGGGTCGAGGCGGGCCATGGTCGCTGCATCGATCGCCGCGTCATAGCTCGCTGAGTTGTACAGCGCACGAGCTCGGGCGAGAGAGGGGGGCTCAGCGGCCGCGGCTGCGATCGGCAGCGCGACGAGCGCCAGCACGGTCAGGATGCGGGTCATCTTCGGAATCGTAGATCACGTCGCGGATTCGTGCCGACAGGACGCCGGAAAACCGTTTGGTAGAATGCGCGGGATGCGCCAGCCGGTGATTGTGCCGCGAGAGCAGCACGCCATCTCGCGGAAACAGATCGACCCGGACGCGCTCAAGGTGCTCTACCGCCTGCACCAGAACGATCACGTCGCCTACCTCGTCGGTGGGAGCGTACGCGACCTGCTGCTCGGACGGCGTCCGAAAGACTTCGACATCGGCACCTCGGCACATCCGTACCAGGTCAAGCGCCTCTTCAAGAACTGCTGGATCATCGGCCGCCGCTTCCGGCTGGCGCACGTCAGGTTCGGTGCCAAGACGATCGAGGTCGCGACGTTCCGCCGCCTGCTCAGCGCACAGGAGTTGGCGACGGCGGTCGATGACGCCGAGCCTGGCAGTCTTCCTGACGGGACGTCAGGTGACACGTCGGACTCCACCGAGCGGGCCGACCGCCTGCTGCACCGGGACAACACCTTCGGAACACCGGAGGAGGACGCCTTCCGTCGCGATTTCACGATCAACGCGCTCTTCTACGACATCGGGACGTTTTCGATCATCGACTACACGGGTGGGCTGCAGGATCTCGAGGAGGGCGTCGTCCGTTCAATCGGCGACCCGGTCGAGCGCCTTCAGGAGGATCCGGTGCGCATGCTGCGGGCGGTGGCCATGGCCGCACGCCTTGGCTTCCGCATCGACGAACCGATCGACAGCGCAATCGCGGCGCATCGCGCGGACATCGCCCGGAGCGCACCCGCCCGTCTGATGGAAGAGCTGTACAAGCTGCTGCGGTCTGGAGCCGCAGAACGTGCGTTCCGCATGCTCGCGGAAAGACGACTGCTCGAACCGATCGCGCAGGAGTTGCAACGTGGAGCCACCGATCGTCTGTGGGAGTCGCTGGCCGCGCTCGACGCGTATCGTCGTCGGTTCGATGACATTCCCGACACGCTGACGAACGCCGTACTCCTGGGATCGCTGCTGGTCCCGCTGGGTCACGCAATCCGTTCGTCTCCTGCGCCCGTGCCGGATGGCGAATTCCGCAGGGAGCCACGGCTCGCACTCGGGATGCTGCCGATTCCGCGGCGCGACGTCGAACGGCTGCGACAGATTCTGGGTCTGCAGCGCCGCCTCATCGACATGGGACTCTCGCCGCGAGCGCGACGCGCGCTGATGCACCGCGGACCGTTCCGCGATGCGTTGACGTGGCTGGAGATTCAGGGCCAGGTGCCTGAGGTCATCGAACACTGGCGAGGCTTCATGGAAGCCGCCGCCAGTTATGGAGGTGAACCCGAAGGTGCTGAGCCGGCGCCACAGCGGCGCCGGAGACGACGACGGCGGCGGTCGTTCCGCCCAGCCAGTCGTTAACCGCGCTTCGTTTCGAAGTCGCGCATGAAGTCGACCAGCGCTTCAACGCCCTGCTCCGGGAACGCGTTGTAGATCGAGGCGCGCATGCCGCCAACCGACCGGTGTCCCTTCAGTCCATCGAGGCCGTTCGCCGTGGCTTCCTTGTCGAATATCTTTTCCAGTTCTTCGCTCGGCAGCCGGAACGTGACGTTCATGAGCGATCGGCTGTCCTTACGGGCGGTCCCGCGATAAAAGCCGGTTCGATCGATTTCCGCGTACAGCTTCGCCGCTTTCCGGGCGTTGATGGACGCAATTCCCGGCAGTCCGCCCAGCGATTTGAGCCATTGCATCGTCAGGCCGAGCAGGTAGATACCAAAGGTCGGCGGCGTGTTGTACAGCGAGCCGTTCTCGGCCTGCACTTTGTAATTCAGCATCGTCGGCAAATCTGATGACGAGCGCGCGAGCAGGTCCTCGCGCACGATGACCAGTGTCAGGCCGGATGGTCCGAGGTTTTTCTGAGCGCCGGCGTAGATCAGGCCGAACCGTCGAAGCTCCATTGGACGGCTGAAGATGTTGGAGGAGGCATCAGCCACCAGCGGCACATCACCAGTTGCAGGGGGCTCTTTCCATTCAGTCCCCTCAATGGTGTTGTTCGTCGTGATGTGAACGTAGGCGGCGCCTGGCGTCAGTGTCAACTCAGACGCGTCAGGGATCCGGCTGTAATGGTCTGCCTTCGTCGATCCCGTCACGTTGACGGA
>Ga0070673_100002387_pt1 | contig 11434 bp, 10 predicted proteins | sample KBSM23metaG_FD_65342 | JGI IMG/M metagenome (GOLD analysis project Ga0070673, IMG submission 65342) | Miscanthus rhizosphere microbial communities from Kellogg Biological Station, Michigan, USA - KBS M2-3 metaG | ecosystem: Host-associated > Plants > Roots > Rhizosphere > Soil ...
TAGAGCGCTTCTGCGGCAGTGAGGGCCTGCGCAGCTTCCGGCGTGAGATAGCGCGCATCGCCTGGTCCCAGTCCGACGACCGCGAGATGTCCGCTCACGGCCGCCCCTCCCAGCCAGGGACAAGCACCACGGCGAAGTACGGCGCCTCATCGTCGGGCTTGGCGCTGAGCGGCACCATCACGGCGTCCGCCATGGTGCCGTGCTCGACATAAATGGCGCGGGGAAGCCGGCCGCTCTGTTGCAGCGCGCGGCGCAGTTTCGGCAGATGGCGGCCGACTTTCATCACGACGGCGGCGTCGCTCTCGCCGAGGCGGCGCGCCAATTCGTCTTCCGGCAGGGTTGCCGGCAGCACGGTGAACACATCGTCGCCTTGCGCGATCGGCATTCCGGCGGCCGACCAGCAGCCCGACATGCCGGTGACGCCGGCGACGATCTCGGTCGCAAAGCGCGGCGCCAGTCGCGCATGCAGATGCATGTAGGAGCCGTAGAACAGCGGATCGCCTTCGCAGATCACGGCGACGACGCGCCCGGCCTCCAACTGCGCGGCGAGCGTTGCCGCCGCCGTGTCGAAGAAATCGCGGATCGCATCGCGGTAGCGGTCGCTGCATTTCGGCAGCTCGGTCGTGACGGGATAGAGCAGCGGCAGCTGCGTTGCGCCGTTGCGCAGATGCGGTGCCGCGGTGGCGAGCGAATGGCTCGCGTGCCCGGCCTTGGCGAAATACGCGACCACGTCGGCTTCGCCGATCGCCCGCATCGCCTTGAGCGTCATCAGCTCCGGGTCGCCCGGCCCGACGCCGACGCCGATGAGCTTTGGCGCGCTCACAGTCCGGGCCTCGCCAGTGCGTTCACTGCCGCCGCGGTCATGGCGCTGCCGCCCATGCGCCCGCGCACGATCAGGAACGGCACGCCGCGCGGATTGCCGGCAAGCGCTTCCTTCGCTTCGGCGGCGCCGACGAAGCCGACCGGAATCCCGAGGATCGCCGCCGGTCTCGGCGCGCCGGCGTCGATGAGGTCGAGCAGCCGAAACAAAGCCGTCGGCGCATTGCCGATGGCGACCACGGCCCCGGCGAGGCGATCGAGCCACAGATCGAGCGCCGCAGCCGAGCGCGTGTTGCCGAGCTTTTCCGCAAGAGCCGGTACGCGCGGATCGTTGAGGGTGCAGATCACCGTGTTGCCGGCTGGCAGCCGCGCGCGCGTGACCCCGTGCGCCACCATCTCGGAGTCGCAGAGGATCGGCGCCCCGGCCGCAAGGGCATCGCGGGCCGCCGGCACCAGATCGGCGCCGAACACGATGTGCTGTGCCGCTTCGACCACGCCGCAGGCATGGATCATGCGCACCACGATATCTGCTTCCGTCGCCGAGAAGCGCGACAGGTCGGCCTCGGCGCGGATGATGGCGAAGGAGCGCTCGTAGATTGCGGCGCCGTCACGCAGATACGCCGCGGGCTCAGCCATGGCCGCTCTCGGCCGTTTGCGCGTGCGCGCAGAGTGTGATCGCGGCATGTAATTCTTCCGCCGGCACGACGGCGTGCGGGATATCGCGCGCCGAGCCGTCGGCAATGAGCGCGCATCCTTCCGGTGCGCCGACGACTGTTACCGCCGCGGCCTGAGGATGGGCACAGCCCTTGGCGCAACCGGAAACGTGGATCGTGAACGATCGATCGAGAAACGGTGCCGCAGTTGCAGCGATCGCCGGCGCCATGGCTCGCGCGGCGATATGCGCGGCGGCGCAGACCGGCGCTCCAGCACAGGCGATAACATACCGGCGCGGATCGTCGGCACGCGTGATGAAGCCGAGTTGTTCGGCGCTTGCGGTAAAGTCAGGCGCCGCCGCCGGGGTGAGGCCGATGATCATGAGCGTCCGGCCCGGTACTATCCGCACGCCGCTCGCTCCTGCGCTCCGCCCTGCTTCGATCAATCGCCCGAGAGAGTTTGCGTCAGTGTGACCGAAGGCCAGGCCGACGCCGCAGGCGAGCGAGCCGTCGCGCAATTGATGCGCGCCCATAGCCTCTCCCTGCTTTCTTTCCTTTCTCGAGAGAGCGAGTTCGCAGGAACCACCAGCCCTTACGAGGGCTGCGCGAAACGCCGCAAGGCCTTCCGTCGCGAGCACGTCCCGTGCCCGCGCGTCGCGGCCGTGCTGCGCGATCACTTCCAGCAAGAGCACAGCGGCGTTAGCCGCGTGCGCAGGGGGAACGACACCGATTTCGCCTGAGCTCGCGTCGTCGCCGGCAACGCTGACGCGAAGCGCTAAGCGACCGTCGGTCGCTTCGGCGCGAAGACGTATATCGGCGGCAATTTCGCCGAGGCTGAGGCTCCCCCCGCCGTCAAGGACGACCGAGACTTTGGGCGACAGCGACGCGCCAAGCGAGCCGCGCGCGAGCGCAGCGCGCAGATCGCGCGCGAGCACACTGGCGTCGAGTATCTCTTCCGGATCGAGCCCGGTGAGCGCGTTGCTGAGAACGGGAATGCCGTCGGCCGCCGCAATCTCCAGCGCGCCGACCGCCGCGGCGAAACGCGGCGCTGAATCAGGAGTGAGGCCGCGCACCTGGAGGCTGCCGCGACTGGTGATCTCGATCACGCCGTTGCCGTGCGCTCGCGCCGCCTCGCACAGCGCGGCGAACGCATCGAGTCCCACGGTGCCGATCGGCAGGAGGCGTACGAGCAATCCGTCGCCGGTCGGCATCGGCGTGGAAAGTCCAGGACAGGCACCGCGGCGGTGCACGTGCTCGCGCCTTCCTTGCGGGAAGGAGTCGGGTGCGGGCGCCGCCAGGTTTTGCCCGAGCATCGCAGCCTCAAATCGCTTCGCGACCGTGCCCGCCGCGTAACGCGGCGAGGCCGATGTCGACATCGTTGCGGCGCGGGTGCCAAAGACCCTGCCGGCGCATGGCTTCGAGCCGTTCGGCGATTGCGGCGGCCGCCTGAGGATTTTCCTGGAGCAGAAAGTCGCGCACGTCGAGGTCGGCGACATAGGCGTCGTGCAGCAGATCGAACAATTCGCTCGCGACCGCATCGGTCACCTGCGCGAAGGCGGCGAGCCGGTCGACGGTCTCGGCAAGCTCGGCCGCGCCGCGCGGGCCGTGACGCATCTGCCCGGCGATGAAGCGCGCGTTGATCGCGCGCGCCCGCACAATGCGCGCCAGCGCTGTCGCCAGCGAGCGGGCGCGCGGCCGTTGGGGATCGGTCAGATCGAGCATGACGAGATCGACTGGGCGGCCGAGGATTTTTGCGGCGGCAGCGAAGCCGCCGACGAAGGCTGCGTCCTCGGCGCCCTCGAGTAGATCGCGGCCGGGATCGTCGCTCGGATGGACAAGAAGATCGGAGGCGGCGACGCGTTGCGCGAAGGCGCCGGGCGCGGCCTCGCCTTTCCCGCCGGCGCCGCTGTAGGCATGCGAGGCTGCGGCAAGATACGCAGCGCCGACGGATTGAGCATCTGAGTCGCGGCCGAGCAGATCCTCGACGCCGGCGCCATAGGTGCCGGGCGCGTTGCCGAAGATGCGGTCGAAGCGCGACGCTCCGCCGATTTCGCCGGCGCGGCGCGCCGCGGCGAGCGGATTTTCCTCGTCGCCTTCATCGCGCGCGGCAACGGCCTGCACCGCGGCGTCAATGAGCGCGATCTGGGCCGGAAACAGATCGCGGAACAGGCCGGAAATGCGCCACGTCACGTCGACCCGCGCGCGGCCCATGGCGGCCGTCGGCAACACTTCGACGCCGGTGACGCGGCCGCTCGCGCTCTCCCAGATCGGCCGGCAGCCCATGAGCGCAAAGCCCTGTGCGATCTCCTCGCCGCCAGTGCGCAAAGTGGCGCTGCCCCAAAGGTCGATCACGACCGCTCGCAAGAACTCGCCGTGCGTCTGCAGATGCGCGCGCACGACCTCGTCGGCGGCGCGCCTGCCGAGGTCCATCGCTGTCGGCGTCGGCAGGGTGCGCGGATCGGCGGTGAAGAGATTGCGTCCGGTCGGCAGCACGTCGCGCCGCCCGCGCGTCGGCGAGCCCGCCGGGCCTGGTGCGACGCGGCTACCGTCGAGTGCGGAAAGAAGCGCCGCGCTCTCCGCTTGAGCGCTCTGCTGCCACGCCGGATCGTCGCTCTCCGCGGACGCGCGACCGTAGACGTGCAGGCCGTCTTTGATTGCAAGGTCCTTGAGGTCGCATAGCCAGGCGTCGATGCAGCGAAGCGCATCGTCCGGCGCGACGGTGTCCGCGACACCGGCCTCGCGTGCGAGCCCAGTGCGCTGCGCAGTCTCGACGATCAGCGCGGCGAGGCGTTCGCGTCGCCGCCGGTCGAGACCGTCCGCCTGCGCGTATTCATCGATGAGGCGTTCAAGCTCACGCGCGTCACCCGAAAGCCCGCCATCAACAAGCGGCGGCGGCAGGTGTCCGATGGTTACGCCGGCCAGGCGTCGCTTGGCCTGCGCGGCCTCGCCCGGATTGCTGACAATGAACGGATAGATCACCGGCAGCGCGCCGGTCACGATCTCAGGAAAGCATTCCGCGGTGAGCGCGACCGCCTTGCCAGGGAGCCATTCGAGCGTGCCGTGCGCGCCCATGTGGACGAGCGCATCGACCTTGGCGACATGCTGCAGCCAGAGCCCGAAGGCGACGAGCGCGTGCCGCGGCGGCCGCAGCGGATCGTGATAGTCGGCACGGCGCTCGGCTGTTCGCCCGCGGTCGGGCGGCAGCGCGACCAAAACCTTGCCGAACATTTGCGCGCGGAAACGAAAGCGGCCGTCGCGCATGTCGGGATCGTCGGCAGGCTCGCCCCACGCTTCGCGCAACCGCGCCACCGCGGCGTCCGGTACCCGCTCGAGCAAAGTTTTGTAGTGCTCGACGCTCAGGGTCGCCTCTTCGCAGCCGGCCGCGAGCACTTCGAGCAAATGACGCGGCGACGGCGGAGCGCCGCTCACGCTGTAACCCGCGGCAGCCAGATCATCGAGAAGCGCGATCACGCTCGCCGGCACGTCGAGCCCGACCGCATATCCGGTGCGCCCTGGCGCGCCGGGATAGTCCGGCATCATCACCGCGAGCTGCCGCTCGCCTCGCGGCACGGCACGCAAGCGCACCAGCGCGGCGATCCGGTCGGCGACCATCCCAACACGGTCCGCTTCGGGGCGGCTCGCCAGCGCAGTAAAGGCGAGACCTTCGTGCGGCGTTAGCGGATCCTTGAAGGCGATAGCGCCGGCGAGGATGCGGCCGTCGAGTTCGGGGAGCACGACGTGCATCGCGAGATCGGCGGCGCCTAACCCGCGGACGCTGTCACGCCAGGCCGCGCGCATCGTCGTGGCACTGACGACCTGCAGCACGGGAACGCCGGCCTCATCGAGCGGCGTCGGCTCGCCGATGTTTCCGCCGGCAGCGAACGCCGTCATGGTGACGATGACGGCGGGACCAAACTCGGCAAACGTGCGGCGCAAAAATTCGACGGCCTCGCGCTCCTTCAGGCTGCTGACGACGAGCGGCGCCGGCGATAAGCCCCGTGCGCTCAACGCCCCGCAAAGGGCGTCAATCGGTGCCGTATCGGCGGCAAGCAGCATGGCGCGATAGAAAATGATGGGCACGATTGCGCGCCGTGGGGCGAGCGAAGCGGCGAGATGGCTCAACTCGACGGCACCTTCGCCCGGCAGGTAGCCGGCGAAACGCGGCACTGGCCGCGGCTTGCGCGCCGCGAGCGCGCGCCCGGCGTGGCGTGCGAGTGTGCGCAGCAGCGCGCGCAAATTCTCGCGGCCGCCTTCGCGGAAGAAACCGAGCAGCGTTTCGAGCTCCGCGGGCGGCAGCGTCGATGCCGCAGCCAAGCGGGCATCGTCGCGATCTTCGCCAGGCAGCACCGCGAGCTTGATGCCGCGTTCGCGCGCCAGCACAGACAGCCGTTCGATGCCGTATTTCCACCAATCGAGACCGCCGAGCAGGCGGACGACGATGACTTTGGCGTGCGCGGCGACGCGGTCGATCCACAGATCAACCGACATCGGATGGCGCAGATCGCGCAAATGCGCGAGCCGCACACTCGGCAGCACGGCGCGTTCCGCTTCCCATGCGGCAGCAACGCCGGCCAAATCGCTGTCGGCGAACGAGAGCACGACGATCTCGCCGGGCGACTGGCCGAGATCGACCGCTTCGACGATCTCGTCGAGACTGGTCGAAGTCGTCGCCAACAGGTGCATCGTCGGCTCCGCGACTTACTCGGTCAGCGCGCGCGTCACCGCAGCGCGATCGAGGCCCTTGAGTCCGATCACCACCAGCCGGCCTTCGCGCGGCTCTGTGGCGACCCACGGCCGGTCGTATTGATGCGTCACCCGCGGCCCAACCGCCTGCACGAGCAGGCGCAGCGGTTTCCCCGCGACGGAAGCGAAACCCTTGACGCGCAGCACATCGAAATTTTCCGCAAGCGCGGCGACGCGCGCGGCCAACGCCGACGGTTCGGCGATTTCGGCAAGCGGCACGACGAAGGAATCGAAATCGTCGTGGTCGTGGTCCGGCTCGTCGTCGTGCCGGGTGCGGCGGTTGGCGATGTCGTCTTCGGTGCCGACGCCGAGCCCGAGCAACAACGCCTGGTCGACCTTGCCTTCGGCGACGGTGATCACCTTGACGCTGCGCGGCAGCACGCCGGCGATCGCCGCCTGAGCCTTGGCAATGCCCGCTGCATCGATGAGATCGCGCTTGTTGAGGACGACGAGATCGGCGCAAGCGATCTGATCCTCGAACACTTCCTCGACGGGATCGTCGTGCGCGAGCGCACTGTCGGCGGCGCGCTGCTGGGCGAGCGCGTTGAGATCATCGGCGACGCGGCCGTCGGCCAGTGCCGCGCCGTCGACGACGACAACAACGCCATCGACGGTGACGCGGCTCTTGATCGCCGGCCAATGGAACGCCTGCACCAGCGGCTTCGGCAGCGCGAGGCCGGAGGTCTCGATCACGATGTGCTCGACCCCGTCGCGCGCAAGGATGGCATCGAGCGCCGGCACGAATTCATCGGCGACGGTGCAGCACAAGCAGCCGTTGGCGAGTTCGACGATGTTCTCTTCCGGGCAGGCCTCGTTGCCACAGCCCTTGAGGATCTCGCCGTCGATACCGACGTCGCCGAACTCGTTGACGATGACGGCGAGCCGCCGGCCTTGCGCGTTTGTTAGCACGTGACGGATCAGCGTCGTCTTGCCGGCGCCAAGGAAGCCGGTGACGATGGTGCAGGGAACGCGTGCCAGGCGCTGCAGCGGGACGTTCATGCATCAACCTCCTCGAAGCCGAGCGGCGGGACGCGCGCGACGAGGCCGCGCTTGAGCGGCTCCGGCCGTCCGCGCCACGGCAGGATGCCATCGGCGGCGCGCGCCAGGAGCCGGGCGCCTTCGACCAGCGCCTCGGCATAGGCGGGATCGAGGCCGCCGAAAACGTAAGTCCACGAGCCGTTGCAGCGCAGAGCCGCGCTCGGGCCGCGTGAGCAATTGGCGAGGCAGCGCATTCGCCGCACAACTACTTCCGTGCCGGCAGCCGCGCGCTCGGTCGCGGTCGCGAGCACCGCGCCGGGACGCAATGCGCTGTCGGGCTGGCCGGGCGGCCGGCAGGTGACGCACACGTAGATTGTCGGACCGTCGATCGCCGGCGCATCGGCCGACGCTGCGCGGTCGGGCACGCTCGTCGGGTCGCAAGAATTCACCCGCGCCGCTCCGAAATGCGTCACGGGGTGCAGAGGGCGAACGACCGATACCGAGGCACCCCGCCCGGCCAACGACCGTATCGACGGCAGGTCTCCTGGCTCGCGGCTCGCCGCCCGTTACCGCCTTCCCGGGAAAACCCAGTGGCTTCGTGGGTACGGGCTTGCCGCTTACAGTTGCGGGGGCAGCTGCGGATTTGGAACGGCAGGTCCCGCACCGCATTCCCTTTTGGCTCTCACACGAGAGGCCGTCGAATGGCCGCGACTAAACGGCCGTCTGACGGACTTTGTCAATGCCGGGGACTGACGCCTTGCGGCGCGGCCGTCGGCCGCTATTATTGCGGCACTGCCGGTTCCCGCATCGGCGGGACGAAAGAGGGAACGCGGTGAGAGCTTGCTCGAAGCCGCGGCTGCCCCCGCAACTGTAAGCGGCGAGCCTCCTCGTCGATCCACTGGAGCCTGCTCCGGGAAGGTCGAGACCAGGCGCGGACCCGCGAGTCAGGAGACCTGCCGGCGGCGCTGGCCTCTGTCTCTGTCCTCGGGTGGAGGAAGAAGGAGAACGAAATGTCCGCTTTGATCCGATCCGTTGCCCTGCCTGACGTACGGCGCGAAGCGTTGCGCTATGGGATCGCGGCAATCCTGCTCGGGACCCTGTTCATCGGGGTGACCGGTTTCGCACCCTTGCAGGCGCTCCACGACGCCGCACACAATACGCGTCACGCCATCAGCTTCCCCTGTCACTGACAGTACCGCGATGTTTCGCCGGATTTTTGCGGCCGCGCTCGGCGCCGGCATTGGCGTCGGCGTGCTCATCGCCGCGCTCCAGCACGTCGCGCTGGTGCCGATGATCCTCGAGGCGGAGAAGTACGAAAAAGGCGCGGCGCCTCCGCATCACGAGCACAGCGCGCTGCCCGCGCAATCCGGCGTTGGCGTGGCCGCGCTGCTCGTCACCGAAGCCAAGGCGCACGATCACGGGGACGATGCGCCGATGATCGCGGAGGATTCACCCTGGCGTCCGGTCTTTACCTGGATCGCGACGACCCTCACGTCGGTTGGATTCGCTTTGCTGCTGGTCGGCGCTTACGCAGTCAGCGGCCGCGCCGTCGACGCCCGCGAGGGCTTGCTGTGGGGGATCGCCGGCTTTGCCGCGTTCGCGCTGGCGCCCGCATTCGGTCTGCCGCCCGAGCTTCCGGGATCGGTGGCTGCGGATATCTTTGCGCGGCAGGCGTGGTGGGTCGGGACCGCGGCGGCAACGGCCGCAGCCATCGGGCTTATGCTCTTCGTCCGCGCTTCCTGGGCTATTCCGGTCGGCGTCGCGCTTATCGTTGTGCCGCACGTCATCGGTGCGCCGCATCCGCCAGCCGGCGCCGGGCTCGTTCCCCCCGAGCTTGCGGCGGCGTTCGCCGCGCGCTCGCTCGGAGTCAACGCCGCGTTCTGGGCTTTGCTCGGCCTCGCGACCGGAGCGCTCTACACCCGCTTTGGCCGTGGCGGCGAAGCTTGACGGCGTGCGCTTGCGCACCCTCGTGCTTGGCGGTGCTCGCTCCGGCAAGAGCCGTTATGCCGAAGGCCTGATCACAACTCTGCAGCCGCCCTGGGCATATGTGGCGACCGCGGAGGCAGGCGACGAAGAAATGGCAGAGCGCATCAAGGCGCATCGCGCGCGCCGCGGCGCCGGCTGGCGCACGCTCGAAGCGCCACGTGATCTCGCTGCAGCGCTTGCCGCATGCAAAAATATGCCGGTGCTGATCGATTGCCTGACGCTCTGGCTCTCGAACCTCATGCTGGCGGACGCCGACATCGACGCCGAAGTCGAGCGTCTGGAAAAGGCACTGGCGGCAGGCGCTGCGCCCGTGGTCATGGTCGCGAACGAAGTCGGCTCTGGCATCGTGCCCGATCATCCGCTTGGCCGGCGCTTCCGCGACCTGCAGGGCAGTCTCAATCAGCGCATTGCCGCGGACGCTGATCGGGTCGTGCTCATGGTCGCCGGTTTGCCGCTCGCGCTGAAAGGGACTGTGAAGGAAACGCCATGACGGAAACGATCGACGACGCCGAAGCCGAACGTCACCGCGCCAAGATGGCCAAGCGCAAAGCCGTGCAGGATGCCGAGGTGGCGCAGAAGACGATCGAGAAGGGTCTTCTGATCGTGCACACCGGCACCGGCAAGGGGAAGTCGACGGCCGCCTTCGGCCTCGCCTTGCGCATGCTCGGCCGCGGCCATCGCATCGGCGTCGTGCAATTCATCAAGGGCGCGTGGCATTCGGCCGAGCGCGACGCGCTCGCCCGCTTTGGCGATCAGGTCGCCTGGCACACGATGGGCGAGGGCTTCACCTGGGAGACGCAGGATCGTGCGCGTGATGTCGCGGCCGCCGAGCGTGCCTGGGCGAAGGCGCGGGAGCTCATGGCCGACCCGGGCTTTGCCCTCGTTGTCCTCGACGAGCTCAATATCGCGCTGCGCTACGACTATCTCGACCTCGGCGCCGTCATCGCCGCGCTCGCTGCGCGCCGCGATGGCCTGCATGTCGTCGTCACTGGCCGCAACGCCAAGCCGGAACTCGTTGCCGCCGCCGACCTCGTCACCGAGATGACTCTGGTCAAGCACCATTTCGCCGCCGGCGTGAAGGCGCAGCCCGGCATCGAGTTCTGAGATCATGCCGGCACGCGCGCTCATGTTTCAGGGCACGGGCTCGGACGTCGGCAAGTCTCTGATCGTGGCCGGGCTCGCGCGCGCTTTTGCGAAGCGCGGCCTCGCCGTGCGGCCATTCAAGCCGCAGAACATGTCGAACAACGCGGCGGTGACCGCCGACGGCGGCGAGATCGGTCGCGCGCAGGCGCTGCAGGCGCGCGCGGCGCAGGTGGCGCCGAGCGTGCACATGAATCCGGTGCTGCTGAAGCCGCAAAGCGAGATCGGCGCGCAGATCGTGGTGCAGGGTCGGGTCTACGGCAATGCCAAAGCCGCCGCGTACCAGGAGATGAAACGGGAGCTGATGCCGTTCGTGCTTGAGAGCTTTGCGCGGCTGGGCGGCGAGGCCGATATCGTGCTGGTCGAAGGCGCCGGTAGCGCTGCCGAGGTCAATCTGCGGGCGAACGACATCGCCAATATGGGTTTCGCGCGCGCTGCCGACGTACCTGTCGCGCTCATCGGCGACATCGACCGCGGCGGCGTGATCGCAAGCCTCGTCGGGACCAAGGCGGTGTTGCCTGACGCGGATGCGGCGCTCGTTCGCGGGTTCATCGTCAACAAATTTCGCGGCGACCCGGCGCTGTTTGCCGCCGGCATGGAGCGCGTGGCGCAGGCGACCGGATGGGAAGCGCTCGGCCTCGTCCCTTATTTCGCCGACGCGCGGCTGCTGCCCGCCGAGGACGCGCTCGCGCTCGCACAGCCAGACAGCTTCCGCTCATTCCCGCGGAAGCGGGAATCCAGCCCCGTGCCGTCCAAGCGCGTGAAGATAGCGGTACCGATCCTGCCGCACATCGCCAATTTCGACGACCTCGATCCACTCGCAGCCGAGCCCGCGGTCGACCTTGTGCGCGTGCGGCCGGGCGCGGCGCTTCCCGGCGATGCCGATCTTGTTGTGCTGCCTGGCTCGAAAGCGACAATCGCCGATCTTGCAGCGTTGCGCAGCGCCGGCTTCGACATCGACATTGCGGCGCACTGGCGCCGCGGCGGCTTGGTGCTCGGCCTGTGCGGCGGCTATCAGATGCTCGGCCGCACGATCGCCGACCCCGACGGGGTCGAAGGTCCGCCGGCGACGGCCGCAGGACTCGGGCTCATCGATGTCGCGACCACGCTGTCCG
>Ga0070673_100002388_pt1 | contig 11432 bp, 11 predicted proteins | sample KBSM23metaG_FD_65342 | JGI IMG/M metagenome (GOLD analysis project Ga0070673, IMG submission 65342) | Miscanthus rhizosphere microbial communities from Kellogg Biological Station, Michigan, USA - KBS M2-3 metaG | ecosystem: Host-associated > Plants > Roots > Rhizosphere > Soil ...
CTCTTGGAGCTGAATTGCCCGTCGTGCAAATCGCAGCTGTTCCGCGTCACCCTCTCCCAGCACCATTGTCCCTGCGGGTAGACGGCGGCGCAGTTGCCGACGTCGTCCCCGTTGCACGACGCGATCATCGCCGCTGCCAGCACACCCCCGCACACCCGCGCAGCAATAGTTTTCATCACCCCTGCCACCCGCCCATCGGAGCAGAGCCGCCCTTGTCGCGTCAAGGCACCGTGCTCACACGCCGGGGCCTTGCGGTGGTACCCCGCGCTGCAGCGGAAAATCATCGTCGCCAGGTCTTTTGCGCGCGACATCCGTCGACGCCTCTTCGTCCGAACAAGAAGGAGGCGATCCAACTGATGCTGTCGACGTCCAACCGTGCGGAGAACTCGGTCCTGTTCTCGTTGAAGGAGCTGCGGCGATTCGAGGACGAACGGGTGAAGGCGGAGGCCGACGCGCGCAGGGCGCAGGCGGAGGCCGAACGGCGGGCGAAGGCGGAGGCCGAGCAGCGGGCCCGCGACGAAGAGACTCGCCGCGCACGCGAGGAAGACGAGCGGCGGCGCTGCGTCCAGAGCGAGCGTGAGGCGCGCGAGCGCGAGGACCGACTTCGGGTGGAAGAAACCGAGCGGCGCGCGCGGGTCGAGGGCGAGCTCAAGCTGCGGGAGCAGCTGTTACGCGAGGAGCAGAGGCAGCGGCATGTCCAGGGGCGCGTCTTCGGGAGGTCGGCGTGGATGGCGGTCGCGGCGGGGGCTGCCCTGTTCGTGGCGATCGGCGCCGGGCTGGTGGCGTGGACGTCGCGGCAGCACCAGGCGGAGAAGCAGGCGCTGGAGCGTGAGATCGAGCAGGCGCGGGCAGCGCAGCTGGCCTTCAACGAGAAGATACGCGCCCTGGAAGAGAAGGCTCAACGCGATATAGCCGAAGCGAAGACCGCGAAAGACCAGGCGCGGATCATGGCCGACCTCAAGCGTCAGAAGCAGGCCCTCGAAGCCGATCGTCCCCGGCCGCCGCGCAGGATAGCGCCTCCGCCGCGGCCCATCGCCCCGCCGAAGCGCCCTTTCGGTGTGCCAGGGAAGCCAGAGATAAAGGATGACCCTCTGGGTGAAATTCCGGCCGTCAGCGGCGCCTTCTGACGGCGGAGGGTCGCAGCTCAGGCGCGGAAGCTCGACCGAAATGATCCACCGGGCGAATGACAGTCGTTAGCTTGTCCAGTTGGAAGGAGGTTTCCATGGCGATTGCAGGACTGATCCTGCTCCTTGCCGCCCTCGCGCTGTTCGCGGTCGGCCTGCTCGGGGTGATGCCCGCCGGAGCGGCCCTCGGCATCTTCGTGCTGCTCGCCGCCTTGTTCGCGCTGGGCATGGCGGCGTCCGAGGGCTTCGGGCTGCATTTCAGGCACCGCCGCGTACGCTGAAGGCGTCCCGGCGCGAGACTTCACGTCGGGCTTCGCGAGCGGCGATTAAGGCAACTCCCCGACTGACGTGGTTAGGTTCGCCGCATGCGAAAAGTCATGCTGTGGATCGGGATGTCGTTTGACGGGTTCACCTCGGGCGTGAACGAACAGCTCGACTGGCTGGTGCCGTACGTGACGGCGCCGGAAGGAATGACGATCTTCCGCCGGCTACGCGAACGTTGCGACACGATCCTGCTCGGACGGGTGAACTACGAAGGCTTCCACGGCTATTGGCCGCCGGTAAAAAACGATCCGAAAGCGTCGCCGGACGACGTCGACATCTCACGCTGGCTGGACGAGGTGCCGAAGGTTGTCTTCTCGCGCACGCTGCGCGAGGTGACGTGGCAGAACGCGCGTCTGGCCCGGGGCAGCGCCGCGGAGGAAGTCTCCGCGCTCAAACGGGCGCCGGGGAAGGACATCCTGATTCAGAACAGCACGCGCCTTGCCCACAGCCTGCTGGAAGCCGGGCTGGTCGACGAGCTCAATATCACCGTCGCGCCTGTCGTGGTGGGCGAAGGCCGCCTGCTCTTCGCCGGGCTCGCGAACCACACTCACCTTCGCCTGTCAGAGCTGAGCCGCTTCGACAACGGCACCGTCTACGTCCAGTACCAGGTGAAGCCGAAAAACAACTGACGATTCGCTAGCGCGGTAGCGCCTCATCCGTGCTCGCCGCCTCGGCGGCGGGATCGGCGCTCCGCTTCGGGCGCGGCGACGGCGACGGCGACGGCTCGCGTGAAGGATCTTCGCTCGAGCGCCCCAGCGAGTCGATGCCGATCACCTTGGGCGGCTCCGCGCGCCGGCGCGTCGTCGCGCGCGATGCGGGAGCCGGCGCCGTCGGCTCCGCGAACGGATCGATCCAGCGCTCGCGTGCCGCGGGGCGCGATGCGGGGGCGGGAGGCGTGGCCGGCTCCGCCCACGGATCGACCGTTGTCGCAGGCAGTCGAGGTTGCGCGGTCCGGGTGGACGGCGTGTTCGGAGCCGCGGCCCGGGGCGATGTCGCGTGCGGCGTCGATTCTGCCGCGTGCGGCGCCGATTCCGTCCCGTGCCGCGTTGGTTCTGCCGTTCGCGCCGCCGGCGGTACCGATCGCGTCGGTTCCTTGGGCTGCGCCGCATCGTCGCCTGGCGCGGGAGCAGCGGGTGGCAGGGCCTTCACGCGCGCGGCGCGGGCGGGCGGCCTGCTCGAATCGAAGGGCGGCGGCTCGGTCGGCTTTCTGACGTGGTCCGACGACGAGGTCGAATCAGCGGGATCAACCGTATTCGCCGGCGGTGAGGTCGGGCCGCTGGTCTGCGCGTGAACAGACGCGACGCCCACCGCGACGAGAAGCGCCCCGGCCAAAATGCCCGCCCGCAGGCCCACGTAAAGACCGAAGACGCGATTGCACATCATTCGCCCAAGATGTGCTGGAAAAATCAGGCGAGCAGGCCTTGCCAGCGCGATATGGCGCAATATGTGGCGCCGCGCTCGACAGCCGCGCCCTTCGCACATTGCCGCAAATCCGGTCTCACGGCGGCGACCCGATCATCGGGGCCCGCATGATCCGCAGCGGCCCGTAATACCCGAGAAACGCGACCGCGTCCCCCCCGAGGTAAAGGAACTTCACCCACTGCTCCGCGTACTGCTCGTTGGGGAGCACCACGAAGCCGGCCCGGGTGAAGGTCGTGTTGTCCAGCATGTGCAGGATCCCGCCGGGGCCGTAATCCGGGCACAGCATCATCACGCGGGTGGCGTTGCGAAGCGCCAGCTTGCAGCTGCCGCCGGGCGGGAAGAGCCCGGCCGGCAGCGGCGCGTCCGGATTGGTCAGGTCGACGACCTCGCCCGTGCTCGCGTAGGCGGCGCCCGCGCTGTAAATGAAGTCGGACGTGTTGTTCAAGATGCCGAAGAGGCCGCCGAACGAGTCCAGCGTCGCGCCCACCGCGGTCAATCGGAAGACGAGGAGGTTGCTGGTGTCGCCCACGCCCAGCAGGCGTCCGGGCGGGCCGTTGACGAGGAAGCTCGCGCCGACCTCGGGCGGCTGGATGAAGTTCGCGCGCGGCTGGCCGTCGTCGAGGATGAACACGGCGCGCCGGCCGTAGTAGTCGGCGCTCCCGGTCCCTTGCACGCCGACGGCGATCGACGACGGTGCCCCCGGCAGCACGGCGACCGAGATCGGCGCGGACGCCTCGCCCGTGGTCAGCAATTTCGGTAGCGAATAGGCGGGGCCGGGGACGAGGGTTGCGCCCGGGGTCAACCGCCGCACCCGTCCTTCGCCCAGCAAGCCGACCCACAGCGCCGAGCCGTCGTCGGACAGCGCCAGCGATTGCGGATCGTTGCCGACCGGGACGGACGACAGCACCGCCCCGGTCGCCGCGTCCACGACGATGATCGAGCTCGGGTGCACCGGCGCGCTTGCGTGCGAGGCGATGTAGATGAGGTTGCGGGTCGGGTCGTGGACCATGTCGCGCCCGTAGGCCTCGACGGTGGTGAACTTGCAGCCGGGGCAGGGATCGGGCGCGCCGCCCGTTCCGCCTGCGCCGCCGGATCCGCCGCCACCGCCACCCGTTCCGCTCGCGCCGCCGGTGCCCCCGACCGGCGCGCCGAAAGCGGGATCGTGCACGATCACGACGGCCGGCTTCGCGTTCGATGTGAAGTCGCGCCGGATGAATGCCGCCGCGTCACCGCCCGCGTGGACGAGGTGCGAGTACGTGCCCCCGGTGGGTCCGACGCTGTCGGGGAGCGGCACCGCCGCGACTTCGGCGAGCTGATCGTTCGAATAGATCCGGATGTCGGCCCTTTGAAGCGACGGACGCGTGGTGCTGGTGATGGTCAACATCATCATCGACACCGCGTCGCGCCGGCCGATCGGGCCCTGGTACGGAAGACGCCCCGCCCAGGACGGCGCGGCGAGGTTCGTGACGTCGAGGGTGTCGCCGCCGCCGGAGAACACCCGACCGCCGGCGTACACGAGGCTGTCGACCACGCTGTACTTGAGCACGCTGTGCGTCGTCGCCGTGATGCCCGACGGCGTGACCGCATACACGTATAGATTGGGGGCCTCGACGTCGCCGCCGAACGCGGTCGCTGGCGGCCCGGCGGTCACGATCGTTCCGTTGCGGGCGGTCACGCCCGCCCCGCGCGGCACGCCGTCGTCGAACACGCGGACCTCGGTCGTGTAGCCGCGGTCGGACAGCACCATCACCACGGACAGCGGCGTGCCGGCGAGGACGGCCATCGAGGCCGCATCGAAGTAGTTGGTGGCACGCGACATCGGTAGGTGGATGAGCGGGCCGACCACCGGCGGCGTCGCGCTCATCGTCACCTTGCGGAAGGCGTGGGCGCCCTCGATGGCGGCCCACAACGTCGAGCCGTCGTCGGACAGCGCCAGCGTCCCCGGATTCGAACCGATCGGAATGGCCGATCGAACCGCGGCCGTGGTCGGGTCGACGACCACGATCGAATTGGGGTGCGTCGCAGCGTCGCCTTGGACACTGACGTAGATCTCGTTTCGCGCGGCGCTGTAAACGAGCGCACGTGCCTCGATCGGCAGGATCGCCGTCCGGCAGGTCGAACAGTCGGCGCCCCCGGTGCCGCCCCGTCCGCCGCTGCCGCCGCTGCCGCCGCGCCCGCCGACGCCGCCGCTGCCGCCGCGCCCGCCGGCGCCGCCCCGGCCCGCGACATCCGACGTGCCGGCAACGCCGCCCCGGCCGGCAACATCCGACGTGCCGGCGGCGCCGCCGCTGCCGCCGACGCCGCCCGTGCCAGCCGTCGCCGACGTGCCGCCGCGTCCGCCACCACCGCCTGTGCCCCCCGTCGCGAAGGTGCCGCCCGTCGCCCCGGCGCCCGCGGCCCCGCCGGTGCCCGCGGCCCCGCCGCCGGCATCGCCGCCCGCACCCGGACCGCCCGCGGCACCCGGTCCGAACGCGCCCGCCTGCCCCGCCGCACCGCCACCACCGCCGCGGCCGCCGGCGCCCGGGACCCCGGCCGCGCCGGATCCGTCCGCGCCGCCGTCGCCGCTCAGCGTCCGCCGCCCACAGGAGGCAACCAGGACCAAAGCCAACATCAGACGGATTCGCCACCTGTCGTTCATGACGCTCTTTCGTTGGGGGCCGATATCCTCCTATGCCCTGTCGGACGGTCGCGTGTCCCCGGCGGCAGACCTGCCGATACGATTTGGTGAACCAGCTTCACGCCGTCGCGGCGAATCGCCGGCGGAGCCAGTCCACGACGTCCGCGATCACGACGTCGCGATCGGTCTCGAGATACAGCTCGTGGAAAAGCTTCTCGTACACCTTGAGGTCGACGATGGGGCCGGCGGCCTTCGCGAACGCAATGGCTGCGTCGCTGTCGACGAGGCGATCGTTGCCGGCGACGGGCATGAAGGTGGGGACCTTCAGCGCGGTGGGCGATGCGCGCAGACGCGCCTGGGTGGCGCGCACCTCGTTGAACCAGCGCGGCGTTGCCACGTGACGGATCAGCGGGTCCGCCGCCATGGCGGCGCACGCCTCGGGGTTGCTGCAGCTCAGGTCCAGCTCGATCTCGTTCGACATCGTCAGCGTCGGCCACAGCACGCCCAGCACGGGTGAGATCATCCGCTTGTAGAGCGGGACCTTCATCTTGAGATCGAGGTACGGCGCGGCCGCGACAAGCGCGTCGAAGGTGCCCACGCCGCGGAAGAGGTAGTCCAGCGTGACGGCCACGCCCTGGCTGTGAGCGGCGACGGCGAGCGGCAGGCCGGGCGAGCGCTCACGTGCGCGGGCGATGACGCGCCCGAGGTCGTCGGCGTAGTCGGAGAAGCGCTTGACGTAGCCGTGCCGTCCCTCCGACCGCCCGTGCCCGCGGCAATCGAACGCGGTGACCGCGAAGCCTGCCCGGGCCAGCGCGGCGGGGACGTGGCGAAACAGGCCGCAGTGGGCCGAGAAGCCGTGGATCATCACCACGGCCGCGCGCATCGGTGCCGTCGCGTCGAAGGTCTCGACGTGCAGCTTCAGTCCGTCGAACGCTGTGAGTGTCTCTTCGGCGTCGGGCGAGGGTGCCATCCGTGCTGTCAAAATACCCCACGAGGCAGGAAGGAAGCTCCCCACTATCGTTACCTCCATCATGACTTCTTCCGCTGCTGCGCGTTCCCTGCTCGTGCTGTCTGGCCTGGCCACCTTGGCCGCGCTGCTGGTGCTGGGGCGCTTGACGGTGTTCATGGCCGACGATGCGCGACCGAGATTCTCGGCTTTTCCTTCGAGCGGGTGGGAGGTGCGCCACTCTTGCGTGTCCGCGTACTTCGTCGCCGCCGGTGCTGCTCGAGAAGGCCGCAGCGTGTACCGCGACGAGCTCTACACCGCGCCCGATGACGACGGCCGGGGTGTGCGCAAGCCGCTGGCGCTCGGCCGCTTCGGCATCGACGTCTACGAATACCCGCCTCCGTTCCTCCTGCTTCCGGGTGCGCTGCGCGCGGTCGTGCCCGGCTTCCCCGGCTTCCGCCTGCTCTGGTTCGTCCTCAACGGCGTCGTCGTTGCCTTTGTGATGGTGCGCGTGGCCCGAGCCCTACCCTCCCCCACCGCCAGACGCGCGCTGCTGCTGGCGCCGCTGGTCTGGATCGCGCTGCCGACGCTGAGCGCTCTGCAGAAAGGCAACGTCCAGCTGATGATCGTCGCGCTGGCGATGATGGCGATGCTGCTGTTCGAGCGGCGCCGCTTCGCCGCCGGTGGCGCCTTGCTCGCATTCGCGACGGTCAGCAAGTTGTTCCCCGGTCTGTTGCTGGTCTACCTGATCGTCCGACGCGAGTGGCGGGCGGCGGCCTGGACAGCGGCGATGGGCGCGCTGCTGGTGGTGCTCTCGCTCGCGATCCTCGGCGCCGGCCAGTACGTCGCATTCGCCGACCACCTGCCCGGCCTCGTGGGCGGGGAGGCCTTCCCGGCCTTCCGCAACCCGGGCGCCGTGGCCATCAATCTCTCGATCCCCGGCCTGGTGTTCAAGCTCAAGTTGTTCGGCCTTGGCGGTCTGTCGTTCGGAGCGTCCAAGATCGTCGGCTGGCTGTACACGCTGGTGGTGCTGGCCGTCGTCGTGACGGTCAGCCGCCGCTCCTGGCCCGACGCCGACAAGCCGGCGCTGTGGCTGGCGATCCTGATCCTGGCCACGTTGCGCAGCCCCTTCCTTCCTCAGGCTTACGCCGCGTTTCCACCACTGTGGCTGCTCACGCTGCTGGCGGCGCGCCAGCCTCCGACGGCGAAGACGCTGCTCCTGACCTTGGCCGCTGCGCTGGCCCTCAACGTCTACTGGCCGCTCGATTGGCCGCTCGATCCGCGGGTGCTCGCACTGGTCATGCTGCTACCACAAGCGGTGGCCGTGGCCGTGGCCGCCCTGGCGCTCCGGCTGCACGCGTCCCCCGGCCCCGCTGACCGGCGCGCTCACTCGCACCCGCACGAGGCGTTCGGAAAAACGACGTAGTCGGCCGCGGTCTGCGTCAGGTGGACCGACACCTGCGCGCTGACCGAGGTGGCGCAGGTCTCGCCGCGGCTGTTCGCCGGCGTCACGGTCGACGTGTCGAAGTCGAGGCGGAAGGTCCGCGCGAAGTCGCCGGTCACCACCTGCGGAAAGGGCGCCGCGCCGCCGGTCGCGGTCTCGACAGCGACGGTCAATGCCATCCCGTCGAAGTAGAGGCCGTTGCAACCGAGCCCGGCGCTCGGACCGACGTCCGCGATGACGCTTCCCTGGGCCGCGGCCATCTGCCAGCTGCTGGCTTGCCAACTGCGGAAGTCGCCTGGATCCCGGATGGCCATGTCGAAACCTCCCCCGCCCGCGCTGTTGCACTGGACGTTGAAGTATCCGGCGATCACTTGCTCCTTATTCGCGCCCGGGTAGTCGATGATCTGGCCCTTGTTGTAACGGAACGAGCACTGACCCGCCGAGGGTGGATACGGGACGAGGCTGGCAACTGTCTCCGGCGGCGCGCCGCCGACGCTCCAGGTCACGGTGCTGGCGTCCAGCGAATGCAGGTCGAAGACCGCGTTCGGACACGTCCCGCAGGGTCCCGGGGATGATGAACAACCGGCGGCGAACAGGCCGGCCGCCGATGCGATTCCTATCAGAGCGGCCGCCACCCTCGACACGCAGGCGATCCTATCACCGCAACCGCGGGCTTCGGCGAAACGCTTCGTGATACCGTATGAAGCGCTCGAGCAGCGTGTCCACGTCGAGCTTCCGCCTTCTGGAGGAGACGCAATGAATCGGCGAGGGTTTCTGACGGCGCTCCGCAACAGTGTGAGCAGCAGCTTCATCGCCGGCGGTGTGGGCGGCCTGGCGGCCGGGGCCGGCTCCGTCGCCTGGTACGATCGTCGCGGGAACACCCACTTCTCGTACGCGCAGCAGGGCGAGGATCTGATCATGGAGAATCTCCTCGAGATGCTCGCCGTCAAGAAGCCGATCGTCTATCTCGACATCGGCGCCTTCGATCCGATCTACGACAACAACACCTATCTCTTCTACAAGGCCGGCGGGCACGGGATCCTCGTGGAGCCGAACCCGGCCAAGATCCGCCGGCTCGAACGGGTCCGGCCGCGGGATAAGACGCTGAACATCGGCATCGGACCCGCCGCCGAGCGAACGATGGCCGACTACTACCTGATCGGCGGTCCGATGGACGGCGAGCTGAACACGTTCTCCAAAGCGGAGGCGGACGAGATCCAGGGCCGAGCCGGAGGCGCTTTCTTCATCGAGAAGGTGATTCAAATCCCGCTCGAGAACATCAACACCGTCATGCAGCGCGAGCTCGGCGGCGCGCCGAATCTGCTCTCCATCGACACCGAGGGGCTGGACCTGGACATCCTCAAGAGCATGGACTTCGACCGTTTTCGTCCGGACGTCATCTGCGCCGAGACGCTGCACCTCGGCACCGACGTCATCGAGGTCGAGATCGTGAAGCTGCTCGAGTCGAAGCACTACTCGGTGCGCGGCGCCACGTGGATCAACACGATCTTCGTGGACGATCGCCATCTCTCGCAGCCAGGACCATTGTCGTCAGCGGTGCGGCCAAAAACGTAGCCGACCACTTCCGATGTCGCTGCTCGATCGCTTTCACGGTGGGTACGTTCACCCGCGACGGGTCAGAGTGCTCGCCGAACACATCGGCGATTTCCTGTCGCCGGGGGCCACGGTCCTCGACGTGGGCTGTGGCGACGGGCTGATCGCGTCCGAGGTTCACCGCCGTCGACCGGATGTGAACGTGACCGGCATCGACGTGCTCGTTCGCTCCACCGCGCGCATCAAGGTGACTCAATTCGACGGGTTCACGATCCCGTTCCCGGACGACAGCTTTCACAGCGTGCTGCTGGTCGATGTCCTCCACCACACGGCTGATCCGACGACGTTGCTGCGCGAAGCGAGGCGCGTGGCGCGGTCGGAGGTGGTCCTCAAGGATCACACCATGGACCGGCGGCTCTCCGGTCCGCTCCTGAGATTCATGGATCGGGTGGGGAACGAGCGGCACGGCGTGGACATCGTCTACAACTACTGGCCGACGCAGCGGTGGCGGGCGGCGTTCGCGGATCTGCGCCTCGACGTCGCGGCCTGGATCCCAGAGCCCGCGCTCTACCCCTGGCCCGCGAGCCTGCTGTTCGGGCGGGGACTGCACTTCATCGCCAAGCTGGTTCGACGATCGCCCGCCGCGGCCTGAGGTTCGTGTTACCTTGTGGTCTGACAGGCGCATGAATCGTGTGCGTTTGATACGGACCTTCGTCGGGGTCGCCGTGGCGCTCGCTGCGCCGGCGGCGGCGGGAGCGGCCGACATCTGCGCCGAGACCGTTCCGAGCAACCGCTTCATCGATGGGATCCCCGCTTACGCGCAGTGCGCGGGGTCGATGACGGGCGCCGTCTACTCGAACAACGGCACCGACACCAGCACGACGTCGGGTGGCACCGGGTGGGTGCGCACCCAGGGCAGCGGCGGCTACCAGTGCACGGAGCTCGCCCATCGCTACCTCTACTTCAGGTGGAATGTCACCTCGGTGCCGAACGGGAACGCCGGCGTCTGGTGCGACGGGACCCTGCCGAGCGGGCTGGTCAAGGCGACCACGCCCGTGCACGGCGACCTGATCGTGCTGGCGCCCGGATCGTGCGGCGCCGACGCCACCACCGGACACGTCGGCGTCATCGACGTGGTCAACGCCGACACCTCCATGTCGGTCGTACAGCAAAACAGCGCCAGCCGATCGAAGTACATGATGAGCTGCGCGGCTTGCTTCCTCCACGTCACGGCCAATGACGGAACGAGCGGCGACGGCGGCGTCCCGACCGGCGACGCCGGGATGACGGCCGACGGCGGCGCAGGAACCAGCGGCGCTGGTGGCAGGGGCGGCACGAGCGGCACCAGCGGCGTTGGCGGCACGACCGGCAGAGGCGGAGCGAGCGGTGGCGCGGGCACGACCGGCAGCGCCGGCGTCTCGGGCGCCGCGGGCACGACGGGATCCGGCGGCGCGATCGGTGGCGCGGGCACGACCGGCAGCGCCGGCGTCTCGGGCGCCGCGGGCACGACGGGATCCGGCGGCGGCGCGGGAACCGCGGACACCGGTCCCGGCGCGACGCCCGGAGACGCCACCGGAGGCTGCACCGTCGCGCGGTCCGGCGGCGATCGCGGCGCTTCGTTCCTGATCGGCCTCGCGGCCCTCGTCCTCCTCGGCGGTCGCCGGCGTCGTCGATCGCGCCGATGACGGCAGCGAGAGGCGCCTCGGATCGCGCCCTCGTCGTGCTGGCTCTGGCGTTCCTCGCCGGCGTCGGCTGCGGGAAACGATCGGCCGCCGGCGACGGCGGAACCGCCGGCACCAGTGGAGGCGCGGCTGGAGCAACCGCGGGAAGCGGCGGCTCCAGCGGCTCAACAGGCGGCGGCAACGCGGGGACGACCGGCATCGGCGGTGCTGGCGCCGGTCCCGCGGGCACAGACGGAAGCACCGCGGGCACCGGCGGGAGTGCCGCGGGCACCGGCGGGAGCACCGCGGGCGCAACCGGCGGTGGCACCGGAGGAACGGG
>Ga0070673_100002390_pt1 | contig 11428 bp, 10 predicted proteins | sample KBSM23metaG_FD_65342 | JGI IMG/M metagenome (GOLD analysis project Ga0070673, IMG submission 65342) | Miscanthus rhizosphere microbial communities from Kellogg Biological Station, Michigan, USA - KBS M2-3 metaG | ecosystem: Host-associated > Plants > Roots > Rhizosphere > Soil ...
AAGCACCGGCCACGCGGTCGAGCGCATCGACACGGCGAGACCCGCGATCACGTTCGTGCCGTGACCCGTCTGCGAAGCAGCGGCCACGCCGCGCACTGGCTTGAACTCGGTCGCAGTGTAGTACTCGGTGATCCAGATCAGCGCGGCCGTGAGGCCGAGGCCGATCACGGCGCACCAGAACAGATTCATCGAGCCTTCGCCGAGCACACGCGGCGTGACGAAGAAGAACGCGATGAGCGCGATCACGCCGGACACGGCGGTGCCGCGATACAGCGCGTTCATGATCTTGCCGCCTTCGCTTGCTTTCACGAAGAACGTGCCGACGATCGACGCGACGATCGACACCGCACCAAGCACCAGCGGGAAGATCACGTAACGGATGTCGAGGCCGCCGTCGGCCGCCTTGAACACCAAGCCGCCGAGCACCATCGTCGCAACGATCGTGACCGCATAGGTTTCGAACAAGTCTGCAGCCATGCCGGCGCAGTCACCGACGTTGTCGCCGACGTTGTCGGCGATGACCGCCGGGTTACGCGGATCGTCTTCCGGAATGCCGGCTTCGACTTTGCCGACGAGGTCGGCGCCGACATCGGCGCCCTTGGTGAAGATGCCGCCGCCGAGTCGCGCGAAGATCGAGATCAGCGAGCCGCCGAAGGCGAGGCCGACCAGCGCGTGCAGCGCATCTTTGTCCGCGCCGAGCAGCCCGAAGTAACCGGCGACGCCGATCAGGCCGAGTCCGACGACCAGCATGCCGGTGATGGCACCGCCGCGGAATGCGACCGCGAGTGCCGGGTTCAGACCGACGCTCGCTGCCTGGGCCGTGCGCACGTTGGCGCGCACCGAGACGTTCATGCCGATGAAGCCGGCCATGCCGGAAAGCACCGCGCCGACGGCGAAGCCGCCCGCGGTCTGCCAATCGAGCGCGAACCCGAGCACGACGAGCAGCACGACGCCGACGATGCCGATCGTCGTGTACTGGCGATTGAGGTAGGCGCGCGCGCCGGCCTGAATGGCGGCGGCAATTTCCTGCATGCGCGCGGTGCCGGCGGGTTGCTTGTTGATCCAGCCGACCGAGAACACGCCGTAGAGCACGGCGAGCACGCCGGCGCTGATCGCGAGCCAAAGCGCGACACTGGTGGACATCAAAATTTCCTCCCTCTTAAGGGGCTGCGTTGTGCGGGATGCCTGAAAAAAGGCGCGGAACTATACCACAAAGGGTTCGGCCAGCTTCTTGCGGACCGGCGCGTTCTTGAGCGTCACGTACTGCGGCAGGCCGTCCTTGTAGGGCGGGTAATCCTCGCCCTTGATCAGTGGCAGCAGATAGCGGCGCCCCTTGGCCGTGATGTGGAAACCGTCCTCGGTGATGTAGTCACGCGGCAGCATCTTTTCCTTGTTCGCGACCTCGGCCAGCGGCGCCGTGCCGATCTTCCACTTGTACGGTTTGTCTGCAGTACGAACGATCGTCGGCATCACCGAGTTCTGGCCTTTCAGCGCGAGCTCCACCGCGGCTTTGCCGACGGCGTAGGCCTGATCGACGTCGACCTTGGAAGCGATGTGGCGTGCGGCTCGCTGCAGGTAATCGGCAACCGCCCAGTGATACTTGTAGTTGAGCCTGGACTTCACCAGCTGCGCGATCACGGGCGCGACGCCGCCGAGCTGTGCATGTCCGAATGCATCGCGCAGGCCAGCATCCGAAAGGAATTTTCCTGCGGAATTCTTGACGCCTTCCGAGACGACCACCGCGCAGTAGCCGAACTTCTCCACGCACTCTTGCACGCGTGCGCAGAATTTTTCCTCGTCGAAGGCGATTTCCGGAAACAGGATGATGTGCGGCGCATCGCCGGTTTTTTCAGCGGCGAGACCGCCCGCCGCAGCGATCCAACCGGCGTGCCGGCCCATCACTTCCATGATGAAGACTTTGGTCGAGGTCTTTGCCATCGAGGCGACGTCGAAGCCCGCTTCGCGAATCGACACCGCGACGTACTTCGCCACCGAGCCGAAACCCGGGCAGCAGTCGGTGATCGGCAGATCGTTGTCGACGGTCTTGGGCACGTGGATCGCCTGGATCGGCACGCCGCGCTGGTCGGCGAGCTGCGCGACCTTGAGGCACGTGTCGGCGGAGTCGCCGCCGCCGTTGTAGAAGAAGTAGCCGATGTCGTGCGCCTTGAAGACTTCGATCAGGCGCTCGTACTGCGCCGGGTTATCTTCGAACTTCTTGAGCTTGTAGCGTGCCGAGCCGAAGGCGCCGGAAGGTGTGTGGCGCAGCGCGCGGATCGCGGCCGCGGACTCCTTGCTCGTGTCGATCAGGTCCTCGGTCAGGGCGCCGACGATGCCGTGCCGGCCTGCGTATACCTTGGCGATGCGATTCTTGTGCTTGCGGCACGTCTCGATGACGCCGCAGGCGGAGGCGTTGATCACAGCGGTGACGCCGCCGGACTGGGCATAGAAGGCATTGCGGGGCTTGGCTGCGGGCATTGGGAGACCTTGTTTTTGGGCCAGTTCTGGGTGCCCCGTGCGGGGCGCGGAAGGATAGCGCAAACCCTGATGCCAGTTGGCCCCCGGCCGGTCTTTCTGTAGGGTAGCGCCCCTTTGGGGAGGGTCGGACGGACTATGCGGATCGTGTTGCTGGGGGCGCCCGGTTCGGGCAAGGGCACGCAGGCGCAGCGCCTGCAGGCCAAATACGGCGTGCCGCAAGTCTCCTCCGGCGATCTGCTGCGCGACGCAGTCGCGCGCGGGACCGAGCTCGGCCTCAAGGCGAAGTCGGTGATGGACTCCGGTCAACTGGTCTCGGACGACATCGTGCTCGGCCTGATCCGCGATCGGCTGCGCCGGCCCGATGCCGCGCGCGGCTTCATCCTCGACGGGTTTCCCCGCAACATCGACCAGGCGAATTCGCTCAACGCATTGCTGAAGGAGCTCGGCCAGCCCGTCGATGCAGTGCTGCAGCTCGACGTCCGCAAAGAGACGCTGGTGAAGCGGCTTGCCGGACGTCGCACCTGTCCGACGTGCGGCACCGTGTACAACGTTCATTCCTTGCCGCCGGGTGTGAGCACGTGCGCGAAAGACAACGCGCAGCTCTACCAGCGTCCGGACGACAAGGAAGAGGTCGTCGCGAAACGACTCGAAGTCTACGCAACGCAGACACAGCCGTTGATCGAGCACTACGCCAGGCTCGGTCAGCTGCGCGTCGTGGCGGGCGAGGGCGAGCTCGACGCAGTGTTCGAGCGCATGGAAGCTGCCGCGCTGACGAAGCCAGTGCCTGCCGAGAAGGTGAAGGTCACGACGCGCAAAGTGCGTAGCGCTGCGACGAAAAAGAAGAAGGCCAGTCCTGCGAAGAAGGCAACCAAGGCGCGTCGCAAGCCGACGCGTAAGGCAGCACGCAAGACCGCGGCGAAGCGAACGGTTCGTCGCAAGACCGCGAAGCGCAAGGCGCCGCGTACGAGCAAAGCTCGGCGTAGGTGACTGTAGGTCGGGCTATAGCCCGACAATCCGTGCGAGGAAGAGGAGTCGGGCTGAAGCCCGACCTACAGGTTTCTATTCCGTCGGAATCTCCAGTCCCGATTCTCGTGCAGCGGCGAGCAGCGGCTCGCCGATGATCTCGCGTCGCCAGCCGCTCAACAGGTGCTCGGTGCGGCGTGCAAATACCAGCTGCTCGATATCGCGGCGCGTGACCAGCGCTTCGGCGTTGATCTTCGCGTGCTGCGCCGTCTCGCGTGCAATGTTCATCAGCTTCGTGACCAGCGCCAACTGGTGCGGCTGAGGTCGCGGCGGATTGCTCGCGGCCGCTTCGTTTGCCGCCTCGCCGCGTCCACGTTCGATGACCGCCATCAATTCCTCGCCGCGTCGGCGCACCACGCCGGGCGGCAGGTTGCGGATCGATTCCAGGTCGCGAATCGTGCCGGGCAGACGCTCGGCAATCTCGCGCAGCGCATCGTCGGCGAGAATCCAGCCGCGCGGCTTGTCGTGCTTGATCGCCGCGGCTTCGCGCCATTGCGCGAGCAGCTTCGCCGTCGCGCGTTGCTGCGGCTGCAGGCGATCGAGTCCCTTGAGCCGGCGCCACGCTGCCTCTGGCTCGGTCCGATGCAAGTCGAGCCGCTCGAACTCGAGGGTCTCCTCGTACAACCAGTCGAGTCGTCCCGCAGCTTCCAGCGCCTGGCGCAGATCCAGATACAAGGGGACGAGATAGCGTACGTCGTCTTCGGCGTACTGCAGTTGTTCCGGCGTGAGCGGCCGGCGCGTCCAGTCGGTGCGCGTGTGTCCTTTCGCGAGCGTGTGGCCGAGCCGCTCCGCGACGAGCGAGCCATAGCCGATCTGCGCCGGATAGCCGAGCAGCGCTGCCGCGATCTGCGTGTCGAAGATCGGCCCGGGCACCGGCTGACCTCGCGTCGCCGTCGTCAGCACTTCCAGGTCCTGGCGTGCCGCGTGCAGTACCTTGGTGCGCGCACGCGACCCGAGGAATTGCCACAGCGATTCGAGATCGGGCAGTGCCAGCGGATCGAGCACAGCGCACGCAGCGGACGTCGCTGCCTGGATCAGGCACAGCTTGGGGAAGTACGTGCTCTCGCGCATGAACTCGGTGTCGAGCGCGACGAAATCGTCGGGCGCGAGCCGAGCGAGCGCGGCGGAGAGATCAGCGGCAGTGGTGACCGGCGGCGTGGCTGACATGTGCGTGCGTGTACAATCCGCCGCAATTATGCACGTTCACATTCTCGGGATCTGCGGCACGTTCATGGGCGGCATCGCCGCGCTGGCGCGCGCCAGCGGCCATCGTGTCACCGGCTCGGATCAGAACGTCTATCCGCCGATGTCCGATCAGCTCGTCGCGCTCGGCATCGAGCTGATCGAAGGCTACGATCCGCAACAACTGCAGCTGCGGCCGGACGTCGTCGTCGTCGGCAACGTGATGAGCCGCGGCAACGCGCTGGTGGAGGCGTTGCTGGAGAGCGGTATCCCTTACACCTCCGGGCCCGAATGGCTGGCGCGGCACGTTCTCGCCGGCCGTTGGACGCTCGCGGTCGCCGGCACGCACGGCAAGACCACGACTTCGAGCATCCTGGCGTGGATCCTCGAGCACGCCGGCCTCGATCCCGGATTCCTGATCGGCGGCGTCCCCGGCAACTTCAACGTCACGGCGCGCCTCGGCGGCGGCCGACACTTCGTGGTCGAAGCGGATGAGTACGACACCGCCTTCTTCGACAAGCGCGCCAAGTTCGTGCACTACCGGCCGCGCACCGCGGTGCTCAACAACCTCGAGCACGACCACGCCGATATCTATCCCGACGTCGCCTCGATCCAATGGCAGTTCCATCAGCTCCTGCGCATGGTGCCGCGGAACGGCCTGGTCGTCGCCAATGCCGGCGATGCCAACGTGATGCGAGTGATCGACATGGGTTGCTGGACGCCGGTCGAGCGCTTTGCCGGCACTGTCAGCAGCGATACCAACTGGTACGCCGCTGCTCCGCCGGACGGCGATTACTCCACGTTCGCGATCATGGAAGGCAATCGGCGCGTCCTGGACGTGCAATGGCAGATGCTCGGGCGGCACAACGCCGAGAATGCGCTCGCCGCCGTGCTTGCCGCACGTCACGCGGGCGTCTCGATGGAGACTGCAATTGCCGCGCTCAAGGAATTCCGCGGCGTGCGCCGCAGGCTCGAAGTGCGCGGCGTGGTCGGCGGCATCACCGTCTACGACGATTTTGCGCATCACCCGACCGCGATCGAAGTCACGATCGACGCGCTGCGTCGACGTATCGGCAGCGCGCGACTGATCGCAGTGCTCGAGCCGCGCTCGAACACGATGAAGCTCGGCACGCATCGCGATGCGATGGCGAAGTCGCTGGAACGCGCCGACCGCGTCTGGCTATACCAGGGACCGAACGTAACGTGGGACGTCGCCGGCTCGGTTGCTGCGCTCGGCGAGCGTGCCGCGGTCGCCAAGGATCTCGATCTGCTGGTGGCGACGCTGGGTGAAACCCTGAGCGCCGGCGATCACGTGCTCATCATGTCGAACGGCGGTTTCGGCGGCATTCACAAGAAGCTCCTGGAGCGGCTCGCCAAGAAGTAATCTCGCGGAGACCATGCGTAGCGCGACTCACGCAACCCTGCCGCTGTTTCCGCTGAACACTGTGCTGTTCCCCGGCGGTCCGCTGCGGCTGCGAATTTTCGAGCCGCGCTATCTCGATATGGTCAGCCGCTGCATGCGCGAGGACTCCGGCTTCGGCGTCGCACTCATCGTCGCGGGACGCGAAGCGGGCGGCGCGGCGCAGACCGTGACGATCGGCACGCACGCACGCATCGTCGATTTCGAGCAGCTCGACGACGGCTTGCTCGGGATCACTGCGCGCGGGGAGCGGCGCTTTCGCATCGTGCACGCTCATCAGGAGAGCGACGGCTTGAACGTGGCGCAAGTCGAATGGCTCGACGACGAGCTGCGCGCGGAAGTGCCGCCTCAGCATGCCGTGCTCGCCGAGTTGTTGCGGCGCGCGCTGGAACAGATCGGACCGGCCTACGGCGAAGTTACGCCTGCCTACGAGGACGCGACGTGGGTCGGGATGCGGCTGGCGGAGATTCTGCCGCTGGCGCCGATCGAGCGGCAGGAGCTGCTCGAGTTACGCGACGGACCGGAGCGGCTGCACTGGCTGCAGTCGCGCCTGGACATTCAGGAATCGCGCGACGACGACTCCGACGACTGATTCTGCAAGATCGCGAACGCGACCCCGATCGCGGCGATCCACACGAACGCTGCCCAGCCGATCACGCCGTCATACGTGCCGACGATACCCGCGAGCTGCGCCGTGCCGTTGATCGACGTCGTGTCGCGGAGAACGAAAATCGTGCACACGCCGGCCGCGTGCAGGCCGATGCACGCGGCGATCGCGCCGGTGCGCAGGCGCACGAGCGCGAGCAGGACGCCGAGCGCGAACAGCGCCAGGAACGAATCGACCAGCGCCAGCGGCTGCGCGTAGCGTTCGAACAGCCGGCTCAGCACTTGAAAGCCGTGCTCCCATGACACCTGCTCCGGCGGTACACGCAACTTGCCGCCGAGGAAATGTAATGCGGCGTACAACAAGCTCGGTGCGACGATGGCAGCGCGGATGCTGGAAGTGCGCGCGACCGCTGTGAACAGGATGCCGCGAAAGAAGGTTTCTTCGATGAACGCGACGACCAGGCCGGACAACAGGCCCTGCGCGACCATCGACAGCACGTCGCCGTCGAGACCCGGCTTGATCTGCCGCACATCGAGCGCGAGCAACAACGCAACCAGCGGCAACATCAAACCGACGCCCGCAGCCCAGCCGATGCCGAGCTGACGGAAGAACTCGGCGGCCGGCAGCCGGTAGCCGAGCGCCGCGCGATTCGACAGCCCGAGCCGGCGCGTGAGGACGATCAGACCGACGAGCGCGAGCAGCATCGCCAGCCGGTTCATCACGCGATGCACGGGCTCGACCGAGACGGTGCCGACGAGCAGCCAGGTTGGATAGGTGAGCGCCGCCGCGACGATCAGCGCGAGGGCCAGCAGGGCAACGAACAGGGCGAAGGTGCGCACGAGCGGCGAATTGGCTGCGAATTTTTCGATGAAGGGCCTGATTTTTCGCGGCGGCGACAGTACCACACCCACGTAGACTGCGTGGCGGAGCGCAATAGTTACGCGATAGGGAGATCGATCATGGAAGAAGCAAGGGCACACGCGATCGTGTCGGCGCTCGCGAACGGAGTGAATCCGCTCACCGGCGAGTTGTTCGCGGTCGACAGTCCGTACCAATCGCCGGATGTGATTCGCGCGCTGTACTGCGCGGTCAGGGCGCTCGAGGGCACCGGGCGGCGGCGAACGCGCGGGCAGGGCGCGGAGTCCAACAACGCCGGTAAGCCGTGGACCGAAGAGGAAGATCGCCAGCTGTTATCTGCGTTCGATGGCGGCCGGCCGCTCGCGGAGCTGGCGCAGGCGCATGGACGCACGCGCGGCGGCATTCAGGCGCGTCTCGTGCGCCACGGCCGGCTCGCGCCCGAAGGCGGCCGGCCGATCGGCGGCCCCGGCAAGTGGCGGCCGGGAAATTCAGCCGGGAGTGCCGGTGCAAGCCGCGCCTCGTGAGCTGTGCGGCCCGGCGCTGTACAATGCGCCGCGCTCGTATGTGCAGCGCCTCCCTTCAACCGTCGCCAATGCCCACCGTTGCGCCTGCGCGGCGCACGGTTCGCGTCAATATCATCGGCAAGTCGAACGGCGTCGGCCTCGCACGCGACATCGAGCTGCTCGCGGGCGCGCTCAAGGCCTCCGGTCATCAGGTCGATGTCACCATCATCGATGCCGTGCAGGCGCGGCGCCGGCGCTCGCCGCTCGCGCAGTTCGCGACGCGCGCGCGCCTGGCGTGGGGCGGTGCCGGAGCCAAGGCGCAGACGTCGCGTGCCGATGTGAATCTCATGCTCGAGCACGTCTGGCTGCAGTACTTGTCGACGGCGCCGATCAACGTTGCGGTACCGAATCCGGAGTGGTTCGACCGGCACGATCGACGCTTCCTCGCGGAAGTCGACAACATCTGGGCCAAGACCACGTACACGCGCGAGCTGTTCCGCGCGCTCGGCTGCGACACGACGTACATCGGCTTCGACAGCGACGATCGCTACGACAGCGGCATAGCGAAGCAGCGGACGTATTTTCATCTGGCCGGCAAGAGCACGATGAAGGGCACGGATCGCCTGGTGCGCGTCTGGCAGCGCCACCCGGAGTGGCCACGCCTGATCCTGGTCCAGCACGCGGACGGCGTACCCGAACCCCCGGCCGCGCCGAACATCGAGGCGCGTGTCGCGTACCTGTCGGACGAGGAGTTACGGCGACTGCAGAACGAGAGCCTGTTCCATCTCTGCCTGTCGCTCACCGAAGGCTGGGGACACTACATCGTGGAAGCGATGGGCGTCGGCGCCGTGACGATCACCGTCGATGCCGCGCCGATGAACGAGCTGGTCACTGCGGAGCGGGGCGTGCTCGTGCCGTATCAGGCGACGGGAACGCAGCGCCTCGCGACCACGTACCAGTTCGACGAAGCCGGGCTGGAAGCGGCGATCGAGCGCACCATCGCGATGAGCGATGCGGAGTGCAATCAGCTCGGAGCCCGCGCGCGCGCTTGGTTTACGGACAACAAGCGCGGCTTCGGCGGCCGCCTGGAAGCGGCATTGCTGGAGCTACCTCACGCCTGACGGGCCCTGGCTGTGTCCAGATGCGAGGCGATGCCGTGCTCGGTCCACGTCGCACGGCGAGCGAGCGTCTCGTCCAGCAGACTATCGAACGGATTTGGTGCCGTCGGCGCGCGCGACGTGTGATGCAGATGAAAGGCAATCGCGCGGTGCCGCACGTAATAGCGTTGCAAGCCGAGGTGCAGCAGGCGGGCGACGAATTCGCGGTCTTCCGGTCCCCACGCGGTGAAGCGCTCGTCGTAGCCGTTCACCTGGATCGCGTGACTGCGCCAGAAAGATTGATTGCAGCCCTGCACGCCGCCGAGCGTCGGCTTGGTTCGGGAAAAGACGCGGCTGAGCAGCGGGCTGCGCAGAGCGTAAGCGCGTCGTTGCAAGCCAGGCGTCAGGGGCCCTACGTCGGCCGCGCCGCCAGCCTGTAACAACTGCGCCGTAGTTGCGGCGGAAAGCTGCGGCCGTGCGCCCTGAATGAAGCAGTCCGGGCGTGCGCACTGCAGGTGGTCCGCAACGAAGCGAGGATGCAGGACCATGTCGCCGTCGACGAGCAGGATGTACTCGGCCCGCGAGGCCGCGATCGCGCGGTTGCGCGAACGAGCCAGGCGGAAGCCCTGGTCTTCCTGCCAGACGTGCTCGACCGGCAGACCCGCGGCGTGCCAGCGATCGATCACAGCGCGCGTGGCAGGGCCCGAGCCATCGTCGGCGACGATCACTTCGTCCGGCCGCTGCGTTTGCCGTGCGACGCTCGCGAGCGTGAGGTGCAGGGCCTCGGGCCAGTTGTACGTCGTTACGATCAGGCAGCTGCGCATCTAGTGACTTTTGCCGCCTACGCCCGGGGCTCTCCGTTCCAGTGCAACCGGCCGCGAGCATGCCGCGTTATGCGCACTGGCGAAAGCCTGCACCGTACGGCGGCGTACGGGCGAAGCTGAACGGCGCCCGTCGCAGCGCGACGACGCTTTGCACACGGTACGCCGCGGACTACGCGGGGGCGGGGCGAATCGTTAAACTGTGGGCCGACCCGCCAGGAGTGCAATCTTGTCCGTCCCGTATTTTCTCGACCCGGTCGAGCCGTCGCGGGGTCCGCGCTGGCTGAACCGCTGGTTACCGAGCAAGCGACTACGCACGGATCCGCTACAGGGACTGAGCGTCGAGGGCCGTTATGCCCCCGTCAGCATCGCGAACTGGAAACTGATCCCCGGCATGGCCCGCACGCTGCTGGCCGGCCGCGTGTTCCGCCCGCTGTCCTTCACCGCTGACCGCCGTCTGACGATCGTCGTTCCTTATCGCGACCGTGCCCACCATCTCGCGCAACTCGTGCCCGCGCTGACGGCAGTGCTGCGCGAGCAAGGGGTGCGGCGGCGGATCGTGGTCGTCGAGCAGGAGGACGGTCAGCCGTTCAATCGCGGGCGACTGCTCAACATCGGCATGCAGCTGACTGCCGATGCCACCGACTACTACTGCCTGCACGACGTCGATGCGGTGCCGGTGCTCGCCAACTACGCTTGTCCCTCGCAGCCGCTGCGTCTGGTCACGCAACTGCGCGGCACCGACAACGCTGGGCGGCAGCGCAACTGCCACTACTTCTCGGGTGCGGTGTCGATCCGCAAGGACCAGGCATTCGCGGCGAACGGGTTTTCCAACGAGTACTGGGGCTGGGGCAAGGAAGACGACGACTTCTTCTTCCGACTGCTGCTCGCCGGCTACCTGTGCTACTTCGACGCCGAAGGCACGTTCCGCGATTTGCCGAATCCTGAAGCGCAGGGTGCGCCGTTACGCGCGTACGTGAAGCAGAACCGCCAGCGCCGCAGCCTGCTGCTGCGTGGCCTCGTCGATCCGGCAGAGGACGGGCTCAGCACCGTGCAGTATCAGGTGCTCGAGCACGTCGAGCACGCCGACTACGAAAAGATCCGCGTGCGTTGGTGAGCGGAGCAGTCAGCTCCGCGAGATCTGCCACGCAACCGTGTCCGCTCCCTCGACGACTGAGCGATAGCCGTGCCGCGCCAGCCGTGCAGCGTGCGCCGAACGTTCAGCCATCGTCATCGCCTTGTGCTCGTACTTGATCAGGTGCGGCCTGAAGTGCTCGAAGTCGGTCATGCGCAGAATGGCGGAGTCGTATCCCTCGGCATCGATCTGCAGCAGGTCGGCGTCGAGCGTCGCGGTGTCCAGCAGCAGCTGCATCAGTGGAGTACAGGCGACCGCCAGCTCGATGATGTCCGCCGGTGCGATGCCATGGCGGAGCAGATGCGAG
>Ga0070673_100002391_pt1 | contig 11427 bp, 10 predicted proteins | sample KBSM23metaG_FD_65342 | JGI IMG/M metagenome (GOLD analysis project Ga0070673, IMG submission 65342) | Miscanthus rhizosphere microbial communities from Kellogg Biological Station, Michigan, USA - KBS M2-3 metaG | ecosystem: Host-associated > Plants > Roots > Rhizosphere > Soil ...
ACATCGAAGCCGCGGTGCAGGGCGTGCTCATCGCCTCGCTCTATGCGCCGAACGGCAACCCGCAGCCGGGACCGAAATTCGCCTACAAACTCGCATGGTTCGATCGCCTGCTGGCGCATGCGGCCGAGCTTTTGGCTGCCGACGTGCCGGTCGTCCTCGCCGGCGACTACAACATCGTGCCGACCGACCGCGACATTTACCCGACGAAATCCTACGCTCAAAACGCTCTGCTGCAGCCCGAGAGTCGTGCGCGGTTTGCCCGTCTGCTCGAGCAAGGATGGATCGACGCAGTGCGGGAGCTCAATCCCGCCGCGCCGATGTACACGTTCTGGGACTACAAGCGTGACCGCTGGGCGCGCGATGCCGGGCTGCGCATCGATCATCTGCTGCTGAGCCGGCGGGCCGCGAAGCGGCTGATCGCCGCCGCCGTCGATCGCGAACCGCGGGCAAAGGAAGACGCCAGCGACCACGCGCCGGCGTGGATCGAATTGGCCGACGCCGCAGCGGCACCACGACCATCGCCTGCGCGCCCGCAGCGCAATCGACTGACGGCAACGCGTCCGCGCACAGCCGCCGACGCAAAGTCTGATCGCGAAGCCGGGCGCCGCCCGTTGCTGTTGATCGATGGCGACTCCTTCGCCCATCGCGCCTATCACGCGCTGCCGAAAAACATCCGCCGGAAAGGCGACCGGCCCGCCGGGGCCATTCTCGGTTTCGCCAACATGCTGTTGCGTCTCTACCGCGAAGAGCGGCCGCGCGCCGTGCTCGTCGCCTGGGATACCTACGATGCGCCGACCTATCGCCATGAGCAGTTCCCGGCCTATCAGAGCGGGCGCGAGTTCGACGACGACGTGGTCGAACAGCTCGCAATCATCCCCGAGTTTGTCACCGCCTGCGGCTTTGCCAATGCCAGCGGGGCGGGGTACGAGGCCGACGACTTCCTCGCTGCCGCGGCGACTGCCGAGGAGCGCCGCGGCGGCACGGCACTCGTAGCCAGCGGCGATCGCGACAGTTTTCAGCTCGCCTCGGACAAGACCACGATCCTCTACCCGGTCCGCGCCGGCGAAATGGCGCGCATCGGCGCAGATGAAGTCCGCGCGCGCTACGGTGTCGACCCCGCGCAGGTCCCGGATTTCATTGCCCTGCGCGGCGATCCCTCGGACAAGCTTCCCGGCGCGCCGGGTGTCGGTGCTGCCGGCGCCGCGGCGCTGCTCCGCAAATACGGAAATCTCGATGCGATCCTCAAAGCCGGCCGGTTCCCGCAGCAAGCCGAAAATCTCAAGCTCTTCCGCTCGATCGCCACGATGAACCGCAAGGCGCGCGCGCCGCGCATTGCCGACCAAAAACCGACTTGGCCGACGGCTGCTGCTTTGGCGCGGGAGTGGGAATTAAAGCAATTGGCGGGGCGGCTCGAGGAGCTGGCGCGGCGCTCCTAGGTGTGCCATTCACCGCTTCGCGTACTATGAGTGTGCCATGATCGCGTCGTGGCGCAATTCGTGACCAAAAGGCTCTTTGAAGGCGGGCGGCCGAATCAGCTTCGCGGCCTCGACTTTGAGATGGCGATCGATCTGCTGTTGGCTTTGAACGCCGCCAAGACGCTGCACGACCTCAGTCCGCTTCGAAGCATCGGGTTGCACAAGCTGAAGGGTAGACGCAAAAGCCAATGGGCAATGACCGTAAATGCACGATGGCGTATCTGTTTCGAGTTTCGCAGCGGCGACGCTTACGGCGTCGAAATTGTCGACTATAATCAGGGATGAGAACCATGGCTCCTGTCGCCCATCCGGGCCGCCTGTTGAAGCGTGAACTGACAGCTCGTTCATTGAGTGCCAATCGGCTCGCGCTCGACATCGCCGTGCCATCCGGGCGGGTCACCGACATCTTGAATGGTCGGCGCTCCATCACTGCCGATACCGCAATCCGCCTTGGGCGCTACTTTGGCAATAGCGCCCAGTTTTGGTTGGATCTGCAAAGCCAATACGACATTGCGCTCGTCGAACGCGAGCGCGGCGCCGAGATTACCCGACGCGTGCGTCCGGCCGATGCGGCGTGACGCCGTCGAAAACGTAGTCTGTGTACCGTGCGCTCCGTGAGGTGAGGGAAGTGACGCTGGCGCGCGGCGTGTTGCACCCGGAAAAAATAAAACGGCTGCCAAAGAGCACGATCTTGGCTCTTGGGGCGGGATTCATCGTTGTCGCGGCGGCGCTCGGTGGCGCGGCCCGGGAGTCGTACCGTACCTCGCAACGCGAGGCGCAAATTTTCGCCAGCCTCAGCGCCGAGGCATTCAGGCAAGGCTTTTGCGATCGCGCCTTGCGGCTCGCCGTCGCCGGCCTGCCGCCTGTCGAAGGCGCCTCGCTCCTGTCGTTTCGTTCGCCAGTCTTGCAGGGTGAACTGTCGCTGTTCGGCTCCGCGCAGGATTGTTATTTTCAGCTGGCTTTGGCCGGGCATACCGCCCTGGTGAACGGTGCGGCGTTCAGTCCTGATGGCGTTCACATCGTCACCGCCTCCTGGGACGCGACCGCACGTCTCTGGAACGCCAAGACCGGCGCGACATCGTCCACTCTTTCCGGGCACAAGGCCTGGGTGCACAGCGCAGCGTTCAGCCCGGACGGAAAGCGCATCGTCACCGCGTCCTGGGACAAGACAGCGCGCGTCTGGGATGCGGCAACCGGCGTCGCTCTCGCCACGCTCTCGGGGCACACCGGGCCGGTAAACGGTGCCGCGTTCAGTCCCGATGGTTCGCGGATCGTCACCGCGTCGAATGACAACACTGCCCGGCTTTGGGACGCCAACAGCGGTGCACTCCTCGCCACGCTCGAGGGGCACAGCGACGCCGTAAAAACCGCGCTGTTCAGTCCGGACGGGACGCGCATCGCTACGACCTCGTTCGATGGCACTGCGCGCGTGTGGGACGCCGCCAGCGGCGCGGCGCTTGCGATACTCTCCGGACATGAGATTTGGGTGTGGAATGCGGCGTTCAGTCCCGACAGCACCCGCATCGTCACCGCGTCGGAGGACAAGACCGCGCGCGTGTGGGACGCTGAAACGGGCGCCGTCATCGCCACACTTGCGGGGCATACGGCCGCAATCCTCGCCGCCAGTTTCAGCCCGGACGGCGCGCGCATCATCACGGCGTCTTGGGACAAGACGGCGCGGGTTTGGGACGCGACGACTGGCGCCGCACAGGCGACACTCGCCGGACATACCGGCTGGGTCTGGAACGCGAAGTTCAGCCCTGACGGCTTTCGCGTCGTCACCGCGTCGCAGGATGGCACCGCGCGCGTATGGGATGCCCGTACCGGCGCGGTGCTCGCCACGCTGGCGGGCCACACCGGCGCAGTGTTCAGCGCAGCGTTCAATGCCGACGCTTCGCGCATCGTCACCACCTCGTTCGACAACACCGCGCGCGTGTGGGACGCGACAAGAGGCGGGCTGCTCGCCGTGCTTTCCGGGCACGCGCAAGCGGTCAACAGCGCGGTGTTCAGCGCCGAGGGTTCGCGCATCGTCACCGCTTCGGAGGATGAGACCGCGCGCATATGGGATGTCGCGAGCGGAACTCTCATCGCCACGCTCGCCGGACACCATGGCGCGGTGAACAGCGCGGCATTGAGTCCAGACGGCTCCCGGGTCGTCACTGCATCGGACGACGGTACGGCGCGAGTTTGGAGTGCTGGCACGGGTGCCGCCATCGCCACGCTCTCGGGACACATAGCTCAGGTCGTCGCCGCGACATTCAGCCCGGACGGGACGCGCGTCGTCACCGCCTCTTTCGATAACACCGCGCGAATATGGGACGCCGCCAGCGGCGCGGCTTTGGCGACGCTCTCCGGGCACACCGGCTGGGTTGGGAGCGCCGCGTTCAGTGCCGACGGTTCTCGGGTCGTCACCGCCTCGTTCGACAATACCGCGCGGGTGTGGGACGCCCAGCGGGGTTGGAGGATCGTCACGCTTGCGGGCCACACCGACCGCGTGCGCGCCGCGGCCTTCAGCCCGGACGGCTCGCGCGTCGTCACCGCCTCGGCCGACAAGACGGCGCGCTTGTGGGACGCCGCAACCGGCGCCGTCACTGTCGTGCTCGCCGGACACACCGATGCGGTGAACGCCGCGGCGTTCAGCCCCGACGGCTCGCGCATTGTCACCGCCTCGGACGACGACACCGCGCGCCTCTGGAATGCCAGGACCGGAGTTCTTGAAGCCGTTCTCGCCGGGCACACCGAGCGGATTCTCCGTGTCGCCTTCAGTAGAGACGGTTCCCGTATCGTCACCGCCTCGGCGGACAACACGACGCGAATCTGGGACGCCGCAACGGGCACGGCGCTGGCGACGTTGCGTGGCCACGCGGGCGCGGTGGCTGCCGCGGCCTTCAGTCCCGACGGCGCGCGCGTCGTGACGGCGTCGGCCGACCACACCGTTCGCATCTGGCAACTCGATCTGCTCGTCCTGATGCCCGCAGACCGGCGGCAGAGCTATGTCTGCCGCGAGCGCCTGATCGGCGCACGATCGTTTACCGAACGCGAGATGCAGGAACCGATGCTGCACGGCCGCGATGAGTTGCGCGATCCTTGCGATCGCACAGGACCGCTCAGCCTCGACTATTACCGGCGCGCGGCTGCGGCGGTCAGGACGGCGCTCCGCCAATTTGCACGTTGATCGGCAGAGTGCGCGGGCGCGAGACCACGTTGCCGCCGTTCTAAGCTGCGGCCTTCAGCAGCAATGCCGTCAGCTCATCGGGCATGTCGATTTGGACAAGGTGTGTGCAGGGCAGGGTGTGCACCGTCCAACCCGGCTTGCTTTTGAGCTTCTCGTAGAACTGCGTGAAGGTGGTCGGCGCCGGAACGTTGGCGTAGATGTAGGTTTTCCTCTTGATGCGATCGAGGCCGCCAGTGAGCTGAACCGGCTGCGCGAAGCAGGCGGTCGGGTGCGGCGAGGTATGAGCATCGATGAAGGCTGCTACTTCCGGCTTGGCGCCGAAGACGGTCGCAGGCAGCGGCGCCAGCGTGTAGTCGCTGGCGGGTTGAGGTATCGGTTCCGGCGGCGCGAGTTCGGCGAGCGATTGGCCGTTCTCAGGAACGAAGGCGTCAAGATAGACCAGCGAAGCGATCTTCTCCGGAAGCTTGTCGGCTACACCCGTCACCACCATGCCGCCGTAGGAATGACCGACCAGAATGACGTCCGACAGTTCCTCATATTTGATGACATTCACGACGTCGGTGATGTGGGTGTCGAGGTTGATGCTCGGGTTCATGAGATGCGAGCGCTCGCCGAGCCCAGTCAGGGTCGGCGTGAAGACCTCGTGCCCGGCGCGGCGCAGCGCCTGCGCGTTGGGCCGCCAACACCAGCCGCCGATCCAGGCGCCATGCACCAGAACAAAGTTTGCCATCGTCTCCTCCCGGGATTGCGCCGCGGCCGGCGCGAAATGCAGTGCCAGCGGTGCAGTAAAACGCCGCCTTGGTCGACGGTTCAATCTGCGCGACCCAACATCACGCCGCCGTCGATGACCAATTCAGCGCCGGTCATGAAGGTCGAGGCGCGGGACACAAGAAACAGGGCCGCGCCCTGGATCTCGTCGGTCGTCGCCACGCGGTTGAGCGGCACGGCGCTCCCAAACGCCTTGGCCACTTGCGGATCGCGCATGTGTCCGCCGGCAATGTTGGTGATGAACGGACCGGGCGCTATCGCGTTGACGAGAATATTGTACTTCGCCAATTCGAGCGCGGCCTGGCGTACGAGATGCGCCGCGCCGGCCTTGGCCGGCATGTAGGCCATGCCGACGATCGCTTCGGGCCGGAGCGCGGCGACCGATGTGGTGACAACGATGCGCCCGCCGCTTTTCCCGTTCTTCTTCATGTGCGGGACGGCGGCTCTGATCGAATTGAATACGGAGGTGAGATTGGTGGCGATCACCTTGTCCCATTTCTCTTCCGCCATGGTTTCGAATGCGCCGTCGGCGGCGCGCTCGCCGGTCATGGCGAGGAAGCCCGGCCCGGCGTCGATCCCGGCATTGGCGAAGAGGACATCGAGGCGGCCCAACTCACCGGCCGCCCGATCGATGGTGGCGCGCAAGGCGCTGCGGTCGGTCACGTCGGCAACGGCACCACGCACGTCACCGCCCTTCGCCTTGAGCTTCGCCACCGCCTGATCGAGGCCGGCACGGTCGATGTCGAGCAGGACCACGCGCGCTCCGTTGTCGGCCATGGCGTCGGCGTACGCATAGCCGATGCCGCTCGCGGCGCCGGTGACGATCGTGGCGAGACCGGCCACGTCGAAAAGCTCGGATGTTTTCATCTCGCTGCTCCCTGATCAGCTTATGACGGTCGCGCCTTGCCGGTCGCGAGGTAAGCGCCGTGCAGGATTTCCGGCCGGCGGCGAAGTTCTTCGGCAGCGCCTGAGAAGACCAGCTCGCCGCGTTCGAGCACCAAGGCCGATTTTGCCAGCGTCAAGGCGAGCGTCGTGAATTGCTCGATCAGCAGAATGCCGACGCCGCGCCGCGCGATGATCTGAATTGTTTCGGCGAGCCGGCCGACGATCGAAGGGGCCAGGCCGAAAGACAATTCGTCGATCAGCAGATAACGCGGCCGCGAGATCATCCCCTGCGCGATCACCACCATCTGCTTCTGGCCGCCGGATAGATTCTGCGCCGCGACCGAGAGCCGGTCGCGCAGTTCGGGAAAGATGTCCAGTGCCGCTTCGATCTCGCGGTCGGCCTCGCGCCGGGTATGCATCAGCGCAGCGGCGGCCAGATTGTCGCGCACCGAGAGCCCGGTGAGAATCGGATGGCCTTCGAGCACCAGCGCGACGCCGTGCCGCCGCACCGCGTCGGGCGATCGCCCCACGAGGCGCACGCCGTCGCAGGAGACATTGCCGCGCAAAGCCGGCAGCACGCCGGCGATCGAGAGAACGAGCGTGGACTTGCCGGCCCCGTTGGCGCCGAGCAGCGCCGTGATTTCGCCTGGCGGCACGCTGATCGAGACATCGCGCAGCACTGGACGGCCGCCCCGGGTCACGAAGAGATTGCTCACCGCCAGTTCGGACGCCGCCATCGCCTACTCCCGTCCGAGATACGCGTCGCGCACGATGGGATCGTCGAGCACGGCGCGGGTCGGACCGATCGCGAGGCGCTTGCCGAAATCGAGCACCACCGTCTCCACGCAGACGGCGGCGATGAGGTCGGCATCGTGATCGATAAGTACGAGCTGCGTATCGAATGCCGACGGTATGTTGGCCAGCAGCCGGCGGAGCCGTTCCGTCTCGGCTTCGTTAAGCCCGGCGCCGGGCTCGTCCATGAGAATGACTCGCGGCCGGCCGATCAGCGTCTTGGCGATCTCGACCATGCGCCGTTCGAACAGATTGAGCTCGCGGCCGAGGATATTTCGCCGCTCGTTGAGGCCGACAAAATCGAGCGCCGCTTCGACCTCGCGCCGGGCGCTGGCGCGGTCGGGCGAGACGTGATCGGCAATCGCCTGGATGTTTTCCTGCGCGGTCAGCTCTTCGACGACGAGCTCCTGCTGAAAGGTTCGGCGCAGCCCGATGCCGACCCGGCGGCGCGCCGAGAGACCGAGGAGCGCAATATCGTCGAGCAGGATCGTGCCTTTGATCGGGGTGAGAAAACCGGAGAGGACGTTGAGCAATGTGGTCTTGCCGGCGCCGTTGGGGCCGATCAGCCCGCAGATCGGCGCGGCGAATTCGGCGTCGAGGGCGTCCAGCGCCTTGATGCCGCCGAACTGAACCGTGAGCGCTTCGATCTTGATCATGAGGCGCGCTGTGCCTGGAGTTTCTGATAGAGGCGCTCGGCCAGAATGGTGAGCTGGCCGCCGAGGCCGAGCGGATCGCGCAAGGCAAACAGCAGCGCCACGCCGAAGATCATGAAGCCGACATTGGTGTTGACGTTGAGGTCGATGAGCAGCGCCGGAATAAAGCGGGTCAAGATGCCGCCGAGGAAAGCGCCGAGCCAGACCTCGTACCCGCCCAAGAGCGTGCCGATGAAAATCACGATCGAGTTGGTCGGCGGAAAGGCCGAAGCGTCGAGCTGGCCGAACAGGCCGGCGAGAAGTGCGCCGGCAATGCCGGCGAGAAATCCAGAGAGCGCGAACGCCCATGCCTTGTAGAAGACGATCTTGACGCCGGCGGCGACCGCCATGTGCTCGTGCTTGCGGATGAGCGCCCAGGCGCGTCCCGGCTTGCTGCGGCGATGCGCTTCGACCAGAAAAATGCACACGAGCGTCACGCCGGCAACGAAGAGAAAATATCCGGTATCGCTCGAAGCCAGGAGCGGCCGCGCCATCATGATGCGGTCGTTGCCGCTGGCGCCGACCTGGCCGAGAAATCCGGGGCCGCCGACGGGAAAGCTGGTGACGATGACCAGGGTCTGGAACGCACCGGCGAGCATCAGCGTGACCAGCGCCAGATAGAGCCCGCGCATGCGCAGCGCCGGCAGACCCCAGATCATGCCGATCACCGAGGCGCCGGCGCCACCGGCAAGCATGGTGACGAGGAAAGGCGGATGAAAGGAGTGATAGACGCGCAGGCTGATCCAGCCGCCGACGCCGACCAGCGCCCACTGGCACAGCGACACCAGCCCGAGCTGCCCGTAGAGCAGCGCGCAACCGAGCACGCCCAAAGTCATGCAATAGGCCTGGGTGAAATTCGACAGCCAGTAGCCGCTGGCGGTCATGGCGATGACGCCGGACACGATGCCGACCACCACGACGATCGCGGCGGCGCGCATTGCTGGCGTGATTTCCGCCTTCGTCGGCAGCACCAGCGGGATCGCTTCGGTCTTGACCGCTTCGTTCATTCCCGCGCTCCGACGCCTTGGCCGGCGCCGACGATCATCAAAAAGATCAGGGCGGCGACATACGGCCCGGCGCTGCGCAGGCTTGCGACCTCGGGCACGGCGACCAGCAGGGCCTCGATCATGCCGGCGACCATTCCGCCGATGAAAGCGCCGGGCAATGACGAGAGGCGGCCCAGGATTGCGGCGGCGATCGCCGGTATGACAAGAAAGGTCAGGAAGCCGGGGTCGAGCCGGTTGATGTTCGCAAGCAGAATGCCGGCGATACCGGCAAACATGCCGTTGACCAGCCAGGCGAAGGAATCGATCTCAATAACGCGCACGCCGATGGTGGCGCTGATGTTGCGGTCGCTGGCGAGCGCGCGCATGCCGAGGCCAATGCGGGTACGGTTCAACAACAACCCGACGCCACAGACCATCGCCAGCGCCACGCCGAGCGCGACGAGGCGCGTCGCCGACATCCTCACGCCGAACAGCATCACAAAATTCAGATCGGTCGGCAGCACAAGGCGCCGCGCTACGCCGACGCCCCAATACAAGGCCATGGCGCCGAGCAGGACGAGAGCGAGCCCGAGCGTCGCGACGGCGCGCACGACCCGGTCCCGATGCGACAAGCGCGGCGCGAAGAAACGCCCGTAGGCGTAGGCGATTGCAGTCGACACGGCGACGCCGACGATCCAGCCGACGGGGGCGGGGAGGCCGTCTTGCGTCAACTCCCAGGCCAAGAATGCGGACACGCCGCCAAACGCACCGAAGGCGAAATTCAACGTGCCCGATGCCCGGTAAAGGATCACCAGGCCGACGCTGGAAAGGGCATAGACGGCGCCGAGCCCAATCCCCGAGGCGACGAAAGGCAGAAGATTCATCTGAACCCAGCCACCGTCATCGGGAGATCACCCGGCCGGATGCTGGAGCCCTCCCATTGTCACCGATCCTATAGCCGCCATTGCACGGTGTCAGCAGTTTTGGATTGCGCCCGCTGCTCAGTTGCCGAGCTGCTGTTCCGGCTACCGCAGTGCCGCTATGGTGCGGCAGTGAACAAAGCGAGTGCATAGGGAAACACAAATGACGGCTAGCCTTGCCGAGCGACGAACCGCACGCACCGTTCTGCCAGTGCCTGAACCCGATCTCACGCCGGCGGAGCTGATCGCGCGCGCGGCCGCGCTCAAGCCGCTGTTGCGCCAGCAGCAGGCGGAGAACGACGAGCGCGGCTCCTATTCGCAGGAACTGCACCAGGCGTTTCTCGATGCCGGCCTCTATCGGACGGTGCAGCCGCGCATGTTCGGCGGCTACGAGTTCGACATCCCGACTTTCTACCAGGCCATGCTGGAAATATCCCATGGCCATCCGTCGGCCGGATGGTGTCTCGCCCTGTGCGCATCGCATCCCTTTCTGATCGCCTCGCATTGGCCGGAGCGCGCGCAGCGCGAACTGTTCGGGCCGGACGGGCACTTCGCAGCGCCGCACCGCGTGCCGCCGACCGGCATGCTCACCCCGGTCGAAGGTGGCTATCGGCTCACAGGCCGGTGGGATTTCTGCTCCGGCATCCCTCACTCCACGCACCTCGTCTGCGGCGCGCAGCTGCCGGCCACCGGTGGGCCGCCCGAGATGTGCTGCGTCGCGGTGCCGCGCGAGAAGCTGCGTATCCTCGACGACTGGGGCGGCGACCAGACACTCGGCATGCGCGCCAGCGGCTCGCACAGCGTCGAGATCAAGGACGCCTTCATTCCGGCCCATCACGCAGTGCCGTTGCAGGGCCTGTTCATTTACCCGGAAGACATGCGCGACGGCACGCCGGGAACGCGGCTGCACGGCAATCCCATGTATCTCGGCCGCGTCGCCGGTCCGTACCATATGTCGCTGATCACGCCGGTCATCGGCGCGGCCAAGGCGGCGCTCGACGAGTACCAGGACATCATCCGCACCAAGAACACGAACTTTCCGCCGATCACCCCGCGTGCCGAGCATGAGGACTTTCAGCGCGCACTCGGCCGGGCGACGATTCTCGCCGATACCGCCGAGAACCTGCTGGTCCGCGGCGGCGAGGTCTACATGGAAATGTGCCACCGCTGGGCAAGCGACGGAACGCTGATCACGGTCGAACAGAACCTGCGGCTGTGGGCGATGCTGCAGCAGGCCGGTCGCATGGCCTGCGATGCGGTCGAGCTGCTGTTCAAGAACGCCGGTGCGTCGGCGGCGCGCAAAGGCAGCCGCCTGGAGCGCTACCTGCGCGACGCGCAGATGTATCGCATGCATCCCTCCTCGCTGTTCGAGAATTTCTGGGCCCCCGTCGGCCGCGCGCGTCTCGGCTTGCCGATCCGGCATTTCAATTTCTGACGCGCCGTCAGCTTCGTGCAACGTCATGCCCGCGCTTGTCGCGGGCATCCACGTCTTGGTCCTGCGTCAAAACAAGACGTGGATGGCCGGAACAAGTCCGGCCATGACGCCTTTAGACGCCTACTGGCCGAGGATTTCCATCGCCGCGGGAGCGACGGAAATCCTCTCGTTGGACACGGCGCCGCGGCCTTACTCCTTGGCGGTGTCGGAGATCTTGATGCCGAGCTTCTGCTCCAGCGCCTCGACGCGGCTGAGCGCCGGATCGGGGTGGGCGACGCAGCCTTCGATGGTCTTCCACT
>Ga0070673_100002399_pt1 | contig 11408 bp, 20 predicted proteins | sample KBSM23metaG_FD_65342 | JGI IMG/M metagenome (GOLD analysis project Ga0070673, IMG submission 65342) | Miscanthus rhizosphere microbial communities from Kellogg Biological Station, Michigan, USA - KBS M2-3 metaG | ecosystem: Host-associated > Plants > Roots > Rhizosphere > Soil ...
CGACCGGCTTGTACATCAGACGGGCTCCTCGGAGTTGGCTTCGACGGTGGCATGGGTCATGGCGGCGGCGCGCTTGGCCGCGGCGAGGCGTTCCCTGGCAGCGGCGTAGCCCTTGTCGTCCTTGTCCAGCGCGGCGAGCTCCTGCTGGTAGTAGTCGACGAGGTCGGCGTCGCGATAGAAGGCTTCCGGGTTGTCGACCGGCTCGAACTTGTCCTTGGGCACGTGTGACTCCTTACACGTTGTCGCGGGCGGCCGTCTGGTCGTCCACGGATCGGGCGACGATGCGGTTGAGCGAGCCGCAGTCGGGGCAGGGCTTGCGCCGGCGCTCGACGATCGGGCGCTGGCACTTGGCGCACAGGCTGCGCTGCTTGGGGATGAACCTCATCGTTCCTCCGTGACGCCCGTCACCGGCCCGAGCGGGTACTGCCGGGTCGGCTGACCGCGGATGACGCGCTTGGTCTTGGGTGGGGTGATGTCGTCGACGATGCGGACATCCTGTGGCCCGGTGCGCTCGACGACCTTGACCTGTGGCGGCGGCACGTTGACCACGACGTCCTTGGCCAGCAGGTCGGACAGGCCCTTGACGATGGGTTCGAGGTCGACTTCCGGCCTCGCCGCCTCATGGATGGCCGCGATGAGCGGGTCCATGTCGGCATGCACTTCGGGCACCTTGATCTCGGGCACGTGGACGTGGACCTCGGATGGGGTCTGCGCCTTCATGGCCTCGCCGATGTAGTTGTTCACCACGATCCGCTCGCCGTGGTACGCCTTGTCGGTGACCGGAGCCCAGTCGAGGGTGCCGTTGGGGTGGTCCTCGATCGCCATCGCCTCTTCGACGGTGAAGGTCTGGCCGTCACGGGCGGCGCATTCGGGATCGTAGTCGCCGTCATATGCCAGCACCCGTTCCACCCCGAACTCGCCGTAGGCGTCGAGCGCGGCGCGGTTGTAGCTGAGCATCGTCTCGGTGCGGGCGACCGTCTCGGCCCTAGCGTCGTCGAACTCGGGCAGCGCCTTGATGCCGTTGTACCCTTCATCCGGCACACCGTCGATGATCTGGTCCAGCCCATACCCTCGCCGAGTGCCCTCGGCCAGGCTGGCTTGGACCGCCTCGAGGGTGTGCCCATTGATGCCGGTGATGCGCTCGCCGCCGTAATCGACGAGGTCCTGCACCACCCTGCCGACGGCCCGGTTGGGGACGATCAGGTCGAGCGTGTCGGCGACCACCTGGAGCGAGCCCCGCGCAGCCTGAACGTACAGCTTGCCCAGCACTTCGCGGAGCAGGTCGTCCTCGCGCTTCTGGTTCCACCAGTCGGGGTCGGCCTTGATGGCCCAGTCGCGGCGGATGATGTTGCTCTTGGTTGCCGCACCGCGTGGCCAGTCGGCGCGGATACCGTCGACGATCCGTTCGGACTGGAGCTCGAAGAAGCGCCGCAGGTCGGGGTCGTTGCTCTCCACCACGTCGGTACGGGCCTTGGTCGCCTTGGCCACGACCTGGCTGACCGACGAGCTATCCGCGGTGTCGTCTCGGACCGAGGCCGATGGCCCATTGTTCTCGGGCAGCTTCGGTGCAGCAGCGGCAGCGGCCGCCATCTCGGCCTGCTTCTTCGGATCGAGCAGGGCCGGTAGGCCGGTCCACTTGATGTGGTCGAGGTCGAGTGCCTTGATAGCCGCCTTGGGATCGAACCCGATGGACACCAGCGACTTGAACGCGCCGGCCTTCTCCAAGAGCGATGAGGCGTCGTCGAGGTCGGGCAGGTTCGTCTCGAAGTTGAACGTCTGCCCCATCAGCGCCTCGTAACGGCTGATGATGTTGACCTGGATGACCTCGTCGAAGCTGTCCGAGCGCGGCTCGATGGTGCCCCGCCAGTACCAGTCGTACAGCTCGCGGCGTGTCTCGCCCGAGGCGTTCTGGCCCGCCGGCATCGACACACCCAGCACTTCGGGGGCGATCGGGAAGGCGGTCAGGATGTTGTCGCGGTTGAGCTCGGCCAGTTCGGGGATGCCGATCTCCGCAGGAGTGGAGGCACCCGAGGCGTACTCCATCGGTTCGGGGAACAGGAGCATGCGCTTGGCCGAGTTGGCATCGCTGACCACGTTGCGCCAGGCCCGCTGCGCGTCGTTGAACTCGTCCTCGTCGAGGGCGCGTTCGCGTGGCCACATCATGCCCGCCAGCCGTCCGCCGGTACTCAACAGGTCGGCGGTGTGCTTGGACATCAAGTCGGTCAGCGGCAGTTCGGCGTACACCGCCTCCACCACGCCCACGCCGTAGGTGTTGTCGTCATCGGCCGAGGCGTTGGAGAACGTGACGATCTCCCACGGCTCGAACGTCATCGTGCCGCCCTGCTTGTCGTAGTCGAGAATCCAGCCGAGCAGCTGGCCCGACCGCTTGTCGTAGCTGGGCCACAGCCGCGAAGGCGAGATGCCGTAGATGGCGGTGATCGGCGATAGCGGTGAGGCGGCCTCGAGGTACCAGAACGTCCAGCCCGCCATGTCCCGCCGGATGTGCGTCTTCTGGCGCAGCATGCGCCCCGTCTGCTGGGGGTTCGGGCGCTCCATGAGGCGCATGAACTGGTCGATGGGGTTGAGCGTCTCGAACGGGATGTCGAGGTCAGGCTGGGGGATGTTCGACTCTTCGGGATCGTCCGACTCGACGTCCCCATCGCTGACCGTCCACGGCAAGCGCGCGATGTCGCCGCTGATCTTGGACTCGGCCTTGTAGAACCAGCCGCACTTGTAGGCCTGCAGGAATGCCTTGGCCTTGGCCTGCGGGTCGTCCATCTGTCGCAGCGACGACAAGGGCGGGTCGTTGAGGAACGCGGACACGCCGGCACCCGTCACGGCCTTGATGTCCCACGGCAGGCGCTCGACCTTGGGGGCGCTGATGGTGGTGCCCGCCCACGGGGTGTCATCCCATTCGCTCACGCGGCAGCTCCAAGAGGGTTGTCGGGGGTAGTAGGATGTCGTCAGCTAGCCGCCGTACGCCCTGCCGTTGACAGGGGGCCAGCCGCCGCTTGACGGCACACCGGCAGGCTTTCATGCCACCGGTGACCGAACACCCAACCTTCTACGGAGGTGGTGTCCGGGCGTCCTACGCAGCCGCTCCGAAGGTAGACACCCGATGTCGAGCGCGTGACCGGGCGTGGATGGCGAGGTTGAATGCGTCGGCGAGGTCCGGAGACGGCAGGCCGCGGGCCTTCATCTCCTCCTTGGACTCGATCTGGACCTTGCCCGACGAGGTCATGCGGTAGGTCGGCGCGGTGAGCTCCGCCCGGAGTCGCTGGTAGTGCGACTCATCGAGCCGTGCCAGGCTCAGTTCACTGTTCTGCGGGTCGAGTTGCTGTCGAACGTCCCACCAGAGTTGAGCACGTAGGTTGAGCAGCAGTTCAGGGTCGCGAAGTGGGGCGTCAGCCACGTTGACATCCAACAGACGTCCGGGTAGTCGCTGTTCGCGAATGCGATCGACAACACCCGCGCCAACCCCGATGACATCGACCGCGAGGGCGCCGCGTCGACGCTGGAGAAAGGATGCTCCCATACCCGCCACGGCCATCGTGTCCTGTCCGTGGATGATGGTGACTGACTCCGGGGCATTGCCGTTCCCTTCCACGAGGACCGAGTCGTCACTGCCGAACCGGGCGACGTCGAGGCCTGCCCATTCCCGGGCATCGGTGTACGGCTCGCGGACCCTGGCGAGCTCGATCCACTGCAGCGGGATGACGGCGTTGGACTGGGTGTCGGGGAACTGGCCGAGTACCTTGGCCTGCCACCACGGCGTCCCCTCGAGGCCCTCCTTGCGGCGCTCCTCGAGCCAGAACTTCGATACGAGCTCGGTCTGCGCCTTCTCGGGTACCGGCTCGTCAGTCCAGTTGGGGGTGTCGAATACGGAGATGGGGATAACGTTCCATGTCGAGGTCTTGCACGCCTCGAAGAACGGCCCTGCTGGTTCGTAGGGGTTGCCGATCGCCAGCCGGCGCGATTGCTCGTTGACGATAAGGCCCTTGGTGGCGGTCCACAACTGCTCGGACACACCGTTGGCCTCATCGATGATGACCAGCACGCGCTTACCGTGGATACCCTGCAGGCCCTCGGGGTCGGTGTCGTCCGGCTTCCTGCCGATAGCCCATGACCCGTCGAGGTCCCAGCGTAGGTCGTTGCCCCATGACGGCTTGCCTGGTAGGTCGCCGTTCTTGTGGGCCGTCCGTAGTTCGCGCCAGAAGATGTCACGCAACTGCGGGAACGAGTTGGACGTGGCGACCACGATGCCGCCCGTCGCCGTCCACCACAGCGCTAGCCGAGCGGCGATCCAGTCCTTGCCGCTACCGAAGCAGGACGGTACGGCGGTGTTGGTGTTATCGCGGACGGACTCGGCGATGCGCGTCTGGATCGTCCACGGCCTGTCTTCGAGAATGACCCGGATGAACCCGACCGGGTCGTTGGTGAAGTCCGGGTAGCCCTTAGCCTTCTGGCGCGTCCTCACCCGTCGGCGGGCTTCCGCCACCAGTAAGGACTTGCTCGGCTTCGAGGATGGCTGCGGTGAGTTCAGCGTCGGAGATGGTACCGGTGATGTCACGCGCTTCGGTCCTCGCAGTCGCTCCACCGCTCATCAGTATCTGGAGACTGGTGGCCTTCTCTGCCGCGAAGGTGGCGTCACGCGGTTCCATCTCACCGCTTCGCAGCGCCTCGGCGATCCTGCGCCATGCGAGATGAGCGACCACCTTGATCTCGTCCGCCAGGTCTTCCCGCGTCTTAGCGCGAACCTCCGCGAACTCCGGCTTATCCATCCAATACCGGATCGTCGACTCGGGGATACCGGTCTGTTCCTCAGCCTGGACGACGCCGCCCATCTCGGCAGCGATGACCGCTGCCAACTTGGTGCGCTTGGTGTATCGCCGGTGCTGGGGCATCTAGGCCTTCTTGGCTGCCTTCTCGTCGGGGAAACACGTCTTGCACGGCTTGGTGGTGCTCTCGTTCCACGGTGTGTTCGGTGGGACGATCTGGCCACAGCCGGTGATCTCGCCATCGACGATGAGGTGGTCCTTGCCGTCTGCGAGGGTCACGATGATCGGGGTGCGAGGCATGTCGTCTCCTAGTGGATCAGGTCCATCTCCCACGGGCCATCATGGATGTCGTCTATAGACTGCCGACCTTCCAGCCGAGCGAGTCGGCGTTCCAGCCGTAGCACGGAGTTCTCTAGTTCGTTGATGCGGTGGGTAAGACTCTGATGCACGACGACCACTTGCGGGGTGGGCTCGATCTTCTCGTCGGTCAGACTGTCCACCAGCGCCGGTCTGGGCCGGCATTCCTCATGACGTGACGGTGACCGATAGCCGATATGGTGCCGCTCGCACCAGCGTTGAGGACGAACCGGGCGAACCGGTTCCACAGCGACAGGATCAACGGGGTAAACGTCAGCCTCGGTGCCAACCCGACCTACATTCACCGGGATGTCCCAGCCCGGTTCGGGCGTACCCCACTCTGGCGGTGGCCAGTTCGGTTCGTCCATCGAGCGCATTCCTCCTAGGGACGCTACCGCCAGCGGTGCCGTGTGGCTGGCGATGCCTGCGGGAGTCCGGTGCCCGCATCGGGATGATGTTGCGCGGATACTACGCGACTGCAACGTCCTCGCGGTAGTAGTTCTGTGGTGGTTCCTCGTGATACCGCTCGAACAGCCGGTGTAGTGCGGCCTCGATATAGGGCCGTCTCACCGGCTCGATGATCCCAAGCGACGCCAGAGCCCCATCCCAGTCACCATCGCGCAGGGCGGTTCGGTACAGGGCCCGAGCCATGAATGGGTACGGGTCGTGAGGATGTCCCCGGCCCGCAAGTCGCGCGAGTGCTGCGCGCATGGGCGTTCGATAGTGATTATGGATGTCCTTGTGGCCTTCGTACTCGGCGGCTTCTGTGCCATAGGGGTCGTCCTCGATGAACGCGCGGAACGGGTCGGCCACCCGGGGTGAGCCCATGACCGAGCCGCCGACCGGATCGTAGCCGTCGCCATCCCCTCGGCGCTTGGCATCACGCCATACGCCGCGCGTGTGCAGGCGGTCGGGCACCTCTTCGCGGAAGCCTGCCATGTACCAGCCGAGCAGGTCCTTGGGGCGTGCCATCTTGGCCCGCTTGCTGCGGGCGTTGTCGTCGGCGTAGGGCTCACGCTTCATCGGTACGGCCACAGGTCGAGTACGCCGGTCTTGCGCTCGTTCGCCATCAGCGACCGCAAGTTCCAACCGTTCTCCTGTCGTCCTTGGCGGGCATGCTCCAGACAACGGGCGGCCTGCTGGCTGCGTCCGACGATGGCGTAGAACGCCTCCTCGGTGCAGCGTGACTTCTTGCCAGCACGCATGGTCCAGTGATCGCAACGCTTCATTGGCACTGTTTGCATAGCTGGGGCTGGCCGATCATCCGGGTCAAGGGCATGACGTCGGATACCTCGAGCCGCAGGCCGTCCTGGCGCATACGTCGACCGCAGCGGGTGAACGCATCACCCGCCACGACCGAGTCGACCAGGTGCCACTTGGTCGATGACCGCCGGACCCAGTCGCCGATGTTCACACGAACACACCCCACAGCAGGCCGATGCAGACGAACACGACCGCCCAGCCGATGAGCGAGCGGCCCTGTGCCTGGAACTCCTCGACGAGCGCCAGCACCAGCGCGATGACGAACAGGATCGTGGGGATGCTCATGACGTAGCCCACCGCAGGACCGCCCGATACGCGGCTCGGATGGTGGCGCCGGCGAGGGCGAACGCCACGACATCAGGCGTCTGGATGGCCGAGCCGATGTCGACGATCTGCGCTGCGGCGAGGGCTGCGGCGCCCGATAGCAGCACGTCGGCCACGAAGTCCTTGACGAACTTGGAGCCGGTGATGGCACTGATACCGGTGCCATCGGTCAGCGCCCCTACGACGCCTGTCTGCGGTGAGTTGAGAGTCACTGGGGGTCCTCCGGTGTGGTGGTTGCGTCGTCCTCTGTGCCGTCGATGGCGTCGTCGTCGGTGAACTCCGGATCGGGAACGGTGGTCGGAGCTCCGGGCGGCGGCTCGTCGGGCACGTCGTTGGGCGGGTCCTCGAAGTCGTCGGTCATTCGTCGTCACTCCCTGCTGGGGCATAGCGTCGGTCATCAGCACCGTGCAGACCCTTGAAGCGGTTGTATTCCTCGTCCGTCCGGATGACTAGCGGCGTGTAGAAGCCATCGGCGTCGGGCTCGCCCCATTCAATCCGAAGATGAAGTCCCTGTATCTTCCCGATAGCCTCGAACAGTTCCGTCGACATCCGCACCTTCCGCAGTTCAGTTCCTTCTCTGACCGTCATGGGTATTCCTCGAGCGAGGTAGCGGACTGGTTCGGGTCGATGTACTCGCCCCGCAACCCACCCGCCAGCATACGCACCAGCATCCTGCCCGAATACCCGGGCCAGGCGTAGAAGATGGGCATCGAGCAGGGCGCCGAGGTGTCCTGCGAGTAGGCGGCGTGCTCGGTCCGCCCGGTGATCCGGCCGTCCGGTCCCAGCTGGTACACGAAGAACTTCTGGCCGCCGTCGAAGCGCAGCGCGTAGGTGCTGACCCGGTCCTTGGTGAAGGCGGCGTAGACGTAGCCGTCGCCGAGTGCCCGATATCCCGTGGCGGCGATGTTCAACTTGCCCGCGAACGAGCGCAGCAGCGACCACGGGTAGGGCTCATTGCGGTACTTGTAGACACCGGCGTAGCGGCCGTCCGCGAGCGGGTCCATGACGTGGGCATCGGGAGGCACGAACACCGCGTGGTTGCCCCGGAAGCCGTTGCCGGCGTTGAAGCGCGTGTTGGCGATCGGCGCGTACCAGCCTTGGAGGATGGCGCCCTGCCCTGCCGCGACCCTCTTCTGGAAGGACGCCCACGGCAGGCGGTAGTACACGTCGAGGTCCACGCCGGTCAGGCTCCGCAGCGCCGAGTCGACCTGCGCCAGCGTCGTGCCGCCGACCGTGTCGCCGGTACGGCGGCGGACATCCTCGCCGGTGACGATCTTCTTGACCTGGCGGTCGTAGCTGGCGGCCATCGCACCCGCGTAGCAGGTGCACGACGCCCAGCCGAGGTAGTACCCGTTGATGGCGGGATTCTGCGGCTGAAACGTCGGGCGGACGAAGCTCACGAGTGTGCCGCCGTCATGTGCCGCTGATATTCAGCCTCGTCGTGATACGCGCCATCACGGCCCCACACACAGAGGCCGCACGTGAACGGGTGCACGTCGTCCCAGGGCTCGTGAGTTGCAACTGGAAGCTCGGCTTCGGTAATCCGAAGCATCAGTGCGGCGTACAAGCGTTCAGCGAACACGGGATTAGACCCCGTCCGGTCAAGTCCCCCTAACGCCAACGCTAGGTCGGTCGCCGTTATCCTAGTCAGCCCCTTCTCATAACCCACCCTATAGCCCTCCCGATAGCCCTCCTCGCGGCTCATGGCACGGTGAACGGCATGGCCAGCACGCCTGCGTTCTGGCCGTCCGACGACAGCAGGACGAGGCGATGTGAGCCGGATGACAGGATCGGCAGCAGGACGTTCCCCTCGAATGCGCTCGGGCGGGTCATGACGGTCGTACCCGCGCTCCCTTGGTGGAAGTTCGGGTCGATGTAGACCCCAGCTAGTCGGGTAGTGGACCCGCCCGACCCCGGTTTCAGCGAGACCTTGATCGTCCGGCCGGAACCTATGGCGCTGGGGTCTGACGTCAGTCTAGCGTTCGCGTAGTCGTGGCCGTCGTCGTACCAGCCGCGCGCCTCGGTGTACCAGCCCGAGCGGTAGGTCGGGGTGCAGGATCGGACGCACACCTGGTAGCCCGTCGACTGGTACTGACGGTTGCCCTCGCTGTTCTTGGGGATGTTGGCCGTCCAGCGCATCTCGCGGCGGCCGGTGCCCCAGTTCGACAGGTTGACGTTGACGATGCCCGAGACGGAGCAGTCGACGCATGGCCCGAGCTTGACCGCCCACGTCTGCTTGACGGTCGAGCCGTCCGATACCCGGAACGATGTGATGGCGCCGATCTGGTTATGCGCCTTGATGGTGTACGGGACGGCGATGGTGCCGTTGACCACGTTGCCCGACATCGGCACCGTGACCTCGACGTGGATGTGGGCGCCGACCTGGCTGGGCACGTTGATGCCGGCGTTGCGCCACCAGCCCTGTGACTCGGCGGTCATGGTGGCTGGGGCGGCCTTGGCCGGGATGGCCGACACGGCTCCGAGCAGCAGTCCAAGGATGGCTACGAGGACGACAGTCGCCCAGTTGTTGAGGCCCTTCATGGGGAAGTCCTTCCTTCCCCCTTGGTCTCGATCCAGTCGCGACATGGCTTGCATGGGCAGCGGTGTGGCCGTGCTTCCGGCGTGGGGTCATCGAGCTCGCCCTGCATCGCCCGAAGGACGAGCGTGGCGCGGGCCAGCACGACGCGCATGGTCAGCGGGGCGATGCCTGCGGCGAGTTGTGCCTCATCGGACAGCCGCTCGTGGAACAGCGCGTAGTTGCGGACGGCGAGGTCGCCGATCTCCACTGCCATCACGTCGGCAACGGGGTACGGGCGAGGATGAAGCCGAACACGGCGATGAACAGGAAGGTGACCGTCGCGATCAGGCCGATGGTGGCGTAGAAGTTGGTCCGGTTCTCGGTGCCGCCCACCTTGGCCGACTCGATGCGGGTCACCCTGTCCTTCACCTCATCGAGCCCCTTGGACAACGCGGCGATGGAGGCGCGGCCCGACTCCTGGTTGGTCTTGATCGTCTCGGCGGTGGCGCGTTCCGACTTGTCGATGGCCTCGCGGTTGGCCTTCTCCTGCAGTGCCGCCGTGTCCTTGGCTGCGGCGAACGCCGCGTCGACCGCCAACTTGGCGTCCTTCTTCTCGGACGCCACCCGCGAGTCGCGCTCGGCCAGCTGCACCTGGATGGCGGCGAACTTCTGGTCGTGGAGTTCCTGCAGGTGGCTGACCCGCCGTTCGATGTCGTCGTGGACCACATCGACGTTCAGCGCCCGCGCCGTCGCCGCCCGGTCGAGTGCGTCGAGCCGCGCCACCAGCGCCTTGATCTCCCCATCGACGTAGGTGATCAGCGTCCGCTCGAGGCGGGCGATGGCCCGGTCGGTCAGTTCGGTAGGGTCGGGTACAGGGCGGCTCCCATAGCCGCTGTACAGGTCGTTCGGTGGTGGTGATTGACTCACTCAGCAATGCGGCCTGTTCTGCGCTGGCGTCTCTGGGCGCAGCACACTACGGGCCCGAACGGGGCGACACGGCGCAGGGTGCGCTTGACCGTGTGGTATGTCAATACGGACTATTGCGTATCCGTGGGCGGCAGACCCAGCGTGGTACCGCCCCATGTGATCGACACGCGCAGTACGCCGCGCGACGGTGACGCCAGCTTGGAGAAGGCCCCGCGGTACAGGTCGATGACCCGACGCGGGCAGGCGCACCAGTCGGCCAGGATGACCTTCACACAGCGCCCGTTGCCGCACACCTTGACGATCCGGCCGCGCCAGTCGCCTACCCGGAGGGCAGGACCGGCCGCCGCTGCCAGCGTGCCTTCGGGGTAGCCGCGGGTACAGGCTGAGCCGCCGCCGCAGTACCACGAGGCGGTGCCGGATACCTCGGTGGCGGTGTCGGGGAGGACGTCCACCGGTTCGGCGGTCAGGCCGAGGATGTCGGACACGACGATGCAAGCAATGAGGGCGGCGGTCATCGTCCACCTCCGATCAGCAATGCGGCGGCGATGATGGCGAGCATAACGATGACGAACGCGAAGCCCCACAGCAGGCCGCGGTCCCGCATCTCGCCTTGGTCTTGTTGGCCGAATTCGAGCCGCTCGAAGTAGGCGGCGGCCGCTTCGTAGTGGGCTTCATCGGAGTCGGGTTCGGGGACGCACAGGGGATCGGGGTCGTAGGTCATATCGCCTCCAGTCCTAGTCCGCGCTGGGTGCCGTTCAGCCGTGCCTCGGCGATGGCGACGTACTCGGCCTCGCGTTCGATGCCGATCCACGGGAAGCCCTCCATCTCGGCGGCCAGTCCTGTCGTACCCGAGCCCAAGAAGGGGTCGAGGACCGTTCCCCCGGTGGGGGTGACGAGGCGTACGAGGTGGCGCATCAGGTCGGTGGGCTTGACCGTGGGATGACCGTTGCGCCGCGGGTGGTTCGGGTTCTTGTGCGCCCACGCCGCGTCGGGGTCGGCGTGAATGCTCGCCTGCTGCTGCCGTGACTCGATGCCGGACAGCCCTCCCAGCACCGGCTCTCGGTCTGCCCTGTCAGCCTTGGGGATCAGGAAGAAGCGGGAGTAGGTGCCGGCGTCGCCGTATGGGACGGTGTATTCGCCGTCATAGCCGCTGGCGAAGCCGCTCGACCCGCGGACGCCCGCCGCCGTTCCGGGTGATGCCTCCCCACCCCCCACCACGCCCTCTATCCCGCCGTCGAAGA
>Ga0070673_100002400_pt1 | contig 11403 bp, 12 predicted proteins | sample KBSM23metaG_FD_65342 | JGI IMG/M metagenome (GOLD analysis project Ga0070673, IMG submission 65342) | Miscanthus rhizosphere microbial communities from Kellogg Biological Station, Michigan, USA - KBS M2-3 metaG | ecosystem: Host-associated > Plants > Roots > Rhizosphere > Soil ...
GGCCGCTCCCGCGGCAGCTGTCCCGCCCCCGCCTGCGGTGCCTGCCTCGCCGAGCGTGGCGGCGCCGCAGGCGTCCGCCGCCGCGCCGGCGGTGCCTGCCCCCGCCGCGTCCGCAGCGGCGGACGCGACACCGGCCGTCGGCACGGTCTCACCGGGGCTCACGCTGACGGGCGGGAGCGCAGACGCCGGTAGGCCTGCGTCGTTCCGAATCGCCACGAGCCAGGACGCCACTCGCGTGGCGACGCGCACGACCGAGCCTCATGTGAACCAACGTCCGCGAGCGGCCGATACCTCGAGGCCGAAGCGCGTGCAGCCGAGGCTGGCGGACGCTGCCGCCCCGGCCGCGCGGCGGGGGAGTGCGGCCGTTCCGGCGGCACCCGTCGCGCGAGTCGTGCCTCGGAGTTCCGTTCCCACGGTGGCCGTGGCCGTCCACGAACGTCCGAGCGTCCCGCTCGCGGCTGCGTCGTCCGGGAGACCGCTGGAGGCGCCGATCGCCGCGCCCGCGGTGTCGGGAGCCGCACCCCCGGACAGCTCTGCTCCGCAGCCCTCTGTGCCAGCGCGTCCGGCGGCTGTGCCTCCGTCGATGGAGGACGGAGTGCGGCCGGGGGTCCTCGTAGCGGCGGCCCTGCTCCTCCTGCTCACCGCGGCTGCCGCTGCAAGGGCCGCCCGTAGAATCGGTGGGAATGGAGCCGTACTACGTCACCACGCCGATCTACTACGTCAACTCCACCCCGCACATCGGGCACGCCTACACGACCGTGGCGGCGGACGTGTTCGCACGTCATCAACGGCAGCGCGGCCGTGACACGTTCCTCCTCACCGGCGTCGACGAGCACGCGTCGAAGGTGGCGCGCGTGGCCGAGGAGCAGGGGCTTCGGCCCCAGGAGTACGCCGACCGGATCGTGGAGGCGTGGCGGTCGCTCCCCGCCCGCCTCGGCGTGGCGCCGGACTTCTTCATCCGCACGAGCGACGAGGGGCACAAGCAGTTCGTCCAGGAGTTCCTGACGCGGATCAAGGAGAACGGCCGCGAAGACATCTACCAGGGCGTCTACGCAGGGCTCTACTGCGTCGGCTGCGAGGCCTTCAAGACCGAGGACGAGCTCGTCGACGGCAAGTGCCCCGAGCACGACATCGAGCCCGAGTGGATCGAGGAGCGGAACTGGTTCTTCCGGCTCTCCGCCTACCAGGAGCAGCTGCTTGCCCTCTACGACGAGCGCGCCGACTGGGTGCTGCCGGGGTTCCGTGCGAACGAGGCCCGGTCCTTCGTCGCGGGTGGCCTGCAGGACTTCTCGATCAGCCGGGAGGGCCTGTCCTGGGGCATCCCGATCCCCTGGGACACCGACCAGGTCGCGTATGTCTGGGCGGACGCACTCGTCAACTACCTGAGCGCGCTCACCTACGCGCGTCCCGGCGAGAACCTCATCGCCCGCTACTGGCCCGGCGTCCGGCACCTGCTCGCGAAGGACATCCTGCGCTTCCACTGCGTCTACTGGCCGGCGATGCTGCTCGCAGCGGGCTACGAGGTCCCACGGCAGCTCTTCGTGCACGGCTATCTGCTGCTCGACGACCGCAAGATCTCGAAGTCCCTCGGCAACGTCGTCGACCCGCTCGACCTCGTCGACGTCTACGGCGCCGACCCGGTTCGCTTCTGGTGCGCGCGGTCGGTCTCGTTCGGTCAGGATGGCGCGGCGTCGGTCGCGGGGGTTCGCGAGCGCTACGAACGGGAGCTCGGGAACGATCTCGGCAATCTGCTCTCGCGGACTACCGCGATGGTCGCGCGGTATCGCGACGGCGAGCTTCGCGCGGTGCCGTCGTTCGGCTCCGAGGTCGAAGCGATCCTCGCACCCCTCGGCGAGGACGTCGCAGCGCGCCTGGATGCCTTCGACCTGACGGGGGCGCTCGAGCGGATCTGGGAGGTCGTGCGCGGGCTCAACCGCCACGTCGAGGCAACCGCGCCGTGGAAGCTCGCGAAGGACGACGCGCGCGCGGACGAGCTCGACCGGGTCCTCTACGACCTCCTCGACGGGCTGCGGGCAGTGGCCGTCGCCCTGGCGTCCTACGTTCCGGAGACCTCGGCGCGGATCCTCGAGGCACTCGGGCAGCCGCCGACGATCGACTGGTCGGAGGTCTCCTACGGCCGCACCCAACCCGTCGAAGGCCTCGGGCCGGCAGAGCCGCTCTTCCCGCGCATCGACGAGCCGGCTCCGGCCGCGTGATCGACACCCACGCGCACCTCGACGCGTGCGACGAGGACGCGGAGGAGTTGCTCGTGCGCGCGCGCGCGGCGGGCGTGACACGGGTCGTCACGATCGGGACCGGAATCGAGTCGAGTCATGCCGCGCTCGCGATCGCCGACGCGCACGAGGGCGTGACGGCGGCGGTCGGCATCGATCCTCATCAGGCCGCGACGGCCGAAGCCGAGCGGATCGGCGAGCTCCGCGAGCTTTTCGCCCATCCGTCGGCCGTCGCGGTCGGCGAGACCGGGCTCGACGGGCACTACGGCGCCGACACGCTCCCGGAGCAGCGTCGACTGTTCGAGGCGCACCTCGAGCTTGCCGAGGCGCTCGGGCGGCCGGTGGTGATCCACAGCCGCGCCGCGAATGTCGAGACCGCCGCAGCGCTGGCGCCGTTCTCCGGAACGGTCATTCTCCACTGCTTCTCGGAGCCCGATCTGCTCGACCCTGCGCTCGAGCGGGGGTACTACATCTCGTTCGCCGGCAACGTGACGTACCCGAAGGCCGACGCGCTCCGGAAGGCGGCGGCCCGTGTCCCGGCCGATCGGATCCTCGCCGAGACGGACAGCCCATACCTGGCCCCGCAACCCGTCCGCGGGCGGCGCAACGAGCCGGCCAACGTGATCCATACGCTCGCCGTCCTCGCGGCCGAGCGCGGGGAGACCGCCGTGGAGCTCGGGCACCGCATCGATGAGAACGCGGACAGCGCATTCGGGCTCGGTCGAGCGTGATGTCCGTCAGCCCGAAGAAGTCGCTGGGACAGCACTTCCTGGTCGACCGCAACCTGCTCGTCGTGATCGAGCGACTTGCGAATCTGTCGTCTGGCGATGTGGTGCTCGAGGTCGGGCCCGGGCTCGGCGTGCTCACCACGTTCCTCGCCGACCGGGTGCGACACGTGCACGCAATCGAGCTCGATCGGGCGCTCGAAGCGCCGCTCCGCGACGCATTGAGCGGTCGCGCCACCGTCGATCTCGTCTTCGGCGACGCGCTGGCCGTCGACCTGGATGCCCTCGATCCTCCGCCGTCCAAGCTCGTCGCCAACCTGCCCTACAACGTCGCGACGCCGCTCGTTGCGGAGACGCTGATCGGCGTGCCCGCGCTTGCATCCTGGTGCGTGATGGTGCAGCGCGAGGTCGCGGACAGGTTCTTTGCGGAGCCGGGGACGAAGGCGTACGGCGCCGTCTCGGTGCTCGTACGTCTGCACGCCCGACGCACGGGGCTCCACCCCGTCTCGCGGACGGTGTTCCGCCCACCGCCCAACGTCGATTCGGCCCTCGTCGCGTTCGACCGCATCCCGCCACCGGCAAACGCCGAGCAGGTGCGCCGCGTGGTCACCGCCGCGTTCGGCCACCGACGCAAGACCCTCGCGAACGCGGTCGCGCTCGCGGGGCTCGCAACGCGGGAAGATGCCGTTGGCGCGCTCGAGACGATCGGGCGACGCCCCGACGCCAGGGCCGAGGCGCTCCAACCCGACGAGTTCGTCCGTCTCACGGAGGCGCTTACCGCGTGAGCGACTGGCGAACGGCCACTGCCCCCGCGAAGCTCAACCTGGCGCTGGTCGTCGGCCCGCTGCGCCACGACGGCAAGCACGACGTCGTGACGCTCCTCGAGCGCCTGTCGCTCCAGGACACCGTGGCAGTGCGGCGCGCGACGGAGACACGCGTCACGGGCTTCCCCGCGGACTCGCTGGTCCGCGCCGCGCTCGATGCAGTCGCGCACGCCGCTGGAGGACACGCCTGCTTCGAGGCCAGGATCGAGAAGCGGATCCCGGTCGCGGCGGGTCTGGGCGGTGGCTCGAGCGACGCCGCCGCCGCATTGCTACTCGCAAACGGCCTGCTGGACGAGTCGCTTTCCGACGGCGTCCTCGCGGAGCTCGCCGCCTCGCTGGGCTCAGACGTGCCGTTCTTCCTCCATCCGGGGCCGCAGCTCGCGACGGGCGACGGGACAACGCTCGAGCCGACGGTGCTGCCGCGCGACTACTCGGTTGTCCTCGCACTCCCCCGCGGCGCGGTGAAGACCTCGACCGCGGACGTCTACGCGGCCTTCGACGCACGTTGCAGCGTGGCCGGCTTCGACGAGCGGCGCGCGGCGCTGCTCGACGCGCTCGAGGCGTGCGCCCGAGTCGAGGACCTGGCGCGCCTGCCCCCGAACGACCTGGCCTCCTCGCCGCTCGCCGCAACCATGCGTGACCTCGGTGCGGTGCGCGCCGATGCGACTGGCGCCGGCCCGGTGGCGTACGGCCTGTTCGTCGACGCGCACGACGCCGCCGGCGCGGCGGCCGCCCTCGGCGATCGTGCGAAGACCTGGACCGCGCATCCCTCCTGAGCGAACACCGGTCTTGGCTCGCCGCAGATCGCGGAGCGGTGTCAGACACCGTTTCGCGTCAAGAGCAAAACGTGTCGATTGTGGATCAATCGCCCCACAGTCGTCCCAGGCGCCTGTTCGTCGGCGCCATCGCCGGCGTCGACTGCGCGGTGGACAGTCGCTTGGTCGAGCACGAGTCGAGAATCGACGCAGGCATTCCGTTCGCGGCTGTGCGCGAATTGGCACAGAATCGGCACGCCTCCGGCTTGACAGCGATCGGTGTCTGACACCGATGGTTCGGCTCGGGCACCAACGCGAGCACGAGGCTGTCGTTCCCCGGTGGGGTCTCCGACGTCCGCGTCTGATAGTAACTAGGCAATGCCTAGGAAGACTCTTACGGCCGCGCAGGCCTCGCGCGCGCTCGGGATCAGTCTCGACACGCTCCGACGCTGGGATCGCGAGGGGAAGATCCGCGTCGAGCGGGATTCCGCGAACCGGCGCGTCGTGGCGGCTGCAGAGGTCGAGCGGCTCCGCGCCGACGAGGGCTCGGAGGGGCTGACGGCGCGCAACCGCTTCCGCGGCGTCGTGCGCTCGGTCGAGACGGACGGGCTCCTCGCGCGCGTCGAGATCGACGTCACCGAGCCGGCACGCGTCGTGGCGATCGTGACGCGGGAGTCGGTCGAAGAGCTCGGGCTCCACGCGGGGATGAGCGCCGCGGGTGTCGTCAAGTCGACGAGCGTGATGGTGGAGCGATGACAAGACCTCTCAGCCGTCGACGCCTGCTCACGGTCGCCGCGGGCACGGCGGCGCTCGCCGCCCTTCCCGTCCGGCCCGCGTCGGCCGCGACGGAGGAGGAGCTCGCCTACGCGAACTTCGCCGTGTCCAGCGAACTGCTTTTGGCAGATCTGTACGCGAAGGCGCTCGCAGCAAAGGTTGTCATCGGTCCCGGTCAGGCCGCACTCCGGGCCGGGCGCAGGGCAGCGATCCAGCACGCCGGCGCGTTGTCCGGTCTCCTCACCGGCGCCGGGCAGGACGCGCCGGCGGCGGAGGACTTCGACTTCCAGTGGCCGGCGAAGGCGTTCCACACCCCGGACGCGACCGCCGCGACCGCACGGGTCGTGCTCCGCGCGCTGCACGGCGCGTACCAGACCGCGGTCGTCACGGTCTCGGAACCGAGCTACGGGATCGTTTACACAAGCCTCGCCGCGAGTGCCGGCCAGCAGTTGGGAGCGTTGAGCGCGCTCGGGGCGAGCGGCGTCGTCGAGCCGTTCCCCGTCGCGCTCGACCTCGAGAGCGCGAGCGACACGTTGGAGCCATACCTGGGATGAGGAGGTCGCACATGAGGGGCCGTTTGCTCGCAATCGCCGGCCTGGTTGCCGTCGTCGCGTCAGCCTGGCTCACCTCGGGCGCCACGGCGCGCCCGAGCGCCACCCCGCCGCTCACTATCTACGCCGCCGCATCGTTGACGGAGGTGTTCAAGGCGCTCGACGGAGCGCAGCACTTCAGCTTCGCCGGATCGAACGCGCTCGAGACGCAGATCCGAAACGGCGCGCCGGTCGACGTCTTCGCGTCCGCCGCACCGCTCAACACCCAGCGCCTGTTCAAGGCGGGCATCGTCGACAAGCCGGTGACGTTCACGGCGAACCGACTGGCGCTGATCGTGCCGAAGTCGAACCCCGCGGGGATCAGGTCGATCTACGACCTCCGCTCGAAGCCGGTCAAGCTCGTCGTCGCCGCGCCGGCGGTACCGGCGGGCGGCTACACCCTGAGCGTCCTCCGCAAGATGGGTCTCTCGAGCGTGCTGAGCAAGGTCGTCAGCCGTGAGTCAGACGTCAAGGCTGTGACGGGCAAGGTTGCGCTCGGGCAGGCCGATGCCGGCTTCGTCTACGTCACCGACGCCCGTCCGGTCAGCGACCAGGTCAGCGTGATCCGGATTCCGGCCTGGGCGCAGCCGCGGGTCCGCTACGAGATCGCGGTTGTGACGAAGTCGCCGAACAAGACGGCCGCGCAGGCGTGGGTCAGGATGATCCTGTCGGCGAAGGGCCAGACGGCGCTCAAGCACGCCGGGTTCCTTCCGCTTCCGAAGGCGTCGTCGTAAACCGGCTCTTCCGCGGCACCCTCGTCCTTGCCACGGCGCTCGCGCTCGGGTTCCTGCTGCTGCCGATCGTCGCGATCTTCCTGCGCGTGCCTCCGGGCGAGCTCGTCTCTGCGCTGCAGAGTGACGTCGCGAAGGACGCGCTCGTGGTCACATTCGAGACGAACCTCATCGCGTTGGCCCTGATCCTGGTGCTCGGCACCCCGACGGCGTACTGGGCCGCGACACGGCAGTCACGATTTCGGGACCTCGTCGTCACCCTGATCGAGTTGCCGCTCGTGCTGCCCCCGGCGGTCGCCGGAATCGGCCTGCTGGCGGCGTTCGGCCGCCTGGGGCTGCTCGGCGGCACGCTCGACACGCTCGGGATCGACGTCGCGTTCAACAAGGTCGCGGTCGTGCTCGCCGTCACCTTCGTCGCGAGCCCGTTCTACGTGCGGACGGCCGTGTCCGCGTTCGAAGCGCTCGACCCGACCCTTCCCGCCGCCGCCCGCACCCTCGGTGCCGGCCCGGGAGGAGTCTTCTTCCGTGTCGCGCTCCCGCTTGCCGCCGGCGGGCTCGGCGCCGGGGCCGCGCTCGCGTTCGCGCGCGGGCTCGGGGAGTTCGGGGCGACGATCATGTTCGCCGGGTCGCTCCAGGGCGTCACGCAGACGCTCTCGCTCGCGATTTACGAGCAGTTCGACCTCGACTTCGACGTCGCTCTCGCGATTAGTGCCGTGCTGGTCGCCACGAGCGCCGCCACCCTGCTGTCCGTCAAGCTGGTCACCAGATGGCGCTCGACCTCGAGCTCACCCATACCCTCCGTAGCTTCGTCGCCGCTGTCGAGCTGAGCGTCGGCGACGGCGCGACGTTCGCGCTCGTCGGTCCGTCGGGGGCAGGCAAGACGACCGTGCTGCGGACGATCTCCGGGCTGCTCGCGCCCGACGCGGGCCGGATCGCCGTCGCGGGCGAGACGTGGCTCGACACGAGGCGGCGCATCGATCTGCCGCCCGAGCGGCGGCGCGTGGGCTACCTGTTCCAGGAGTACGCCCTCTTCCCGCATCTCGACGTGACCGGGAACGTCCGCTTCGGCGCGACGAACGGCGCCGACGTGAGCGCGCTCCTCGAGCGCTTCCGGATCGCGCACCTCGCGCGGGCTCGCGTTGATGCGCTCTCGGGTGGCGAGCGCCAGCGGGTCGCGCTCGCGCGGGCCCTCGCGCGTGACCCGGCGGTGCTTCTGCTCGACGAGCCGCTGGCCGCCCTCGACACCCACACGCGCGCGGCGGTGCGGTCGGAGCTACGGGAAGTCCTTGCGGGGCTCGGCATCCCCACCGTTCTCGTGACGCACGACTTCGAGGACGCGGCGGCGCTCGCTGACGAGGTCGGCGTGATCGTCGAGGGTCGCATTCTCCAGGTCGACACGCCCGCGGGCCTCGTCGCCGCTCCCGCGAGCCCCTTCGTCGCGAGCTTCACCGGCGCGACGCTGCTTCCCGGGACAGCGGCGCCGGGGCGCGACGGCCTCACCGAAGTGAGCCTCGACGCGGGGCTCACCGCCTGGTCGACCGACCCCGGCGAGGGCCGGGTCGCGCTCGGGATCTACCCCTGGGAGGTCTCGATCGCGCGTGAGACTCCGGCCGACACCGCGGTGAACCACGTGCGGGCGCCGATCGTCTCGCTCGTCGAGCTCGGAAACCGCGTTCGGCTACGCGTCGGGCCGCTGGCCGCCGAGGTGACTGCAGGGTCTGCGACGCGCCTCGGCCTGCGCGAGGGCGAGATCGTCGTCGCGTCGTTCAAGGCGACGGCCGCGCGCCTGCTCCCGCTCTGACACGGATAGGGTGCCCGGCGTGGTCGTTGAGCTCGTCCCCGAAGCAGCCGCGGCCGAGCGGGAGGCCGTGGCCCGCGCGATCGACCTCGCGGCCGAGACGATGTCGAAGACATCGCCCTGGTTCCGAGCAGGTCTCGTCGACGCGCTCGAGCGCGCCCCGTGGGAGGTGCCGCGCCCGTCGGCCTACGAGGCCGTTCGCTCGCCGCGCAGCACGCTCGGCGCCACGCGCGCGTAGTCGAGCCCCGAGAGCCACGTCAGCAGCGTTGCGACGAGCAGCGCCCACCACGCAACGTCGGCGTCCCAGGCGCCTGCCGCCTGCAACCCGGCGAGGGTCGCGGCGACGGTCTGCGCCCACGTCTTGAGCTTGCCGAGGTCGCGCGCGCCCATCACGACGCCGCGCTCGATCGCGGCAAGACGAAGACCCGAGACGGCGATCTCGCGCGCGACGATCGCCGCCACCATCCACGCGGGGGCGACGCCCTCGGCTACGAGCATCACGAGCGCGGCCAGCACGAGCACCTTGTCCGCGATCGGGTCGAGCAGCGAGCCGAATGCAGAGGTCTGGTTTCGCCGCCGGGCAAGCCACCCGTCGACCTGGTCGGTCGCCATCGCGACGACGAAGACCGCGGTCGCCCAGTACAGGTGATCGTCGAAGTTCCAGGCGAAAAGGACGATCACGACGGGAACCGCGAGCGCCCGGGCGAGCGTCAACTGGTCGGGCAGGGTCACGGTTCGGGGAGAATACGCGCCGCATGCCTCCGTTCTCGAAGGTGCTCGTGGCGAACCGCGGCGAGATCGCGATCCGCGTGTTCCGCACGCTCCGCGAGCTCGGGATCGGTTGTGTGGGGATCTACTCGGAGGCCGACCGGGGGCGCGCGCACGTTCGCGCCGCGGACGAGGCGTATCTCGTCGGCCCCGGGCCGGCGGCCGAGAGCTACCTGCGCGGCGACGTGCTCGTCGAGACCGCGCTCCGCGCCGGCGCCCAGGCGATCCATCCCGGGTACGGGTTCCTGGCCGAGAACGCCGCCTTCGCCCGGATGGTCGAGGAGGCGGGGCTGACGTGGATCGGGCCGCCGCCCGACGCGATCGAGCTGATGGGGACGAAGACGGCTGCACGCCAGGTGATGCGCGACGCGGGCGTGCCGATCATCCCCGGCGCCGTGGATCCCGTCCGGTCGGCCAAGGAAGTCGTGGAGCTCGGCGCCGAGATCGGCTACCCGCTCATCATCAAGGCCGCGGCCGGCGGCGGCGGCAAGGGGATGGAGATCGTCGGTGAGGCGGGCGACGCCGACCGCGCGTTCGAGTCGGCGACCCGGCAGGGCGAGACGTACTTCGCCGATCCCGCCGTCTACGTGGAGCGGTATCTCGAGGATCCCCGGCACGTCGAGGTGCAGGTGCTCGCCGACGCGCACGGGAACGTGATCCATCTCGGCGAGCGCGACTGCACGATCCAGCGCCGCCACCAGAAGCTCGTCGAGGAGACGCCGTCGCCCGCCGTCGACGACCGGCTCCGGGAGAGGATCGGGCGGATCGCGGTCGATGCGGCGCGCGCCGCGGGCTACCGCTCGGCAGGCACGATCGAGGGCCTGCTCACGCCCGAGGGGGAGTACTTCTTCATGGAGATGAACACCCGCATCCAGGTCGAGCACACGGTCACCGAGGCGGTGACGGGCCTCGACCTCGTGCGCGAGCAGATCCTCGTGGCCGCGGGCGAGCCGCTCTCGCTCGCGCAGGACGATGTCGTGCTGCGCGGGCATGCGATCGAATGCCGCATCAACGCAGAGGACGTCGCGATGGGATTCCTCCCGGCGCCGGGGCGGATCACCGCGTATCGCGAGCCGGCGGGGCCGGGAGTCCGCGTGGACTCGGGGATCGAGGCGGGGGACGAGGTCAGCGGGCTCTACGACCCGATGATCGCGAAGCTGATCGTCCACGACGTCGATCGCGACCGTGCGATCGGCCGCATGCTGCGCGCACTCGCCGAGTTCCGGATCGAGGGCACGCCGACGCTCCTCGGCTTTCACCGAGCGCTCCTCGAGCATCCGTGCTTTCGCGCGGGCGAGACCTGCGACGGCATCGTCGAGTCGCGCGAGTTGGCGGAGCGCGCGGAGGAGCTGGAAGCTCAGTTCTCTCATGAGACAACAAGCGTGCCAGGTCGGTCGGACGGCACGGTGCCGACCGTCTCGCGGCTCGTCGGCGTGGAGGTCGACGGACGCGCGTACGACGTCCGGCTCCACGTCACCGAGCCGCCGTGGGCGGACATGGCGCGGCGGCGGCGCGAGCGTCAGGCGGATGCAGGCGGCGCGGCCGGGAACGGGGCCGTCGTGAGCCCAATGCAGGGAACCGTTCTAAAGGTGGCCGTCACGGACGGCGACGCCGTCCACGACGGCGACCTCCTGCTCGTCGTCGAGGCGATGAAGATGGAGAACGAGATCGTCGCGCCGCGCGAAGGCGTCGTGAGTGGCCTCGCCGTGACGGCGGGCGCGGGCGTGTCGAGCGGCCAGCTCCTCTGTATCGTCGCCGAGCCGGACGGCGAATGACGGTCGCGGAGCTCGTCGGCCGCCTCGTCGGCGACGGGACGCTGACCGGCGCCACCCTGAGTCGTCCCCGCGCCCCCGGGCCGGACGGGCCGCGGCGCATCACCGTCGAGCCGGTCGAGCTGCGCGCAGGGCCTCGCTGGCGGGTGCGGCGCCACTACGCCACAAGGACGACCGACGAGAACCTGGACTCGACCGCGCTCATCAGCCTGCTCTCCACCGCGATCGGGCAGGACTACCGCCAGGCGCTTCTCCACGACCCCGAAGCCGATTGGCAAGTGCTCGCCGGGCGGGGCGAGCCCCGGGTTCTCCGCAAGCCGCCGACCCGCACGGTCGCGCCCGGGAGCCACGACCGCGCCAAGCGGCACCTTCTGCCCGAGGGCGAGCCCGTCCCCTACCTCGTCGCGCTCGGCGTGCAGACGTCCGACGGCC
>Ga0070673_100002408_pt1 | contig 11381 bp, 9 predicted proteins | sample KBSM23metaG_FD_65342 | JGI IMG/M metagenome (GOLD analysis project Ga0070673, IMG submission 65342) | Miscanthus rhizosphere microbial communities from Kellogg Biological Station, Michigan, USA - KBS M2-3 metaG | ecosystem: Host-associated > Plants > Roots > Rhizosphere > Soil ...
GCCCAGGCCGCCAACAAGGACGCCGGCGACGAGGAGGCGATGTTCTACGACGCCGACTTCATCCGCGCGCTCGAGTACGGCATGCCTCCCACCGGCGGCTGCGGCATCGGCATCGACCGCCTGATGATGCTGCTGACCGACAGCTCCAGCATCCGCGACGTGATCCTGTTCCCCGCGCTGCGCCACGAACAGTGAACTGCTGCTCAGGCCGCCCGGCTTGATCGGAATCCGATCAAGAAAATTTACCGGCGGCCAATTGACCGCCGGCGAGGCCAGGGTTAGTGTTGCCACTCCCTTCCCGCCCGGAGGTCTGCCGTGTCACCACGCCTGCAGGAACTCGACGAGATCGAGACAAGCATCTGGAGCGAGCTCGAGCGATGCGTGGCCAGCCGGCCGCGAGCCGAGCCCGGCGAGGCGGATGCAGACGAGCCGCCCCATGAGTGGCGCGTGGCCGTGCTGGCCACCGTCGACGACGGGCAGGCCGACGCCCGCAGCCTGGTGCTGCGAGAGGTGGACGCGGCCGAGCGCCGCCTGATCTTCTACACCGACGCGCGCTCGCCCAAGGTGCGCCAGATCGAGAAGGCGCCGCAGGGCACGCTGATCTTCTACAGCCGCGCACTGGGCTGGCAGCTGCGCATGCAGGTGCGGCTGCACGTGCAGACGGCGGGCCTGGCCGTGTCGTCGCGCTGGGCCAAGCTGCAGACCTCGGCCGGCGCGCGCGACTACCTGTCCGTCGCGGCACCGGGTCGTCCGCTCGACGCGCCGCTGTCCGATCTGGGCGTGCGTGGTCACTTCGCGATCATCGAGGCGATGGCCGAGACGGTGGACTGGGTCGAGCTGCATCCCGAGGGCCACCGGCGCGCCGTGCTGGGCGGCCACGAATCGCACTGGGTGCAGCCCTAGGAGTCCGCGCCCGGCCAAGGGTTTTCTCCGGCGGCCGATACGGGTCGTTACGCGAAGCGGGTCGCCGGCGGAGGCATGATCTCGGGCATGCATCGTCCGGGTTTCCTCAGCCACCACGGGGCGCGAGCCGCCCGCGCTCTTCCTGCCGCCGCCCTCCTCGCCGCGCTGCTGGCCGGCTGCGCCGTACGCCCGCCGGCGCCACCGCCGGCGCCGGTCGCGCGCCGGGTCGAACCGCCGACCGACCCCAGCCTGCCCGCCTCCGCGGCGCGCGCGCTGGCCCAGCGTTTCGCCTACATGCATCCGATCGGCCACGGCGCCGGCCACCTTCAGGTGGACGATGCCGACGACCTGGCCGTCGTGCTGGCGCCGATCGGCCAGGCCAATGACGCCATCGTCGCCCTGCTGGTGACCGGCGCGGGGGGCGACTATCGCGTGGTCGCCGCCAGCAAGGTCGTGGCACCCGGTTGCGAGACCTGTGCGACCACGGTGGACATCGCGCATCACCTGCTGTCGGTGCACGTGCTGCACCCGTCGGATCCCGAATTCGAGCGCATCACATACCAGTTCGGGTATCGCGACACCGACGACGGGCTGCGCCTGGTCGGCGTCACGGCGGCGCAGCCGGCCGGCGACGACCCGATCGCACACAGCTATGCGCTCAGCACCAACCTCGTCACCGGGGCCCGGGTCGACACGCTGGACGCGACGCAGAGCGACCCGTCGCGCCGGCGCGAACTCCGCACCACGGTGCCGCTGCGCCCCGCCATCGCGTTCGACGCCTTCGCGTTCACGCCGCAGGCGTTGGGACCGGAGCTGCGACGCCACCCGGTGGCCGCGTTCGAGCCGGCCGAGCCGCTGCCCGCCTCCGCCGCTGCGCAGCTGCGTACGCACTTCGCGGGCATGGCCGTGCAGGCGTACAGCACGGGCGCGCTGCGCACGGACGGCCTGCGCGACGTCGCGGCCGTCATGACGCCCGCGCCCGGCACCGACGGCGAGCCCGTGCTCGCGCTGCTGTTCGCGCAGGGCGACGGCGGGATGAGGCTGGCCGCGACGAGCGGCCCGCTGACACACAATTGCCGCGGCTGCGACGTGCAGGTGCAGATCGCCCACAAGGCGCTGGTCGTGCAGACGACGGTCGCCGACACCTCCGGCACGCACATCGTCGGCTACCAGTTCGTGGCGCCCCGCTCGGGCGCGCCGCGCCTGGTGGGCGTGCGCACCGTGCTGGCCAGCCGCGACGCCTCGGGCGACAGCCATCGCTACGTCAACACCGCCAACCTGGTCACCGGCGACAAGCTCGACGTGATCGAGGACGTCGTCCATGGGCACCGCAACCGCGTGGAACGCGCGAGCAAGGTCGCGCTGCGGCCGCCCATCGCGCTGGCCGGCTTCGCGTTCGATCCCGCGAAGCTGGATGTCGAAACGCGGCGCGACTTCAATCCCTGAACGTCGGCGGCGCGGTCAGCGGTGCTTGAACTCGGGCTTGCGCTTCTCGAGGAACGCGCCCATGCCCTCGCGCTGGTCCTCGGTGCCGAACAGCGAGTGGAACAGGCGGCGCTCGTAGGCGATGCCGTCGGTCAGGCCCGTCTCGAACGATCGGTTGACCGCGTCCTTGGCCATCATCACGCTGGGCATGCCCAGTCCGCACAGCAGCTCGGCCACGGCCAGCGCCTCGGTCATCAGGCTGTCGGCGGGCACCACGCGCGAGACCAGGCCCGCTCGCTCGGCCTCGGCGGCGTCCATCATGCGGCCGGTGAGCACCATGTCCATCGCCTTGGCCTTGCCGATCGCGCGCGGCAGGCGCTGCGTGCCGCCAGCGCCCGGCACGATGCCCAGCTTGATCTCGGGCTGGCCGAACCGGGCGGTGTCGGCGGCGATGAGCATGTCGCACATCATCGCCACCTCGCAGCCGCCGCCCAGCGCGAAGCCGGCCACCGCGGCGATCACCGGCTTGCGCACCTGGCGCATGGTCTCCCAGTTGCGCGAGATGTGGCCCTTCTTGAAGGCGTCCATGTAGTCGTACTTGGCCATGATCGAGATGTCGGCCCCGGCCGCGAACGCGCGCTCGTTGCCGGTGAGCACGATCGCCCCGATCGTGTCGTCGGCGTCGAAGGCGAGCAGCGCGGCGCCGAGTTCGTCCATCAGCTGGTCGCTCAGCGCGTTCATCTGCTTGGGGCGGTTCAGGCGGATCACGCCCGTCTTCAGCGGGCCAGTGCCGACGGTCTCGGTCAGGATGGTTTCGTAGGTCATGCGGGTCTCCTTGATGAATCTGTGAATGGATCCGGCGCGCCCGAGCCGGTCGTCAGAACGCGTCAGATGAAGGCGCAAATGCGAGACGTGCTGGTGGCACGGCGAGCATTTGCAACGCAGAGCTGGCGCGTTCTGACGGCACGAGCGGGTGTGTCGGATTCATTCGCAGATTCTCGCGTTCAGCGCTCGCCCACGGGGGGCGGCGGCGGGAAGGCTTGCACTTTGGGCGGCGGGGTCGGGGGCCGCTCGCCGGCCGCCTGCAGCGGCAGGTCGTCGAGCGCCAGCAGCGCCCAGGTATGGTCGTCGACCTTGACGAGGATCTGCACCGGCAGGTATTGCAGCGACGGCGCCGTCCAGATGTCGAAAGGATATTCGTTCGGCCGCCGCGGGCCGTCCAGCAGGGGCTTCAGGTGCACCGCGTCCAGCGCGCCGAACGCCAGGTTCAGCGGCTCCTGGCCCACGACCTGGTAGGTCCAGCGCCGCAGGTTGTTGGGCAGCGCCAGCGGAATCTGCACCACGCGGCCCGGCACGAGCCAGTCCGGGTGGTTGTAGAACATCCAGACGAACTGCACGAACTGGCTCGCGCCGTCCTGCGTCTGCGGCAGCCTGGCCACGCGCCGGCCGTTGTTGAGCGTCACGTCGTTGTCGCCGAACTCGATCCTGCGCGCGCGCGGCGTCGCGAACATGAAGCTGAACGACTCGTCGTAGTGGCGTGGCCGCAGGCCGTCGGCCTCGATCGTGCCGTCGCTGTACATGTGCTGGTCGATCAGCGGCGAGATGTGGACGTCGAACTGCACCTGGTAGCGCGAGCCCTCGTGCCGCCATTCGACCGTCGCGTTGCCGTAGATGTGGGCGCCGACGCCGCGTTCGCCGGTCAGCGTGTAGGTCAGGCGCGTGGCCGGCGGCCATTCGAACGGGGGCCGCGCCGGACCGGCGGCGGCCGACGCCGCCGACGCCGCGGAGGCGGCCGTCGCGACCTGCGCGGCACGCGCCCGCGCCGCCGAGGCCGCCGCGGCCTGCGCCCGGGCCTGCTCGGTGCGCTCGAGCTCGGCCGCGAGCGCCAGCGCCTCGTCCTGCAGCTGTGCGTGCGACTGCGAGGCCGCCTCGTCGCCCGCGCGTGGGCGCTCCCGTGCAGGCGCGCTCGCGGGCAGGGGCGCCGAGCTCGCGTGCGCGGCGCGTGACGCGCGCGGGGGCGCCGGCGGCGGGGCCGCGGGCGCCGTCGCGGGCGGCGGCGCCGTCGGCATCACGCGCTTCGTGAACGTGACCTGGATGGGCCGCTGCCGCGGCGAGCTGTTCCAGCCGATGACGCCGGACAGCACGCGCGCACCGAACATCGCGTGGCCCGCCAGCACGGCCAGGATCAGCGCGAACCAGGCAGCGCGGCGCCGCCGGGACCCGCGCCACGGCGAGCGCACGCTACCGTCCTAACCAGCCATTGCGGCGCGCCAGCGTCGCCGCGTTCGGCGCAGCGCTCAGCTTGAGGTTGCGCGAGGCGGCGGCGTCGCGCTGCTCGCCGAGCCGGTCGACCACGCGCAGCGTGCGCACGCGCTGCTGGCGCACGACCAGCAGCTCGAACGCCGCGCCGGTGCGCACCCAGCCGAGGGCGTCGTCGAGCCGGCGCACGCGCCAGCCGTCGACGGCCAGGATCTCGTCGCCGGCCGACAGCCCCGCCGCGGCGCCGGCACCGCCCGCCAGCACGGCCTTGACCTGCACGCCGGTGACGGGCCCCTCGGACACACGGATGCCCAGTTCCGTGGACAGGGTCAGCGTCTCGGGCTCAGGTTCGACGCCCACGCGCGCCAGCGCCGGCAACACGTCGAGCTCGCCGCGCTGATGGACCCATTCGCGCAGCTCGGCGGCCAGTGCCTTGCCGCCCAGGCGCGCCACCGTCTTCAGGATCAACGCCTCGGTGACGCCGCCGCCCGGCGCGTCGCGCCACAGCGCCAGCATCACGTCGTCCAGCGTGGCCTTGCCCCCGGCGCGCAGCGCGAGATCCAGGCGCAGCGCCACCAGCGAACCCTTGGTGTAGTAGCTGACGGTCGAATTGGGCGTGTTCTCGTCGGCCCGGTAGTACTTGATCCAGGCGTCGAAGCTCGCCTCCGCCACGCTCTGCACGTGCTGGCCCGGCGACTGGCGCACGCCGTTCATCGCCCGTCCCACCAGCTTGACGTAGCGCGCCGCGTCGATCAGGCCGGCGCGCAGCAGGAACAGGTCGTCGTAGTAGGACGTGAAGCCCTCGAAGAACCACAGCAGCTCGGTGTAGTTCTCCTGCGTGTAGTCGTAGGGCAGGAATTCGGCCGGCTTCAGGCGCTTGACGTTCCAGGTGTGGAAGTACTCGTGGCTGATCAGCCCCAGCAGCGTGACGTAACCGTCGCTGGTGCCCGCCACGCCCACGCGCGGCAGGTCCTTGCGGGCGGCGATCAGCGCGGTGCTGGCGCGGTGCTCGAGGCCGCCGTAGCCGTCCTCCGTCGCGTACAGCATGAAGACGTAGCGTGCGAACGGCGGCTTGCCGCTGCCGTGCCAGAAGCGGATCTGCTCGTCGCAGATGCGCTTGGCGTCGGCCAGCAGGCGCGCGCCGTCGAACTGCGGCCAGGCGCCGCTGACGACGAACTCGTGCACCACGCCGCCCGCGTTGAACGAGCCGCGCCAGAACGGCCCCAGCTCGAACGGGTGGTCGGCGAGTTCGTCGTAGTCGGCCGACTCGAAGACCTGGGTGCGGGCCGGCTTGGCGCCCTTGGCCGCCTTCGCGGGCGCGCCGACGCGCGTCATGCCCGTGGCGACGTCCCAGCCCGCCGGCAGCTTGTGGAGCTCGACGCGATGCGGCTCGGCGGTGCGGCCCTCGACGGCCAGGCACAGGCTGGTGGTGTTGAAGAAGCCGCGGTCGTCGCTGAGCCACGCGGTGCGCACCGACGGGTCGAACGCGTAGGCGAAGTAGGTGACGACCAGCGCGGCGCGGCCCGAGGTCGCGACGCTCCAGCGATCCTTGGCCAATTGCACAACCTGCCGCGGGTGCGTCGTGCCTTGTCGCGCTTCCAGCAGGCTGAGATGGCGCGAGAACTCGCGCACCATGTAGCTGCCCGGGATCCACACGGGCAGGCTCAGTTGTTGTTCGGGTGCCGGATCGGCGATGGTCAGCGTGACCTTGAACAGGTGGGCCGCCGCGTCGGCGACCTCGATTCGGTAATGGATCATGCGGGAAAGGTGGTCGGCATCAGGCTGTCGAAGTCGGGGGCCATTCTCAGCCCTTCCTGGGCGCGGTGGGAACCTCGTCCAGCCGCTTGTTCAGGCTCTCGAGATCGGCGGCGCCGGCGAACTTCGACCCGTCGTCGAAGATGATGGCCGGCGTGTAGTTCAGGTGGTAGCGGCTCGCCAGCTCGAGATTGCGGTTGAGCGCCTCGATGTCGCAGGTGCCCATCGGACGCGGCGGCATCACGCCCTGCAGCATCCACGTGCGCCAGACCTGCGAGTTGTTCTTCGAGCACCAGATCGCGCGCGCCTTGATCACCGAATCGTCGCCCAGGATCGGGATCAGGAAGGTGTAGATCGTCACGTTCTTCAGGGCCGCGAAGCTCCTTTCGGCGTCCTTGCAGTAGTGGCAGTTCGGATCCTCGAACACGATCATGCGGCGCGCGCCCGTGCCCTGCTTGAACACCAGCGCGTCGCCGTACGGCAGCCTGGGCAGGTCCTGCGCCAGGATCTTGGCCAGGCGGTCCTCGGTGATGTCGACCTTCTTGCTGGCGTTGACGATGTGGCCGTCGGCGCGCTCGTGCGACGGGTAGATCTGGTAGACGCCCTGCTCGTCGGAATAGAGGATGTCCTTGCCGATGCGCAGCTCGTACAGGCCGGCGATGGGCGTCTTGGAGATCTCGTCGATCGCCGGGCCGGTGGGGTGCTGCTGGGCCCAGGTCTTGCGGATGGCCGCCTCGTCGGACCACGCGGCGGCGCAGGCGAGCGCCAGCAGGCCGGCGGGAAGGAGGCGCAGGAATCGAGCGGACGTTTTCATGGGGATCTCGAGGTGGAGGCTCACGAGCCGAGGGCGCGCGAGACGAGGAAGCGCTTGAGGGGGCTGAGCTGGTCGACCAGCGACAGGCCGTGGTTGCGCAGCTCGCGCAGGCCCGGCACCGGGGCGGAAAAGAGTTGCCACAGGCCGTCGACGGCGCCGGCCATCGCGCGCACGGGCCACAGGCGCGCGCGCGCGTAGCGCCGCAGCAGCGCCTCGTCGCCGAGGGCGCGCCACGGCTCGCGCTCGGCGATCACCTTGGCCAGCGCGGCGGCGTCGGCCAGGCCCAGGTTCAGGCCCTGGCCGGCCAGCGGATGGATGACGTGGGCGGCGTCGCCCACCAGGGCCCAGCCGGGGCCGACGACCTCGGCGGCGCTGGCCTGCATCAGGGGCCAGGTGGCGCGCGGACCCTGCACGCGCAGGGCACCGGCCGCGCCGTTGGTCGCGGCGTTGAGGGCGTCGTCGAAGTCGGCGTCGCTGGCCTGCGCGAGCCGTTCGGCCTCGGCCTGCGGCATCGACCAGACGATGCCGTACGAGCGCTCGGGCTGCGGCCGGTCGAAGGGCAGCAGCGCGAGGACGTCCGGCGCGCGGAACCATTGGCGCGCGACGCCGGCGTGCGCCACGTCGGAGACGATGCGCGCCGCCAGCGCGCTGTGGCCGTAGGCGTGGCGTTCGAACACCACGCCCAGCTTGTCGCGCGCGGCCGCGGCCTTGCCCTCGGCGATCACCGTGAGCGGCGCCTTGGCGTCGGCCTCGACGGTGGCGACGGCCGGTGCGAAGCGGATTGCCGTCTCCAGCACCTGCTCCAGCTCGGCGGCGTCGACGATCCAGGCGAGCGCCGGCACCGTCTGCTGCCAGGCCGAGAACGCCAGCGCGCCCTGGCCGTCGCCGGCGATGCGCATGTCGTAGACGGCGGTGCGGGCGTCCGGCGCCATGCCGTCCCACACCTTCAGCTCGCGCAGCAGGTCGACCGAGGCGGCATTGAGCGCATAGGCGCGGACGTCGGCGCGCGCCTCGCCGCCGGCGGGCGCGGCGGGCCTGGCGTCGATGCCGACCGCCAGCCCCTGGCGGGCCAGCTTCAGGGCCAGCGCGCGCCCGACGATGCCGCTGCCGTGGATTCGTACGTCGATCTTGGACATTCCGCATTGTAGGTAGACGGACGTGAACCCGCGTTGAAGGCGGGGGACCGTCTAAAATCCGCGGTTTTCCCCCGAACGCCGGATCCCGGTCGCCCTGTAGCGGCGCCGCGCGGCAAAGAAAGAAGCGACATGAGCCTCAAGTGCGGCATCGTCGGCCTGCCCAACGTCGGCAAGTCCACCCTGTTCAATGCCCTGACCAAGGCCGGCATCGCTGCCGAGAACTATCCCTTCTGCACGATCGAGCCCAACGTGGGCATCGTGGAGCTGCCCGATGCCCGCCTGCAGGTGCTGTCGGACATCGTCTCCGCGCAGAAGATCGTGCCGGCGATCGTCGAGTTCGTCGACATCGCGGGCCTCGTCGCCGGCGCCTCCAAGGGCGAAGGCCTGGGCAACCAGTTCCTGTCGCACATCCGCGAGACCGACGCCATCGTCAACGTGGTGCGCTGCTTCGAGGACGACAACGTCATCCACGTCAACGGCAAGGTCGACCCGATCTCCGACATCGAGGTGATCCAGACCGAGCTGTGCCTGGCCGACCTGGCCAGCGTGGAAAAGCAGCTCCAGCGCAGCACCAAGGTCGCGCGCGCCGGCGACAAGGAAGCCGCCAAGCTGGTGGCCATCCTCGAGCGCTGCCGCGCCGCGCTGGACCAGGCCCAGCCGGTGCGCGGCCTGGACTTCACGAAGGAAGAACTGCCCATCGTCAAGTCGCTGTTCCTGATCACCGCCAAGCCGGCGATGTTCGTGGGCAACGTGTCGGACAACGGCTTCGAGAACAACCCGTACCTCGATCGCCTGCGCGAGTTCGCCGCCAGGCAGAAGGCCCCGGTCGTCGCGATCTGCGCCAAGACGGAGGCTGAGCTGGCGGACATGGACGCCGCCGACGCCGAGATGTTCCTGGCCGAGATGGGCCAGACCGAACCCGGTCTCAATCGCCTGATCCGCGCCGCCTTCACGCTGCTGGGGCTGCAGACCTACTTCACTGCCGGCGTCAAGGAAGTGCGCGCCTGGACGGTGCCCGTGGGCGCCACCGCGCCGCAGGCCGCGGGCGTGATCCACACCGACTTCGAGAAGGGCTTCATCCGCGCCCAGACGATCGCCTACGACGACTTCGTCGCGTTCAAGGGCGAGCAGGGTGCGAAGGACGCGGGCAAGATGCGCGCGGAAGGCAAGGAGTACGTGGTCAAGGATGGCGACGTGCTGAACTTCCTCTTCAGCAGCTGACAAGGAGCCGCCGGCGCCTTGTCATCCTGCGCGCAGTCGCAGGATCCACCCCGGCCACGACGCCCCTGGCCGGTGCGGTGCATGCCCGGCAGGCGTGGATTCTGTGACTGCGCGCAGAATGACCGTCGCGGTCCTGCCGCGTTATCCTCGGGCATCGCCGTTGCCTGACGGCTCTCGACGAGACGCGCACCCGCACGCCATGACCACTTCCGTGCTGCTCTACGCCGCCGGCGCGCTGCTGGAAGGCTGGCTCGCCGTCATGCTGACCATCAGCGGCCGGGCCCTGCGCGGCGGCGACCGCCGCTGGATGCAATGGCTGGCCGCGGGCTTCGCCTGCAACGCGGTTCGCTCCGTGCTGATGTCCGCGGGCTACGGCAGCGTCAGCCTCGCGGACCACCCCAACGTGATGACCGCGACGCTCGCCACGGTGGCGCTCGCGCTCATGTCGGTCGCCCTGATGGACTACGTCGCGTTGGGCGCGCTCGCGAAGCGGCGGATCTGGCTGGTCGCCGGCCCGCTGCTCGCAGGCCTCTGGCTGGCAGTGGCGCTGGGCTGGCTGCCGCGCGGGAACGCGGTCCTGGTCGCCAGCCTCTTCTTCCTGGGCTGGGCCGCCCTTTTCGTGCGCGCCGCCCGCCGCGAGCCCCGCAGCGGCCATGCACTGGTCGTGCTCGCCATCCTCACGTTTCCCGCCATCGTCATCGCGCTGAAGCTGGGGCTGCTGCCGCTCGCGCTGCTGCCCGCCAGCGAGATCATCCCGCTCGCCGCGATCGGCATCGCCGTGTTGACGACGGGCCTCGTGCGGGCGCACCAGCGGGCGCTGGCCGAGGGCGAGCGCACCGCGCAGGCGCTCGCCGCGCGCGAGCGGGCCGAGGCCCGGCTGCGCACGGCCAACGAGTCGCTGGAGCAGCGCGTCGCGCAGCGCACCGCGCACCTGGAAGAGAACATCGCCGGCCTGGAGAGCTTCAATCGCAGCGTCTCGCACGACCTGCGCGGGCCGCTGGGCGGCATCGCGGGCCTGGCCGGCATCGCGCGCGCCAGGCTGGCCGAAGGCCACCCCGGCGAGGCCGGGACCATGCTGGCGGCGATCGAGCGCCAGGCCGAGGAGTCGGTCGCGATGGTGGCCGCGATGCTCGAGCTCGCTCGCGCGGGAACGGCGCAGCCACAGCGCGCGCCGGTGGACACGACGGCGCTGGCCGGCGAGGTCGTCGCGGCGCTCGAGGCCTCGGGCAAGATCGCATCGACCGAGGTAGTGGTGCAGCCGCTGCCGGCCGCCGATGCCGACCCCGAGCTGCTGCGCCAGGTGTTCGCCAACCTGGTGGGCAACGCGTGCAAGTTCGCCGGCGGGCACCGCGCCGCGCGGGTGGAGGTGGGGCACGCCCAGACAGCGCGCGGCCAGGCCTATTTCGTGCGCGACAACGGCATCGGCTTCGCGCCCGCCGACGCCGCACGCCTGTTCCGGCCATTCGAGCGCCTGAACGGCCAGCGCTTCGAGGGCGCCGGCGTCGGCCTATCCATCGTCAAGCGCATCATCGACCACCACGGCGGCCGGGTCTGGGCCGAAGGCGCGCCGGGAGCCGGCGCGACCTTCTGGTTCACGCTTGGTCGTTAGGCGACCGCGACAGAGCTCAGCGAGAAGCCGGCCAGCAGCTGCTGGAAGCGGCTGGGCGCGACGCCGCGCACGACGGCGACCTGGCGGCATTCGTTGGCGCCGACGTTGGCGCGCACCTTCAGCGACGCGGCGCCGCGCAGGGCGCTGACCGTGACGCCGTCGCGCGAGTCGATCAGCATCGATTCGCCAGAGGCCAGGACCACGTCGTTGCGGTCGCCGTCGATCGTCACCCACACATGGCCCTGGGTCACTTCCAGGC
>Ga0070673_100002412_pt1 | contig 11375 bp, 5 predicted proteins | sample KBSM23metaG_FD_65342 | JGI IMG/M metagenome (GOLD analysis project Ga0070673, IMG submission 65342) | Miscanthus rhizosphere microbial communities from Kellogg Biological Station, Michigan, USA - KBS M2-3 metaG | ecosystem: Host-associated > Plants > Roots > Rhizosphere > Soil ...
TACGAGGCCTACTTCCTCACGGTGGCCGACATCGTCGCGTGGGCGCGGGCCCGCGGCATCCTGTGCCAGGGCCGCGGCAGCGCGGCCAACTCGGCGGTCTGCTACTGCCTGGGCGTCACCGAGGTCGATCCCGACAGCGCCGACGTGCTGTTCGAGCGCTTCATCAGCGAGGAGCGCGGCGAGCCGCCCGACATCGATCTCGACTTCGAGCACCAGCGCCGCGAAGAGGTGATCCAGTACCTCTACAAGAAGTACGGCCGCCACCGCGCGGCGCTCACGGGGGTGATCATCCGCTACCGCACCAAGTCGGCGGTGCGCGACGTGGGCCGGGCCCTGGGCATCGACCTCGATCGCATCGATGCCGTCACGCGCTCGCTGCACCACGTCGGCGGCGACGCGGCGCCCAGCAGCGCCGTGGAGCGGCTGGCCATCTCGTTGCGCGAGCACGGCTTCGATCCGGACTCGCGGCTGGGATTCCAGTGGATCGCGCTGAGCCTGCAACTGCGCAACCAGCCGCGCCATCTCAGCCAGCATCCGGGCGGCTTCGTCATCGCCAAGGACGACGTCGCGCTGCTGGTGCCGGTGGAGAACGCCGCGATGGACAAGCGCACGGTGATCCAGTGGGACAAGGACGACCTCGACGTGCTCAAGCTGCTCAAGGTCGACATCCTGGCCCTGGGCATGCTCAGCGCGCTGCGGCGCGGCCTGCTTTTCGTCGATGCCAAGATGCGCCAGGCGCTGCCGGGGCCGCCGCCGCCCGACTGGTTCCTCGAAGCCAAGCGGCAGGAGCAGGCGCAAGCCCGGCGTCGCACGGAGGGCGCGCCCGTCGGCCACGCGGGCAACGGCGCCACTCGCATCATGCTGGGCTCGAACGCCTTCTCCAGCGCGGGGGCGGCCGCCGCGATGGGCATCGTGGCCCACCCGGGCGGCCTGGAAAGCGACGCGAGCCTGCAGGACATCCCGCGCGAGGACGGCGCGGTCTACGACATGCTGTGCACCGGCGACTCGATCGGCGTGTTCCAGGTGGAAAGCCGTGCGCAGATGAGCATGCTGCCGCGGCTGAAGCCCAGGGTGTTCTACGACCTGGTGGTGGAAGTCGCCATCGTGCGGCCGGGGCCGATCCAGGGCGGCATGGTGCATCCGTACCTGAAGCGGCGTGAAGACAAGGAGGCCGTCACCTATCCCAGCGAGGAGGCGAAGGCGGCGCTGGAGCGCACGCTGGGCGTGCCCATCTTCCAGGAACAGGTGATGCAGCTGGCCATCCTGGCGGCCGACTTCACGCCGGGCGAGGCCGATCAGTTGCGACGCGCGATGGCGGCCTGGAAGCGCAAGGGCGGCCTGGGCCCGTTCAAGGAAAAGCTGATCAGCCGCATGGTCGCCAAGAAGTACGACCCGGCCTATGCCGAGGCCATCTTCAAGCAGATCGAGGGCTTCGGCGAGTACGGGTTCCCCGAAAGCCACGCCGCCAGCTTCGCGCTGCTGGTCTACGTCAGCGCGTGGATCAAGCGCCACCATCCCGACGCCTTCCTGGCCGCGCTTCTCAACAGCCTGCCGATGGGCTTCTACGCCGCCCCGCAGCTCGTGCGGGACGCGCGCGCACACGGGGTCGCGGTGCGGCCGGTGGACATCACCATCAGCGACTGGGACTCCACGCTGGAGCCGCAGGCGCCGCACGAAGCCGTGCCGGCGTGCGACGCGCGCGCCATCCCCGGCGGCCAGTGCGCGGTTCGCCTGGGGCTGAACCGGGTGAGCGGCCTGGGCGAGGACGAGGGCCGGCGCATCATGGCGGCGCGGGCACAGGCGCCGTTCGCCAACGTTGAAGATCTCGCCCGGCGTGCCGATCTCGATGCGCGGACGATGCAATGCCTGGCGGCGTCCGATGCGTTGTCCGCGCTGGCGGGCGAGCGGCGCGAGGCGATCTGGGCGGTCGCGGGCGTCGATACCCGCGCCACCCCCATGCTCAAGACCACCCGCACGATCGAAGACGCCGAGCCGGAGTTCGAGACGCCCAGCATCGGCGACGCCGTGCTGGCCGACTACCGCGCCCTGGGCCTGTCGTTGAAGGGCCATCCGCTGGCGCTGCTGCGTCCCGCGCTGGCCCCGTTCAAGGTGCAGCAGGCGGCGCTGCTCAATGCCCATTACCGGCCGGGCCAGCTCGCGCGCGCCAGCGGCCTGGTCACGCATCGCCAGCAACCGGGTACGGCCAAGGGTGTCGTGTTCGTGACGCTGGAAGACGAGACGGGCAGCGTCAACGTGATCGTCTGGCCGGCCGTGGCCGCGGCCCAGCGCAAGCCGCTGCTGGGAGCGTCGCTGCTGACGGTCTATGGCGTGTGGCAACGCGAAGGCGAGGTGCGCCACCTGGTGGCCAAGACGTTGGTGGACCACTCGTCGATGCTGCAAGGGCTGGTCACCCGCAGCCGGGATTTCCACTGAAGGCGCGCCGGCGTGTCACCCGCCGCGCGCCGGCCAGACGCGTGCACGCCGGAGCTCGCCATCCCTCGTCTCGTGTCGCATGGCTGCGACGACCGGAGGCAATCACGGGTATCCGGATCTTGCCCGAGCCGGTAATTTCGGCATGGCCCCTCACGCGACGGGCGCTCGGGCCCGATCCTGCTCGCCGAGCGACTCGACAGCCGCGTCCGGCCTCGCCGTCCGCCTCGGCCTCCGCCCCCGGATCCTTCGCGCTAATATCCCCCGAGGACTACCGCCCGAAATGAATCCATTGCCCGTCCGCCTCGCCCCACCCGTTCCGGTGCGTCCGTCGCGCCCTTCGCATCCTTCGGCGTCCGGCGCGCGCGGCGCTTTCGGCGCATCCTCGGCTGTCGTCAGCGCCTGCATGGCGCTGACGCTGGTCTTCGCTTGCACGGGCGCGCAGGCGGGCGCGCCCGAAGGCTACGAAGCGGGTCGCCGCGGGGACTACGTCACGGCCTTGCGCGAGATCCAGCCGGCGGCGGAAAAGGGCGATCGCGACGCCCAGCTGGCGCTGGCCGATATGTACCTGAGGGGGTATGGCGTCCCCGCCGATCCCGCGATCGCGGCGCGCTGGTTCCGCAAGGCGGCCGACCAGGGCGATCCGCGCGCGCAGACCAACCTCGGCTTCCTCTACGAGCAGGGCAAGGGCGTCGCGCGCGACTTCGAGGAAGCCGCGAAGTGGTACCGCAAGGCGGCGGACCAGGGCGAGCCGACCGCGCAGAGCAATCTTTCCTACATGGCGCTGATCGGCCGTGGCGTGCCGCAGGACGACACCCAGGCCGCGCACTGGGCCACGCTGGCCGCGCAGCAAGGCCTCGCGGTGGCGCAGTACCGGCTGGGCGTCTTCTACACCAATGGCCAGGGCGTCGATCGCGACGACGCCGCCGCGCTGCACTGGTACGAGGCCGCCGCCAACCAGGGCGACGCGCGCGCGCAGAGCGCGCTCGGCTGGGTCTACAGCGAAGGCCGCGGCGTGCCGCGCGATCCGGAACTGGCCTTGCGCTGGCTGCGGGTGGCGGCGTCGCAGGGCGATCCCACCGCGGAACACAACCTCGGCATGGCCGAACTCAACGGCCGTGGCGCCCCGCGCGATCCGGTGGATGCCGAACGCTGGATCCGCAAGGCCGCGGAGGGCGGCTACGCGCCGGCGCAGGTGAGCCTCGGCCTGATGTACGCCGCCGGCGACGCCGTCATCGCCAACGAGAAGCTGGCCGTCGAGTGGTACCAGAAGGCCGCGGCGCAGGGCAATGCGTCCGGGCAGAACAACCTGGGCTGGATGCTCACCAACGGCCTGGGGGTCGCGCGCGACGACGCCGCCGCGCTGCGCCAGTTCCGGCTCGCCGCGCGCAAGGGCAACGCCTTCGCGATGGACAACCTCGGCTGGATGTACGAGGAAGGCCGGGGCCAGCCGGCCGACGCGGCGGAGGCCCAGCGCTGGTACCGCCTCGCCGAGGCCCGCGGCAACGCGCCCGCGCGCAACCACCTGGCGCTGCTGTATGCGCGTGGCAAGGGCGTCACGCGCGACGACGCCGCGGCCGTCAACGGCTTCCGTGCCGCGGCGGCGCAAGGCCTCGCGCCGGCGCGCCACAATCTCGGCTACATGGTGGCCAACGGCCTCGGCGGCGTGCCGCGGGCCGATCCGGCGGCGGGCGTCGCACTGCAAAGCCTGGCGCGCGAGGCGTCGCCGCCCAGCGCCGAGGAACTGCCCACGATCGATCCGGCCAGGCTGTCGGCCGCCGAGCGCACTCGCAGCCAGCAGCTGCTCGCCGCGTTCCGGAGCAACCCCAAGGTGCTGGCCGTGCTCGACTCGATCGCCGGTACGCCCGGCCCGAGCGCGCTGGCGCCTGCGACCGCCAATGGCAACGCGTCGGGCAACGGCACCGAAGGCCATGCCATGGTGCCGCCGTCGGCCACGCAGCACTGAGGCCGGGAACCTCGCCGGCCGGATTTCCTGCAATTGCGTCGGACAGGCGCACGGCCGTCGGTAGAAGTGCGACCTCGCGGGGTGGCACCGGCGTCCGTTGTCCCGGCCACTGCCGGGCTTGCCATTTGCCCTGGCGGCGATACGTCCCCACCCATTCCCGGTCGAGCGAGCAGAGGTCGCCAACACGGAGAGCGCTCCATGCTGAAAGGTTCGGCGAACAGTTCGCGGCAGCGATCGCACACATGACTTTTTCCCGGAGCTGGATCGCGGCCTGGAGCTCGGCGTGCCGGAACCTGTCGAACGCCGCCACGGCTCCCATGCTGGCGCTGGGCCTGGCCCTGCCGGGGGTGACCAGCGCGGGCACGGCTCCCGCAGCTCCCGCAGCCTCCGCCGCGCCTGAGGCCCGCTGGGCGCTGCTGGCCAACACGGCGTTCCAGAACTGGTCGGCGGATACCGGCCTGCCGCATCCCATCGTCACGGCGCTCACGCAGGACGCGGACGGCTTCATCTGGGTGGGAACCCAGGATGGGCTGGCTCGATGGGACGGCTACCGCTTCCGGAACTACCGCGCCGACGCCAAGGTTGCCGGGTCCTTGCCGAGCAGCTACATCGACGTCCTGCACGCCGATGCGCAGGGGCGGCTCTGGATCGGCACCGACAACGGCTCCCTGGCCATCCACGACGCGCACACCGATCGCTTCGACATCGTCGATCTCGGGGCGGCCCGCAATGGCACCGCCGAGTTCACCGCCATCGTCGACGACGGCAAGGCCGGGCTGTGGGTCGGCAGCTCGCGCGGCCTGCTGCATGTCCAGGCCCCGGCGACGGCGGCGTCCGGCGCGGCCAATGCACGGGTGGTCAAGGGCGTGTCGTCGGACGAAGGGGTCCGGGCCCTGATGCGCGCCGCCGACGGCGCGCTGTGGATCGGGACGCGCGAGGGCGTCCTGCGCTGTCCCGACCTCCTTGCAGAAGAACGCTGCAATCCTGCGCTGGCCGAGGCGCCCTCGTTCGGGCAGGGCGTGAACGCGCTGGCGCAATCCGCCGATGGTCGTGTCTGGATCGGCACGGTGGGGGCCGGCGTCTTCGTCGACGATCCCGCCACCGGCCGGGTGCGGGCCGTCGCCGAGAGCGGCGCCGGGCCCTCCACCCTGGCCACCGCCCATGTCGTCACCGTCACCGTGGCCCGCTCCGGCGAGATCTGGGTCGGCACGAACGGCGACGGCGTCGTGGTGATCGATCCGGCGACCCTGTCGACCCGCCACCTGCGCTACGACCCGCGCCTGCAGAACGGCCTGCCCAGCGACGCCATGTTCGCGGCGATCATCGATCGCTCGGGGCTGCTCTGGTACGGCGGACGCCGCGGCCTGAGCCGCACCGATCCCGACCAGCGGGCACTGACGACGGTGTTCGGCCAGACGGGCCGCCAGGACGGCATCACCGACACCGACGCCCCGACCCTGATGGCCGCCGCCGATGGGCAGCTGTGGGTCGGCCTGGCGGACAACGGGGTCGACGTCATCGATCCCATGGGAGTCCGCACGGCACACATCGATATCAGCCGCGTGGCGGGGGCCTCGTCGTCGGCGCCCGGGCTGGCGGCGAAGGCGCCCGTCTCGAGCATGGTGCAGACGCCCGACCGCAACGTCTACATCGGCGCGCGCGGCGGCCTGTTCCGATCCGACGGAGACGGCAGGCAGTTGCGGCGGATACCGTGGTCGACCCAGCGCAGCCCGGCGATCAACGAGATGCTGCTCGCCGGCGACCGGCTCTGGATCGGCGCGCGCACCGAGGGCCTGTGGTCGCTGGACGTGAGCGCCGGTGCGCAGGCGTCGCCGGTGCGCCCGCCGGGAGCGCAAGCGCTGGCCCAGGAGCGCGTCGTCGCGCTGCGCCAGGACACCGAGGGGCGGCTCTGGGTCGGCACGCCGACCGGCCTGAACATCTACGACCCGGCCACGCAGCGCGTCGAGCACATCACCTCGTCGGCCGCCGACGACCACACCCTGTCGAACGATTTCGTCTCCTGCATCCTGGTCGACCACGCGCATCGGGTCTGGGTCGGCACGCTGGGCGGCGGCCTCAACCTGGTGACCGGGCGGGACGCGCAGGGACGCCTGCGGTTCCGCCGCTTCGGCGTGCCCGAGGGCCTGCCGACGCCGGACATCGGCACGCTGCTCCAGGGCAGCGACGGCGCGATCTGGGCCAGCACCGACGACGGCTTCGCGGTCATCGACCCGGTCACGTTCGCGATCCAGAGGGTGCTGCGCGCCGATGGCGCCGCGATCACGAGCTACTGGATCAATTCGGGCGTCGTCACCGACCACGACGAGCTCGTCTTCGGCGGTGCCGGCGGCATCACCGTCGTGCGCCCGCGCCTGTACCGGCACTGGGACTTCCATCCGCCCGTCGTCATCACCGAGACCCGCGTCCAGGGCCGCCTGGTGGCCACGCGCCCGCACGACGCCCTCACGCTGAGCCCGGGCGAGAACGGCTTCGCGATCGAGTTCGCGGCGCTCGACTTCTCGGCGCCGGAACGCAATCGCTACGCCTACCGGCTGGCCGGCGTGGACGACGCCTGGAACGACATCGACGCGACCAAGCGCGTGGCCTCGTACACCAACCTCGCGCCGGGCGACTACGAACTGCACCTGCGCGGCTCCAATCGCGACGGCGTCTGGTCCGGCAAGGACGTGGTGCTGGGCATCCACGTGCAGCCGCTCTGGTACCAGACCTGGTGGGCGCATCTTCTCGAGGGCCTGGCGGCACTGCTCGCGATCGCCGCGATCGTGCGCTTCCGCACGCGCGCGCTGTCGCTGCGCAAGCGCCAGCTCCTGGAGGAAGTGGCGGCGCGCACTTCGGAGCTGGAGGAGAAGCAGCAGGAGCTGATCCGCGCCAACGAGACGCTCGCACAGCTGGCCAATTTCGATCCGTTGACGCGTTGCCTCAACCGGCGCGCCTTCATCGAGCAGGCCGAACAGCGCTTCGACGCCGCGGTGCAGGAGGGCGGATCCCTCTACTGCATGATGGCCGACATCGACCACTTCAAGTTCTTCAACGACCAGTTCGGGCATCCCATCGGCGATGCGGTGATCCGCGGCGTCGCCACCGTGCTGCAGCGGTCGCTGCGCAGCGGCGACCTGATCTGCCGCTACGGCGGCGAGGAGTTCTGCATGCTGCTCGTAGGCATCGACGAGTCCGTCGGACGCATGCTTGCGGAACGCATCCGCTCGCGCATCCAGCGCGAGGCCGGCCCCGGCGTGCGCGACGTCCCGGGGCTGAGCGTCACCGTCAGCGTCGGCCTGGCGCGGCTGGGCGCCGACACGCCGTCGCTGGACCGGCTGATCGCACGCGCCGACGCGGCCCTCTATGCCGCCAAGCATGCCGGGCGCAACCGCGTCGCCGCCGGTCCGGACAACGAGATCGCCTCGGGCGCCGAGGCGCCGCCGCAGTTCGCCGGCGCGCATTGAGTCCGGCTCGGCGTCGACAGCGCCAAGTCGAGCGCGCGCGTGACGCGCGCCCGCTCGCTACACTGCCGGCCATGCTCCTGCTCCTGTCTCCCGCCAAGTCCCTCGACTACGACTCCCCGCTGCCCGAGCCGGTGCTCGCCGCCCGCGCGGCGCTCAAGCCCGCGGCCACCGCGCCGCAGTACGCCGCGCAGGCCGCCGAACTGATCGCCACGCTGCGCACGAAGACGGTGGCCGACATCGCCGGACTGATGCACCTGTCGGACGATCTGGCCACGCTCAACGTCAAGCGCTACAAGGCCTGGTCGACGCGCGCCACCGAACGCAACAGCCGTCCCGCGATGTGGGCGTTCAATGGCGACGTCTACGACGGCCTGAAGGCGGGAACCCTCAACGAGGACGAGATCGCCTGGGCGCAGAAGCACGTCCTGATGCTCAGCGGCCTGTACGGCGTGCTGCGTCCGCTCGATCGCCTGCAGCCCTACCGCCTCGAGATGGGCACGTCGCTCGCCACCGAGCGCGGCAACTCGCTGTATGCGTGGTGGGGCGACACGGTCGCCGCCCACATCAACAAGCTCCAGGCCAGGGAGCGCGAGCCGCTGGTGATCAACCTCGCGTCGCAGGAGTACTTCAAGGTGACCCAGGCGAAGGCGGGCCGCGAGAAGGTGCTGCGTGCTCGCGTGGTCGACTGCGTGTTCGAGGACTGGAAGGACGGCAGCTACAGGATCATCAGCTTCTTTGCCAAGCGCGCCCGCGGCATGATGGCGCGCCACGCGATCGACAAGCGCGCCGAGACCGCGGAGGCGCTGACGGATTTCCGCACCGACGGCTACCGCTTCGCGGAACGCGCCTCGGAGCCCGATCGCCTGGTGTTCCGCCGGCGACAGGGCTGAGCACCCGCGGCCCCGCGCACGCCGCGCGGTCGCATCGAAGACGTTCCGCCATATACCCTAGGGGGTGTGAATCGCCTGGCTAGGGGATTGGCAGCGCCATGTCCGGCTGGCATCGTGCACGCCAGATACAGGGACGACATTCCAGACGAATTCAAGCCGCCCGCAGGCACAGCCTGCAGGCGGCACCGACCCTCGCTCTCGGCGCCAGGGTCTCCCCCTTCGTTCCATCGGCTCTCGCCACCAGCGCGAGCTGGCGGAGCCTTTGCCGACGCGAACTCGAATTCGCTGCGTCACCGGGCGCGGCAATCCAATGCAAGGGAATATTCCCTGCATCCGATGCAAGGCGGGACCTTGCTCCATTCCAAGGAGATCAACATGGAAGACATCCTCAGCTATTTCGAGACCAACGACACCGAAGGCTTCAAGATCAACTCGATGGTCTGGTAAGAAGCCCGATGGCCTCGGGGGGACCTCGGTCCCCTTTCCATAGCGAGAACGACATGAACCTTCTGCGCAAAGACTCCCTGATCAAGTTCGATCGCCAGCTGCCGATCTACAACTTCTTCTTCCCCGGCCAGGGCAGGGAACGCTCGGATCACTCGATCAAGGCCATCTGGCAGGAAGCCAATGCATCGTCGCGCTACCGGGCCCTGTATTTCCACGTTCCGTTCTGCGACACGATCTGCAATTTCTGCCCGTTCACCCGCGGCAAGTACAGCGATCGGGCGGTGATCGACGCGTATGTCGAGAACCTGTTGCGCGAGATCCAGCTCAAGTCCGAGGCCGTCGATCTGAAGGCCGTGCCTGTCACGTCCATCTTCTTCGGGGGCGGCACGCCCAGCCTGCTGGATCCCGACCAGATCCTTCGCATCGGCGCCGCGATCAAGGACAACTTCGACCTCGCGCAGCTCACGGAGTTCTCCTTCGAGATCGAAGTCAAGAGCCTGACGCGGGCCCGCGCCGAGGCCATGCGGGCCATCGGCGTCACCCATCCCCGGTTCGGCCTGCAGACCTTCGACCCCAAGTGGCGCGACACCTTCGACCTCACGGCGACGCTCGCGCAGGTGCGCGAAGCCACGGCCCTGCTGATCGAGATCTTCCCGTTCCAGACCTTCGACATCCTCTACGGCATGAGCGGCCAGGACGAGGAGGAGCTGGTGCGCGACCTGTCCGAGGCGGCCGCCATGGGGACGACCAACATCGACATCTATCCGATCGACAACATCATGACCCAGGTCGGCCTGCACAAGAAGCTGGCCGAGGCCTCGATGGCGCCGACATCGGCCATGCGCAAGTTCGGCATGAACGTGCTGGTCGACCAGTTCATGCGCCATTCCGGATTCATGCCGCACAACGGCCATGGCTACGTGCGGACGGCGCCGACGGACGAGATCGTCAGCGCCGCCTATTCGTTCGTCTACCACGAGCATGTCTACGGCTACCACGACCGCGACGTGATGGGCTTCGGCGTGAACGCGATCAGCTCGACGCTGGGCCACGTCATCACCAACACGGCCAGCAAGAAGGTCTACGCGGAACGCCTGGCGGAAGGGGCGTTCCCGTGCACGATCAGCCAGCACGACACCGCGCTCGACTTCTCGCGCCCGCTGATCCTTCGCCTGCCCTATCACGGGCGCGTCGACAAGCGGCTGGTGCATTGGGACAAGGTGCATCCCGAGGTGCTTGTCAAGCTCGAGCAGCTGAAGGAGCAGCGCATGGTCGTCGACGACGGGCACGACCTGGCGCTGACCAAGCTGGGCTGGTACTGGTACGTCAACACCATGTTCCACCTCATGCCGCGCGACGAGCAGCTGGCGACCAACGGCGTCATCGTGCAGAACCTGAAGAACCCGGGCCGCTCGTTCACCAAGCGCGAGCTGCTGTATCCGGTCATCCCGCTCGCCACCGCCTGAAACGGACGCCCATGTTCAAGATCCTGGTCGCGGAGCGCCGCTTCTCGGCGCTGCTCCTCGGAAGCCTCCTGTCGCGGGTGGGCGATGGTATCCACGAGCTGATCTTCATCCTGACCACGCTGAAGGTGACCGGCGAGAGCCTGTTGCTCACCGGCCTCATCTACTTCTTCCGCTTCATCCCGTACCTGGTGCTGGGCCCCCTCGGCGGTTCGCTCGCCGACAGGCTGTCGCGCGGCCGGCTCATGGTGCTGGCCGACCTGGCCAGGATGGCCGTGACGCTGGCGTTCTGCGTCCTGCTGCTGCTGGGCCTGGCCACGCCCGTCACGGTGGGCGTGATGGGCTTCCTGATGACCGCCCTGCGGACGATCTTCCAGCCGGCGTTCCAGGCCGCCGTCCCGGCGCTCGTCGATGCGAAGAACCTTCCGCAGGTCAATGGCGCCAGCCAGATCGCCACCGAGCTCGGGGGGCTTGTCGGCCCGGCCCTCGGCGGACTCGCGCTGGCGCGGCTCGGACAGCCCGGACAGGTGCTGCTCGCGGATGCGGCGTCCTATCTCGTCTCGGTGCTCTGCGTCCTGGCGGCGCGCGTCCCGGCGCATGCCGCACCGCCGTCGTCCGCGCCCGTGACGGTCGGCTCGCTCCTGGCCGACTTCCATGCCAACTACCGCGGCATCCTCCGCAACCGTTCCTTGAAGATCGCGATCACGTATTCCGC
>Ga0070673_100002417_pt1 | contig 11365 bp, 10 predicted proteins | sample KBSM23metaG_FD_65342 | JGI IMG/M metagenome (GOLD analysis project Ga0070673, IMG submission 65342) | Miscanthus rhizosphere microbial communities from Kellogg Biological Station, Michigan, USA - KBS M2-3 metaG | ecosystem: Host-associated > Plants > Roots > Rhizosphere > Soil ...
CGGTGCGATCAGATCCATACGCACACCGTCACCAATCGCCTTGGCTACGCGCGTACCAAACACCGCGAAGGCAACAAAATTAAAGAACGCTGCCCAGATTACCGCGATGCCTGGTGAAAGAACGCGCGTCGACACCACCGTCGCAATCGAGTTCGCGGCATCATGAAAACCGTTGATGTAATCGAAAACGAGCGCTAGAAAAACAAGCACAAGGATGAAGGCGAAAGTAGCTGTCATAAGAAGGGAGGTCTTGGGCCTTTGGTCTTTGATGCCCTACTCAATAGATCGCCTGCTGGGAAAAGTCACCACCAGCAGACATCAAAGACCAAAGATCGAAGATCAAAGACCAATCTTTACCAGTGCTTAATGATCACGCTCTCGATGATATTCGCTACGTTCTCACAGCGATCGACGGCTGCTTCCAACTTCTCATAAATCTCTTTCCATTTAAGGACGAACAGAGGATCGCGGTTGTCGTGAAACAACTCAGCAACTGCGCGGTGATAGATATCGTCCCCCTCGTTCTCAAGCCGATGCATTTCGACCAATCGCGGAGTGACACCTTTGGGCCGCTTTAGAGTCGAAACAATCTCCTGTAACTCAATGGACATTCTCTGAATGACTCCCGCGAAAGCACGCGCGTGCTCCGTAATTTCATGAATGTCGAAGATCACAATTGCGCGCGCGGCGTCATCGATGAGATCGACGATATCGTCGAGCGCGGAAGACATAAGATAGATGTCTTCACGATCAAATGGCGTGATGAAGGACTTGTTAAGCCGCGTGGAAATGTTATGCGTCAATTCATCGCACGCGTGCTCGAGGCCTTTCATGCGGCGCGAGTATTCCTCGAAGTCCGCATCCTTGTCGGAAAGCATTTCAACGAGCGTTCGCGCCGCGTCCGATATATACAAAGTCATCTGCTCAAAAAGATCGAAATACTGCTCCTCTTTCGGCAGAAAATTTAGGATTCCCATAGATGGCTCCGAGTGTAGTTTGTATTGAAGTGCGGAGACTGTAGCCGAAGGCAAGTGGCGTGTCCACGCGGCTCAATCAATTTGTTGGCGCGAACCTGCGAGCTTACGGTGAGGAAGTTAACACCGTGTTAACAAACGTTCGAAAACACCACCAGGCAAAGAATCGCTAAGCTGTCTGAGCTTGCAAATGCGGCTTCAACTCGTATATCAACAAGCCAATGGCTGACACAACACACTTCGCCGGAGTGCTTGGCTTTTTGCGCATGGAGGCGCAGGCGATCGAACAAACCGCGGCTCGATTGGACCAGGAACAAGTCGAGCGCGTAATAGAGCTGCTTGCGAATTGCCGGGGTAAGGTGGTCGTACTCGGCGTGGGCAAGTCTGGAATTATCGCGCAGAAAATTGCCGCGACTATGACCAGCACCGGTACGCCCGCGCTGTACCTACATCCTTCCGACGCGCTGCACGGTGGTATTGGCATCGTCAACTCGGAAGACGTCGTCGTAGTTTTGAGTAACAGCGGCGAGACTGATGAGGTGGTCGCGCTGCTTCCATATCTCAGGCACAGGAACGTGCCGCTGATTGCCGTCGTGGGAAACTTGAATTCGACACTGGCCAAACGTGCGGATGCAGCACTGGATGCGTCAGTGACTGAAGAAGCTTGTCCGCTGAATCTCGCTCCCACTGCGAGTACAACTGTGGCTTTGGCGCTGGGAGATGCGCTGGCGTTGACCTTAATGCGCCTAAAAAACCTCACGCCCGATGAGTTCGCGGTCAATCATCCGGCGGGCCAGCTAGGTAAACGTCTGACGGTGAAGGTGTCAGACTTGATGCATGCAGGTCCCGAGAATCCCACAGTGCTGACGGGGGCGCGTTGGCTCGACATCGTTCGCGCAATTAGTCAGGGAGGTTTGGGTGCTGTAAATGTAGTTGATGACGAAGGCCGGCTGGCGGGACTGATCACTGATGGTGACCTGCGTCGGGCGATTGAGCGAATGGACCACGCAGCGCTCGACTCAATTACCTGTAGCGAACTGATGACGAGCAAGCCTACTGCCGCCGCCCCGGACTTGTTAGCGTTCGACGCGCTTCGTTTGATGGAAGATCGTCCATCGCAAATATCTGTTTTGCCGGTTGTAGATCAAAACGAAATCTGCATCGGGCTAATTCGCCTGCATGACATTGTCCGCAGCGGATTGTGAGACGCGACGTTGAATTCAGAGTCGAATCTAACGCCGAAGGCGTTCGCCAATTCCAGCCTGGGGTTGCTTCAACCCCAGGATCACTGCGACACGAAATCATCTACACTGAAAGTGTTGGCAAATTGGGGACAACAAATTCGCGAACTCCTTCAGAGTTCATTCTCAATAAAATGCGTCCTCCCTGGGGTTGCGACAACCCCACGCTGGAATTCGCGAACGCCTTCGGCGTTATCGCCCGAGCCGATGGAATCGAAGGATGGATACGCAAAGATCTTATGAGACTCAAGAAATCATTATCGTTATTACTGCTGCTGACCTTTACTTTCGTAACTTCAGCCGCAAATGAACAACGCGCCACGCCGCCGGAAGTGACGCTCACCGTAAACGAAGAATTCTTTAACGGCTTTCTTGAGTCGATGTTTACAAATCTGAAATCGCCCTCGATGCCGTTGGCGATCACTGCTTCAGATAGAGAACGGCCTGCTTCTGAAAATTATGGATGTGCGAGCGCGGTCACGTTGCAGCGCGAAGAAGCTGGAGTGAAGACAGCTGTGAAGCTTGAGCAGGGAAAGATCAGTGCGCCTTTGGCGTTCTCTGGCGCTTACAATTCGACCTTGCTTGGTTGTATTCCATTTCGAGGGTGGGCAGCGACCTCATGGACGCTCGAGTTTGATCGCAGTCGTCAAGCGTTGTTGGCCCACATACAGGTGCAGGACATTCATCTTACGAATGTGCCGGCGCTCGCTAGTGGCTCGCTCACTTCGATGGTCCAATCGGCAGTCGATCAACGAATGAATCCGCTTTCGTTACTCAATCTCGATCAACTATCGCCGCGTGTTCCGATTGCTCCGGCAGGCGGTGCTTTGCGACTCCGCGCAAAAGAAGTGAACCCGATTGTTTCACCGGGTAGTTTGCAGTTGCGGATTGTTTATGAAGTCGCAGCTGATCGATAAAAAAAGACTATCCGCAGATTTCACCGATTCCGCAGATGATTTGTGTGGAAATTCAGGTTCACAAATCATCCGTGTGATCGGCGTAATCTGCGGACAGTTCCTTCCCCCGCTTCAGCCTTTCGCAATCTTCGCGGCTTTCGCTCGAATGAACGCCAGGTTAATCTGCGGCAGCGAGTTGAATTCGGCTGCCTTCTTGCAAAAATCTTTTGCCTTCGCAGCATCGCCTTTGCCTTGATAAGCCTCGCACTGACGATACAGATCGTAAGGGTTCTGTTGGTTTGCTTGAGCGAGCTCTTTGATGGCCGTGTCGTAATCTTTCTCCGCGAGCGCAATCATGCCGTTTAGCGAATGCACCTGCTTCTGTTGATTCGCGTTTGTCGGCGCTGCTGCCTTTTGAAATGCCTCAGCTTCGTTTTTTGCGGTGGCAAGATCCTTCTTGCCAAGCGCAACGCGAGCCATGTTGACATGATTGAAGAGCCGGGCGTTGTCTTTGATCGCTTGTGATTGATTCGATTCATCCGTCATCTTTTGAGCGCGCGTGAAGAGTTCGCCGGCCTCATCGAACTTGCCCAACTCGAGCATGATGAGCGCCTTCAAATTCAGGTCGCCGGTCAAGTTCGGAACGTCTTTAGTCTTTTCTCCCAGCGCATATTGCTTCTCTACTTCGGCGAGCGCCTGGTCCATCTTTCCGTTATCAGCATCTACAACGGTCATGCCAAACAAAGCAGTGCGGTGTTCACCATCCGTGCGCGCTTTCTCATTCATTTTCGTCAACTCGGCCAAAGCCTCATCATGTTTGCCCTGATACATCAGATCGGCCGCAATGCCGAAATGCGAGTTAACAAAGTTCGGATCAATCTCGAGTGCTTTCCGGTACTGTGTAATCGATTCGTCGAAGCGGCCCATCTTCAGCAATAGCTCGGCGTATGAGTCGTAAGGATTTGGATCCTTCGGAATCAGCGTGATGTACTTCTTGAAAGCCTCTTCAGCATTTGCGTAGTCCGCGTTCTGGCGATAGGCGTAGCCGAGAATGTTGAACGCAGTCGAATACGTCGGCGAAAGCTCCGTTGCCTTCTTGTAGTGCTCGATCGCTTTGTTCATGTCCTGCTGTCCGAAGTAATAGCCGCCCAACGCGAAGTGTGCGCGTTCATCATTTGGAAAAGCGGTTACCAGCTCGTCCAAATATTCCTTCTGCTTCGCAGCATTTCCATTGGCGCCTGCTTCAGCAGCGAGGATCTGAAGACGTTCGCCTTTCGAAGCCTTGTCGGCAAGACTCACCGCCTTCTTCAAGTGATCAAAAAATTCCTGAGCAGTAGGACTCGAAGTTGCGCGATTGAGTTCAGCTATAGCGAAGTTCGGATCCAACGAGATCGCTTTGTCATAGTGCTGCAGCGAATCAGTGATGCGAAGCTTCTCAGCCAGGTCGCGGCCTGCTAGAAATTCTTTTCTGGCATCATCGGAATTAGTGGTGACGGCAATCTTGCCCGGATCGGCGGACGGAGCTGTCGCTGAAGGGTTCTTTCCTTCTGTGTTGCTGCAACTAACCAGGACCGCGGTCGCTGAAAGAGCAATCGCGAGCACAACAAATACGAGAGTCTTGCGCATGGTCGTAATCTCCTTAACGTCAAATTCTTTGATTTTTATCTTGGAACTTTGGCGCTGGCTGTTGGGGTAGACTGAACGGACCAGACACAAAGAACTAAGAGCAACGATGGAATTCGGCGCGTGAGATTATCGCGGCGACTTTCACACGTCGACGGTTTAGGGACGAAAGGGTATTTGCGTGGGACAAATCGGTGAATTGTACGAGTTTTTGGATGAGCAGGGTGGGCTCAAACGGCTACATGGGCCATCGAAGGCATGTCAACGATGTCCCAGGCCGAACGAACACGAAGTAGTTTCGACATTAGACCAGCATGCATGATGTGGCCGCTTCGTTCTGCCTTCACCTTGCCGAGTATCGGCATGCCGAGCAGGGCCAGGTCGCCGATGATGTCGAGAATCTTGTGGCGGACAAACTCATCCACGAACCGCAAACCCGTTTCGTTGAGCATGCCTTCCGGCGTCAGCACGATTGCGTTTTCAAGGGAGCCGCCACGGATTAAGTTCGCTCGACGTAGCGCTTCGATTTCGTCGGTGAAGCCAAAGGTTCGTGCTGAAGCGATTTCACGGCTGAAGCTGCCGTTCGCTAACTCGACTGAACGGTGCTGAACACCAATCATCGGATGCTTGAAGTCGATCAGGCAGTCGATCTGATATGTGTCCGATGGTTCGACGCTGATGCGACGCTCGCCTTGTTCGAAAGCAATCTTTTCTCGTACCAGCAACGCACGACGAGCGAGCGGCTGGGTGACGATTCCCGCCTCTTCAATCATTTCAGCGAAGGCTTCCGCTGATCCATCCATGATTGGAATTTCAAGGTTGTCGACTTCGATGAACGCATTGTCGACACCAAGTCCGCGCAAGGCTGCGAGGAGGTGCTCGACCGTGGACAACATTACGCCGGTGCGCATCAGGGTCGTTGCATAACCGCAATGGGCCACGGATTCAACTGTCGCAGGAATTTCAAAGCCACCGAGATCGGTTCGACGAAAAACGTATCCAGTATCCGGTGGCGCAGGCACGAGACGGAGAGTGACGGGTACGGCAGTGTGTAAACCAGTGCCGGAAGTCTCAACTGCTTTCTTGAGCGTTGTCTGTTTGACCAAGTGAGCGAACCTTCGCGAATTAATTATGAAAGCAGAAGTAATGGAGCAACGATCGTGCCGGGCATATACTGCGAAAGTTAGCACTCCAGTGTGGCGTGACAGCCACAGTTTTGATCGCGATGTGTGCTGCGACGCGACGAGCAAACTCACGTAATCAGCCCATTAGCTTCAAAAGCAACTTCATCGTAAAATCTTCATTGACAGTTCTAGGAAGCTAGATTTAGAGGACAGAATGGCACTATTAGATATTGTTAAATGGCCGGCGACGGTGTTGGAGAACCCGGGAGAGCCGGTCTCAGAATTCAATGATGATTTGAAGCATCTCGTTGAAGATATGTTTGAGACGATGTATGCGGCGCCCGGGGTCGGACTTGCTGCGGTGCAAGTCGGAATTCCTAAACGTCTCTTCGTTATGGACTGTTCCGGCGGCAAAGATCCTGATCAGCGAATCGCTTTAATCAATCCCGAAGTACTAGCTGTAGAAGGGAACCAAAACGGCGAAGAAGGCTGTTTGTCATTCCCAGGAATTTTCACGCCAGTTGAGCGCAGCTTGCGAGCGGTTGTACGGGCGCAGGACTTGGACGGCAACGAATTCGAAATCGATGGCATGGAATTGACGGCGCGCTGCATGCTGCACGAGACCGACCACTGCGACGGAATTGTCTTTCTCGATAAGATGAGCTCAATTAAACGCGAGCTCGTTAAACGAAAGATTAGAAAGCTACAAAAAACAGGGAAGTGGGAGTAGCGCGCCAAGGGCAAAGAGCCAAGAGCAAAGCGCCACCTGTTCACTCCAGTCCTTCGTTTGGTGTTATTCAAGCAGCAATCTGACAATCAATTTTGAGGGCACTTTGCTCTTGGCCCTCTGCTCTTAGCACTTAACATCGGAGCTCCTGACATGATTACTGAATTTCGGAATGAACCGTTTACGGATTTTTCGAAGGAAGAAAATGCCGTTGCGATGCGCGCGGCTATTGAGAAAGTGAAACGTGAGCTGGGCCGCGAATATCCACTTGTCATCGGCGGCGAACGCATAAACTCAGAAGCTAAATTTGATAGCATTAGTCCCGCAAGCAGGACCACGGTTGTAGGCCGTTTTCAAAAAGCTACAAAGGAACTCGCGAACCGCGCAGTCGATACGGCATACGAGACTTTCAAAACTTGGAGCAAAGTTTCTCCTGAAGAACGTGCAGACCTGTTGTTTCGAGTAGCCGGATTAATGAGACAACGCAAACATGAGTTGTCGGCCTGGATGATCTTTGAGGTTAGTAAGACATGGGCCGAAGCTGATGGCGACACGGCTGAGGCAATCGACTTCTGTGAATTTTATGGACGAGAGATGCTGCGTTACGCCTCGCCTCAGCCGCTCACAAAGGTTGACGGTGAAGACAACGCGATGCTTTACATCCCTTTGGGTGTCGGCACTGTGATTCCACCATGGAATTTTCCGCTCGCGATCATGGCCGGTATGACCGCCGCGGCAATCGTGACAGGCAACACAGTCGTGTTGAAACCTTCATCCGACTCGCCGACTATTTCTTACAAGTTTTTTGAGCTCCTTGAAGAGGCTGGATTGCCCGCCGGCGTCGTCAATTTCATGACGGGTTCAGGCGCTGAAGTTGGAGACGTGATTGTAGATCATGCGAAGACAAGATTTGTAGCGTTTACTGGCTCGAAAGAAATCGGCCTGCGCATCAACGAACGCGCGGCCAAGGTTCAGGACGGCCAGATTTGGATCAAACGAGTAGTCGCGGAGATGGGTGGCAAAGACGCGATCATCGTTGCTGATGATGCAAACCTGGACGATGCTGCGCTCGGCATCGTGCAATCAGCGTTTGGATTTCAAGGTGAGAAATGTTCCGCTTGTTCACGCGCGATCATCGACGAAAAAGTTTATGAACCGATGCTCGAGAAGATCGTCGAGCGCACCGCAAAGTTGAAACTTGGTGATCCGACTGACCCAGTTACAAACATGAGCGCCGTGATTAATGAAAAGGCATTCAAGACGATCAACGGCTACATCGAAAAAGGTAAGTCTGAAGGTGGGAGACTGCTCACAGGCGGCGGCTCGGACGGTGAACAGGGATTCTTTATTGAGCCAACAGTAATTGCAGATGTGAAGCCAGGCGCGACCATCGAGCAGGAAGAAATCTTTGGACCAGTGCTCGCGGTGATCAAGGCTGAAGACTATGACGATGCCCTTCGCATCGCCAATGATACACAGTTTGGATTGACTGGCGCCGTATACAGCGCCGATGAAGAAAAGCTTGAACGAGCGCGCCGCGAATTTCACGTGGGAAATCTTTATCTGAATCGGAAATGTACTGGCGCGCTAGTTGGTGTTCACCCGTTCGGTGGCTTCAACATGTCGGGCACAGATTCGAAAGCCGGCGGACCTGATTACCTTCTGCTGTTCATGCAGGCGAAAGTTGCTTCGACCAGGACGGGAGCAACAGTTACTAAGCGAGCCGAGGCTGGAACGGCAGTTTAGGTAGCAGTGAAGAAGCGCGTGCGGTAATTAGTTGGGCTACTGCCCTGTTCCCGCGACGTCCTTCGAAAAGTCTTTTCCTTAAACCAATGCAGAAAAGACTGTCCGCAGATTTCGCAGATTCCACTGATTTACTGATATGAGAAATTGCTGAGTACTTATCCTTCAGGGCACTTCCAATAAATCATCCGTGTAATCGGCGTAATCTGCGATAGCTTTTTGACTTTCGATGCGAATTGTCTTCATGGGAACACCGGCGGCGGCGGTACCCACTCTGCAAAGATGCCTTGCTGATGGGCACGAAGTAGTTGCTGTCTGGACTCAGCCTGATCGTCCTTCCGGACGCGGTCATAAAATTACGGCGTCACCTGTGAAGACTTTGGCGCTGGCCCATAACCTCTCAATCCATCAACCTGAAAAGATAAAAACTTCGGAAGCGAAAGCTTTGTTCGCTTCTCATGAAGCAGACGTTGCGGTCGTCGTCGCGTACGGTCGTATCCTGCCCGTTGAATACTTGCGCGCTCCTGCTCATGGCTGCATCAACGTTCACTTCTCCCTGTTGCCTTTTTATCGCGGCGCCGCACCCGTGAACTGGGCCATCGTGAAAGGCGAAGCAACCACCGGCGTAACGACGATGTTTATTGTTGAAGAACTCGATGCTGGTCCAACTCTGTTACAGGGACAAACTGCAATCGGAGCAACTGAAACCGCGCCCGAGTTGATGTCGCGGCTCGCACCGTTTGGCGCCGAGTTGTTGAGCCAGACGCTAAGAAGGCTCGACCAACTTGTGCCGCAGCCTCAGGATGATCGACAAGCCACATTCGCTCCAATGTTGAAAAGGGAAGATGGCATGATCGATTGGTCTGCAAACGCGGTTGAGATTGAGCGTTCAGCGCGCGGCTTTCAACCGTGGCCCGGCGCTTACACAACTTTTCGATCCGCACGCTTGATCGTGTGGAAGGCTGAAGTTGTCGAAGGAAGCATCGGCGCCGAGCCAGGTGAAATCCGCCTGGCTAGTGGCGACGACCTGGTTGTGAGTTGCGGCAACGGAAGCTCGTTGCGGTTGTTAGAAGTGCAACCGGCGGGCAAGCGCCGCATAAGTTCGAGAGACTTCCTGAACGGCTCTCACCCCAAAGTTGGCGAGAAGTTTGAAAGCTCGGTTATCCCATCTCATGCCAGCTAAAGCAGTCTCGCCCTCGCTTCAATCTGCCAAAGCGCAAGTCTCACCCGCTCGTCGCGCGGCTTTCGAAATTCTGCGCCGCGTTGAAGAGGATGGTGCTTATGCGTCCGTGTTGCTCGCAACGAAGATCGAAACACTTCACGGTCGTGACAAAGCGCTGGCTCACCAACTGGTGATGGGAGTGCTGCGTCATCAGTTGTGGCTCGATCGGCTGATCGATCATTTTTCGAACCGAATTGCATCCGGATTGGACGTACCGGTTCGAGTCGCATTGCGGCTTGGCCTTTATCAATTGCGCTCGATGTCGCGGATTCCTTCATCAGCAGCCGTTAATGAATCTGTGAATCTGGTGCGCTTGGCTAACCTAAAATCGGCTGCGCCGTTTGTGAATGCGGTTCTCCGCCGTGCGACGCGCGAGCCGGAATTCGATCCGGTTGTTGCTATCGAAAATCCGATTGAGAAGTTAGTGGTCGAGACTTCTCATCCGGCTTGGTTGCTTGAGCGTTGGATTCGCGATTGGGGTTGGGATGAAGCCTCAGCATTGGCTCACTCAAACAATGAGTCCGCTCCCGTAGCATTTCGAATTCCCGGTGGACAGACTAAAGCAGCTTCAGTCATTGAGTCCTTGCGCGCAGCCGGCGCAAAGCTAACTGAATCTTCCCTAGTTCGTGGCGCCTGGCGCATTGATGACGCGCCGCCGTTATTTCGTGAGTTTATTGAACAAGGTCGAGTCTACGTTCAGGACGAAGCCTCGCAACTGGTCGCGCATGTAGTTGCTCCGCAAGCTGGTGAACGCATTCTTGATGTTTGTGCGGCGCCTGGAAGCAAGACCACGCATCTGGCTGATCTAGCACGTGGGTCGTTGATTGTCGCTGCTGATCTGCATCAGCATCGCTTGCGCACCCTGTGTTGGAGTGCAAACAAGCAGAACCTTACGAATATTCGAGCGTTAGCGTGCGATGCGCTAAAGCCAATGCCGTTGGGTGAGGAAATGTTCGATTGCGTGCTGGTCGATGCGCCGTGCAGCGGTACCGGCACGCTTCGTCGGAATCCTGAAATCAGGTGGCGTCTCGCCCCTTCGGACATCGATGATTTGGCAGACAGGCAGCTTCGAATTCTCATGAACGCAGCGCGCTCGGTGAGAAAAGGTGGACGATTAATCTATTCCACCTGTTCAGTTGAGAAAGACGAGAATGAAAGTGTGATTGAGAAGTTCAGAACGTTAGCCAGCGATTTGGAACTTGCGGCATTAGATGTTGACTCAACATTGTTGACAGAATCTGGCGCCGCTCGAGTCTGGCCGCAGCGAACCGGCGCCGACGGATTTTTCATCGCGATGTTTCGACGACAAGGATAGGCATTTGGAGTGCGGCGGCAAGCATAGCGCGACGCCGCTTTAAATTTCTGGTTCTCGAAAATGCTCATCCATCCAAAGCGGCGTCGCGCTACGCTTGCCGCCGCACTCCAAAGCTCCTTGCTGGCATATGAGTCGAATGTTAGACTTCGCAGCTTGATGCGACCCGACCACGCCAGCATTCGTTCGTCATCTGCAGCCATATAAATGTTTTCGGTGTTTAGAAACGTTGGAGTCGTGATCGCGATCTTGGTCGCGTTTCTATTTGGCTTCGTCACCACTGTCTATTTGTCCTTGCGCAGTTCTGAAGTTACGGTCCCAGTCGTTGTCGGCAAAGATCGCTTTGTTGCTGAAAATGAATTGCAGGCCGCTGGCTTGAATTTTAGAATTCGCGCCGCTCGCCCCAGCAAGCAAATAAAACCCGACACCGTCATGTTTCAACTGCCTCGCGCCGGCGAAGTCGTGAAAGCCGGTCAGACTGTTGCAGTCGATGTTGCCAGAGT
>Ga0070673_100002418_pt1 | contig 11364 bp, 11 predicted proteins | sample KBSM23metaG_FD_65342 | JGI IMG/M metagenome (GOLD analysis project Ga0070673, IMG submission 65342) | Miscanthus rhizosphere microbial communities from Kellogg Biological Station, Michigan, USA - KBS M2-3 metaG | ecosystem: Host-associated > Plants > Roots > Rhizosphere > Soil ...
ACATTGTCGATTTTACGAATCAACTACGTGCGGAGGGACACGATATAGAAGAAGCGATCAATATGGCCGGAGAGACACGATTCCTGCCAGTCGTGCTGACGTCGATTACTGCAATATGTGAATTATTGCCTATCGCGCTGAACCCCAATCCGTTGATAGCGCCGTAAAATATCGCCAACCGTCGGATTTTCGAGGGCATGATCCTTAGGAACGACGGCTTTTAATAGGGAATCGGGTAAAAGTTTTGCAAGTACCTCATTTAATTGCGGTATTAATTCGGCACTTACTTTATTCACCAATACGCACAATACCCGGATATCTTTATCCTGGTAAGCCTGGTAAAAGTTCAGCGCTTCCTGAGCCATCTCCTCTATCGATTTTCCTTCGCCGGATACCAGAAGGATAGCCGGAGATCCGAGGTTTCTCGCAATCAGCTCATTCATGCTGAATTCAAAAGCACTACCGCCACCAGCAAAATCGCTGCCTTCAACAATCACAAAATCATAATTATTTTCAAGCTCCTTATAGCGGTGGATAATTGCGTCCAGCATTAACCCCTGAAGATTATCATGCAGATATTGCAGTGCCTGGTTACGGGTAAATACCCAGCATTCATCATATCGCTGCGCCAACTGGAAATGAGAAAGTACAGTTTGGATATGGGTATCCAACTGTTCCGCAGGTGGCGCCAGGATGACAGGTTTAAAATAGGCTACTTTCGCGGTTTTGCCTAGAATCATGTTAACCAGGCCCAAAGTCAAAACTGATTTCCCACTATAAGGCGCGGCAGGGGCAATATAAATACTTTTTATCAAGATGGTAGATTATTAGTCTGGCGGTACCTTGCCTGAACTACGCGGTATTTTAGCAGTTTAAGTTCTTCAAGGCTATGAGCGTCCACTTGTTGCAAATTAATAAAACTATCAATTAAAGTCCTGTCCAAATGTTCGGCTTTTTTAACGATCACGGATTCCAACTTATGCATTAATGTAACCGTGCTTGTTCGCAATAGTTCATTCTCAGCTTTTATTACAGCTAATTGTGAAAGGAACAGACTCTGTCCTGCGTTTGGCAGGTCATTGACCAGTACACGCAAAAATATGACTTCGTCATCCATAAAATCGGCATCAGAAAGCCATTGTTTACCGGTAAGATAAAGCTCCTGGAGCTCCGTTTCCAATTGTTGCTCTTCAATTGCTACAGTCATCTTCGTAATTATTTAATGAAACAAAGATGGCGACCGTTGTATCAACCAGGAAGGGACTCAATCATTATAATAAATGATACATGTCATTTGTTTTTGCTGCCCACGGTTTGATTCAATCTGCCTTGACGATGACTGTGAAATCGGTCTTCATTAATTGCGCTTTTTTTGGGTTGAGTCATTAAAATAAAATATAGAAACGATGATATGGCGGAGCAAATTGATATTCCAATTTGAATCCGTAGCTTAAACAAATGTTTTTGGCAATAGTCAGTCCAAGGCCGGTTCCTTCGGATGAAGGTTCTTTTTGGAATCGTTCAAATATTCTATGATTGTCCAGAGTTTCACTCTTTCCGGTATTTTCAATCAAAAGCATAGTTTCATCTAGGACAATTGCTATTTCACCATCATAATAATTATGCCTGATCGCATTGGAAAGGAGATTAGTAATCAAAATATCGACCAGGTAGTTGCTTGCCTTTATCGTTTTTGGTAATAAGTTTAAACTTATCTTGACATTTTTGTCCTGTAATAACTCACCAAATTGTTTGATTTTAACTTTGACACAGTTGGCTAAATCTACTTCAGCCAAATCATGAATCAGACCATTGTCTATTTTGACGAGTAATAGTAACGATTGATTTAGATGCGAAAGTCTGCGACTGGCAGAGTAAATACCCTCTAATTGTTCCAATTGGGACTTTGTCAGAGATTCATCCTGTATTAGATTATCCAAATTCGAATTGATAACAGCAACAGGAGTTGTCATCTCATGCGAAGCATTTTCGGTAAAAGACTTTAAACTTTGATATTCGTCCCGGGCTCTTTCCTCCATTAATTCGATTGCATGACTAAGTTCCTTAAATTCAACAATTTTCATTGGGTCGACAGGAGGTTGGCTTGGGCTTTTTGCAAGGGAGAAATCTTTAAGATGCTCTAATAATTTGTAAAATGGTGCCCAAATGCTTTTAAAAACGATCCGGTTTACAACTAATAGCGCAATGAAAAGAAGAATAACTAATGCTATTGTGATCGTGGAAACTAATTTAACAACGCTTTGTGTTGCTTCCGTAGAAGCAGTAACTGTCATCTCGTAATTCCTGCCCTTGAACCTAACAGTACCCTTGATAGCTCTGCATGAAATAATTTTATCTCCTGAATTTGTGGAAACGATTGTGTCAAGAAAACGTATAGGTTCAGTATACTGGCCGATATCTCTAAATTTTGCTTCATATGTATCAAACTCAAATGGCTTTGGAAGCCTCTGGTGCTGATCAATAAAGCTTACCTTCTCTGCATATTCTTCTGTTAAGTCGCGATCGAGCTGTTGATCTGACAAATAGGATATCGCTTTAAAATAGATGATCCCGCCAATCACAAATATGCCCAGGGAGACGAATAAATTAACCAGTGTATATTTTGAAAGCAGCTTCATTAATTAAATTTATAGCCAATGCCGTACACCGAAGAAAAATAATCTTTGCCCGTCGCATCTGTTAGTTTTTTCCGCAGGTTTTTTATATGGGTATATAAAAAATCAAAGCTTTCGCCCCATATCACCTCATCTCGCCATAAATGATCGACTAAAGCGTTATGACTGATTACCTTATCTTTATTAGCAATAAAGTATAGCAGCATATCAAATTCCTTTTTGGTTAATACCAGTGGTTTTCCTTCGATGTTTACCTCCTTCTTGTCCAGATCTACGGTTATCTGCTCATAATCCAGCAGATTTTGCCCCTGAAAATTCCTGCGCCGATAGATCGCCATAATCCTGGCTTTCAGTTCGGCAAGATGGAACGGTTTGACCAAATAGTCATCTGCGCCAAGGTTGAGTGCTGTCAAACGGTCATCGAGCGCATTTCGGGCCGAAATAATAATAACTCCGCCATCATTACGCGACGACTTGAGGTAATTAAGTATTTCAAGACCAGTACCGTCGGGTAATCCGATATCGAGAACGATTGCGTCGTATTCATACAAAGAAAGTTTATCAATTGCGGAATGCACGTCAGCTGCAATTTCACAAATGTTGCCTTCGCTTGCTAAATAAGTGTTGATACTCTTTGCTAAGATCAACTCATCTTCTATAATTAATAGTTTCAAGACGTTTAACCTAAAGATTTGAAATTACCCATCAATTTTGGAGCAATTCTGAATTTTCTCCACCATTGATCATATCTGATACGATGCCTTTGTCCGTTTTTCCTCTTTCGGCAAGAAATACCCCTCCAATATGTACTATGATAAATAACAAGATCAGGTACATGTTGAATGCATGTACCTCTTTAAGAAAATGAAATTTTCTCAGGTATTTGAAATCGTCTTCGAATGCCAGATCAAGCCCGGTTATAGCTGTAATAAAAAGCAAAACATAAAACAATGCGTATAATGTTTTTACCCAAAACTCATGTTTGGGTGATATAGTATCCTGTCTGATCATGTCGTATCGCTGCCATGCGTTAATGACCTTTTTTATTAATTTTTGTCCGGAAGGTTGAGTTATTTCAACGATCAGCCTGAATAATAGAAGCGCAACCAGCACGAAACCTATCCAGGTATGCCATGACCATACGTTATCTCTAAGGTCATGGACCACCGACCTCGCCTGATCATCCGATATTATAACATGATGACTCCCCAGTGACGACTTTACTGTGGACACGCCTGTGCCCCCGCTTAAAACGGTGGAATTAATCAAAACCGTTAGAAATGATCCGGCTATAGCAATGGCGCTTAGCCAATGCCACAATCTCAGCCCTGACGAGTATCGCTTTTTTTTTTGCATCTCCTAATATCAATTTGAATTCTGTGGCAAAACTGAATTAAAAATAAGCTTGAAGCGAAAGAATAATATTGACAAGGATCACTTTTCCATATGCCGCAAATCATTACAAATGGTTTGCTCATGCGATATAATTGCATGTATGTAAAAATCCACAAATCAGCATTTTAGTTTAGTTATGATAAATGAAAACGCAATTTATCTCCAATCGCTCGGAGCAACTGAAAGTGTGACGGGTTCAAAGCATTTGCTGTATACACCAGGTTGCAACTTGCTGCTTGATTGCGGGCTGTTTCAGGGAATAAAATGCCTACGCGAGAAGAACTGGGAGCCGCTACCAATTAAACCGTCATCGATCTATGCCATAATTTTGACTCACGCCCACCTGGATCATTGCGGCTATATCCCCCTGCTTGTAAAAAATGGATTTAAAGGATCAATTTACATGAGCAAACCCACAAGAGACCTGGCAGAGCTGATCTTGCGGGACAGCGCAAAGCTCCAGGAAGAAGATGCCTGGAAAGCAAACAAACATGGCTATACCAAACATAAACCTGCAAAGCCATTGTATGATACAACCGACGTAGAAAATGCACTACAGTATTTTAAGCCAATCGATGCAGATAAGTTCTATCAATTAAATGAAAATCTGCAATTCCGGTTTTGGATCGCCGGACATATTCAGGGTGCCTGTTCCGTTGAAATAAATTGTTACGGGAGGACCATCCTGTTTTCCGGCGACATCGGCCGCGATCATTCCGAACTACTACCGCCACCACAACATCCTGTTGAAGCAGATTTTGTGATCATGGAATCAACCTATGGCGACAGGCTGCATGAAAAAGGTGACGTGGGTGATGAAATGGCCATGGTGATCAATGACACAATAATGAATGGCGGCAATTTACTCGTACCCTGTTTTGCTGTCGGCCGCGCGCATGAAGTTATTCATTTGATATACAGACTAAAGGAAAAGAAAGCTATTCCACCAATGTTGCCTGTATACCTGGATAGTCCAATGGCCTCGTCGGCCGGTAAAGCGCTTTTAAAATATCCTGAGTGGCTGACGATATCAAAAGAGGAATGTTCCCGGATGTTTAGCAGCATCACCATCAATCAGGACTATAACGGCACGCAGGAAATTATCCGGCAAAAAGGCAGTAAAATAATACTCGCTGCAAGCGGCATGATGACGGGCGGGCGGGTTCTCGAATATATGAAGCATTATTTGGGTGATACGCGAAATACGATACTCATTATCGGGTTCCAGGCAGGCGGAACGCGTGGACGGGCTCTGCTCAACGGCAGCAACGAATTAAAGATACATGGGTGCTATTATGAGGTAAGGGCCCAGGTAAAAGAAATAGGTGAACTTTCCGCTCACGCAGACCAGTCTGAATTATTGACGTGGTTAAAAAAATTCGAGAAGAAACCTGAACGGATCTATCTGGTTCACGGTGAACCAGACGCTTTAAATACCTTGCGCGTGAAAGTTAAGGACGAACTGGATATACCGACTAAAATATTGAGGCAAGATCAAACGGAATATCTTTTTTCTGTCCAGGATAAGGATTATACTGAACGAGAATTTTAGCGGGGTGATCGATATCACTTTGTCAAATGACCTTAATCACGTTACCGTAATCGCCTTAGATATAGCTTTGTTAGAACGATACACTGTCAGTATTTATGAATTTTAAGTAACCGGACGAAGGCCATGCTAGGAGAATTAAACGAAAAACAAATAGAAGGTTTGCTTATGCGACAAGTAACAGGCAGACTAGCTTGCCATTGCGATGACGAGACTTATTTAGTACCCGTGAATTATGTCTACAAAGATGGGCAAATCTATGCTCATTCCGGGCCGGGAAAAAAGATCGAAATGATGCGAAGCAATCCCAAAGTATGCTTTGAGGTTGAAGAATTGGAAAGCATTTTTCAATGGAAATGTGTGATTGGCTGGGGAACATTTGAGGAGATAACTGACCCCGCTGAAAAACACAGCGCCCGGCAGCTTTTAACACACCGGCTTATGCCGTTTGTATCCCAGCCCGGCAACCACCCCTGGCATGGTATTGCCTCAGCGGAAAGTGATATTGACACGGCAATAGACCTGATCGTTTACAGGATCAAACTCTCCAAAATTACAGGAAGATTTGAGCATGGTTGAGGATACTGATCACGCCTAATATAATGCTAAAAACAATATTTGTATCGACTCATTAATTAAAAGTGTTATGAAGAACGTACTGATACTTACCGATTTCTCTGCAAACGCCACACATGCTTCACAAACCGGTGTTATGTTAGCAAAGCGCCTGCATGCCAATATTTTACTATTTAACGCCAGTATGGCCAAACCGGCATATGCAGGAGGCCCGACTTTTGTCGAGGAGGTTTTTTATGTCGAAGAAGATAACTGCGGCAGACTTAAAGGTTTGGCTTGCCAGATCAGTGATTCATTACAGGAAGACGAAACTAATTGGAAACCTTCGGTACATCACGAGGTGCGATTAAATACATTATCGTCAGGAATAAAAAGTATCACGAAAGAAAAAACCATTGAAATGATTGTTATGGGGGCCCGCGAAGGCAGTGCAATAGATCATTTCTTAGCCGGGAGCGATACTTTTTCAATTATAGACCATGCAAACAGGCCAGTATTGGTAATCCCGGATGATGTTGATATGTCTGACTTGAAAAAAGTGGTATTTGCTACGGATTTTACGGAACAGGATATTGAAGCGGTCCGCTACCTGGTAAAATTGGGTGGCATTTTCAATTTTCACCTGGAAATAGTGCATGTTGATTTGTTAGCTGATGACGATCTAACCAAAGGACTGCGGAAAAAAGAATTCATGAAACACATTCAGCGATTTCGTTATCCGGACATTACTGTACAGCAAATACATGGCAAAGATGTTGTCAACAGGCTGAGCAGACTTTGTGATGAATTGGGCGCCGATCTGCTGGCATTCCCGCATTATCACGACTCATTTTTCTCAAAGATATTTCGGCAAAGCATTACCCGTAAAGCATTGGAAAAGCAAAAAATACCCACGCTTGTTTTCCCTTCTGAATTTGAGGCTTAGTTCTTGGCCAGGCACCAAACCACAAATCCAATTATTGAACTGAGGAAGATAATGATGTTGGCTATACTTCCGAACCGGGCATCGTTCCAATCATTAACGATTAGATATTGCGAAATCAATACAGCCATTACTGAAGAAACCCACCACCACTCTCTTCCGGCAGAAAATAAAATAGCGGAAAGAATGAAAAGCAGCGCGGCCAATAACCACAATACGCCATTCTTTTTTTGAACCGGGTTAACTAATTGGGATACCTCTGCTATCCTGAAAGCCTTGATAAAACCCATGGCATGAACAGTTCCGTGAACTATCATCAAAACAACCAATGCAATTTTCATAAAAATTATCTTTTAGGTTTATAATCAATTATTTACAACAAAAAAAGCTAAAAGAAATTTTCTGTGGAATGATGGCCGTTAGGTCAAAAGATGATACTTGTCAATCATGATTCATAACGAGCACCGCGGCACCTTTTATTTCTCCCTTACGTAATTTGGTTATGGCTTCATTGGCCTGCGACAATGAAAATAATTCTGTTTGTGTACGTACCGTGATTAATTTAAGGAGATCAAAGAAATTGAGCCCGTCCTCGCGGGTTAAGTTTGCTACGGAACGCACAACCCGTTCTCCCCAAAGCAGATCGTACGAAAAACCCGGAATCTCGCTCATGTGTAAGCCTCCGCATATTACTTCGCCACCCTTGTCAAGGTCTTTCAGGGCTTTGGGTATTAACTCACCTGCAGGTGCAAAAATAATTGCTGCTTCCAGTTTTTCAGGAGGTGTATCAGAGCTTCCTCCTACCCAGTGCGCACCAAGCTCCCGTGCAAACAATTGCGATTTGCTGTCGCCATCTCGTGTAAATGCAAATACCTTTTTGTTTTGAGCACTGGCTATCTGTATCAATATATGTGCAGCGGCTCCGAAACCATACATGCCTATATTGGTTGCTTTCGGGTCAATCATGTGATACGACCTGAAACCAATAAGCCCCGCGCAAAGTAAAGGCGCCGACTCTGCGTTGTGATATTGTTCTGAGAGTTTAAAGCAATATTTGGAAAAAGCAACCGTGTATTGTGCATAGCCTCCATCGAGTGTATAACCAGTAAATTTGGCATTTTCACATAGGTTTTCTTTACCCTGCCGGCAGTATTTACATGTACCGCAGGTATAGCCTAACCAGGGAATGCCAACCAGCTGATTTTCTTGAATATCATGGACATTTTTGCCAACAGATACAATCGTTCCGATAATTTCATGGCCCGGTATCAATGGAAGCTTGGGACTGGTAAGTTCGCCGTCCAGCACATGCAGGTCGGTTCTGCAAATACCGCAGGCTATCACTTTGATCAAAACCTGGTCATCTCCAGGCGTAGGTATGGTAACCTGTTTTAATACAAGTAGCTTACCAACACCTTCAAAGATCATCGCTTGCATAGTAGCTCTATTGGGTTAGATAAAGATATCTCATTATTCGCGCTCGAATAGCCACTTCAAAGGCTTTACTTTACGTTTGGGCTTCAGATTATATTGCTTGATGCTTTTTTCTATAATAAGGGCTTTCGCTTCCTCAATATCGTCGGTAACCAAAAACAAAAGGTCATCGGTTTGACCAATGGTGGTTTGACTTTTCATTAATTGAATATGCGCCAGCAATTCCTTGTGATAATCCTTACCGAAAATAATCACCGGAAAGTTCTCAATCTTGTGCGTTTGAATAAGAGTTAATGCTTCGAAATATTCGTCCATGGTTCCATATCCGCCGGGCATCATGACAAAAGCAAATGAATATTTAACCAGCAGCACCTTACGCAGAAAGAAATGTTTTACATCTACCCATTTATCCAGGTAAGGATTCGGCTTTTGCTCATGCGCTAATTGTATATTACATCCCACCGACTTACCTCCTACTTCTTTTGCCCCGCGGTTTGCCGCCTCCATTAAGCCGGGGCCACCGCCTGTGAGAATGGTAAAGCCTAATTGTGCAAACTCACCTGCCGCCTTTCTTGTCAGCTCATAATAAGGATGCCCCTCGTGGAAACGGGCCGAACCAAAAATTGTGATGCTTGGCCCGATAAAATGCAATGCTCTGAAGCCTTTGACAAACTCAATCATAGTTTCAATAGCAAACTTGAACTCCTTAAACCTTGAATGAGGGCCGTCCAGAAAGATGATCTCTGATTTATCCATTGATATTTTGTATATTAACTTTTTAAGCAAATTTGATCACGAAAGCGCCGAAGTCACATGATAAGTATCATCTGCTATTGTGATTTGGGTCACAATCTTTTAGAGCGATCTGTCGACCTTTGAAGAAAATTTGAACGGTTTAAAAACGGTCCCATTGACTACAGACACCATAAATTTCGATATTGAAGGATTAACCTCTGAGCAGGTTCTCCAGGCACGCGAACTATATGGCTTTAATAAATTGGTCTATCAAAAGGAGAACAGATTTTGGTCTGCAATCAAAGGATTCGCCGGCGAACCAATGGTGATCCTTCTTTTAATTGCCGCCGTTATTTATTTTATCAATGGAGAAACAGCAGACGCCCTGTTTATGGCGGCATCGATCATTTTGGTGTCAGCCATATCGCTATACCAGGATAAAAAAAGCCGTAACGCACTAAAGAGGTTGGAAGAATTTAATCAACCCTTATGTAAAGTAATCCGAAATGGGGTAAAGGAAGAAATAAAGATAGAAGATATTGTAGCAGGTGATTTTCTGATAGCTGAAGAAGGAACAATGATTGCCGCTGACGGACGAATTGTTCGTTCTAACGATTTTTCGGTGAACGAATCAGCCTTAACAGGCGAATCGCTCCCTGTATATAAAAGTTGGGATAACTCTGATAACAAGGTTTATCGTGGTACTGTTATTGCCAGCGGCTTAGCAATAGTGGAAGTTACAGCGATTGGAAATAACACGCGCTGGGGTAATATCGGAAAAAGCCTTGAAAGCGTAAAAGAGGAAAAAACACCGCTCGAAATACAGATTGGCAACTTTGTCAGGAAAATGGTGATTGCGGGCGCTGCGGTTTTCATTATAGTCTGGATCATAAACTACTGGCATTCTCATCACCTTGCGGACAGCCTGCTAAAGGCTCTAACCCTGGCCATGAGTATTTTGCCCGAAGAAATCCCAGTTGCCTTTACCACATTTATGGCTTTAGGGGCCTGGCGTTTGATGAGAATGGGTATCATAGTCAAGCAAATGAAGACCGTGGAAACACTGGGCAGTGCCACTGTAATATGTGTAGATAAAACGGGCACCATAACTGAAAACAGCATGCGCCTTGCTAAACTAGGCGTCTGGCCGTCAGGCAGCATCACCGACACTGGTGATGCTCTCAGTAAAGATGAAAAAAACTTGATCAGGACAGCGATGTGGGCCAGCGAGCCTATCCCCTTTGATCCCATGGAAACAGCTCTGCACCATGCATACGAATCCACTAACCTTGCAGATGAACGGCCTGAATACAAAATGATCCACGAATACCCGCTTGGAGGCATTCCGCCGATGATGACCCATGTGTTTGAAGACAGCGATCAAAACCGCATTATTGCAGCAAAAGGTGCGGTGGAAGCATTAGTAATGCTATGTAACTTAAGCCATTCGGAAAAAGATAAAATTAACAGTGCCGTCAAAGCATTATCTGCCGAAGGCTATCGTGTATTAGGTGTTGCACATTCTGACTTTAAAGGTTACGATTTCCCCGAACGACAACAGGACCTTCCGTTTGTATTCCAAGGACTTGTTGCTTTTTATGATCCCCCAAAGAAGAACATTAAGTCGGTACTTAAAGCATTTTACAATGCCGGAATTGGTGTGAGGATCATTACCGGTGATAATGCGCTTACGGCTATGGCTATTGCTAAAGAGATAGAGTTTGACGGTTATGAGCGATACGTTACCGGCGGTGAGCTGATGGCGCATAGCGAAACTGTAAGAGAAAAAGACGTAAAGAATAATAATCTATTCGCAAGAATGTTTCCCGATGCAAAATTAACCATCGTCAATATATTAAAAAAAAACGACGAGGTGGTGGCAATGACCGGCGATGGCGTCAATGATGCCCCTGCTTTAAAGGCGGCGCATATCGGGATAGCGATGGGTAAAAAAGGGACTGAAATTGCTAAAGCTGCTGCATCGTTGGTGTTAATAGACGATGATCTGTCGAAAATGGTTGACGCGGTTGCTATGGGCAGAAAAATCTATGCCAATCTAAAAAAAGCCATCCAGTATATCATTTCTATACACATCCCCATTATTCTTACCGTATTTA
>Ga0070673_100002420_pt1 | contig 11363 bp, 8 predicted proteins | sample KBSM23metaG_FD_65342 | JGI IMG/M metagenome (GOLD analysis project Ga0070673, IMG submission 65342) | Miscanthus rhizosphere microbial communities from Kellogg Biological Station, Michigan, USA - KBS M2-3 metaG | ecosystem: Host-associated > Plants > Roots > Rhizosphere > Soil ...
GTGAACGGCAAGAAGGTGGACATCCCGTCGTTCTCGGTCAAGCCCGGCGACATCGTCGCGGTCAGGCAGACCAGTCAGAAGGCGCCGGCGATTCTGCACGCGCTCGAAGAGGTCAAGGGTCGTGGCGTACCGGAGTGGCTGCAGTTCGACGCGGCCGCGCTCTCAGGGAAGATCGGATCGGTGCCGACGCGCGAGCAGATCAATCTGCCCGTGCAGGAGCAGCTGATCGTCGAGTTGTATAGCAAGTAGTAGGTGGTTAGTGGTCAGTGGTTGGCAGTGAGTGGTTGAGGTCGCGGAGGTTCTTCCACGAACCACCAACCACACACCACCAACCGGTTCGCAAGCCGCCGGCCCGCAGCTCACAGACCTGCAGCGGGAGGCCGGTGGACGTAACACGCAGGTCTGGAGGCCGGGGCTGCCGGCCCATAGGCGAAAGGACATCTCATGCTCTGGAAAGGTTTTCAGCGTCCGAAGCGTCTCGAGTTCGAGCGCGAGACTCTCACCGATCGGTTTGGCCGGTTCTACGCCCAGCCGTTCGAGCGAGGGTTCGGCACCACGATCGGCAACGCGCTGCGTCGCGTGCTGCTCTCCTCGATTGAGGGTGCGGCAATCACTGCGGTAAAAATCGACGGTGTGTTGCACGAGTTCTCGCCGATTCCCGGCGTGGTCGAGGACGCGACAGATATCATCCTCAACCTGAAGCAGATTCCGCTCAAGGTGCACGTGGACTACACGAAGACGTTGTACCTGCGGGTCGAGAAGCCCGGGATCGTGCGAGCGAAAGACATCGAAGTCGATCAGGACGTCGAGATCCTCGAGCCGGAAGCGCACATTGCGACGATCTCCGAGGGTGGCAAGCTCCACATGGAGCTGCGCATGAAGCGCGGACGTGGCTACGTCGCAGCGGACAAGAACTTCGACGAGGATCTCGGCATCGGCTGGATCCCGGTGGACTCGGTCCATTCGCCGGTGAAGAAGGTGAACTACCTCGTCGAGGCCGCGCGACTCGGACAGACGACCGACTACGACAAGCTGACGATCGACGTCTGGACGAACGGGTCGGTGACGGCGCAGGAGTCGGTCTCGCTCGCCGCCAAGCTGATTCGTGATCACCTGAACATCTTCATCAACCTCGATGATGCGGGTGAGACGACGGATACGCAGGCGGAGCCGACGCGGGCCGGCGCGCTCAACGAGAATCTCGACAAGAGCGTCGAGGAGCTCGAGCTCTCCGTGCGCTCGTACAACTGCCTGAAGAACGCGAACATCAGAACCATCCGCGAGCTCGTGCAGAAGACCGAAGCCGAGATGCTGAAGACGAAGAACTTCGGCCGCAAGTCACTGAACGAGATCAAGGAGATCCTGCACACGATGGGGTTGAGCCTGGGCATGCGGCTCGATCAGCCCGCGCAGGCGCATCAGGACTGACGTTTTGAAGTAGGCGGTATGCAGTAGGCAGTAGGCGGCACCAACTGTCCACTGCATACGGCCTCCCGCTTACTGCCTACTACGAGAATCACTATGAGACATAACGTCGCACATCGAAAGCTTGGCCGCGTCACGGAGCATCGGCTCGCGTTGCTGCGCAACCAGGCCATCGCGCTGCTGCGCCACGAGAAGATCGAGACCACGATGCCGAAGGCGAAGGAGCTGAGGCCGTTCGTGGAGCGGTTGATCACGATCGCGCGCCGCGGTGTCGCGGCCGGAGACGCCGCCGGCAAGACGCTTCACGCGCGGCGCATGGTGCTGGCAGAACTGCCGGACACCGAGGTGGTGCGCAAGCTATTCGAAACGCTCGCGCCCCGGTTCGCAGAGCGGCCTGGCGGTTACACCAGGATCCTGCGCGTCGGGTATCGCCGCGGTGATTCCGCGGAGGTCGCCCACGTCGAGCTCGTCGGCAGCGAGTACAACCCCACTGCCAAGGTCGAGAAGGACGACGAAGGCGGTGAAGACACGCCGAAGAAGGCGAAGGGCGTCGGCGAGCGCATCAAGCGCGCCGCGCAGCGCATGCGCGGCGGCACGGGCGAAGGTGGTCACAAGGCGCAGGCCGGTGGTCAGACCAAGGGCGCCGCACGCAAGTCCACCACTCCTCGAAAGGCGGGGGGCTCCTAACCTTCCTTACACCTCTTCCGCTACCGCCTGTCCCCGTTCCGCCTTCGACGCGGCGATGATCTTCGCCTGGAACGCGTGCGGCACCTCTTCGTAGTGCGAGTACTCCATGTGATAGGTCCCGCGTCCGCCCGTCGCTGAGGTGAGGTGCTGTTCGTAGGTCAGCATCTCTGCCATCGGCACCTGGGCGCGAATCACCGTCATTATCCCCCGTGTGTCCATGCCGGCAATGCGTCCGCGCCGGCCGTTCAGATCACCCATGAGATCGCCGGCGAACTCGCTCGGCGCGTAGACCTCGACCTGCATCACGGGCTCGAGAATCGTCGGCCGCGCTCGCGTCATGGCGTCCTTGAACGCCAATGAGCCGGCGAGCTTGAACGACAGCTCGTTCGAGTCGACCTGGTGGTAGGAGCCGTCGAACACCGTCGCCTTGAAGTCCACCATCGGATAGCCGGCGAGGAATCCGCGCATGCGGGCATCCTGGATGCCCTTCTCGACGGCCGGTACGAACTGGCGAGGAATGGAGCCGCCGAAGATGTCGTCTTCGAACTGGAAGTCGCTGCCGCGCGGAAGCGGCTCGACCCTGATCTTGCAGTCGCCGAACTGACCATGGCCGCCGGTCTGTTTCTTGTGGCGTCCGTGCGCCTCGGTGGCGGCAGTGATCGTTTCGCGGTACGGGATTCGTGGCGGTTTGAGATTGACCTCGACGCCGAATCGCCGTTTCAACTTGGCGACCGTGACTTCGATGTGGAGCTGACCCTGACCGGCGAGCAGCAACTCAGTGGTCTGCGGGTCGCGCGCGTAGCGAATGGACGGATCCTCTTCCTCGAGGCGGTGCATCGCGCTGCTGATCTTGTCCTCATCACCGCGGCTCTTCGGCTCGATGGCGTAGGAGAGCACCGGCTCGGGGAACGTGATCGGCGGGATCTTGATGTTCGTCGCCTTGTCGGCGATGACGTCGCTGGTGTGCGTGTCTTTCAGCTTTGCGACGGCGCCGAGGTCGCCAGCCTTCAGCTCGGACACGTGCGTCTGCGTCTTGCCTTGCAACGCGAGCAGGTGTCCCAATCGCTCGGACGAGTCGCGCGTCGAGTTGAAGACGGTCGCATCCGACTTGAGCGAGCCCGACACGACCCGCAGCATCGTAATGCGTCCGGCGAACGGGTCGGCGATGGTCTTCCACACGAACGCGGCATACGGCGCCGAGTCGGACGCCTTCACCGTGGTCTCGGCGCCCTGAGGATCGGTCACGCTGAAGTCGCGTTCGGCCGGTGACGGCGCGTACGTGACGATGGCGTCGAGCAGCGGCTGGATCGCCGTCGCGTGCTGCCCCGATGTACAGAGCAACGGGTAGATCTTCCCGGCCATGGTCGCCGTGCGCAGCCCGGAGACGAGCTGCTCCTGCGTCAACGTGCCTTCCGCGAAGAAGGTCTCCATCAGCTGTTCGTCGACTTCGGCGACCATCTCAATAAGCTGCTCGCGCGCGTGCTTCGCGGCGTCAGAAAGGGAGCTTGGGATCTCGCCCTCGGTCATCTTGCCGTCGCCGCCGAACATCTGCGCTTTCATTCGAACCAGGTCGACGACACCCGTGAACGCCTTCTCTTCTCCAAGGGGAAGCTGGATCGGCACGATCTCACGGGCGCAGTCGCGATGCAGCGACTCGAGCGCGCGCTCGAGGCTGGAGCGATCACGATCGAGCCGATTCACAACGACGATCCGGGGCAGGCCGAGCGCGCCGGCTTCGGCCCAGAGCTTCTCGGTCTGTACTTCGACGCCCGCGACGCCATCGACCACCACCACCGCCGCTTCGACCACGCGGAGCGCCGCGCGCGCGTCGGTCAGGAAGTTGGCGAATCCCGGGGTGTCGATGATGTTGATTTTGGCTTTCTGCCACTCGGCATAGGCGAGGCTGGATGAGAGGGTGTGCTTGCGGGCGATTTCTTCGTCGTCGAAGTCGGTGACCGTCGTTCCGTCATCGACGCGGCCTATGCGGTTGACCGCGCCCGCTACGAACAGCATGGTGGAGACCAGCTGTGTCTTGCCGCATCCTCCGTGGCCGACGATGGCGACATTCCGGAGGCTGGTGGCGTCGTAGACCTTCATACCGGGTATCCCTCCTGGCTCGCGGACGCGCGTATGTGACGCCGTCAGTCGCCCGGGCGGGAATCTCCACAGCCGGGCCGGATGTGCCCGCCAGAGGCGGGACACGGATCATAGTCACGGTCGTTACACGTCGCAAGACGGCGGCGAGGCCCCAGGCCGAATCGTGTGGGCGAGTAGCCGAAAGCCGCAATGTCTACAATCATGTCTGATACAAATAGTTGTTGGACAAAAGTGTATGCAATCTTGACGAGTCCTGTCTTCTGACCCGTGAGCGCGTCGCAGTCCGGGGATCTACCGGGTCCGATCGTCGGATCGAGGACGGTGCGACAGAAGGTCCTGCGTCAGGTGTGAGTTCCGCCCACTAATCTCATTCATACGCTAATGTCCCAGATCCAAATGCAGGAAACAAATATGTCCTAGTCTTTGAGCCGCCACGATCGTCTGGATCGCCCGGATCTAGGCCGATTTCGTCACGATCGCGTCCCGCCCCGCATGCTTCAGTCTGGCGTCTCTTTTGCTCCCTCGGCCAGCGGCGCCCGGCGCGGAGTTGGGCGCATCGCGAACAGAGGTGACGAATGAACCAAGCTGATACCGCCTGGATGCTGATGTCCACGGCGCTCGTGTTGTTGATGACCCCAGCGCTCGCATTCTTCTACGGCGGGCTGGTGCGCTCGAAGAATGCGCTCAACACCATGATGATGAGTTTCATCTCGCTCGGATTTGTGGGAGTGCTCTGGGCGTTGCTCGGTTACTCGCTGGCATTCACCACCGGCAACGACTGGCTGGGCGACATGTCGAACGCTTTCCTGAGCGGCGTGGGCCTCGAGGCCAAGGGCACGATTCCACACGCGCTGTTCATGGCCTTTCAGGGCACGTTCGCGATCATCACCGCGGCGCTGATCTCTGGCGCTATCGTCGAGCGCATGCGCTTCTCCGCGTATGTCGTGTTCATCTCGCTGTGGGCGGTCGTGGTCTACAGCCCGATCGCGCACTGGGTGTGGGGTGGTGGCTGGCTCGCGAAGATGGGCGCGCTCGATTTCGCGGGCGGCACGGTCGTGCACGTCAATGCCGCTGTCGCCGCCTTTGCCGCGGTGCTCGCCATCGGGAAGCGTCACGGTCACGGTCAGACGTCGATCGTTCCGCACAACGTTCCGTTCGTGCTGCTCGGCGCCGGCGTCCTGTGGTTTGGGTGGTTCGGTTTCAACGCCGGCAGTGCGCTGGCCGCGAGTCCGATTGCCGGTCTCGCGTTCGTGACGACGATGCTGGCTCCCGCCGGCACGCTGGTGGTGTGGACGCTTCTCGATGCGGTTCGAACGGGGAAGCCGACCGCCGTTGGCGCGGCGACCGCCATTGTCGTGGGTCTCGTAGCGATCACTCCGGCCGCAGGTTTCGTGAGCCCGCTGAATGCCCTGATTCTCGGCGGTATCGCAGCGGTTCCAAGCTACTTCGCCATTCAGTTCCGCGCCAGGACGTCGTTCGACGATTCGCTCGACGTCGTCGCCGCACATGGGGTGGGTGGAACGGTGGGCGCGCTGCTGACGGGCGTGTTCGCAGAAAAGAGCCTCAACACAGTCGCCGACGGTCTGCTCTATGGCAACCCCGGACAGCTGCTGATTCAGGGCACGGCGGTACTGGCGGCGATTGTCTACAGCGGCGTCGCCAGCTTCATCCTGCTCAAGTTGATTGGTCTGGTGATTCCGCTGACGGCGACGACGGCTGAACAGGTCGAGGGTCTCGACATCTCGGCGCACGGCGAAGAGGCGTACATGACAGCGAGCGGTGCGGCGATGCTCGAATCGTCCATCAGTGGTCCCGCGCAACCGGCGCTCAAGCCGGTACGCAACGAGGTCTGAGCGCGGGGGTGAACCGCCTCAGAAGTACGACCGGCGGCATCGAGGGAGATGCCGCCGGTTTCTCAACCCTACGGTTTGAATCGCGGAGGAATGGATGCTCTCGATGTCTCGTGTAAGGAGCCACGCACGGATGCTGGCAGCAGCGGCGTGCACAACCTTGATCCTGGCAAGCAGCCCGGCATGGGCGCAGGATGCGCCCGCAGTTGATCCGAATCCGGGTGCCTTGACCCTCACTGGCACGTTCGATGTGTTGAACCAGTACATGTTCCGTGGGATCCGACAGAACTCCACCGGGATCGCGATGTGGCCCGCCGTGGACCTCGGGATAGCCGCGTACTCGAGCGACGGCACTTTCAAGGGGCTGGGCATCAACTTCGGTACGTGGAACAGCCTGCACACCGGCGATACCGGCGCCGACAACCCTCGGAACGGCAAGTTGTGGTACGAATCCGACTTCTACACGACGCTCGCGTTGGGCTTTGGCGGCGGAGTTTCCCTCAGCGCCACCTACACCGCTTACACCAGCCCGAACGACGGCTTCTCCACGGTCAAGGAGATCAGTTTCAAGTTCGGCGTCGATGACAGCGCACGTCTCGGGAGGGCGGCGGTGAAACCGTACGTGATCCTGGCGCAGGAGTTTAACACCGATATCGCCACCGGCCAGGCCGATGGTGGCGACAATGCTGGAACCTACATGGAGATCGGGATTGCTCCCGGCTACTACGGACTCAGCCAGGCCAGCTTCGCGTTTCCGATCAAAGTCGGTTTCAGCCTGAACGACTACTACGAGCTCGCTGGACAGGACAACAAGTTCGGCTTCTTCAGCGTCGCCGGGATCGTCACAGCACCTCTCGGTAAGACAAGCAACTTCGGCGGGTGGAACGTGCACGGCGGCGTAGAATACCAGGCGCTTGGCACGACCACTGAGTTCTTCAATGGTGGCGAAAGCAACCAATGGATTGGTTCTTTCGGAATCGGGTTCTCGTACTGACCGAGCCTCTTCGGGAGGCGCATGCGTCGGAGCGGCACGGCGACTCGGTGGATGAAGGGTGTCTGGGTGACTTGGCTGTCCGTCGCCGCCACCGCAGTGCCCGCCCAGGCCCAGGGTTCGGCGGATCCGAACCCTGTCTTCCGCGCCATCTTTCAGGACGACAGCGGCGTCGTCGCAGTGCCATTCACCAGTGCGCCGACCATGTTCGGCAGCTGGAACATTCATGGAGGTGTCGAGTTCCTGATGCTGGGTGACCGCAACGAGGCTGTCTTTGGCGACAGTTCATATGTGATTGGCTCTATCGGTACAGGTCTCAGCTACTAGCGTCCGCGATTGGACCTCACGGGCGCGCTCGGCGTCCGACGTCACGTTCACTTGCGCGTATGCTTGAGACCGCAACGGGAGAGAATCACGTTATGGCAGTCACGCAGCCGGGTCCGAGCGGCGCGGCGCACGTCGCGGCGCTCGAGGCAGCGAGGTCAGAACTTCAGTCTGATATCTTGCGCGGCGTAGGGGGGCGACCGGCGCTCGAGCGCTACTCCGACCGTGTTGACGCCATGCTGCGGCAGTTGTTTGCCGAAGTCGGCGGCGCGGACCGCGAGGTCGTGGTGCTGGCGCTCGGAGGCTACGGCAGACGCCATCTGTGTCTCCACTCGGATATCGACCTTCTGATCCTGTTCGGCGGCCGTATCGACGAAGAGTTCCTGCGAGCCTTCCTGAATCCGTTGTGGGATCTTGGCGTCGTGATCGGACACCAGGTGCGTGAGCTCGACGAGTTCTCGACACTGGAGGCGGACAACCCCGAGTTCCTGCTGGCGCTGCTCGACGCGCGCCCGGTGGCCGGGCTTCGGGTGTTGTTCGAGCGGTTTCGTGGCGTGTTTCATTCCGCCTCGACACACGCGTACATCCTGAAGTCGCTGCTCGAATTGATCGACGTGAGACACGCAGGGTTCAATGCGACGTTGTATCAGCTCGAGCCCGATGTGAAAGAGGCGCCTGGTGCGCTCCGCGACCTGACAGCGGCGCGCACGATCGCAATGCTGACCGATCCGCTGCTGCTGCGGCGGGGGCCAGCCGATCCGGCGCGAGTCGATCAGGCGGAGGATTTCCTGCTGCGCGTGCGTTCGTCGCTGCATCTGAATGCGGGTCGCAATCAGAACACCCTCAGTCACGACGCGCAGGAGCGAACGGCTGAGCTGCTGGGATATCCCGGCGCCGAGCCTCGTCAGCGCGTCGAACGCCTCATGAGCGACTACTTCCGGCACGCGCGCACCGCCCACCGCTCTCTCAACTGGGCACGCAAGGGCGCTCCCGTCCCGGTCGGGCCGAACCTTGGCATCTCGCGCGACGGCATCCGCTTCCTCGATCCGATTCAGGCGGCGCGAAACCCCGCCACCTGGATTGGGGCGTTTCAGGCCGCAATCGATGCTGACACGGCGGTGTCCGAGGAAGCGCTCTCGTGCATCCAGCAGCACGTCGATCGCTTCCGTGCGGACGACTTCTTCACGGACGCCAGCGATCAATCCGCGTTACTCACTCTGCTCAAGCCGAAGAAGGGACTCTACGACCGTCTCTCGGAGATGCACGACTGCGGTCTCCTCGGGCGCGTATTCCCCGAGTTCCAGGCGATCTCGTGGCGGGTGGTCCGGGACTTCTACCACAAGTACACGGTCGACGAGCACACGCTGCTGACGATTCGCAATCTCGAGCGCATCTCCACGACGGAGGTGCCGTATCGACTGCGCTTCCGCACCATCCTCGGCGAGATCGATCGCCCCGAGTTGCTCGTGCTGTCGCTCCTGCTGCACGACGTCGGCAAGTGGCGCGACGACGACCATGCGATCGAAAGCGTACGAATGGCGGTCGAAGCGGTCGAACGTCTGGGGCTCGACAACGATGCGCGCGAGGCGGTGCTCTTTCTGATTCGCCATCACCTCCGGATGTCGCTCGTGGCTTTCCGGCGCGACACCGAGGATCCCGAGATCGTCAAGGACTTCTCGGCGTTCATCGGCAACGAAGAGCGGCTCAAGATGCTCACGCTGATGACGCTCGTGGACGTCGAAGCGGTGAACCCGGAGACGTTAACGGCGTGGAAAGAGGAGCTGCTCTGGCGGCTCTACGTGGACACCTACAATCACCTGACGCAGCGCTACGGTGATGAGGTCATCGAGCGAAATCAGGCCGGCTTGAAGGATCTGTTGAAACAGCGGCCCGAGGATCTCTCGGTGACAGAGATCACGCGATTCCTCGAGGGGCTACCGCAGCGTTACCTCCAGCTCTTCGCGCGCGATGTCATCTATCGTCACGTGCGGCTGGCGCGCGACATCCACCCGGACGAAGTGCACCTGTCGCTCGAGCGGGGAGACGCGGCGGTGTGGTCGCTTGCCGTCGCGACGCTCGACAAGCCGTTTCTGTTCTCGAACATCTGTGGCGTGCTCTCGTCGTTCGGCATGAACATCATTCGCGGACACGCGCTCACCAACCCCAACGGCCTGGTGCTCGACGTGTTTCAATTCACCGACGACGAGCGGTTCCTCGAGCTCAATCGCGACGGCCAGGATCAGTTGCTGCACGTCCTCGAGGAGGTCGTCTCGGGTCGCGCGGATGTCGCGGCGCGGCTGCGTCCGCGCGAACAGGGCGTGCTCCATGCCAGGGGCGCATCGAGGTTTCCGCCCGTCGTGCGGGCCGACAACCAGGCCTCCGGCCGTTACACCATTCTCGACATCGTGGCCACGAATGCACTCGGCTTGCTGTATCGCATCAGCCGCGTGATTTCGAAGCAGGGGTGCGACGTCGACCTCGTGCTCATCGCGACAGAGGGTGAGAAGGCGATCGACGTCTTTCATATCACTAAGGGTGGATCGAAACTTACCGAGGCGGAGCAGCAGGCGCTGACGTCCGACCTACATCGCACACTGGAGGGTTCACTATGAAGTTGATCAAGTGCATCATTCGTCCGAACAAGGTCGATGAAGTCAAGGACGCGCTCGCCAAGCTGAGTATCGCCGGCATGACGGTGACCGAGGTGCGTGGCCACGGCAAGCAGAAGGGACACACCGCGATCTATCGCGGCAAGGAATACAACGTGAGCCTGCTGCCGAAGATGGAGATCGAGATTGTCGTGTCAGACAACATGGCCGACGACGTGGTGAAGGCTGTGGTACAGGCGGCCCGAACCGGTGAAATCGGCGACGGACGCGTGTTCGTCCTCCCGGTGCTCGAGAGTTATCGCATCCGGACCGGCGAAAAAGAATCCTGATCGACACCGCGGTGGCGGCGCCCCGTTCCGTGATCGTGGGACGCGGGGCGCGCGACCTCCCGGCCTGTGCGTCGGGCGATTCCGACGATCATGTCGCCAGATTCTTCAGTCCATACACTCTCGTCTGAATTCAAACTTCGGGTGGCACACCGCCAATCGCGGCGCACCGCGGTTGTCGGCCAGTTCCGGCGGTGATTGCCACACGCGACCGCGCGCGATCTGGCATCGCCGTTGCCAGCAGGATCAGCGGTCCCGTATGGCCTCTCACCGGATTCCATTCGAATCGCTCTCGGTGGCCGAACGAAGTCGCCTGATGGCGGACAACGATCGTCTGCGGCAACAGCTCCGCGAGCGGCATCGCATGGCGGACCTTGCCGGCAACAGCCGGGCCATCCGTCGCGTCTGCGAGTTGATCGCCCAGATCGCGCCGTCCTCGCACAGCGTGTGCGTGCAGGGCGAAGATGGTGTCGGCAAGACCCGGGCCGCCCGTGCCATCCACGCGGCTTCGCCGCGATCCGCGGGTCCGTTCATCACAGTCAGTTGCGGGTCGCTGCTCGAGGAGGACGTTGAAGCGCAACTCTTTGGGCCGGGCGAACCTGCGACGAGCGACGCCGGCTCCACGGGCGGATGTGTCGGCCGGGCTGAGGGTGGAACGCTGTTTCTGGATGACGTCGCCGACCTTGGCCCGATCGCGCAGGAGATACTCCTGCGGCTGGCGCGCGATCGTGAGACGCGACCCGGCGTCGCGTCCGCGCCGGCTGACGTTCGAGTGATCGTGGCCTCGAATCGCGATCTCAAACAGGAAGTTGCAGCGGGACGATGCCGAAGGGATCTATGGGAGGAGCTCGGTGCGTTGACACTTCAGATTCCGCCGCTCCGTGAGCGAAAAGGCGACCTGCATGTGCTCACGGACCTGTTCGTCGAGCAGTTTGCCCGCGACCACGTGCGCGGTGTCCGAGGCGTGTCCAGTCGGGCGATGGACATGCTGATGAATTATGACTGGCCGGGCAACGTGGCTCAATTACGCATGACGATCGAGCGAGCTGTTGTC
>Ga0070673_100002424_pt1 | contig 11361 bp, 9 predicted proteins | sample KBSM23metaG_FD_65342 | JGI IMG/M metagenome (GOLD analysis project Ga0070673, IMG submission 65342) | Miscanthus rhizosphere microbial communities from Kellogg Biological Station, Michigan, USA - KBS M2-3 metaG | ecosystem: Host-associated > Plants > Roots > Rhizosphere > Soil ...
GGTGAAAATGGCGGGCGACGCTCGCGCACCATATCGAGAATGACCGTGTTTCCCTCCTTGTGGGCGATCGCCAGCGTCATAGCATCGTTACTGCCACCGGATGGATCTACGAAGGCGTAGTAGCGCCATTGTCGTAGCGCGCCACGCTCACGACAGCCCGGCTCAATGCAGCCCCGAACGGCTTCCAGGCTAATAAAGTTTTCAACGTCGGTCCTAAATTCGGCGAGGTATTCGGCCGCCGCTCTCGCTCGGTCCTTGTCAAGCTCGCGTGCGATAAATTCCTCTGGGACGCTGGGGTTCATGGTGCGTGTTGGAGCGTGCCAGATCAAAGCCGGCGCATCGTCCTTGCCATGCCAGCGCTCGAAGGCTTGCCACAGTGCGCCCTTACGGGCGTAGGGGGATGAAGCGCACAACAGCATGGCGCCAGGAATGGTGATCAACCCGGGACGCAGAGCGACCATGATTTCTTCATCAGGATTGGCGCTGTCTTCGTCGTACCAGAATGCAATTTCGTCGGCCAATACCGCCGCGAAACTGTAACCGCGCACACTGCGGAAGCTTGCCGTTCCGATCTCGATACAAACACGATTTGATAACTCGAAGCTATCGGCTGTCTCTCGCGTAATCAGCTCTTTAAGCAATGGCGTTTCGCGCAACAATGCGCCGACATATCGAAAAATCGTTCTGGCCTGCGCCCTGTCGGCCGCCATGACGCGGATCGTCGCCACTTCGCCAGGTGCCAGATAAGGCTTGTAGTCTTTGATGCAGGCAAGGAACACAGCCGTCAGCGCCAATATCGAGGACTTGCCGGCGCGGCGGCCGCAAACCAGCCACGCCTCATTAAAGGCCTTCGACGGCGCCGCAGTGCGCTTGGTGCACTCGCGATAGATGCCGAGCTGCTGTTCGGACATCGGCAACGCGAACAGCGCCGCCAGGAAGGCACGCCAGGCCTCCCACGTCGGCGCGTCGAACCACTTCTTAAAGAGCTGCGGGTGATCAAGCGCGTCAAGAATGTTCATGTCGCGCTCCTGGCTTTATCCGGCATGGCGGCGAGAAACTTCTGGATATCGGGCCTAGCGTCGCGCGCACGACGTTCCAAACCGAGCACGCTCAAGACGTGTCGTTGTGTCGTGATTGCCGATAGGTATTTCGGAAGATCGTCCAACTGTGCACCGGCGAGGAAGCGTGCCTCGAAGTCCTCGATCAACGAGCCAAGCGTGGCGGCGCGGCGGATAAGCTGCCGCTGCGCTTCGGTGAGATTCTGCTCACCGCCAAGATCGGCCGTCATGGCCGCCGCAATATCGCGTGCGTTCCTCGCCGCCCGGCTGCGACCATCAAGATCGGCAAGCGTGATGAAGCGGGTCCTGCCCTTGACAGTCGGGGCGGTCATGCCGGTCGGCCCTGACACGCCCCGGGCCGGCCGTCGCGCGCTTCCAACTCGACAGACGTCACTTCCTCAGCGCGCATTGCGGTCCGCTCAACCGCGTCTGACAGGTTGATCGGCATCATTGGTGCGCTGCTGTCCGGGCCCGCGTTGTAGTAAGCCTCCCGAAGACGATAAGGCGGCGCTGAAATGCTGTCTCGGTATCAGCCATCACCCCAACCACCAGGGTATGAGACACAAATTGTAGCAGAGCTACACCCTGTGGCACTGATGTCAAGGACATCCCAAACGTACTGCAGGCGCGCCCAATTCGTAGATCAGATCAGGCGAGCCGCCATGAACGATGCTCTCAGCAGCTTCGGGGCTCGCGCGCCAAATCCCAGGGATATCTCGGCTTAGTTTTCGAGACCCCAGGAGATTATTTGCTGTCGTTGCAACCAGTTGCGGCCAGTGGCGAGCTGACGCTCGGGAAAGTCGTCGCGTGGATGTGCATGGGGCTACTGCGGCGCTGCGTCACGCCGTCCGCCGGCGGCTCGCGATGACTACATAGCCACTTCTTAGCGACGCAGGAACAACATCGACGATGCGATGGTGATGTTGACTGAAGCGATCAGCTTGACGGTGTTCCCGGCGGTCATGGCGTTTGCCGCCCTGAGCGATCTCCTGACCATGACGATCGCCAATCGCGTCTCCCTCATTCTCGTCGGCGGCTTTGCGCTGCTTGCCGTGCTCGGCGGAATGAGCGCCGCCGATATCCTGGCGCATGTCGGCGCTGCCGCCTGCGTCCTCGTCGTGACCTTCGCCCTTTTCGCCTGCGGCTGGATCGGCGGCGGCGATGCCAAGCTCGCGGCCGCCGCCGTGCTCTGGCTTGGGTTCGCGCACCTCGCCGACTATCTGCTCTATGCTTCGCTGCTGGGCGGAGCACTGACCGTGTTGCTCATCCAGTTTCGCGCGTTGCCGCTGCCGCGCATGTTGGTTGGTCGCGAATGGGCCGAACGATTGCACCGCCGCGGCGGTGGCGTGCCTTACGGCATAGCGCTCGCGGTGGCTGCGCTCCTGGTCTATCCGCAGACCGAATGGATGACGGCGGTCGGCGCCTAGCGCGTCGCAGAAACCGGGGCGTAACGCGTTGTTAACGCGCTTTGGATACGCCTCATTAACCATGCCTTGACGTTTGGCTGGTGAAATCCGGTGCTGACGGTGGTTCCAGCCGTTCGCGTCACCGAGGAAAGTGAAGCGTAATGAAACCCGCGCGTCTGATCGTACTTGCCATTGCTCTCGTCGCCGGCGGCATCGCCGCTTGGCTGGCGAGCGGCAGTCGCGCGCCCGAGCCGCCGAAACCGGCGCCCGCGCCGCCTCCGCTCGCCACCGTCGAGGTGCTGGTCGCCAAGTCCGACCTCGGCGTCGGTCAGGTGGTCGGCGAGCAGGATGTCGGCTGGCAGATCTGGCCGGCAGATGCCGCCAATTCGAGCTTCATCAAAAAGTCCGACCGCCCGGACGCCATCAAGGATTTCGTCGGCGCGATCGTGCGCAGCGCGGTCGCCGCCGGCGAGCCGATACGCGACTCAAAAGTCGTCATTGCCAAGAACGGCGGCTTCATGGCCGCGGTCCTGCCTCGGGGAATGCGCGCGATATCGCTGGACGTCGCGCCCGACACCGGCGCCGGCGGCTTCATCCTGCCCAACGATCACGTCGATGTGGTGCTCACGCACCGCGACAAGATGGCGGAAAAGACTACCGGCGTTGAGAAATTCATCAGCGAGACGATCCTCAGAAACGTGAAGGTGCTCGCGATCGATCAGACGATCGGCGAGAAGGACGGCCAGAAGGTGGCCATCGGCAAGACCGCAACCATCGAGCTCGATCCGCAGCAGGCGGAGACGCTCGCCCTGTCCCGTCAGCTCGGCACGCTCTCGCTGAACTTGCGCAGCATCCTCGATTCGCAATCGCAGACGCCGGAAGGCGGCGACGACGAACGCCGCGGGTCCATGAATACAGTGCGCTACGGAGTGAGCACGCAAACGACACGCTGATCGGCTCGGAGGGAGACACATGGCAACAGGGACTGCGCTCCGCGCGGCGGCCGTCGCGATCGTAATCGCCGCGTCGTGGACGGTGTCGTATCGCGCCGCCGCGGCCGCCGATGGGCTGGTCGTCAACCCGCGGGTGCAGCCGATCACGGTCACCGCCAGCGATGTCGGATCGCACTCGGTCGCGCTCGGTGTCGGCAAGTCCGTGGTCATCGATCTGCCGCACGACATCAAGGACGTGCTGGTCGGCGATCCCAAGATTGCCAATGCCGTGGTCCGCTCCTCCCGCCGCGCCTACATCGTCGGCAACGGGGTCGGCCAGACCAACGTGTTCTTCTTCGACGCCGAAGGCCGGCAGATGGCCGGCTTCGACATTGCGGTGACGCGCGACCTCAACGGCATCCGCGCGGCGATCAGGCAGGTCCTGCCGGATGCCGACATCCGCGTCGAAGGTATCGGCGAAGGCATCGTTCTAAGCGGCACCGCATCGAGCCAGGCTGAGGCGCAGCAGGCCTATGACATCGCGGTGCGGCTTCTTGGCGCCGGTACCGCCGATACCGTCTCGCTCGGCAGCAAAGTCGTCAACGCCATTGTCGTTCGCGGCCGCGACCAGATCATGCTCAAGGTGACTGTCGCCGAGGTCGAGCGCGACATCGTCAAGCAGCTCGGCATCAACCTTTCCGGCACGCTCGGCTACGGCACTGCGGTGGTCAATTTCAACAACACCAATCCGTTCTCGGCCAGCGGCCAGCCGCTCAGCGCTTCCGCCATCACCGGCGGATGGCAGAACATCAGCGCCACGATTCAAGCCATGGAGCAGGCCGGAGTCATTCACACGCTCGCCGAACCGAACCTGACCGCTATTTCAGGAGAAACCGCGACCTTCGTGGCCGGCGGCGAATTTCCGGTCCTCAACGGCTTCTCCTGCACGGCCGCCAGCACCGGCACCGCCATCACGGCTGCGGCGTCCATCTGCCAGCCCTCGATCCAGTTCAAGAAGTTCGGCGTGAGCCTCAACTTCACACCGGTAGTGCTCAGCGAGGGCCGTATCAGCCTCAGGGTGATGACCGAGGTGTCGGAGCTTTCCAGCGCCTTTGCGCTGAATATTTCCATTCCCAACACCACGCAGAATGCGACCGTTCCCTCAATCCGCACCCGCCGCGCCGAGACGACCGTCGAAATTCCCTCCGGCGGCGCGCTGGCCATGGCCGGCATGATCCAGAACGACACCAGGCAGAATATCAACGGCCTGCCCGGGCTGATGGAGCTTCCGATCCTCGGACCGCTGTTCAAGAGCCGCGATTACATCAACCAGCAGACCGAGCTGATGGTGCTGGTGACGCCCTACGTGGTGCGCGCGGTGGCGCAGAAGGACTTGTCGCGGCCCGACGACGGCTTCTCCGACGCCAGCGACCCGGCGACTGTGTTGCTCGGCCGGCTTCACCGCATCTACGGCATCGGCGGCCTGCCCGATCCCCCCGAAAACCAGCGTGCCAAATACGGTTTCATCCTTGATTGATCAGCCGCCCAGGGAGACGACGATGCAAACCGTCCGCACCATGATCGGCGCCCGCCGCGGCATCGCGGCGCTGGCAATCCGTGCTGCGTTCGTCGCCGTCAGCGCGCTGCTCACCTGCGGCTGCAACACCACCCAGCAGGTCGCCGGCGTCCCCGAAGTACCGACCGACTACCGGATGCGGCATCCAATCTCGATCCGGGAAGCCGACCGCACGTTGCAGATCTTCGTCGGCTCCAATCGCAGCGAGCTGACGCCGTCGCAACGCGCCGAACTCCTCGCTTTCGCGCAGACCTGGCGGCGCGAATCAACCGGCGGCGTGGTCGTCGACCTGCCGGTCGGCGGCAGCAACCAGCGCGCCGCCGCCGACGCCTTGCGCGAGATTCAATCGATCATCGTCGCGAGTGGCGTACCGCCGCAAGGCGTCATCGTGCGCAACTACCGGGCCGGGGAGCGCACGCTGGGAACGATCCGCGTCACCTATCCGAGGATCGCCGCGCAAGCCGGGCCATGCGGCATATGGCCGGAAGACATCGGGCCAACCTTCAACCGCGACTATTTCGAGAACCAGCCGATGTACAACCTCGGCTGCTCCAGCCAGCGCAACCTCGCCGCCATGGTCGATAACCCGGCCGATTTGGTGCAGCCGCGCTCCGAGACGCCGGCCTACACGATGCGGCGCACGACGGTCGTGGAGAAATACCGGCAGGGCGTCTCGCCCGCGACTACCGTCGAACAGTCCAACAATTCGAGCAAGATCAGCGAAGTCGGCAAATGATGCGGCGTGACGATGAAATCTGTTGACCCAGCGGCAGCGGAACAGAGCGTCGCCGAGATGATCGGGCGCGAGGAGCACATCGCGCCCGCGCCGCGCGTGTCGGTGCAAGCTTTCTGCGAAACGGTGGAAACCGCCGCGGCGATCCAGGCCGCCGGCGAGGATCGGCGTCTGTCCAAGGCGCATCTGCGCATTCAGATGGGCGGGCTGACCGCCGCCATCGAAGCCTATCAGAGCTCGCCGACACCCAACGTCATCATCCTCGAAACGGAAAGCCGCAGCGAGGATATTCTCGGCGGGCTCGATCAGCTAGCGGAGGTTTGCGATGCCGGCACCCGCCTCGTCATCATCGGGCGCATGAACGATGTCACGCTCTATCGCGAACTGGTACGGCGCGGCGTCAGCGACTATTTGATCTCGCCGGTCGGCCCGTTGCAGATCGTGCGCTCGGTGTGCGGCCTCTTCTCGGCGCCGGACGCCAAGCCGGTCGGCCGCATCATCGCGGTGGTCGGGGCCAAAGGTGGCGTCGGCGCCTCCACGATCGCCCACAATATCGCGTTCGCCATTTCCGGCGACCTCAGGCTCGATGCGGTGGTGACCGATCTCGATCTCGCCTTCGGCACTGCCGGCCTCGATTTCAACCAGGACCCGCCGCAGGGTATCGCCGAAGCGGTGTTCTCGCCCGACCGCATCGACAACGCCTTCATCGACCGGCTGCTGGCGAAATGCACCGATCATCTGAGCCTGCTGGCGGCGCCGGCGGCGCTGGAGCGCGTCTACGATTTCGGCGCCGACGCATTCGAGGCGATTTTCGACTCGCTGCGCGCCACCGTGCCCTGCATCGTCCTCGACGTCCCGCATCAGTGGACCGGCTGGACCAAGCAGACATTGGTCGGCGCCGATGACATCCTCATCGTCGCCGCGCCCGACCTCGCCAATCTGCGCAACACCAAAAATCTCTACGATCTGCTCAAAGCGGCGCGGCCGAACGACCGTCGTCCGCTGTATTGTCTCAATCAGGTCGGCGTACCGAAGCGGCCGGAAATCAAGGCGGCGGATTTTGCCAAGGCGCTCGACGACCAGCCTGTCGCCGTCATCCCCTTCGAGCCGCAACTGTTCGGCGCAGCGGCGAACAACGGGCAGATGATCGCGGAAATTTCGGCAGGCCACCGCACCGCCGAGGTGTTTCGGCAACTGGCCCAGCAATTGACCGGGCGCGCGGAGCCGAAGAAGCACCGCTCCGGCCTGATCCCGCCCCTCATCGAGAAACTGCTGCAACGGTAACACAAACCCAGTTGGAGTTGCGTTCGTGTTTGGTAAGCGTCCTACCGGTAATGCCGCCGCCATCGCCGAGCGACCGGCGCCGGCCCCCGCGCCGCCCCCGTCGACGACGACCGCACCGCCTGCAGCCCACGCCGCGGAAGGCGGGCGCGCCCCGTTTCCTTCCGCAGGCCTCGGCGCGCCAATCCTGCCGACCCCCTCGGCAATGCCCGGGGCCGGGCCAAAACCGGCGCATCAAATTCCGTCCGCCGTCGATTCGCGGCGCTCGGAATCCTACTACGAGGTCAAGGGCACGATCTTCGGCGCCCTGATCGAGGCGATCGACCTCGGTCAACTCGCCAAGCTCGACGCCGATTCCGCGCGCGAGGAAATCCGCGACATCGTCAACGAGATCATCGCGATCAAGAACATCGTGATGTCGATCTCGGAGCAGGAGGATCTGCTCGACGACATCTGCAACGATGTGCTCGGCTACGGCCCGCTCGAGCCGCTGTTGGCGCGCGACGAGATCGCCGACATCATGGTCAACGGGTCGGGCACGGTCTACATCGAAGTCGGCGGCAAGATCCAGAAAACCGGCATTCGCTTCCGCGACAATCAGCAGCTGCTCAACATCTGCCAGCGCATCGTCAGCCAAGTCGGCCGCCGCGTCGATGAATCCTCGCCGATCTGCGACGCCCGCCTGCCGGACGGCTCGCGTGTCAACGCCATCGTGCCGCCGCTGGCGATCGACGGCCCGGCGCTCACCATCCGCAAGTTCCGCAGGGACAAGCTCACCCTCGAGCAGCTGGTGAGGTTCGGCTCCATATCGGCGGAGGGAGCGGACATTCTCAAAGTGATCGGCCGCTGCCGGATCAACACGCTGGTCTCCGGCTCGACCGGCTCCGGCAAGACGACGCTGCTCAATTGCTTGACCCGCTACATCGACGACGGCGAACGCATCGTGACCTGCGAGGACGCGGCCGAGCTGCAACTGCAACAGCCGCACGTCGTGCGCCTGGAAACGCGGCCGCCCAACCTCGAAGGCGAGGGCCAGATCACGATGCGAGATCTGGTGCGCAACTGCCTGCGCATGCGTCCGGAACGGATCATCGTCGGCGAGGTGCGCGGCGCCGAGGCCTTCGACCTGCTGCAGGCGATGAACACCGGCCACGACGGCTCCATGGGCACGGTGCACGCCAACAGCCCGCGCGAGGCGCTCTCGCGTCTCGAGTCCATGATCCTGATGGGCGGTTACTCACTTCCCGCCCGCACCATCCGCGAAATGATCTGCGCCTCGATCGACATCATCGTGCACGGCTCGCGCCTGCGCGACGGCTCGCGCCGCATTACCCACATCACCGAAGTGATGGGCATGGAAAGCGACGTGATCATTACCCAGGACCTGTTCGTCTACGATCTGCTCGGCGAGGACGCGAACGGCAACATCGTCGGGCGGCACCGCTCGACTGGCATCGGTCATCCGAAGTTCTGGGACCGGGCACGCTACTACGGCGAGGATCAACGCCTCGCCGCCGCGCTCGATGCGGCGGAAATCGAGGCCTAGCGGCGCAGGCGTGGAACGGCGAACGTCATGAACGGCTATGCGCTTTTCTTCCTGGTGGCGGTGGCGATCGGCGGCGTCGCTTGGGTGTTCATTTACCCAATCATTTCCGGAGAACGGAACGCGGAACGGCGCATGGCGAGCGTCGCGCGCGCCGAGCCGATGGCAGCGCGGCCGACGCGCGGCGCGCAGAAAACGCGCCGCGAGCAGGTCGAAGGCACGCTCAAGGACATCGAGCTGCGCCAGAGGACCACCAAGCGCGTGCCGCTCGCGATACGTATCACGCAAGCGGGACTGTCATGGTCGACCCGCCGCTTCCTGCTGACCGCCGGCGCCCTCGGCATTGGCGCATTCCTGCTGGTGCTGCCGACCGGCGCCGGCCTGCTGGCGGCGATCGGTTTTGCCTTCGCCGCCGGCGGCGGGCTGCCGCTGTGGCTGTTGTCGTTCCTCAAGAAGCGGCGGGAAGCGCGCTTTCTCGACGTTTTTCCCGACGCAGTCGACGTGATCGTACGTGGCATCAAGGCCGGCCTGCCGCTGCTCGACAATTTCAAGGTGATCGCCGCCGACGCTGAGGAGCCCGTGCGTAGCGAATTCCGCACCATCATCGAGACGCAGACCGTCGGCCTGCCGCTCGGCGAAGCTTGCCTCAAACTGTACGAGCGCATGCCGGTCGCGGAGGCGAACTTCTTCGGCATCGTGATATCCGTGCATCAACGCGCCGGCGGCAATCTCTCGGAAGCCCTCAGCAATCTTTCGCGCGTGCTACGCGATCGCAAGCGTATGAAAGCCAAGATCCAGGCCATGTCGATGGAGGCCAAGGCTTCGGCAACCATCATCGGCGCGTTGCCGATCGCGGTGATGGCGCTCGTCTATTTCACCAGCCCGCAATACATCGAGCTGTTGTGGACGACCTCGATGGGGCACGTGATGCTCGCCGGCAGCGTGCTCTGGATGGCCACCGGCATCCTGGTCATGCGCAAGATGATCAATTTCAACTTCTGAGGCGCGGGATGCTCAAACTCGTCGTCGAGCTGCTCGACCCGAAGTTTCTCACCACGGTGTTTGCCGCGGTCGCCGCCGCCGCGACGGTGCTGACGCTGGCGATGCCGTACATGGTCAACGACACGCTGTCGAAACGCATGAAGGCGGTCGCTTTCGAGCGTGAAAAGATCCGCCAGCGGGAGCGCGAGCGCCTGGCGCAGGGCAGCAAGGTCGCGCTGCGGCAATCGCCGCGCGCCTACATGAAGACCATCGTCGACAACTTCAATCTCAGCAAATGGGTCGGCGAGGAACAAGCCCATACCATGCTGCTGCAGGCGGGTTACCGGGGTCAGGCGCCCTACATCACCTATCTGTTCTTCCGCATGGTGATGCCGGTGGTGATGCTGGTGCTTTCCTTGTTCTACGTTTTTGTCCTGATCCAGCTCAACCAACCGCCGCTGATCAAGGTCGCGATCTCGATCGGCGCCGCCTATTTCGGCATGCTCAGTCCCAACCTGTTCCTCAAGAATCAGATCCAGCGCCGACAGGCTTCGATCAAACGCGCGTTCCCCGATGCGCTCGACCTCCTGCTGATCTGCGTCGAGTCGGGAATGGCGATCGAGCCGTCCTTCCGCAAGGTCAGCGAAGAGATCGGCACCCAGTCGATCCCGCTCGCCGAGGAGTTGGCGCTGACGACGGCGGAATTGTCGTTTCTGCCGGATCGCCGCAAGGCCTATGAGAACCTGACGCGGCGCACCGGCCTCGAGGGCGTCAAGGCGGTGTGCCTCGCTTTGCAGCAGGCGGAACGTTACGGCACGCCGCTCGGTACGACGATGCGGGTGCTGGCGCAGGAAAACCGCGACATGCGCATGTCCGAGGCCGAGAAGAAGGCCGCCGGCCTGCCGCCGAAGCTGACGGTGCCGATGATCCTGTTCTTCCTGCCGGTGCTCTTCATCGTGATCCTCGGTCCGGCCGCGATCCGGGTGATGCAACTCCAATAGGCCGCGGTTCGCGGTCGTTCTTCCGATAGCTGGAGGTGTTCGGCGCTGACGGGGTCAGGTGGCGCCGGTCTTGGCGCGAGCGATGCGGTCCGCGGGCGCCGCGTCGCGATGTGCCAGCATCTGTCGCAAATAGGCGACGTTGGCGGCGGCTTCTTCAGGCGGCAGGTCGGCGCGCACGATCGTCTCGGCTTCGGCGAGGCGGCCCTGCAGCCCGACGACCAGCGCGAGGTTCTGGCGCACGCGCGGGTTGACCGGTGGGTGGGCCGCCGCACGGCGCAAGGTCGTCTCCGCGTCCGGCAGGTCCTTCGCAAGTGCGTAGGAGAGGCCGAGATTCGACAGCACCGAAGGTTCCTCAGGAACGATCTTGAGCGCAGTGAGGTAATAGCGCTGCGCGTCGGCGTGACGGCCCATCTGGTCGAGCACGGCGCCCTGGGCGGAGAGGATGCGCCAGTCGGGTTGGTCGGGCGAATGCGCGCGGCCGAGCACGTCCAGCGCCTGATCGAAATTGCCGGCCTCCGCCAGCGCGCGACCGTAGGCGCCGAGCACGGCCTTGTCGCGCGGATTGGCGAGCGAGACCCGCTCGAGGACGGCGACCGCCTGTGCGCGTTGCCCGGTCGCGCGCAGCGCGTGCGCGTAGTGCAGCGACGAGTCGACGTTGCCGGGATTGGAGCGATATTGCTGGCCGTAGACCGCGAGGTCGCGCCGCCAATCGGAGTCGGAGCGGTCCGCTGCCGGGGTCGATAGCGCCGCCGTCGGTATGCCTTGCGTCGCCTGGCACCCGGCCGTCGCCACAGCGAGGATGGCCACAACAGCGGCCGTCGCGAGCGGGCGTGCAAAGCGGGATCCGATC
>Ga0070673_100002435_pt1 | contig 11340 bp, 12 predicted proteins | sample KBSM23metaG_FD_65342 | JGI IMG/M metagenome (GOLD analysis project Ga0070673, IMG submission 65342) | Miscanthus rhizosphere microbial communities from Kellogg Biological Station, Michigan, USA - KBS M2-3 metaG | ecosystem: Host-associated > Plants > Roots > Rhizosphere > Soil ...
GTGCTCATCTCCGAGGTCCTGCCGCTGGACCAGGCCAAGCTGGCCGAGGCCCGCTTCGTCACCATCCGCGTTCCCGTTCCCACCTGGGACCGGGCCAAGGGCGAGAGGCTGCGGGATATACTCGGCTCGCACCGCGGGGAGTGCCCGGTCACGCTCGAGATGGTGGATCCAGGGTCCTTCGCGGTGGCGGTCGCGCCCAGCACGTATTTCAGGGTGAGGCCCGACGCGGCCTTCCGCGACGAGGTGGAGGCCCTGCTCGGCCCCGGCTCCCTGGTGCTGGCGCGCAGGAACGGCGATGCCGGCTGACCCCGATTTCGAAGCCCCGCTGGTCGACCTCCAGAAAAGGATCGAGGAGCTCGCCCGCAAGCCCGATCCCGCCAGCGCGGCGCAGGCCGCTACGCTGCGGCAAGAGCTCGAGCGCGAGCGGCGCAGCGTCTACGCGGGCCTCTCCCCGTGGCAGAAGACCCTCGTGGCCCGCAACCCCAACCGCCCGTACACGCTCGACTTCGTCCAGGCCCTCTTCACGGAGTTCACGGAGATCCACGGGGACCGGCGCTACGGCGACGATCCGGCGCTCGTCACGGGCTTCGCTCTCTACAAGGACCGGCCGGTAGCGGTCATCGGCCACCAGAAGGGCCGCGACACCAAGCAGAAGATCTACCGCAACTTCGGCATGCCCAAGCCGGAGGGTTACCGCAAGGCGATCCGCGTGATGGAGCTGGCGGCGAAGTTTTCCCGCCCCATCGTGACGTTCGTGGATACGCCGGGCGCGTACCCCGGCCTCGACGCCGAGGAGCGGGGGCAGGCCGAGGCCATCGCGCACAACCTGATGCGCATGGCCCTGCTGCCCGTCCCCATCGTGGTGAACGTGACGGGAGAGGGCGGCAGCGGCGGCGCGCTGGCCATCGCGGTGGGCGACCGGGTCAACATGCTCGAGCACGCGATCTACTCCGTGATCTCGCCGGAAGGCTGCGCGTCCATCCTGTGGCGCGACGCCGGCCGGGCCTCGGAGGCCGCGGTGGCCATGAAGATCACCGCCACCGACCTGAAGGGCTTCGGCATCGTGGACGAGATCGTCCCCGAGCCGGCCGGCGGCGCTCACGCGGACCCGGAGTCGCTGTTCCGCTGCCTGGACGCGGTCCTCGACGCGCAGCTGCGCGAGCTGTCCGCCCTGCCCGCGGCGGAGCTGGTGGACGCGCGGTACCGCAAGTTCCGGGAGCTGGGCGCGCTCGGTCGCGAGTTCACCGAGGTGCCGCCGGCGCCCGGCCCGCGTCCTTGAACGTTCGCACCGTCGGCATCGTGGGCGCCGGCACCATGGGCCAGGGGATCGCCATCACCTGCGCCGCCGCGGGTCTGGACGTCCTGGTGCGGGAGCGGTCGCCGGAGAGCGCCCAGCGGGCCCTGGCCGAGATCGCGGAGTGCCTGGACCGCGACATCGCGCGCTGGAGCCGCACGGAATCGGAGAAGAAGGCCGTCCTCTCGCGCATCAAGACCGTAGCCGACCTCGCCGCGCTGGAGGCCGCCCAGATCGTCATCGAGTCCGTGTCCGAGGATCTGGCGCTCAAGTCGTCGATCTTCCAGGAGCTGGACCGCGCCTGCCCGCCCGAGGACATCCTGGCCACCAACACCTCGGCCCTGTCGGTGACGGAGATCGGGGCCCGCACGCGCCGCCCGGACCGCGTCATCGGCCTGCACTTCCTGCAGCCGGTCCCGCGCGTTCCGCTGGTCGAGGTGGTGCGCGGCCTGGCCACCTCCGACGCGACGTTCCAGTCGGTCCTGGAGTTCGTCCGCCTCATCGGCAAGACCGGGGTCGAGGTCTTCGAGTACCCGGGCTACATCACCACGCGCGTGATCCTGCCCTTCCTGAACGAGGCCATGTACGTGGTCATGGAGGGCGTGGCCACGGCGGAGGCGGTGGACACGTCGATGAAGCTCGGCTACGGCCTGCCGGTGGGCCCGCTGGGCCTGGCCGACCAGATGGGCCTCGACGAGGTCATGCGCTGGATGCAGCACCTGTTCACGGAGCTGGGGGACGTGAAATACCGTCCGTGCCCGCTGCTGCGCAAGATGATCCGCGCCGGGCGCCTGGGCGTGAAATCGGGCAAGGGGTTCTTCGAGTACGACGAGCGGGGGCAGGTCAAGAAGGGCTAGACCCTCCTACCCGTTCCGGAACGAATTGCGGAGCTGCGACGATGAGCGACCTGCCCGTTGATCCCGAAAGAATGCGTCGGCAGTTTCCGGCGCTGACCGACGCGGACATCGAGGCGTACGTGACCGTCACGCGACGGATCCTGGAGAACAAGGGACCGGCGGAGCGGGGCAAGGTGACGCGGGACATCATCGAGATGGCGCGCACGGCCCGCGCGAAATCCAGCGCCGGGAGCCAGCTGACGGAACGGGAGAGACAGGCCCTCGGGTACCTCGACGCCATCGAGAAGATGCAGGGGACCACGGTCAAGAGGACGTAGGGACCGCAGGATCTGCCTGAAAAAACAACCGGCTGATCGGCTTTGATGACCGGCTGATCGGTCCGACGCGACCGGCGGATCGGCCCGACACGACCGGCTCTTCGCCGGGAAGCGCAAAATAACGGCCAGCGCTTCCCGGCGTGCATAATGATCTCCGTGAAGGTCCTCGTCCTCAATTGCGGCAGCTCATCGGTGAAGTTCCAGCTGGTGGAGATCGCCGCCGCCTCGGCCGACGGCCCTGGCGGGGAAGACCGGCTCCTGGCCAAGGGGCTCGTCGAGAACATCGGCGGGGCGGCGATCCTGAAGTGCGAGACCCAGGGCAAGCCGGCGGTGAAGGAGAGCGAGGAGATCCTCGAGCACAAGATCGCCGTGGACCGGGTCCTGGAGCTGCTGGTGCGGCCCGACACCGGGGCACTGAAGGACCGGCGCGACATCGAGGCGGTGGGCCACCGTGTCGTGCACGGTGGAGAGCGGTTCAAGGCATCGGTCCTGATCGACGACGACGTCGTGCGCGGGATCGAAGACTGCTTCGACATGGCCCCGCTGCACAACCCGCCCAACGTCAAGGGATACCGCGCGGTGCGCGACGTCCTGGGCGACGTGCCCCAGGTCGCGGTCTTCGACACCTCCTTCCATCAGACGATGGAGCCGGCCGCCTACCTGTACGCGCTGCCGTACGTCCTCTACCAGCGGCACGGCATCCGCCGCTATGGCTTCCACGGGACGTCCCACCGCTTCGTGTCGCGGCGGCTGGCCGAGCTCATGGGCCGCGATCCCGCGGACCCGGCCTTGCGCCTCATCACCTGCCACCTCGGCAACGGCTGCTCGGTGGCGGCCATCCGTGGCGGGCGGTCGATCGACACCTCGATGGGGTTCACGCCGCTCGAAGGGCTGGTGATGGGGACACGCAGCGGTGACCTGGACCCCGCAATCATCCTGCACGTCATGCGCAAGGAGGAGCTGGGCACCTGGGAGGTCAACGCGCTCCTCAACAAGCACAGCGGCCTCCTGGGCGTGTCGGGCGTGAGCAACGACATGCGCACGCTGATCGAGGCCGAAGCGGGGGGTGAGGAGCGGGCGAAGCTGGCCGTCGACGTCTTCTGCTACCGCCTCAAGAAATACGTCGCCGCCTACGTGGGCGCGCTGGGCGGGGTGGACGGGCTGGCCTTCGCCGGCGGGATCGGGGAGAACGCGCCCGTGGTCCGCGAGCGGTCGCTCCTGGGCCTGGGAGCGCTCGGCCTGGAGCTCGACGCGGAGCGGAACAAGACGGCCCGGGGCCAGGACGCCGAGATCGGCGCCGCCGGCGCGCCGGCCCGCTGCTTCGTCGTGCCCACCAACGAGGAGCTGCTCATCGCCCGCGACACGGCGGGCATCGTCTCCGCGCAAAGGCGGTCGTGACCACCCGGGGCGTGCGGGTCGTGCGCGGCGGGCTCCTGGCCCTCGTCCTCCTGGTGGGCGGCTCCGTCGTCTGGACCCTGCGGCACCGCCCGGCGGGACGCCCTCCGGCCAGCCCCACGCCAGCGCCCAGCGCCCCGCCCACCGCGGCGCGCACCGAGAACATCGTCTACCGCAGCTTCAAGGGCGACAAGGAGTCCTTCGTCTTGAGCGCCCTGAAGTGGGTGGGCGAGGACCAGGGGGACATCCGGCTCCAGGGCGTGAGCCTCAACTTCACCTACATGGCCAAGGGGCAGCCGGGCACCAGCACGGTCACCTCGGACGAGTGCTACTACAACCCGCAGCAGCAGAAGGCCTCGTTCCGCGGCAACGTGGTGGTGAAGACCGGCGACGGCTTCGAGCTGAAGACGGACACCCTGGCCTATCGCGGCGACAAGGGGGTCGCGCGGACGGAGTCGAAGACCGCGTTCAGCCGGAAGGACCTCTCGGGAACGTCCACCGGCCTCACGTACCTCTCCCAGGAGGGCCGTATCGAGCTGCCCGCGGACGTGGTCCTCCTGCTGCACGACCCCGACAACCAGCCCATGGAGATCAAGAGCGGGAGCGCCGTCCTGGAGCGGGAGCAGCAGACCGCCCAGTTCGAGGGAGGGGTGACGGTCACGCAGGGCGCGGACACCCTCAGGTCGGGACGGCTCCTGGTGAGCTTCTCGGAAGAGCAGCACCTGGTGCAGCGCGTCGAGGCCGAGGAGGACGTCGTCATGACGAGCGCCGGCGGCCAGGTCCCGGGCGCGAAGGGTTTCCCAGGCGGGAGCGGGCCGCGCGAGCTGCGGGGAAAGAGGGTCGAGATCATCGTCCGCCCCGACCGGACGCTGGAGCAGGTCTTCGCGGGGCCCGACGGCGAGCTCACCGTGCAGTCCTCGCCGCCCGACCCGCCGGAGAAGCGGAAGCTGCAGGCCAAGTTCCTCACCTTCCGCTTCGACGCCCAGGGCCGGGTGGAGGAGGTCCAGGCCCAGAAGGACGCGGTCTTCGAGGGGACGCCCCTGCCGCCGTCCAAGAGCCCCCCCCGCAAGGTCACCTCGCAGAGCTTCGTGGCCAAGATGGACCCCGCCAAGGGTGAGCCGCGCGAGATCGAGTTCGTGAAGGACGTCGGCTTCACCGACGGGCTCCGCCGGGCCTCGGCCCAGCGGGGCTGGTTCGACGGGGCAAAGTCCCTCCTCATCCTGAAGGAGGACCCGAAGATGGTGGACGAGGAGGAGGGCAGCGAGCTTCAGGCCGAGGCCATCGACATCGGCACCACGAGCGGCGACATCGCGGCGCGCCACTCCGTCCGCCACGTCCTTCACAAGCGGCCGGGGCTCCTGGGGACCAAGGACGAGCCCGCCATCATGACCAGCCGGTTCTTCGACTACGCGGCGGAATCCCGGACCGCCAAGTACCGCGAGGAGGCCCTGCTGCGCTCGGGGAAGGACGAGATCCGCGCCAGCGAGATCCGCGTCCGCGAGGCGGGGGAGGGCAAGCGGCGCCTGGAGGCCGAGGGCGGTGTGGTCTCCCGCCTCCATCCCAAGGAGGAGGGCGCGACCGGGAAGCCGGCGGCCGCGCTGGAAGGGCGGGCCAAGGAGATGGTCTACGACGAGGCCAAGCGGACCGTCGTCTACAAGGGCGACGTGGTGATCCGCCAGGGCGACATCCAGACCAAGAGTCCCGAGGCCACGCTGAGCCTGACCTCCGACGGCACCGGCATCGACCGCCTGGTCGCGGGCGACCCCGTGGACGTGCGGCAGGGTACGCGCACGGCGTCGGGGTCCCGCGGGACCTACACGCCGCGGGACGAGAAGATGGTGCTGGAGGGCGAGAAGGTGACGCTGCGCGACGGCCCCAAGGAGGTGAAGGGCCGTTCGTTGACCTTCCGGGTAGGCGACGATAGCATCCTCGTCGAAGGGCAGGAGCTGGAGCGCACGGAGACGATCATCGAGAAGGAGCCTCCCAAGCCTTGAGCCGCGAGACGCCGCCCGCTTGAGCGTTCCGCAACCGCGGCCCGCCGGGACGGTCCTCCAGGCGCGGGCCCTCACCAAGTCCTACGGGCGCCGCGTCGTCGTCCACCACGTGAACCTGGCGATCCGGACGGGCGAGGTGGTGGGCCTGCTGGGCCCCAACGGGGCCGGCAAGACCACGACCTTCTACATGGTGGTGGGCCTGGCCCGGCCCGACAGCGGCCAGGTCTTCCTGGGCGAGGACGACATCACCGCCCTGCCCATGTACCAGCGGGCCCGGGCGGGCATCGGCTACCTGCCCCAGGAGGCCAGCGTCTTCCGGAAGCTGACCGCCGAGCAGAACGTCCTGGCCATCCTGGAGACCCTGGGCCTGGACGCGGCGGAGCAGAGGGCGCGGGCGCGGGAGCTGCTCGACGAGCTCGGCATCCTGGCCCTGGCCAAGCAGCCGGCCTACTCCCTCTCCGGCGGTGAGCGCCGCCGCCTGGAGATCTGCCGCGCCCTGGCCACCTCCCCGGCCTTCATGCTGCTCGACGAGCCCTTCGCCGGCATCGACCCCATCGCGGTGGTGGACATCCAGAAGCTCGTCGGCCACCTCAAGGACCGTGGTATAGGCGTTTTGATCACCGACCATAACGTGCGGGAGACCTTGAAAATAACGGATCGCGCCTATATTCTGAGGGAAGGCGAGGTATTCCGGTCGGGAACACCCGGAGAGTTGGCCTCGGACGAGGAAGTCCGCAGGGTCTACCTCGGTGAATCGTTCACGCTGGACGACCGGGGCCCCCGGGAGTCATAGAGAAGAGATTCAGAGAGCACAGAGGCCGTGGCGATCCAACAGAAGCTCGGCCTGCAAACCCGCCTCTCCCAGAGGCTGATCCTCACCCCGTCCCTCCAGCAGGCCATCAAGCTCCTGCCGCTCACCACCCTGGAGTTGGCCGAGGTCCTCGAGCAGGAGGTCATGGAGAACCCCCTCCTCGAGGAGGTCCCCACCCAGGACGCCGCGGTGGGAGACGAGATCTCCCAGGAGGAAGCCAAGGAGGAGGCCGAGCGGACCGACCCGCTGAAGGAGATCGACGTCGAGAAGTTCTTCGAGGACTACCTCGACGACGGGCGCGAGCGCCGGGTGCGCAGCTCCGAGATCCCGGAGATGCCGCCCATCGAGAACACGCTCACCGAGACCCCCGACCTCTACGACCACCTGCTGTGGCAGCTCCACATGTCCGCCTCCGACGAGCTCACCCGCGAGATCGGGGAGGCCATCATCCAGAACCTGGACGAGGACGGGATGATGCGGGCCTCGGTGGACGAGATCGCCAACATGGGCCCGTTTTCCATCGAGGACGTGGAGAAGGCCCTGGGCGTGATCCAGGGTCTGGACCCCTCGGGGGTGGCCGCCCGGGACCTCACGGAGTGCCTGCGGCTTCAGCTCAAGCACCTGGGCCTCGAGGGCTCGCCGACCGACGTCATGGTGCGGGACCACATCAAGCAGCTTCAGACCCATCAGTACCCGGAGATCGGTAGGCAGATGGGCCTGACCCCGGACGAGGTGTCCCACCACCTCGAGATCATCCGCAGGCTGGACCCCAAGCCCGGGATGAAGTATTGCCCCGACCGCTCGACCTACGTCATCCCGGACGTGTTCGTGGTGAAGGAAGGGGACGACTACAAGATCCTCCTGAACGACGACGGCCTGCCCAAGCTCCGGATCAGCCCCACGTACAAGCGGATGCTGGACGGCAAGGAGCCGGGATCCGAGGAGACACGCAACTACGTGAAGGAGAAGCTGCGGAGCGCGCTGTGGCTCCTGAAGAGCGTGGACCAGCGGCAGCGCACGATCTACAAGGTGGCCGACTCAATCGTCAAGCACCAGCGCGGCTTCCTGGACCACGGGATCGCGCACCTGCGGCCGCTCGTGCTGCGCGACGTGGCCAACGACATCGGCATGCACGAGTCGACGGTCTCGCGGGTGGTGGCCAACAAGTACATGCACACCCCGCGCGGGGTCTACGAGCTGCGCTTCTTCTTCCACAGCGGGATCACCTCTTCGATGGGGGAGGCGATCAGCTCCGTGACCATCAAGGACAAGATCCGCAAGATGATCGAGGGGGAGGACACGGCCCGGCCACTCTCGGACTCCCGCATCGCGGAGTTGCTCGGCGCCGACGGCCTGCCCCTGGCCCGCCGCACCGTGGCCAAGTACCGCGAGGAGCTGCGCATCCCACCGTCGAACCTGCGCAAGTCGGTCCACTAGACGGCGCGGGCCCGCTGCGCAGCGGGCGCGCCGGGGAGCCCTGCCGCATGAAGGTCGAGTACACCGGCCGTCAGACCGACGTGCCCGCGAGGCTGCGCGCCTTCGCGGAGCGGAAGCTCAAGAAGCTGGAGAAGCTCGTGGGCCGCCCGCTGCACGCCCACGTGATCCTGACGGTGGACCGCCACCGCCGGATCGCGGAGGTGAGCCTCCACTCGCCGCGGCACGACATGACGGCCACCAACAGCTCGCCCGACATGCGGGTCTCGCTGGCTACGGTGATGGACAAGCTCGTCCGCCAGGCGCAGCGCCACGTCGGCAAGCGGCAGTCGAAGCGGAAGGCCGGGAACCAGGGGCTCGCGCGGTCCGAGGCGTAGATGGCCAGGGGCGACGGTCCGGCCCCGGAGGCCCCCGAGCAGGGGGAGCGGCCCTCGGTGAAGGTCCGGGATCTCCTCGCCCGCGAGGCGGAGGGACTGGAGCTGACCCTGCGGGCGGGCAGAAGAGGGCTCGACCGCGAGATCTTCCTGGCCCGCGTGCAAAGGCCCGGGCTGGCCCTCACCGGCTACACGGACTACATCCGGTACGGCCGCGTGCAGATCGTGGGCCAGAGCGAGATCGGCTACCTGACCAAGCTCGCCCCCGCCCGGCGGGTGGCGATCCTGGAGCGGCTGGCCCGCTGCCGCATCTCCTGCTTCGTCGTCACCAAGGGCCTGGCCCCTCCGCGCGAGCTGCTGGCCGCGGCCGACGCGGAAGGCGTCCCCGTGCTGGTCACCGTGGCCGAGTCCACCCCGTTCATCAAGCACCTCTCGGCCTTCCTGGAGGAGAAGCTGGCCCGGCGGCTCCATCTCCACTCGGTCCTCATGGATGTGTTCGGCCTGGGCGTGCTCATCATGGGGGAGAGCGGCATCGGCAAGTCGGAGTGCGCCCTGGACCTCATCGACCGCGGCCACCGGCTGGTGGCGGACGACGTGGTGGAGATCAAACGGCTGCCGGACGGGGTGGTGGGCGCCTCGCCCGACCTGACCCGCTACCACATGGAGCTGCGCGGGGTCGGGGTGATCAACATCAAGGACCTCTACGGCGTGTCCTCCATCCGCATGACCAAGCGGGTCGAGCTGGTGATGAGCCTGGAGCGCTGGGAGGCGGGGAAGGAGTACGATCGCCTCGGCCTGCACGACGAGAAGTTCCCCATCCTGGGGGTGGACCTGCCGCTCATCCGCATGCCGGTGGCTCCGGGCCGCAACCTGGCGATCCTGGTGGAGGTGGCCGCGCGCAACCACCTGCTGAAGGAGCGCGGCTACGACGCGGCCCGCCATTTCGCCGAACGGGTGGACGAGATGGTGGGGCCGGTGCGGGGCAGGGGGCCGGGGCGGCGGGCCAGCGACCTGCGGCGGGCGCGACGGCCGGCCGCCAGGCGGGCGAGGAAGCGGTAGTGGCGCCGCGGAAGCCGTCCCCCGAGGCCCAGATCCTCATCGTGTCGGGCCTCTCCGGCTCGGGCAAGACCCACGTGCTGCGCGCCCTCGAGGACATCGGCTGGCTCTGCGTGGACAACCTGCCCACCGTCCTCATCCCGCGCTTCGCCGACCTGGTGCGGGACTCCACCGGACCGCAGCGGGCGGCGCTGGTGGTCGACATCCGGGAGCGCGACTTCCTGCGGCAGTTCCCGCACGTCTACCGGCAGCTGCGCGGCGCCAAGGTCAAGGTCAGCCTCCTCTTCCTGGAGGCGGCGGAGACCGCGCTCGTGCGGCGGTTCAGCGAGACGCGCCGGCCCCACCCGCTGGCCTTCAACCAGCCCGCCATCGAAGGGATCCGCGAGGAGCGCGAGGCCTTGAAGCCCATCCGCAAGATGGCCGACCACATCCTCGACACCACGAACTTCACCGTCCACCAGCTGCGCGACTACATCAAGGAGCACTACGACCTGCGCAGCGGGGCCTCGCCGCTGGTCGTCTCCGTGCTCTCCTTCTCCTACAAGTTCGGCGTGCCCGCGGAGGCCGACCTGGTCTTCGACGTGCGCTTCCTGCCCAACCCGAACTTCGTGCCCAAGCTCAAGCCCCTGACCGGGAACCACGCGGCGGTGGTGCGCTACATGAAGCGGCAGCCCGACACCCTCACCTTCCTGCGCAAGCTGGGCGGCCTGCTCGCCTACGTGATCCCGCGCTACGTCCGCGAGGGCAAGAGCTACCTCACCATCGCCGTGGGCTGCACGGGCGGGCGGCACCGCTCGGTCATGATGGCCAACGCCCTGGGCGAGGCCATCGCGCGCAAGGGCTACACTGTGCGCGTGCGCCACCGGGACCTGAGGCAGGCGTGAAGCCGGCGTGATCGGGATCGTGGTGGTCAGCCACGGACAGGTGGCGGGCGAGCTGGTCAACGCCGCGCGCAACATCGTCGGAGAGGTCCCGGCCATCGCCGCCGTCTCCATCGGCTGGGCCGACGACATGGCCGCCTCCCGCGAGAGGATCGGCCAGGCCCTGGGCGAGGTGGGGGGCGGCGACGTCCTGATCCTCACCGACATGTTCGGGGGCACGCCCACCAACGTGAGCCTGCCCTTCCTCTCCCCGCGGGTGGAGATCGTGACCGGCGTGAACCTGCCCATGCTCATCAAGCTCATCGGGCTGCGCGAGGGCGACCTGCTGGAGGTGGCGCGTGTGGTGCGCGACCAGGGCAAGGGGGCCATCTACGTGGCCAGCGAGATCCTGGAGAAGAAGGCGACGTGATCGAGCGCGCGGTCACCGTGCGCAACCGCCTGGGCCTGCACGCGCGGGCCGCGGCCCGGTTCGTCCACGCCGCCAACGGCTTCCGCAGCCGGGTCACGCTGAGCCGCGACGGGCGGACCATGGACGGCAAGTCCATCCTCGGCATCCTGCTCCTGGCCGCCAGCCAGGGCACGCCCCTCACGCTGGGCGCGGACGGGGAGGACGAGGGCGCGGCGGTGGACGCCCTGGCCGCCCTGGTCGAGAGCGGGTTCGGAGAGGACGCGTGAACCGGCTGCGCGGGGTCGGCGTCTCGCCCGGGATCGCGGTGGGACCCGCCCTGGTGGTGGAGCGGGAGGCCGTGCCCGTCTTCCGCCTCCTGCTGGCGCCGGACCAGGTAGAGGCCGAGGTGGAGCGCCTGACCTGGGCGGTGGCCGCATCGCGCAAGCAGCTGCAGGCCATCAAGGAGCGCCTGTCGCGCGAGGCCGACGTGCCCCACGCTTACATCTTCGACGCCCACCTGCTGATGCTCGAGGACCCGC
>Ga0070673_100002436_pt1 | contig 11339 bp, 8 predicted proteins | sample KBSM23metaG_FD_65342 | JGI IMG/M metagenome (GOLD analysis project Ga0070673, IMG submission 65342) | Miscanthus rhizosphere microbial communities from Kellogg Biological Station, Michigan, USA - KBS M2-3 metaG | ecosystem: Host-associated > Plants > Roots > Rhizosphere > Soil ...
TCCGGAGGCGGCGTCGGCGTAGATGCGCTCGATGACGGCGCTCAACGGCGGCAGCATGAACGGTGTGACCTTGCCGCTGCGGGCAATCAGTTCCCAGGCGATGAGCAGGACCACCAGCGAGAACGCGCGCGTCGCGAAGCGCGCCGCGGCATTGAGGGCGCGGCCGCGCTCTCGGTCGCCGGCGCCGGCGCCCGCCGGGACAGCCGGCTTTGCAAGGTCCTCTACTCGCGCCATCGCAGTAGCCATCCCGTCAGCAACTGAAAGAGCCGGTCGGCGGCAAAGCCGAGAAAAGCGACGGTGAGCACCACGGCGAACATGCCCGGATAGGAGCCGTTGTCGCCGAGGTAGCCGATCAGATAACCAAAGCCCTGTTGCGCCGCGATCAGTTCGGAGCTGACCAAGAGGATGAACGACAGCGCGAGCGCGGTGCGGATGCCGTTGAGCATTTCCGGCAGCGCGCTCGGCACCACCACATCCCACAACGTGCGCAGCCGGCTCGCTCCCATGCTGCGCGCCGACCACAGCAGCACCTGATCGCTGCCGCGCGCGCCGTTGTAGGCGCCGATGGTGACCGGGATCATGCAGCCGAGAAAGATCAGCAGGATTTTCGAGCCGTCGCCGAAGCCGAGCCAGAGAACCGTGACGGGAATGAGTGCCGATTTCGGCAGCGGATAGAACACCTCGATCGGCGCTGCCAGCAGCGCGTTGACCACGCGCGAGGAGGCCATGGCCACCCCGAGGCCGCCGCCGATCACGACCGCAAGGACAAGCCCGGCAGTGCCGCGATACATCGAGGTGAGCCCATTGCTGACGAGGTCGCCGTCACGGATCAGTTCGAGCCAGGACGCGGCGACGTCGCCCAGCGCCGGCAGAGTGAGCGAGGAGAAGAGGCCAAGCCGCGACGCCGCCTCCCAGGCGAGCGCGAGGATGAGGATCGGGAGATAGCGCACGACGACCCGCGTCACGGCGCCTCCGTGCCCTGCGCCTTGATCGCCTCGATGCGCACCAGGTTCCAGATCTCCTCGACCTTCTCGACAAATGCCGGACTGCGCAGCAGGCTCGGATCGCGGTTGCCGAAGCGCGTTTCCACGATGGTCTTGATGCGTCCCGGCCGCGCCGACATCACCGCCACCCGGTCGGCGAGGTAAACCGCTTCCTGCACGTCATGGGTGACGAAGATCACCGTCTTCGGCGTGCGCTGCCAGATGCCGAGGAGTTCGGTCTGCATCAGCGCGCGGGTCTGCGCGTCGAGCGCGCCGAACGGCTCGTCCATGAGCAGGATGCTGGGGTCGAAGGCGAGCGTGCGGGCGATTGCTGTGCGCTGCTTCATGCCGCCGGAAAGCTGCGACGGGTAGCTGTCCTCGAAGCCGCGCAAGCCGACCAGGTCGATCATGGCCTGCGCGCGCGCCTCGCGTTCGGCGCGCGGTATTTTCAGCCGCTCGAGGCCATAGCGAACATTCGCCCGCACCGTCTTCCATGGAAACAGAGCGAAGTGCTGAAAGACGATGCCGCGGTCGGCGCCCGGCGCGGCGACCGGCTCGCCGTCGACCAGGATGCGGCCGGCCTCGGTCGCAAAGAAGCCGCCGATCAAATAAAGGAGGGTCGACTTGCCGCAGCCGGACGGCCCCAGCAAGGCGAAGAACTCGCGGCGGCGCACTTCGAGCGACACTTCGGCGAGCGCCGGCACCGGACGCCCGCGTGGCGGACGATAGGTGTGGGTGACGCCCTCGACGACGATCTGTGCCTGATCGTTCATGGCAAACTGCGGGTTTTCCGGCGCCGGCTGGCGGCGATGTGCGGCACATGCGGCCGCGCCAACCTAGCCGCCGCCTGCGCTGGCACCAAGAGTCGCCGGCGTCGCGCGCGGTTCGTCCAGCCCATCAACAGAGGGCAGCGGCTTGAACGTCACGTTTCGGTTCGCACCAGGCCTCCGCGGTTCGGCCGGTTTTCGTCCTGCGCCTCGAAGACCTCGCGTGCGTAGTCATCCAGCAGCGCCGTGCAGCGGGCGAGCCGTTCCTCGGCCTGCGAGCGCAGTGATGCGCCGTAGAAGTCCAGCCTGACGATCTTTGCCAGCCACGCCTGCAGTTTGGTCAGGTCCTCCTCGTTCTCCTCGACTTCCGCATAGGTGAACTTGCCGACGCCGCGCTCTCTGGTGATCTCGGCTTCGAAGTCGTCGCACCTACTGATGAATTCCTGATAGGCCTCGTTGCGTTCACTGGAGAAGCGCGCGATCACTTTCTGCTCCTGGACCCGATCGAGCCCGACGGTTTCCAAGAGCACAGCGTCGCCTTCCATGGCGGTGATCTCGTTCTGCAGGAGCTTGAGACGCCTTACGTGCGAGTCGACGTTGGGCAAGACACAGACGCCGCTTTGGAGATAGACGGCCCCGAGAGCTTTCAGCTTGCGCCACAGCGCGATCCGACGCTTCGCCGGCTCGGCAGGCACCTTGTAGGTCAGAAGGAGCCAGGCTTGCGCGCCGGGTGCCGGCGCGGCTTCCCGCCGGGCAGGCCTCGCAATGGCGCGGCGCTTCGGTCGATTGCTAGCTCGCTCTTCTGTGACCATGATGGCGTTCAGCACTTTCTCAGGCCGCTTCGCCGCCCTTGAAGCCTCTACGGGGGGGCGGTAAATGTTACGGCGGTAACACTCCAGTTGTCCAGGTGTTCACTTGCTCAACGGATATGGCCGATTGGTGCGGGCGTTTTCCGTTGCTGTTTGCTTGCTGGCGGCCGCTGTCACCTTGAGCGCCGCCGCGACCGGCGTTGCGTCCGCGCAGGCGAGCGATGACAGTCCGAAGGCTGCGCAGCCGTCGTCTGGCGCCGGCGGCGGGGAGCCGGGCATTGTCAGGCTGTCTCCCGACCAGCAGCATCAGATCGCCCTGGAAACGGCAGTCCTGGAGGCGGCGCCTCGTCCCGAGCAGGTCAGAGCCTACGGCGTGGTGCTCGATGTCGCCCGCATCACCGACCTGACCAACAACTACGCCAACGCGCAGGCGCAGCTGCAGACCGCGCAGGCGAAGTTCGACGTGGCCAAGAACGCGTTCGACCGCGCCCAGAGCCTCGTTCACTCCGCAATTTTGGCAAAGCGAGATGCCGAGGCCGCCGAAGGCACGTTCCTCACCGACCAAGCCGCTCTCACCGCCGCGCAATCGCAGGTGAAAACTCTCGCCGCGACCGCCCGGCAGGAATGGGGCCCGGTGATCGGAAAGGGGATCGTCGAGCGCTCGCCGCAAGTCGTGCAACTGATCGAACGCGAGGAGTTTCTGGTTCAAGTGACGTTGCCGCCGAGCGTTGTCCTGAGCGAGCCGCCGCGCGTCGCGCTCGCGCAGGCGCCGACGCGCATCGCTAATATCGATCTCGATTACGTCTCGCCGGCAACTCGAACAGACGCGCGGATTCAGGGGCTCAGTTATTTCTTTGTGGCGTCGGGCGACAGCGGCTTGCTGCCTGGGATGAACACCATTGTCTATGTCCCCTCGGGCAGGACCTATGAAGGGGTGTTCCTCGAGGACACCGCCATCGTGCAATGGCAGGGCCGGTCTTGGGTGTATCTCCGCACCGGACCCGACTCCTTCAAGCGGCATCCGATCAACACTGACCAGCCCGTCTCCGACGATGACTACGTCGTGAAGGACATCCCGCCGGGATCCGAGATCGTGGTTCGCGGCGCGCAGGTTCTCTTGTCCGAGGAGGCAAAGAGCGAGCTCCGCGGCGGCGACAATGATTGACGGCCTTCGCGCGGCGGCGACGGGACCCCAGGCGGCGCTGGTCTCGTTCGCCATTCGCTTTCGCGGGATCGTGCTGGCGATCGCATGCACGGTCGTGGGCTATGGTTTGTTTGCACTGGGGAATGCCAAGTACGACGTGTTCCCCGAATTTTCGCCGCCTCAGGTCTCGATCCAGACCGAAGCGCCGGGGCTCAGCCCCGAGCAGGTCGAGGTTCTCGTCACCCAGCCGGTGGAAACATCGGTCAACGGCCTCGCGGGCGTCGAGGCCTTGCGCTCGTCCTCCATTCAGGGCTTGTCGGTCGTGACCGTCGTGTTCCGGCCGGGCAGCGACATCTTCCGGGCGCGCCAATTGGTGACCGAACGCCTTGCCATCCTCGCCAGCACCCTGCCGCAGGGCGTGCAGCCTCCTTCGATGACGCCGCTCACGCCGATGGCCGGCACGGTCCTGGTCATCGGGCTGACGTCCGACCAGCGCTCGCTGATGGATGTACGCACGATTGCGGACTGGACGGTGGGGCGGCGGCTGTTGGCCGTGCCCGGCGTCGCGCAAGTGGCGACCTACGGCAGGGATATCAGGTCGCTGCAAGTGCAGGTCCGCCCCGACGATCTGATCCGGTTTCACGTCGGCATGAACGATGTCCTGGCCGCGGCGCGAAAGGCCACCGGCGTCCGCGGGGCCGGCTTCGTCGATACCGTTAATCAGCGCGTCATATTGCAAACTCAAGGGCAGTCGCTGACGCCCGAGCAGCTTGCCCGCACTGTCCTGCTCCACGAAGGCGGGGCAAGCGTCGTGCTCGGAGACGTCGCGACCGTCGTCAACGCGCCCGAGCCGCCGATCGGGGCTGCGCTCATCAATGGGCAGCCCGGAATCATGCTGATGATCAGCGAGCAAAACGGCGCCAACACGCGCGACGTCACCACGCGGGTCGAAGCGGCCCTGCAGGAACTACGGCCGGCGCTGGAAGCCGAAAAGGTTCAGCTCCACGCCGACCTGTTCCGGCCGGCGAACTTCATCGATATCGCCACCGAGAACGTGCTCTACGCACTGCTGATCGGCGGCGCGCTGGTGATCGTCGTCCTGTTCCTGTTTCTGTTCGATTGGCGCACCTCGGCCATCAGCTGCACCGCTATCCCGCTGTCATTGCTGACGGCCGTGCTTGCCGTGCAATGGATGGGCGAAACTCTCAACACGATGACGCTCGGCGGGCTTGCCATCGCCATCGGCGAGGTGGTCGATGATGCGGTGATCGGTGTCGAGAATGTCGTGCGCCGCCTGCGCCAGAATCGCCAATTGGCGAAACCACGCGCCGAGGCGCGCGTCGTGCTCGACGCCATCCTCGAGGTCCGCACCGCTGTGGTCTACGCGACGTTTGCGGTGCTGCTGGTGTTCTTTCCCATTCTCGTCCTTTCCGGAGTTGCCGGCCGCCTGTTCGCGCCGCTCGGCGTCGCCTACATCTTCGCCGTGCTGGCGTCGGTCGCGGTCGCGCTGACGGTCACGCCGGCACTGTCGATGTTTCTGCTCACCGGCAGGGCCGCGCGCAGCGAAGAGCGCGAGCCGCCTCTGGTGCGCTGGTCACGCCGTCACTACGAAGTGTTGCTCCGGCGCATCGGCCGGTTTCCCAGGTTGGTCATCGCCGCGGCGATCCTGCTGACCGTGGCGGGAGCGGCGATGCTGCCGTTCTTCGGCGGCACCTTCCTGCCCGATCTGAAGGAGGGCCATCTGATCCTCCACATCTCCGCAATTCCCGGTACGTCGCTTGATGAATCGCTGCGCATCGGCAAGCTGATAACCGAGGCGCTGCGAACCGTGCCAGGGGTGCGCAGCGTGGCCCAGCATGCGGGTCGCGCCGAGGCCGGCGTCGACACGGTCGGTCCGCATTCCAGCGAGTACGAGGTCGACTTGCAGCAAGGCCTGTCCGGCGAGGAGCAGGAGCTGGCAGAGGGACGCATGCGAGCCGCTTTGGCCAAGTTCCCCGGCATCACGTTCTCGACCAGGACCTATCTGACCGAACGCATCGAGGAGACGATATCCGGCTTTACCGCTGCGGTGGTCGTGAACATTTACGGCCCCGATCTCGACGCCCTGGAGCGCGCGGCGCGCGACGTTGCGCGCGAGCTCGGTGAAGTCCGGGGTGCCATCGACGTCCAGCAACAATCTCCGCCGGGGATGCCGCAGGTCAACGTGACACTGCGCCCGACCGATCTGCAGCGGTGGGGGCTCGACGCGGTGGAAGTCCTGGAGCTGATCCGTACGGCCTATCAGGGTGACATTGTCGGCCAAGCCTATGAAGGCAACGTGGTCTTCAATGTCATCGTCACGCTCGATGCGCATGCGCGCGCCCGGCCCTCGCAGATCGGCGACATGCCGATACGCACGCCGAGCGGCGCCTATGTTCTGCTCAAGCAAATCGCAGACGTCTACAAAACCTCCGGGCGCTACCATGTGCTCCACCGCGATGCGCAGCGCGTGCAGACGGTGACCGCGAATGTCAGCGGGCGCGACCTCGAATCGTTCGTTGCCGACGCCAGAAAGAAGCTCGCCAACGAAGTCGAGCTGCCGCCCGGCGCCCATGTCGAGTTCGCGGGAGCGGCCGAAGCGCAGGCGCGGTCGCGACGCGATCTTCTAGTGAATTCACTGCTGGCGGCGACCGGCATCGTGCTTCTGCTCTCGTTCGTCAGCGGCCATTGGCGCAACCTTGCGCTGGTGCTGATCAACCTGCCGTTCGCTTTCGTCGGCGGGGTGTTCGCGGTCGCCTTGACCGGCGGACTGCTTTCGCTGGGCTCGATGGTCGGCTTCGTCACCCTGTTCGGAATCACGCTGCGCAACTCGATGCTGATGATCTCGCACTACGAGCATCTGGTGGTCTTCGAAGGCCGTGCCTGGGGACTGGAGACGGCGATACAGGGCGCTGCCGACCGCCTCATTCCGATCCTGATGACCTCGCTGGTGACGGGCCTCGGTTTGCTGCCGCTCGCCCTCGGCGTCGGCGAGCCAGGCCGTGAAATCGAAGGGCCGATGGCCGTCGTTATCCTCGGCGGTCTTGCGACTTCGATGGCGCTCAATCTTCTGATCCTGCCGACGCTCGCGCTGCGCTATGCGCGATTCAAAATCAATCAGCCGGACGCCAAGCGCGAGAGCGCGATGGTTTCGTGAGGGCGAGCGGCGCTCTCTGATCTCCATAACGTCGGAAAGCGCTGACGACATGGATCGCACCTGTCGCGGACAGTGTTGCTCCCGGCAAGCGCTCGCGTTTTGGGTGAAGCGCGCATTCTCTGAGACCCCGCAAAAGTGCGCCGATCGTTACCTCCAAGGTAATCGCGACTGGCGATCTGTTGGGTCACCATTGCGGCCATCGCGGCGACCATAGAGCGAACGCCGCCGTGCATGCTGCAAAGGAGCGCACAATGAACAGAAGAGACATGCTGTTATCGGCCACGCTGATGGCTGCTGGGATCGCTGGGTCTCAACTCAGCTCCTCCGCCGCGACTGCCGCAACCAATGATGAAAAGAAAACGCCGGCGCGCAATGTCAATGAAGCTGTCGTGCGCTACCTCGCGGCGTGGAACGAGCGCGACGCCTCCCGCCGCCTGGAGCTCGTGGCGAAAGCCTGGACCGAGGATGGCACCTACCTCGATCGCGTGCGCCATGGCCGCGGGCACAATGAAATCGATGCCATGATCGCTACGGCCCAGGCGCATTTCCCCGGCTATCAGCTCCACCTCGCCAGCGGCATCGAGACGCATCACGATCACGTCCGCTTCAGCTGGATTGCCGGCGGCACGAATGAGGCGCCGCTCTACATCAAGGGGACGGACTTCGCGGTGCTGGCCGAAGATGGGCGGATGCAGTCCGTCATCGGCTTCGTCGATGCGGCCCCTGTGCCCATGAGCACCTAGCGGGCGCGCTGGGTGCAAAAGGGATGCGGGAGGGGCGCTGAGACAGACGACAAGCTGGCGGCGTTGAGCAAATAGTGGCTCGGGGTCAAACCAACGCCGCCGGCGCGAGCGCCAATACGCGATTCCTTTGGTGCTTGGCTGCCAACGCCGGATGCCAGCCCAGCCCTAGTCGAACGCGAACACGCGCTTCCAATCGTTCTTCATGCTGATTACTGTCCAACCGTCCTTTATGGCCTCGTCATAGAGTTCCTGGGTAAAGGTGCCGACTTTGCTGTCAGGCAGCCCTTGCGCTGGACCATAGGCGTATTCCCGCTGTGCGTCGTCGTGGAGCACGAGCATCGCCAGCCGCGCGCCATCGCCGGTCCCGGTATATTCCAGCATCTGCCGGTCGCCCGTCGAATTGCCGAATGCCGCGCGCGGGCGGCGCCCGATTTCCAGGTGAATGCCCTCGGGTTTGCCGGCATTGTTGTCGTTCAAAAGCAGCCTGGGTTCCTTGGTCAGGAACGGCTTGCCGCTGCTGTCGTAGCCGTACTTCGTGCCGCCGGCCGTCCCCACCACCTGCTCCGGCGGAATGCCGTAGATCTGCCGGGCGTAAACGCGCACGAAATCCTGTCCGCCGCCGGTAACGATATAGGTGCGGTAGCCATTGGCGCGCAGGTACTGCAGAACTTCGAGCATCGGCTTGTAAGCAAGATCGGTAAAGGGACGCTTCCAGCGCGGATGCTTGGCAGTTGCAATCCATTTCTTCGCTTCGGTCTCGAATACCTCCACCGGCATGCCGGTGAGCGTGGCCATGAGAATTTCCTCAAGATCGTGCAGCGACAGCTTGGCCATCTCTTCGTGGTTGCCGGACAGCACGGTCTTGAAAGGTTCGCGCTCCTTGAGTTCCGGTTTCTGCGCGACCACTGCCGGAACGCGTTCAAAGCAATAGAGCACCTGCGTGTACATCGGGTGCTCGACCCACAGCGTCCCGTCCTGGTCGAATGTCGCGATGCGTTCGTCCGGCGGGACAAACTTTGGGCTTCCCTGGTCCGTCGTGGCGCGCACGAAGTCGATGATTGCCTGCTTCGCGGCTCCGTCGTTCCACGACGGTAGCTGAGCGATTGAGTCTTGCGCCAAAGCGGATGTGACGTGCAGCAGTGCCGGCAGCGTGAGCAACGCCGGGGCGGCCAGAAGAGCGCGGCGATTGACGCCAAAGGAGATGGTCATGGAGTTCATCTCGCTCCATCGATCAACAAAACGATCTTTACCAATCACTGTATCGATGCCGTGAGTATGCGAAGGTATATGTTTCGCGAACCTTTCGCGGAACTGCTCAATACGTTTGAACAATGTAGCGGTCACTTTCAGACATTCTAGCGTCATCTTCCCGAAGGATGGTGTTGCGACCGCCGAAGCGGTCATGACACGACCGTGGTTCGCGGACAGTCACCACTAACGCTCAGCTTCTGCGACCACGGCTTGGAGGACAAGCGAACCCCGGCGGACCACGCCCGCTCAATCTTCACTGCGATGGGAGGAGCCAGTCATGAGCGTCACGCGAAAGTTATGTCTCAGTCTGTTGGCGGGAGTTGCTGTCGTGGCAGCGACAACCGTTACCGCATCCGCTCAACAACAAAAGCGGCCCAACATCGTCATGCTGATGACCGACGATACGGGCTGGAACGACTTTGGCGCTTATTCCTTGGGGGGCGCCGCGCTCGGCCATCCGACTCCCAACATTGACCGAATCGCTAAAGAAGGCGGCCTCTTTACCAACTGGTACGGTCAAGCCAGCTGCACCGCCGGCCGGGCCTCGTTCATTACTGGGCGCATTCCGATCCGCTCGGCACTATCGATCGTCGTCGCTCCCGGCGACGAAAACCGCTTGCGGAAGGAGACCCCGACGATCGCCGAATTCTTTCAGAAGAACGGATACACGACCTACTTCTCCGGCAAGTGGCATCTCGGCGACAAGCCTGACGCCTATCCCACCGAGCACGGCTTCGACGAGATGAAGCATTTCGCCGCCTACTATGCGGGTGTCTACTCGTACAACGACACCAGCAAGTGGTTTCATCCCTGGTTCCCATCGTTCAATCCGGAATTCAACAAGATGTTCGACGACATCGTGAATCTCGGCGAATGGGAAGGCACAGCCGGCCATGCTGCCACGCTGGTCGGTACGATCAACTACGACAGCCTTGCCGAGTTCGATATCAGGCAGACTGATTCCGCCGTCGCCTACATCAAGCAGCACGCGAAGAGCGACAAGCCGTTCTTCATGGACGTCAACTTCATCAAGATGCACAACCCGACCAATGCCGCGCCTGCGTTTCGGGGTAAATCACACCTAGGCGACTATTCCGACTCGCTGATGGAGATGGACGCCGACATCGGCCGGATCATGGATGAGATTCGCGCCGACGCGCCGGACACTATCGTCATCGTGACGGCCGACAACGGCGCCTGGCTCGACGCCTACCCCGACGCGGGAACGACGCCGTTCCGCGGCGAGAAGGGCTCCCCCTTCGAGGGCGGCTGGCGGGTGCCGGGCCTCATGTGGTGGCCGGGCCACGTCCAGGCGGGGGCCCGTTTCGACGAGATGATGTCGCATATCGACTGCTGGGCTACACTCGCCGCGATGGTGGGCCTGACCCCGCCTCCGCACGACTGGGTCGGCAACGATGGCAAGCCGATCTACTTCGACAGCATCGACAACAGCGCCTACATCCTCGGCCAGGCACAACACTCGGCGCGGACCTCGTGGATCTATATCGACGGCGAAGTGTTCGAGGGCGCGCGCACCGACATCGGCGGCGATCCCAAGCAGCCTTGGGTCCATATTGCCTGGAAATACCTTCTCACCGCCAAGGATTCCTGGCTTGGCGCGACCGCCAATCTCGGGTCCATCGGTGCGCTCTATAACCTGACCATGGATCCCTACGAGAAGTACGACATGGTGTTCAACGGCGCCGCGCCTTCCCGCGTTCTTACATCATCGCCCGGCAAATATGCTGGCGAGGACAACGGCTGGGTGCTGTCGTTGATCTACCCGACCATCATCGACTTCGACAAATCGATCATCAAATACCCGAACATCACGCGTTATGTCGGAGGCGCCTCGACCGATCTGGTGCCTGACTTGCAGCACCCGGACAATCCCGTCCCGTTGCTGAAGGACCAGATCGATCGGCTGCACATCGGCGGCAGCGGCGGGTGATTGTCGTGTTGACTGACACAGCCAAGTGCATCGAGGGGGCGGCTTCGGCCGCCCCTCGTTTCGTCGTCCAATGCTCACGGCAACACGCCCTTTTCGATTTGCCATTTGGTCAGCCTTGCGAAGCGGCTCGACTGACCACAACATCTTTGCCAACGCGATTTGCGCTTTGAGCGCGTGGAGCCCGGCGCGGAGCCTCCGTTACAGCTCAGCTTCGATCGCGTGGAGCAGCCGGAAGCGCAGCTCGCCGTCATTGCCCGTGAGCGAGATCACGAAACGCACGCGCCCGTGGCTTGAGGTGTCGGCGTAGCCGGTGAGCGTGCGCACGCCGTCCAGGGTGCCGGTCTTGTTCATGCCGCCGTCATGGCCGTGAAACAGGTCGGCGTGCGGTGCGAACAGCGCGAGCACTTTGGCGAGACCGCGGGCGGTGAAGCGATTGTCGCGGCTGATGCCAGATCCCTCCTCGAGATGGATGGCCGTGGCCAGGCCCTGCGCGGCGAGCATCTCGTTCGCGACCTT